>Ga0247841_10013107_pt1 | contig 10669 bp, 4 predicted proteins | sample LaCruzMarch2015__2_FD_192410 | JGI IMG/M metagenome (GOLD analysis project Ga0247841, IMG submission 192410) | Freshwater microbial communities from meromictic Lake La Cruz, Castile-La Mancha, Spain - LaCruzMarch2015_18m | ecosystem: Environmental > Aquatic > Freshwater > Lake | place: Spain...
GATGCCCGAGAGCGATCCGGGAATCCAGCCAAACGGCGCCGTCAGCAGGATGATGCCGACAAATAATATGGATTGAATCCGCGCCCGTTCCTGGGGCGCAACCGTCAACGCGACCATGTGATCCATCAACGGACTGACCGTTGCATAACTGCACGTCTCCAGCACCGTGCTCATCAGCAACCAGGCATAGCCTTGGTCGGGCGCCGCGATCAGCACCACCTGGCTGACGATAAAACCGAGAAAGCCGGCCACCAGCGGAAGTTTGAAGTGCAGTTTGCTGATGCGCGGCATCGCCACGAAAAAGAACACCAGCATAATGACGGATCTGACAAACAGAAAGGCGGCCAGGTTCCGGGCCGGAATGTGCAATTTTTCCGTCATGATGATTGCCCAGAAACTGCCGCTGATCATGGTGGTAATGCTTATCACCAGCAAAATCCCCGCCGTGTAAAATGTCTGCGGTGCGTGCAGCAGCGCGCGCATGACGCCGTGATATTCACGCAGCATGGCCAGCACGCCCTGATGGCGCGTCTCGTGCAGACGGACTTTGCCCTGGGCCGTCTCCACGGTCATGTGGTAGGTGACCACCGCCTTGAGCGTGAACATCAACGCCGCAAAGACGTACAGCGCGCGCATCGTCGGCACGATCGTCAGCACGCCGATCAGCACGCCGGTCAGCGGCGTCAGCAAACCCGCCACTTGGTTGGCAATATAGATCCAGGTGTAAATCGCGACCACTTGATTTGGCTTGGCATCTTCGACCAGCAGGCAGGTCCATGAATTAAAGGGGACGCGCCAGGCGCTGTTGATCACGCCCGCCGCCAGGAAGAACCAGAAATTCTGGGCCAGGGCGGAGATCAGCGCCGGCACGCTCCACGCCAGAATGTCAAAGATCAGGGTAGTGCGGCGGCGCCCCAGCTTGTCGGTGATCACGCCGCTCAACAGTGCCAGAATCACCTGGCAGCCCCAACTGATGCTGACAATCAGGCCGATTTGTTTATCGGCGACACCCAGGGCCACCATGTAAATGGAAATATACGGGGCATACAGGTTGTACGGAATGCCCCATAGCGGTTCGGGATACACGCAACCGCGCGGGTTGCCCGTCAAACTGCGCAGCGTGGTGATCAGTGCGTGGTTTTTCATGGTGTGCGATAGTAGCATAGCAGGAATGGTTGGCCCTGTCAATTGCCGCGGCATGTCAATTGCCGCGGCAGTTTCCTGAAATGCCGATCTAAGGAATAGCACACTACAGGCGCGGCCATCCCGGCCGTGATTGGTGCAGGGCGGTGCATGTGAGCAGATGACAGTAATACCCTAATGCACAAGCAGCCCCGTTGGCGCAGTTGGAGTACGAGTTTCAGCTTGTGTAATTTGTTCGCGTCAACAAATTAATCCACAGCCATGCGCGGCGCACGCGGTGCAATCTCCCGCTCGCACTGCTTGTCTCACGGGCGGGATATGTAAAACCCGACACTCAGCGGCACGGGTGTCCGCGTTCCCCTCGGCAGCCGGCCGGCGTGTTTCCCTTAATCATATTCACCCACGCCGCCTGTCTGCCGCCTGCCTGTGCGTGCCGCACTTGCCTGCGCCAGGCGCGCAAGCAGGCGCAGGCAGGTGCGGCTTGACCATCCACGCCGCTGACGGGACTGGCCAAGCCAGCATGTACTACCGCACCGACTACAGAATACCGAACACCGAATACCAGTTCTGCCTTTAGTGGCCGCGGGGCGCGCCGCGGATGCCGCAACAGTCCAAGCCGTAACTATTGCCGCCGTTTTGACATGCCGCAGCCAGCGTGCTATACTATGCATTATTACTTGGAGGCTGCTATGAAACCACGACGGGGCGGCTGCATGTGAAACGGATCATCACGCAGAACACGTCCGTCCACATTCACAACTGACGCAAGGTTGCCATGTATGCAAAAACAGTTTTTCCCGGGAAGTATATTCAAGGCGCCGGCGCACTCGGCGAATTGCCCGCATTGATTGATGGATTCGGCACGCAGGGGCTGATCCTGGCCTCGCCCACGGTGTGTGACAAGGTTCTGCCAGAGGGCGGCATGGATGTGCAGGCGCACGCCATCCTGGTCGAGCCATTCCGCGGCGAGTGTTGCGCGCAGGAAATCGCCCGGCTGTCCTCCCTGATCGCACAAAAAAAAGTGGATGTGCTGGTGGGCATGGGTGGCGGAAAGACCATTGACACGGCGAAAATAGCCGCCGACCGGGCGCATATTCCGGTGATCATTATTCCCACGATTGCATCGACCGACGCGCCGTGCAGCGGTTGCGCCGTGGTGTACACCGCGGCCGGCGTGTTCGAGTCCGTGTCCTATCAAAGGGCGAATCCGGCAGTGGTGCTGGTGGATGTCGGCATCATTGCCGCCGCGCCGCCGCGCTTTTTGGTGGCCGGCATGGGCGATGCGCTGGCAACCTGGTTCGAAGCCCGATCGTGCGAGCGCACCCATGCGGCGAACGAGTGCGGCGGCTACAGCACCATGGCGGGGCTGGCCATCGCCAAGCTCTGCTATGAAACCCTGCTGCGCTATGGCGCGGCCGCGAAAATCGCCGGCGAGCAACATATTGTCACGCCGGCATTGCAGCACATTATCGAGGCCAATATTTTATTGAGCGGCATCGGGTTTGAAAGCGCCGGATTGGCAGCCGCACATGCCCTGCACAATGGTCTGACCGCCTTGGTGGAAACCCATGCGTTCTATCACGGTGAAAAGGTTGCCTTTGGCGTGCTGGCCGGGCTGCAGCTCACCGATGCGGCGCCGGAAGAAGTGGCAACCGTGTTCTCGTTCTGCGAGGAGATCGGCTTGCCGACCACGCTGGCCGACATCGGGGTGTGCAACACCAGCCGCGAAAACCTGATGAAGGCGGCGGAAAAAGCATGCGCGCCGGCGGAGGCCATCCATCACGAAGCCGGCCTGATTTCCCCGGAAAACGTCGTCCAGGCCATGCGCGCGGCAGACGCCATCGGCCGGCACAGAAAGCGCGGGGCCGAACGGCCCGGCCTGGCTTCTTGACACGCGGTTTGCAGTTTTCGGTGCCGCTCAATCTTATTCATGCACGATCCCACCACCTGCACAAGTGCATCAACGCAGTGGCGCACATACCCTGAAATTCCGCTATCAAGGAATAGGGTTCGCCGCCGTGGTGCGAACGACCTCTTCGTTCGGCGAACAAATTCCAATGCACTTGCTTGGTTACGCATCTGAGGTAGGGCAGGCTACCCAGCCTGCCCTTGCTGCACCTTCTGGCCTTGGCAATGGGAACGGAGATGGCAGGCTGGGTAGCCTGCCCTACGCGGATGGATCATTCCTTGGCTATGAAAATGAAGTACCGCAATGCATTCGACTCGCTGCGCAGCATTGCCCGCGGGACGCGGGCGCTACGAGTAGCGCCGCCGTCTCGGCGGCACCCACCCACCATGATATACCGTACCTCCGCTTCCGTCCGCGTCGCAGGATCTGGGCTCGCCAACCCGTTTGACGCCTGCCACCACTTCGTGTACACTATCCGCGTGATTATTATGCAGTTGACATGTTCTGCCGTATGAGCACCCCGCTGGTTCCGCCCTGGGACAATCAGGGGCTGTTCTCCAAGCATTATCTGCAGACGCAGTTTCCCGTGCTGCCACATTGGGCCGGCGCGGACGCCGACCTGCGCCGACGCTTCGCCACGCTCAAACAAATCTATGCCGCGGCGCGCGCCGCCAATGTTTTCAACACGCGCAATGAGCAGCAGACCGAAGACGTTTTCATTCGCCCGGTCCTGCGCGACGTGCTCGGCTTCTGCTATGATCCGCAAATGCGCGCCAATGCCAAGGCGCCTGACTACGGCCTCTTTCTCTCTCAGGCCGACTATCAAACCGCCAAACAAGACACGACCTATGGCACGGCGTATTATGCCCGCCTCGCCGCCGTCGCGGAAGCCAAATACTGGGGCCGTGAACTAAATATGCGCGACCGCGCTGGCAATGACCTTGCCGCCTTGGCCGACCCGACCGCCCAGACCGTCGGCTATCTCGACACCGCCGCCGTCCGCTCGAATTTCCGCGCCGTCTGGGCGATCCTCACCAATGGCGCGTGGTGGCGCCTGTTCTATTATCGTGCCAAATCCGTCACCAGCAATTTCTATCAGGTCAATGTTGACGAGATCTGCGCACAGGACGACTTCGCCGGCTTTCTCTACTTCTACGGCATGTTCAGCGCCGCCGCGTTTGCGCCGGATACGCACGGCCGGCGCTGGCTCGACGGCTATCTCGAAGGTTCGGCGCGCTACGCCGAGGAAGTCAGTGCAAAATTGCGCGATGTCATCTTTGGCTCGGTCTTCGAAAATCTGGCGCAGGGCCTCGTTGTTGCACACCGCGCCGCCATCGAATCCAGCGCCGAGAAAGCGCTCGTTTTTCGCGCCACGCTGACGCTGCTCTACCGCATTTTGTTCCTGCTCTACGCAGAAAGCCGCGACCTCCTGCCGGTCAATGATGCCCAGCGCTATGGCACGGTAAGCTTGCGCAATTTGTGTGAAAGATTATGGCAAGCCAACTCTAGTAAAGTAGTCTTTGGCAACTCCACTACTTTATATTATGATCTACTCAAGATTCTTTTCAAGTTAGTGGATTGTGGTGATGCGCAATTGAATGTGCCGCGCTACAACGGCGGCTTGTTCGCGCACTGCGCGCCGCACGACGACACGGATCCCGCGGTTGACATGGAAGGCGCACGTTTCCTGGCCGAGCACAGCATTGCGGATGCGTTCATGGCCGAGGCGCTCAAGGGCCTAGTTTTCGATTTGAGCGAGGCGGACGAGAAACGCTTTTATGATTACAGCTCGCTCGATGTGCAGCACTTGGGCACAATTTATGAAGGCCTGCTGGATTTCACGATCGAGATTGCGAGCGAACCAATGCTGGCAGTTCCTGAAGACGGGACGGTAAAATGGAAGCCGACGCGCCTGGCCACGCCCGCCGAAATCGCGGCGGCGGAAGTCACGCGCAAGGCCGGTGATGCCATGCTGGTGAACACGCGCGGCGAGCGCAAGTGTTCCGGCGCATACTACACGCCGCAGACGATTGTCAGTTACATTGTGCAGCAGACGGTGACGCCGCGCGTCACGGCCGTGCTGGCGCAGGCCGAGGCCTTCTGGCGCGGCGGTGGCCCGGGTGCGGGCAATCCCATATCCTTTAGTCTGAAGGCCTTCAACATTTCCGTGTGCGACCCGGCCATGGGTTCAGGCCATTTTCTGGTCCACGCCGTGGACGTGATTGCCGATCAGATCAGCCGTTGGCACGGCTTGCATCCCGAATCGCCGCTGGCGGTGTTTCTCGAAGAGATGCGCACGGAGTTGCTCGCTGCTGTGGCGCAGCAAGGCGTGACGATTGACGCCGCCAAGCTCGAGAACCGCCATTTGATACGCCGCATGGTGCTCAAACGCTGCATTTTCGGCGTCGACATCAATCCCATGGCGGTCGAACTGGCCAAACTATCGCTCTGGCTGCATTCCTTCACCATTGGCGCGCCGCTGTCGTTTCTTGATCACCACATCAAATGCGGCAACTCACTGATTGGCGCATGTGATCTCGAAGACGTGGTCGCGCCCGGCAGCAAGGCCTGGAACGATGTGCTCCAAGCCATGCACTTCATGTTTGCCATTGACCGGCTGGGCGATCTCACCTATGCGCAGGTGACTGAAAGCAAACACAAATATGATGAGTGTCGCGAGAAACTGCTGGTGGCGCTCAATCGCGCGCATGTCACTACCGCACGCTTCTTTGTGGACGCACTGGCGCAAACGCAGATGCGCGGCCAAATAATGAATCTGGTTGGCCGACGCCGGCGCATGCTCTTGCGCGACGCGCCGGCCGAGCACGACGGGCAATACGACTTGTTGGCCGACCCGGATGAACCGCTGGAATTACACGACCAGCCGCAGGAACTCGTCGAGCACTTGAAAAGCGCGCTTGCTGCCGCTGAATGCTACCGTTTCTTCCACTGGAAACTCGAGTTCCCGGATGTGTTCATTGCGCCAGATGGCTCGGGCTTTGCGCCGGATGCCGGCTTCGACTGTGTCATCGGCAATCCGCCGTGGGAACGGATTGATGTGCGTGATAATGAATTTTTTGCCGCACGCGCGCCGGATATCAGTGCAGCTCCGACGACTGCCAAACGCCAAAAGATGATAGAGCAACTGGCATCAACTCATCCTGTGCTAAAAAAGGAATATGATGATCTAGTGCTCCGCATCAATAAGATGATGCACTTCATCCGGAAAAGTGGTCATTATCCTTTCTTCGGAAAGGGCTATATGAACCTGTATGCTTTGCTGATCGAGCGTGCCACCACACTCACCAAGCCAGCCGGCCGCACAGGCTTCCTCACCCCCAGCGGCATTGCCACCGACAACACAGCTAAGGAATTCTTCCAGGCCATCGTCGAGCAGAAACGCCTGCATGCATTCATTGACTTCGAGAACAAAAAAATCTTCTTCCCAGATGTCCACGCAAGTTTCAAATTTGCCATCTCGATTATTGGCGGCCGCGAAAACACCAGTACAGCAGCGCGCTGCGCCTTCTTCATCCACTCGTTTGATGAACTGGACGACCCCGAACGCATGTTTGAACTGACGGCCGACGATTTTGCGTTGCTCAACCCGAACACAAAAACCTGCCCGATATTTCGCACCCGCAAAGACGCAGAATTGGTCAAGAAGATCTACCGCCAAGTGCCCATCCTGATTGACGAGGCCAAAGGCGATGCCGGCAATCCATGGCAAGTGCGATTCCGACAGCAATTTAACATGACCACCGACTCGCATCTTTTCCGCACGGCGGCGGAACTCGAGAATGAGGGCTTCTGGCGCGCCGGCCCGCATTTGTACAAGAAAGCAAACGAGGAATATGTTTCGCTGTATGAAGCAAAGATGATTCATCATTTCGACCACCGCTTTTCAAGCTGCGTGCAAGGTGATGTACGGTTGCAAAGCACGCAAGTTTCCAATAGAACTACAGAGGAAGACAAACGCGAGCCAAAGTTCACTGTGCAACCAAGATATTGGGTGCCTAAGACAGAAATTGAGGCGCACATTAGTGAACAGCAAAAAGTTGCTTGGCTGCTTGGCTTCAGAGATATCGCGCGGGCCACAGACGAGCGCACCTGCATCGCTTGTTTTACGCCCATGGCTGGTGCAAGCAACAAACTCCCGCTATTACTTTCCGACAAACCAGTTCAACAGCAAGCATGTCTTTGCGCAAATCTGTCGTCACTCTGTCTTGATTTTGCGGCACGCAACAAAGTTGTCAGTACCAGCCTGAATTTCTTCATTGTCAAACAATTCCCCATCTTGCCGCCCACAGCCTACGACGCGCCGTTTCACGGCATTGATCTCACGGCATGGATTGGTGAACGCGTGCTCAAACTTGTGTACACCGCGGAGGATATGCAAGGATTTGCAGAAGACATGGGCTACCACGGCGCGCCGTTCATCTGGGACGACACGGAACGCCTACACCTGCGCTGCCAGCTCGATGCGCTTTACTTCCATCTCTATGACCTTACCCGCGATGAAGCGGCCTATGTCATGGATACATTTCCGATCGTGCGCAAGAACGACCTTGAACGCCACGACACCTATCGAACAAAGGACTTGATGATGCACTACTATAACGCGTACGCCGCGGGAGACCTCGATGCCCGCGTGCATTAAGCCTGACCTCGCGCGCGACATTGCCGCGCAGTTTGATGTCCCGCTCCCGCTCGCGTCACTCGCGCCCTGGGGCACCGGGCATATCAACGACACATTTTTGCTGATCGCCGCCGATGGCGCGCGCTTTGTCCTGCAGCGGCTGAATCCGGGCGTGTTTCTCCAGGGCGCGTTGGTGATGGAGAATATTGAACGCGTCACTGCGCATCTGCGTAAAAAATACTGTGCGCGCGGCCTCGATCCGCGCCGGCATGTGCTCGAGCAAGTGCCCACGCACGCGGGTGCCTTTTGGTGTCAAGACGCGGATGGTGCGGTATGGCGCGTCTATCACGCCGTGGCCGACGCGCACCCGGTCATTGCCGCGCCGACGCCGCAACTGGCCTATGCCGCCGCGCGCGCTTTTGGCGAATTCATCAGCTTGTTGGCCGACCTGCCCGCGCCGCCGTTGCACGAGACGATCCCCCATTTTCACGACACGCCCGCGCGCCTGGCGCAATTGCAGCAGGCCGTTGCGGCCGACACGGCGCGGCGCGTGGCCCACGTCGCGCCCGAACTCGCCTTCGTCGCGCAACGCCACGCCGATGTGCATAGTCTGGCTGATTTGATGAAGGCCGGCCGCCTGCCGCTGCGCGTCACGCACAACGACACCAAACTCGACAATATTCTCTTCGACGACCACACCGGCGACGCGCGCTGTGTCATTGACTTGGACACGGTCATGCCCGGCCTGGCCCTGCACGATTTTGGCGATTGTGTGCGCGCCACCGCGCGCATCGGCGCGGAAGACGAGCCCGATCCGCGCAACGTCGGGCTGAATCTCGAGGTGTTTGCGCAGCTGGTGCGCGGCTTCCGTGACGGCGCGGGCGCGCAGCTCGCGGCGGCGGAATGCGCGCTGCTGGCGCAAGCCGCAAAAGTCATCACCCTGGAACAAGGCATGCGCTTCCTGACCGACCATCTCAAGGGCGACACCTACTTCAAGATCCATCGGCCCGGCCACAATCTTGAGCGGGCCCGCGCGCAATTCGCGCTAGTGGCCGCCCTCGAGCGCCATGCCGGCCAGCTTGCCGTTATCGTCCAGTCAGCTTGATGGTTGGACAGGACACACGCATGCCCGCGGGTTGTGCAGGTGGACGCGCAGAGAACCCCCACGATCCCGCCGCTGACGGGATCGTGGGTGAATGCATTGAGTGAACAAGCCCGCTGTTGTTCCCAATCTCTGCGTCCACCGAGGCAAGCTCGGTGGGGCGCCAGAAACCCGAAGGCGGCTGAGACACCCACGACCTTGCCTGCCTGTGCCGGGCACCTGTCGTGGATGAACATTTACCAACCGCCGGATCCGGGGTCAAGCCCACACGCGCAAATTGTCGCGCATTATGCTATAATTGCGGCGGGTGTGACTGGTGATTTGTTGTGCTTGGTGATAATGTTTTAACGGCGCGACGCCCGATGAAGCCCCAAGGAGGCATGTATGGTTGAAGTGAACAGCAGCCCGCTGCAGCAGTTTCCCGAACGACTGCGGGCACATCGGCAGCGCAATAACCTGGGATTGCGCGAACTGGCCCAACGGGCACAAGTGACCCCGGCTATGATCTCAATGGTCGAGCGCGGCAAGATTCATCCTTCCATCGACACCTTGTTTGCCGTCGCCCGCGCCTTGAACATATCGCTGGCGGAGCTTTTTGAAGAGCCGGTTGTCAGTGCGCGCGAATATGTGCTGCAACGCGTGGCGGATCGTTGCTATGCCGTCACCCGCGAAGGCCGCTTGCGCTATGAAGACAGCACCTTGACGCCCGACGGCATCAAGCCGCAGGAGATGGAGCCGTCCGTGATGACGTTCCATCGCCACTCCTTCGTCAAGCAAAAAGTGTCGTTGCGCGGCGACCAGCTGATCTATGGGATGAGCGGCTCGTTCGACTATGCCTGCGGTGACGAGGTCTTCACGGTGAATCCCGGCGACAGTGTCTTTTTCCACAGTCACGAGGAACACGGGCCGCTGGCGATCAACAGCGAGCATGCCGAATATCTGGTGTGTTACACGGACGAGTTGTACGGCTGGCTGGACATGCGGCTTGATCCGCGCGGCCTGTTTGCCCGGCCGCCGCGCGCACCGCAAAACCTGACGCCCATTCAGCGGCTGGCGTGGCGGATTCGCTACGCGCGCTCGCAGCGCGGCTTTCTGCAGACCACTGTGCGCGCCAGGACCGGCCTGAGCTATGGCATGATCTCGCACATCGAATCCGGGCGCTCAAAGCCGTCGTTGACGACTCTCGACCTGATCGCGCGCGCACTGAGCGTGCCGATCTCATATTTCTTCGACGAGGAAGTCAGCACCTGCCGCGCGTCATTTGTCCCGCTCGGCGAGCGCGTGCTGAAAGCCCGCGTCGAAGGCGGCCATCGCTATCGCAACGCGCCGCTGATCGTCCCCGAATTGGGCGAGCCACTGTTCTTTCCGGAATATCGCGAATACGACCGCAAGGGCTTTGTGCCGCAAGCCACCCATGCACCCGGCCAAGTTTTTGTGATGGTCGTGCAGGGCGTCATTGATTTCACACATGGCGCAGATACCCATCGCCTGAATACCGGCGACACTATCTACGGCATGGCGCACATCACCCACGGCGTCAGCGCGATTGTCAGCGACACCGCCGCCGTGCTCTACTTCACCAGCAATCTCACGCAGCTACTCAAGCGCGTGTTCGACGAACTGCGCCGGCGCGTGCGCTAGCGCGGCTGCAGCAGCGGCACCACATACAGCAGCACGCACAGATACTGCAGGATGCCGCCCAGCAGCACAAACACATGCCAGACGGCGTGGCTGTAGGGCAGCGCGCGCCACAAATAGAAAACGACCCCCAGCGTGTAGGCCGCGCCACCACTCAACAGCAGAACCACGCCGCCCGTGCCAAGCCCGTCCAGCAATGGATTGAAGGCGATCACGCACAGCCAGCCCAGGACGATAT
>Ga0247841_10013108_pt1 | contig 10669 bp, 8 predicted proteins | sample LaCruzMarch2015__2_FD_192410 | JGI IMG/M metagenome (GOLD analysis project Ga0247841, IMG submission 192410) | Freshwater microbial communities from meromictic Lake La Cruz, Castile-La Mancha, Spain - LaCruzMarch2015_18m | ecosystem: Environmental > Aquatic > Freshwater > Lake | place: Spain...
AGGTCTATTTTCATTGCATTTATAGTCTTAAGAGTATCAATTTCAGTTTCACCTTTTTTAAGACTGCTGGACGAAGATGAAAAATTTATAAGGTCTGCTGACAATCTTTTTGCAGCAATTTCAAAAGATACTTTTGTTCTTGTGCTTGGTTCAAAAAACAAATTAATGATTGTTTTCCCCCTTAAAGCAGGAACTTTTTTTACATCTCTTTTTAAAATTTCTGCAAATGAATCTGTCTGGACAAGAAGGTCAGAAATATCACCTGCATTAAATTTATCAAGGCTTAGTATGTCTTTTTTTTCGCACATAAGTATTTTTTATTGTTGTTTTCTATTAATTTTAAAATAAAATTATTTATGATTAAACCAAAATTATTAAATAAAATATATCCAGCTTTAAACTTTAAAAAATCATATCCAGCAAATTGAAACCTTATCCTCATCATCTGTTTCAGAAAATTTTACCTCTACAAATTCATTGAGTGAAGTTGGAAGATTTTTGCCAACATAATCGGCCCTGATTGGCAGCTCTCTGTGGCCACGGTCAATGAGAACAACAAGCTGAATTGATTTTGGTCTTCCAAAATCCATAATTGCATCCATTGCCGCTCTGATGGTTCTGCCGGTAAATAAAACATCGTCAACAAGAACAATGTCTCTTCCCTTGATTTCGAAGGGAATCTCCGTAATGTTCACATCTGATTTGCCGTTTTCATTAAAATCATCCCTGTAAAATGAAATATCAAGTTTTCCCGATTTGATTTCAGCTCCGGATATTTTTTCAATAATTTCTTTAATCCTATTTGAGAGGGGTACTCCTCTTTTCTGTATCCCAATAAATATAAGGTTCTCGCTACCTTTATTTCTCTCCACAATCTCATGAGAAATTCTTTTAATTATTCTTTCGATATCATCCGCATTTAGAACTGTTGCTTTTTCTCGCATAATTTATTTCAGGTCGTTTCAGTTGTTTTTTAAAAATTTTTTAAAAAAAAGACCCTCTTACTATAAAAACAGCAAGAAGGCTCTGATATGTATATTCAATTTTAATTTATAACTAATTTTCATCTGATTATACCTTTTAGCCTCTCTGGACTAATTTAAAGGTGCTTTTATTTATTCAATTTATTCTATTAGGTAATATAATAAATTTTAAACTTTATTTCAACACATATATATTAAATAATTAAATAATAAAAAAAAAGATTTTCAAATTTTTTCTATAGGCTCAGTGACATTTATAAATGTTATAATTTTATAGCAAAAGATACTGTAATCATACTCAATTTGCTCAATTATATTGACTTTTAAAACTAATACTATAAAATTTCAATTTAGCTTAAAATCTAAATCTATAAAAAAATCAAAAAAATTTATTTCAGTTACCGAAAAGGAGTTAATGAAAGTGAACGAAAAAATACAAATATTTAAAAAAGCATTTATCGTTGTATCTCTTGTTGTGATTATATCATCATTTTTTATTTTGCCTGGTATGCTGTTTGCTGTAGACGAAACTACAACAACCACTGCAGTTGTAACGCCTTCGCTAAATTTTAGCGTTACATACCCTGAAATAAAAGCAAAAGCTGGTTCACAGTTTTCTTTCGCAGGCGATCTTTTGTTTAAAGGCACCGAGGAAACAATTTTTAATCTAACCGCTGAAGCACCAGAAGGATGGTATGTTTCAATTCAGCCATCTTACGAAGCAACTGAGATATCTGCTGTTAAACTTATCCCGGATAAAAAAGAAAGTCTTAAATTTGTAGCAATGCCTTTGACAGATCAGAAGCCTGGAGAATATTTAATAAAGATTAAAGCCTCTTCTGATACTCTGCAGGCTGAAACTGAATTCAAAGCAGTTATTACGGCAACTTACACATTAACGTTTGCGCCTACAAGTGGAAGATATGATATGAAAACCACTTCCGGTAAAGACAATCATTTTGCTGTTCAGCTAAAAAACACAGGTTCTGCAGCAATAGAAAAAATTAAACTATCTTCTTCAGGACCAGATGGCTGGAAAGTTAAATATACTCCTGAACTGATAGACAAACTTGAGGCAGGAGCCACAAAGGATATAGATGTAACAATATTCCCACCGGACAAGACAATTGCTGGTGATTATATGGTAAATCTGACTGTTTCAAGCGAAAACAGCAGTCCTAAAATGGATGTCAGAGTCACTGTTCAGACTCCTACAATCTGGGGCTGGGTTGGGATTGGTATAATTGTTATAGTAATAGTTGGTGTAGCATTTATATTCGCTAAATTAGGAAGAAGATAATTTAACAATATCAATATAATAACGTAATAGGTTAATATGGATAATTATATAATTAGCACAAAAAATTTATCGAAAAAATATGGTTTAAAAACAGTTGTTGATAGTTTAAATTTAAATATTCCCAAAGGTGAAATTTATGGTTTGCTTGGTCCAAACGGTGCAGGCAAATCAACAATTATTCTGATGCTTTTAGGGCTTACTGAACCAACAACCGGAGAGCTTTCAGTCCTTGGCTTTTCTCCCACAAGGGAACCGCTAAAGATAAAAAGAATTACCGGATATCTTCCTGAGAGAGTTGGTTTTTATGAGGACATGACTTCAGTGCAGAATCTTGAATATACCGCACTGTTAAACAGCATCCCGGAAAAAGAAATACCCGGGAAAATTGATGAATGTCTAAGTATTGTTGGTCTGGAAAAAGAAAAAAGCAAAATTGTAAAACATTTTTCCAAGGGAATGAAGCAAAGGCTTGGCATTGCAGATGTTTTAATTAAAGATCCTCAGCTTATAATATTTGATGAACCTACTGAAGGTCTTGATGTTGAGGTAGCAAACCAAATGCTTGAAATGATATTTAATCTTAATAGAGATAAAAAAATTACTTTTCTTATCTCTTCACACCAGTTAAATCTTGTACAAAGAGTCTGCCATAAGGTTGGCATCATGTCAAAAGGCAAACTAATTGGTGAAGGGAATGTATCTGAGCTAAGTAAAAATCTGTTTGGCGGAAATAAATATCAGGTAGACCTGGAGTTCATTGGTGATGTTGACAAGGTTATTGAAGGCATAAAAACATTAAAAGGCATAAAATCAGTTACTAAAACTGAAAATGCTATACATGTTGGAACAGATGAAGATTTAAGACAGGAAATTTCCAAAATAGTAACAAATATGGATGGTATTATTTTAACAAAAATGGATATTAAGGACTTCTCTCTGGAGGATGTTTACTTAAACTATTTCAAAGAGGTATAGAATGAAAAGCGTTCTCACAATTTACAGAAAAGAGCTTGCTGATTATTTCAGCAGCAAAAAATTTCTAATTTTACTTGCCCTTGTTTATCTTACTGGCCTTACGTCAATTTATGCTTCAATACAGAATATAAGGTCAGCTGCTCAGTCTTCAACGGATGTATTTGTTTTTTTAAAGTTGTTTACCACTTCTGGTGATGTGTTGCCTTCATTTCTTTTTTTCTTAAGTTTCTTTATACCTATTATTGGTATTGTATTTGGTTTTGATGCTATAAATACTGAAAGAAGCTCCAAGAATCTTAGCAGGCTTTTATCACAGCCAATTTACAGGGACAGCATTATTAACGGTAAATTTCTTGCAGGCATAACAACAATGGCAATTATTATTGGAAGCATGATAATGATAATTGCAGGCATAGGCTTGAGAGTTATAGGTGTTCCGCCAAATTCAGAAGAGATTTTAAGGATACTGATTTTTATGTTTATGTGTATCTGTTATGGGACTTTCTGGATGGCGCTTTCAATGCTGTTTTCGGTCATTCTTGATAAAACGGCTACATCAATACTAACATCTATAGCAATCTGGATATTTTTCTTTTTCTTTGTTCAGATAATTGCGAGTGCTGTTGCAAATGCGATAGCTCCGGTAAATGAAAGTGCCACACTTGCCACACAGATAAAGAATTTCAATATAGATCTTGGAATTAAAAGGTTCTCACCTTCGTATCTTTTTACTGAGGCAATTACAATTTTACTTGTACCTAGCGGAAGTCAGTTTATTTTAAGAGCTGTAACCACTACTGACATATCCAAAATGATATTAAATCCGCTATCCCTGGGACAAAGTCTGGTTCAGGTATGGCCTCAGATAGTGGCTATTGTAGCATTGGCGATAATCTGTTTCTCTATTTCCTATATTGTTTTTATCAAGCAGGAAATAAGATCTACGTAATAAGATCTGTATAAATTTAGTTGTAAGTTTTAAAGAATAAAATAAAAAAGCCGGTTATTTAAATAACCGGCTTTTTTATTTTAAAGTTCGTATTTTTCGTTTCTATTTTTTTTAAAACCATTAATGCTTAATTTGAAATAAAAGGATGTGTATTTTTTTATTTTAAAGATCTTATTTTTCGCTTCTATTTTTTTAAGACCATTAATGCTAATTTTAAATAAAAGGCTGTGTATCCGCAAAACTATGGTAAATACTGCTGATAGCCTTGATAAATAAGAACAATCAGAGCCACGCCAAAACATTACATTACTTACCTGATTAGCTTCTGGTGCACAACTGACCAAAATGGTCTAATTAAAAATATTCTAGACTTGATATAAACAAATAATTCACTAAAAAAATGAGTTAACAACCGGTAATTAATTAAATGGACAACAGATATGAACAAGCCGCTTTTGTTATTAATCCTGCTGAGTAGCAACCTCTTCAATGAGATTTGTACCCGCTGAAACTTTATCAACACTATGAATTGATGCACCACACTGAATAATAATTCTTTCAACGTCGTCAAAATTAATTGAAAATCCTTCAAGAGTGATTTTCACATTTTCAACTTTCTGGTCCATTTCGGTAAGAGAAATATCAACACCGTCAATACCAATTAAATCCGCAAGCTGTGTAGCAAGTTCCAACAAGTTTGGTGTATGTGGTTTTAAAACATCCAAAACTATTCTTCTGATGCTGGCCAAAAAAAATCACTCCTTTGTTTTAAAAATAATAATAGAGCTTCATATAAAATCTCATTAGATTATATATCAAACCTGGCTATTTTTATATTTAAAATAATTCTTAAAAAAAATAATAATATCTGCAAGTCTTCTTTTAAAATAAATTATCTCTGCCGTTATATTTTATTTAAAATAACACTATCACTTTTATCACAGCAGAGTTAATTTCCAAAAAATAATCATTACTGTTAAGATCAAAACGCAGGGATTAAATATTTTTTTTAAGATTAAGCATGCATTTTTTCAAATCTTCAGGAAGTTCATCGTTTAAATCAATTTTTTCATTTGTAACAGGATGATCAAAAACAATTCTTTTTGAATGCAGGAACTGGCGCACAAGCCCTAATTCATTTGCAATTTTTTCTGACTGGCTGTTTCCGTAATCTTTATCACCTATAACAGGATGACCTATATAGCTAAAATGAACCCTTATCTGATGAGTTCTTCCTGTTTTAGGATATGCCTCAATTAAAGTGCACCCTTTATATTTATTTAATATTTTAAAATCAGTCTGAGACTCTCGACCTCGCACCACAACACCCATTTTCTTTCTGTCTTTCATTGATCTTCCTACTGGAAGTTTTATCGACCCCTCGGGCTCCTTAAAATAGCCCAGGACAAGTGCTTCATATGTCTTGCCAATCTCCCTGTTTTTGAATTTTTCTGAAAGCAGCGCATGTGTCCTTTCATCCTTTGCAACAATTATTATCCCGGAAGTATCTTTGTCAAGTCTGTGGACAATACCCGCTCTAAGTCCCCCGCCTACTCCGGAAAGTTTTTCATTATAATTAACCAGTGCATTAATTAATGTGTTTTCAAAATGACCCGGAGCCGGATGAACAACTATCCCTGCATCTTTTGATACAGCAATAATATAGTCATCTTCAAACAATATTTTTATTTTGATATCCTGAGGCTTTGCATGAAGTTCACTGACAGGTGTTTTTATATCTTCAATCTCAATTTTTTCACAACCTTTCAGGATATAATTTTTTGAAATTATATCACCGGAAGATTTGATTTTCCCAATGCTTATTAATTTTTGAAGTTTGCTGCGTGAGATGTCTAATTCTTTGTTGTTTAAGAATTTGTCTATTCTTAAACCTTTGTCGCTTAAATCAGGGTAAAATACTAACTTTTTATTTTTTTCCTTCATATGACGTCATTTAAATATTTTAAATTATACACGTTAAATTTTGTCTGTAAAATTTTATCCACCTTCATTATCTGCGGATTCAGCGATATTGCTCTTTCCGAAAAAATTTTTAATTAAAAATATTAGAAGGATAATAAAACCTACAACAATAAAACTGTCAGCCCCGTTAAATACTGCAAAAAATCTAAGATATATAAAATCAGTTACTTCTCTTATAAAGTATCTGTCATAGAGGTTCCCTATTGCACCGCCAAGAACAAATCCAAGTGCCAGATTATAAGTATAAGATTTGATATTCATGCTTATCTTTAAAACTATAATTAATAATATGGAAATGATTGAAACAATGATAAATACATTAACCTTGTTCTGAAACAGTCCAAAGGCACCGCCGCTGTTTTTTATATGAGTTATGTATAAAAACCCGGGAATCAGTTTTATCTGGGCATTAAGCGGGACAAAATTAACAACCCAGTACTTGGAAATCTGATCAATTGCAATCGCAGCTATTGCACACAATCCAAACAGAATATCAAGTCTGAATTGTTTTATATTATATTTGCTGATTTTATTTTTCATTTTTTTAAATTAATAATTGAGATTAAATTTATAATACGGCGGCTGCCGGTTTATTTTATTACCTTTATGCCTATTTTTATTTCCTCACCGTCTATCTTTATATCTCTGACAAACAAATCAATATTCTCTAAAACAAAATCCATGCTTAAACTTAAAGTTTCTTTTTTAATATAATCAATATTTTTTTCGATCACTGTCTGGTTGACTTCATTGCAGCATATATGAGATTCAATAAGATTTTCAATTTCAAAATCTGCTTCTTTCCTTATATTCTGTATATAATGTATAAGTTCTCTGCAGAAACCTTCTTCCTGAAGCTCTTTTGTAATTGTCATTTCAAGACCTACAGTTATTTCGCTGTCGCTCTCAACACTCATTCCTTCTTTATCTACTGCCTCCACAAGAATCTCTTCTGGCAGCAGATCAATTTTTATACTATTGCAAAATAAAGTAATATTTTTATTGTTTTTAACTTTTAAGGCGATCTGAACCGGATTTTCATTCATGAGCGCATTCTTTATTTCGGGTACCAGTGATCCATATTTTGCACCAAGCTGCTTTAAATTTGGCTTGATACTATATGAAACAATATCCTCAATATTTTCTACAAAACTTATTTTTTTAACATTAAGCTCTTCAGCTATAATATCTTCAAAGTGTCTGACTGCGTTAATCTTTTCTTTGTCGTTTCCAGTAAAAACAAATGCATTTTGCAGAGGCTGGCGTATTTTGATATTTACTTTGCTTCTTACTGAGCGTCCAAGACCGACAACTTTTCTTGCGATATTCATTTTAAAACTTAAACTGCTGTCAATGTTTTCACTTTCAGATTCAGGATATTTTTCAAGATGAACACTTTCAAGGCCACTGCCAAGACTTCCTGTAAGATTTTTGTAAATCTCTTCACTTAAAAATGGAATATATGGAGCCAGAAGCTTTGACAGGGTTAAAAGACATTCATACAAAGTCTTGTATGCACTGATCTTGTCATTGTCTTCTTCTCCCTTCCAGAATCTTCTCCTGCTTCTTCTTACGTACCAGTTTGAAAGATTGTCTACAAAATCTCCGATTAATCGTCCGCTGTCAGTAACGTTAAACATGTCCATAAGCTCATTAACCTTACCTGCCGTAATATTTAGCTCTGAAATTATCCATCTGTCAATTTCAAATCTTTCCTTAACAGGGAGTTCATGATCTAATGGATTAAAATTATCTATATTTGCATAAATAATAAAAAATGAATACGTGTTCCATAAAGTCAGAAGAAATTTTCTTATAACTTCGTCGACACCTTTTATTGAAAAATTTTTAGGCAGCCATGGAGAAACAGAAGTAAACATATACCACCTCAGAGCATCTGCGCCCTGCTTGTCCAGTATATCCCAGGGTTTTATTATATTTCCCTTTGACTTGCTCATTTTCTGTCCGTTTTCATCATTTATCAGTCCAAGACATAGAACATTTTTAAAACAGGATTTATTGAAAAGTAAAGTTGAGATTGTCATTAAAGTATAAAACCAACCTCTTGTCTGATCTATTGCTTCACAAATAAAATCAGCCGGAAAATTTTCTTCAAATAATTCCTTATTTTCAAAAGGATAATGGTATTGCGCATAAGGCATTGAACCGGAATCAAGCCAGACGTCTATTACTTCAGAAGTCCTTTTCATTTCTTCTCCGCAGATTTCACAAATTAATTTTATCTCATCCACGTAAGGTTTATGCAAGTCAGGCTCGTCAGGAACATTTATTCCTTTTTCCTTAAGCTCTTTTATACTTCCAATGCAAACCTTATGGCCATTTTTATCTTCCCAGACAGGAAGAGGAGTTCCCCAGTATCTCTCCCTCGTTATTGCCCAGTCGACATTGTTTTCAAGCCACTTTCCATATCTGCCCTTTTTTATATGTTCAGGATACCAGCTGACTTCACTATTTGATTTTATTATATCCTCTTTAATGGCTGTAGTTTTTATGTACCAGCTCTTTTTGGCATAATAAATAAGTCTGCTGTCACATCTCCAGCAAAATGGATATGGATGAACAATTTTTTGTATTTTAAAAACAAGCTTTCTTTCTTTGAGTTCATTTATAATTAAAGTATTGGCCTGTGCAATAGGCATTTTCCCATAATCTTTAACATTTTCTTTGAAATTACCTTCTTCATCAACCATCTGAACGACAGGCAGTCCGTTTTCTCTGCCTACAATCATGTCGTCCTCTCCAAATGCCGGAGCTATATGCACTATTCCTGTTCCGTCTTCGGTTGAAACAAAATCTCCATGAATCACTTTAAAAGAATTTTTATCACCTTCCGCGTAATCATAAACAGGTACATATTTTTCGCCTAAAAGCTCTTCACCTTTAAACTTTTTTATAACTTCAAATTCTTTATCCTTAAAAACAGCAGAAATAAGATTCTCATTTAAAATAAATTTTTCATTCTCTGACTGAACTTCCACATAGTTCTCGTTTTTATTTAACGCACAGGCAACATTTGAAATCAGAGTCCAGGGAGTTGTTGTCCATACGAGAAGATAGGTGTTGTTTCGATTTTCCAGTGGAAATTTAACAATTACAGTATGGTCTTCAACTTCCTTGTACCCCTGGGCAACTTCATGCGAAGAAAGAGCTGTACCGCATCTTGGACAATAAGGTACTATTTTATGACCTTCATATAATAATTTTTTATCCCATATTGTTTTTAAAATCCACCAGACACTCTCTATATACTCATTTTTAAAGGTATAATAAGCATTATCAAGATCAATCCAGAAAGCAATCCTTTCTGTCATCTTTTTCCAGTCGTCTTCATATTTTATAACGCTTTCCCTGCAAAGCCTGTTAAATTTTTCAACTCCTATTTTTTCAATTTCCTTTTTTGAATTTATTCCAAGCTTCTTTTCGACTTCTATCTCAACAGGAAGCCCATGGGTATCCCATCCGGCTTTCCTTGCAACGTAGTAGCCTTTCATCGTCTTGTACCTGGGAAATATATCTTTAAATACCCTGGATAATATGTGATGGACACCCGGAGCACCGTTTGCGGTCGGAGGACCTTCATAAAATACAAATTTCTTGTTGTTTTTTGTTGCCAGGAGTGTTTTTTCAAAAATATTTTCACTTTTCCAGAAATCAAGGATATTTTCCTCAAGTCTGACAAAACTTACATTACCTGATACTTTTTTAAACATTATTTTTAAATCCTATTATTAAATATAAATTAATAAAATATTTTAAAAATTCCATAAAATAAATCGTATATCCCTGGAAGATTATCTTAATGATTCTATATAATTAAAACTGATTTGTGAAGTAAAAAATAAATAAGGTTGTATGCGAGAAACTCTTTCCCCTTTTTATATTAACCAAAATAAAAAAACAGAGGCATTATTTCAAATTTAAAAGGTTCATAAGCATGTCTGCAGACTTCACAGCTTTGGCTTTATAGTGATTATTAAAATATACAAGTGATTTTTTTGCTTTTGCAGAAGCATCATTTATTTTTGGAATCCATTCTTCAAGCTCTTCCTGTTTATACATATAGTCATATCTTTCAAAAGCTTCGTCGTGTTTCCACCATTTATCTTTATTTCTGCCATGGAAACGCAGATAAAAAACTCCGTTTGTCACAATATTTGTAGGTGGAAGCAGCTTCGAAAGACTTGGTTCATCCACATTACAAAAGCCAATATCCAACTTACCAAGAAAGCTGCAAACTTCACTATTTAGCCACAGGCTGTTTCTAAATTCACAAACTATGTCAGTCTCAGAAAATTTACTTTTTATTTTTTCAATATAGCCAAGATTATTTTTATTAAAATAAAAAGAATAAGGGAACTGAAACAAAACTGCTCCCAGTCTGCCGGCTTCTTTTAGAATATCAACTGATTTTATGAAGCTGTTAAAAGTATCTTCATCGGCGTCCCTGTCATGTGTCAT
>Ga0247841_10013109_pt1 | contig 10669 bp, 10 predicted proteins | sample LaCruzMarch2015__2_FD_192410 | JGI IMG/M metagenome (GOLD analysis project Ga0247841, IMG submission 192410) | Freshwater microbial communities from meromictic Lake La Cruz, Castile-La Mancha, Spain - LaCruzMarch2015_18m | ecosystem: Environmental > Aquatic > Freshwater > Lake | place: Spain...
ACCGAAATGAAACCCAAGAAGTTCTACTATTTCTTGATCTTTAGCTAAATAGGCTTTCTTAACGCTCTTAAACCTTTTTGTTAAGGCTAAAAATTTTATTGGGCCAATCCCTAGACAGTGGGAAAAACCCAAAGAATAAATAACGTTATCTGTCATATCTTAAATATACATTAAATTCCCTATTGACAAACTAATCTAATTTTGCTTAAATTTTAAACATATGAACATTGTCAAATCTGTGTTTGCTGACGTAACGACTAATACCATGATTGATACTGGTTGGAAAATTCCATCACTGGCCGATGTTTTGGGTTTTGTTATTAAAACATTTTTTATTATTTCGGGTCTTGCTGCCCTTCTTTTTTTGGTTTTGGGAGCTCTTGCTTGGATTTCCTCGGGCGGTGATAAAGAAAAAGTTTCTAAGGCTCAAGAAAAGATTCAGTCTGCGATTGTTGGCTTAATTATCCTTGTGGCTGTTGTTGCGCTTATTGCCACAGTCGAACAGGTCATGTTCAAAAAGGCGGTTTGCCTTGGTTTAACCTGTGATCTGGTTTTTCCCTCTCTTATAAGCCCAAAATAATAAATAAACATGCCTATTTTTTCTGTTCAGGCACAGATAATCAAAGACTGGAATCCTAATTGTATTGTTGATGGTGTCCCTACTTTAAAATGCCTTGAAAGCGTTTTTGAAAACATTCTTAATGTAGCGACTGCTTTTATAATTCTGGTTCTTTTTATTATGTTTGTCGTTGGTGCTTTTGGGTACCTCACCTCTTTTGGCAATCCGGAAAAGGTCAAAAAAGCCCAGGGGACTTTAAAGTTTGCCCTAATTGGTTTTATTGTTTTTATGGCTTCTTATTTAATATTAAGAATTATTGACTGGGCGTTTTTGGGTGGGGTTGGAAATATTTTTAAGTTTGAAATTGGGGGACCTTAATACAGTTTTATTTTGTGGGGGTAACAAAAATTACTTTTACGCCTTCTTCTATCGGCACCGGTGTCTTAACTTTGTTCATTTCTTTAATGAAATTTATCCCAACAAAAATCATCAGGGCTAAACCAATGGCAATTAAAATAATCCCGATATTTTTCATAAATTGACTTTTTCTTTAATTAAGTATTGAGGACGATTCTGTAATTGTTGATAAATTTTTCCTATATATTCGCCAATAATTCCAATGGTTAGCAGCTGAATCCCCCCCAAAAACATTATCCCAACAAAAAGGGCCGTCCAACCAGTCACCCAATATTCGGGCATAAAAATTTTACCGACTATTCCATAAATTATTCCTAAAAAGCCGACTGTCGCCGAAGCAAAACCCAAATAGCTGGCCAACCGTAACGGTTTTATAGAAAATGAAGTGATTCCTTCCATGGCAAAACTGATCATTTTGGTTAAAGGATAATGAGTCTTGCCCGTCTGCCGTTTTTCTCTTTTGTGATAGACATAGGCCGAAGGAAAACCACTCCAAGCCACCAACCCTCTTAAAAACAACGATTGTTCTGTTAGATTGTTTATAAAATCAATTACTTCCCGATCAATTAGTCGAAAATCGCCCACATTATCAGGAATGGGTGTATCAGAAAGAAAGTTGATCGTTTTATAAAAACACGCCGCCGACTGTTTCTTAAAAAAGCTATCAACATCACGATTTTCTCTTTTAGCGTAGACTATTTTGGCCCCTTTTTGCCATTTTTCTATCATTTGGGGAATGATCTCCGGCGTGTCCTGAAGATCAGCGTCAATAGTAATGGCACAGTCACCCTTGGTAAACTGATAACCGGCCGAAAGGGCTTTTTGATGACCAAAGTTCCGTATAAAAGAAATCAGTTTAATATTTTTATTTTGATTGATTTTTGTCTTAATTTTTTTGGCGGTCGCGTCCCCAGAACCATCGTCAACAAAGATAATCTCATAGTTAAATTTTTGGACCGTTGGAAGAAGACGTTTTAAAAGAAGCTCAATATTTTCTTCTTCATTGAAGACTGGTACGATGATAGAAAGTAAGAAGTTATTATCCATAAAAAAAATTATAACATTTTTTATTAATTTTTAGCCCCTAATGAGAGTCCTTCTATATAACCGCTGATTTTCCTCAAAAAATCTTGACTTTTCCTTACCTTAATTCTTAACACACCATGATATTCATTTTTGTTTTCATATTCCTTTTTCCAAACGGTCTGTTGAAAAAACGGTTTGGAAAAATTATTAATCGATATGGTTAATTCTTGACTCCAATATTTTTCTATTTCCATTATTTTTTCTTTATAGGAAGAATTAGCGGTAATCCTTAAAATCAAATCCCTTTTTGAAATATGAAAACACTTTTTTAACCAAAAAATAAAAAATTTAGCCATTTTAGTATCCGAAGTGGCCAAACCCACCTGATGATCTTTTTTAAACCCTTCGCCCCAATATAAAGCAATCCCAACCATTAAAATGTCTCTTTTAGTGAGTTTGCCTACTTCTTTAATTCCTTGCTTTTTAAGTCGGCTGGTTTTTAAGTCAGTCTGTTTTTTTATTTTTTCTAAATATTTTTTTTTGCGTCCATAATAAGGATCGGTTACTCTTAAGCTAAGTTTTTTAATTTGTTCTTCAGTAAGGTAAATATCTCTACACCACGTACTAACGCTACCAACAGAAACATTTAAGAGTTTGGCAATTTTTTTTATACTTTCGCCCGTTTTCCTTATTTTTTGGGCTTTGATCTTTTTTTCTGATTTAGCCATATAGTCCTATTGTCTAGGATACCATATTCAAATATTAATTGACTTTTTAGTGTTTTTTAGTATAATTATCTGTATTTACGGGGTAGTGTACGGTTGCACAGGAGGCTCAAATAATGGGCCAATCGATAAAAACTATTGATTGAATTTCGGCTGTATCGGTAAAATCCTTTTTCTTGATAAAGGATAATACCGAGGCAATCTCAAGGTTGTCTATAAACTTGAGCGAGTCCGTAGAGACTATACGCCGAATCCCGCCTTGGCGGGAAAGATATAGTCCGACACTCTTGGCAACAAGAGATAACAGGTGCATAATCTCCTAGACCAGGTTCAACTCCTGGCTCCGTAACATAATTATTCGTCTTTAATCCGGTACTGCAGAGCTTCGGCAATATGAGATTCGTTTATTTTTTCTTCTCCTTCAAGATCGGCAATTGTTTGACCAATTTTAATTACCTTAAAATATGAGCGGGCTGATAAAGATAGTTGAGAAATGGCTTGTTTTGATAAGGTAACCGCTTCTTTGGTTAAAAAACAATATTTTTTTATATCGTTTGTGCCCATCTCACCGTTAGTCTTGGTTCTAATTTCTTTAAAACGTTTTACCTGAATTTTTCGCGCTTGGCTAATCTTTTTTCTTATTTCATCGCTAGATTCGGCTTGAAAATTACTAATTAATTTTTCCTCATCAACCGGCGGCACATCAACATGAAGATCAATTCGATCAAGTAATGGACCAGACAATTTTTTTTTATATTTAATAATTGCCCCTGGTAAGCAACGGCAGTTTTTTTTCGGGTGACCTAAATATCCGCACGGACAAGGATTAGATGCGGCCAAAAGAATAAAACGACAAGGAAATGTAACGCTTCCTAGGGCTCGAGAAATCGTTATCCGACCATCTTCAAGAGGCTGTCTTAGAGCCTCAAGGACCGATCTTGGAAACTCGGAAAACTCATCCAAAAATAAAACTCCCCGGTGAGCCAGAGAAACCTCCCCTGGCGCTGGCCAACTTCCCCCACCAATTAAACCAATTCTTGAAGTTGTGTGATGGGGACTACGGAATGGTCTCGTCAAAACAAAATATTTATCTTTCAATAAACCGGCAACTGAGTATATTTTTGAAACTTCAAGAATTTCTTCCCTATCCATATTGGGTAAAATTGAAGGAAAAGCCCGGGAAAGCATGGTTTTTCCGGCTCCGGGCACACCCTTTAGATGAACATTATGAAAACCGGCTGCGGCAATCATTAGGGCTCTTTTTGCTTGTTCTTGACCACGAATGTCACAAAAATCAAAGTCATATTTTCCTTCAGCAATCAATTCCTCTACTTTTATTTTTGGGAATGGCTCAAGTAGTTTGTTTCCATTTAGGTGAAGAACCAAATCAACCAGATTATAAACTGGGTAAACTTCTAGATTCTCCACCAAGGCTGCTTCTTGAGCATTACCAAGGGGTAAATAGATTTTTTTTATTTTTTGTTTTTCGGCCAATAGAGCAATGGAGATTACCCCAGAAACTTGACGTAGTTTTCCTTCTAAAGAAAGTTCGCCAATAAAAAGACTGTCTGTCACCGCCTCCTTTTTTACCATACCGCTGGCGACTAAAATTCCAATCGCCATCGGCAAGTCAAAACGGGAACCTTCTTTGGGGATATCTGCCGGCGCCAGATTCACAGTTATCCTCGAATCTGGCGCCTCAAAGGAAGTATTAACAATTGCTGTTCTTACTCTGTCTTTAGCCTCGTCAACCGCTTTGCTTGGCAAACCAACAATTGTAAAGGTTGGGAAACCTCTGTTGGCAACATCAACTTCAACGTCAATCAAAGTTCCTTCTAGTCCAATTGTTGTTCCTGATAGTATTTTGGCAAGCATTTTTTCATCATAAATTATTTTTTTTCTTTTGACGATGGACTATAGACAACAAAATTGTAGAAACCGGTTGTCAAGAACAGTTTTTTTTATTATTATCATTGTATATATGAAAAAAATCTTGCCGGTCCTAATTCTTATATTATTTTTCTTTTACACCAAACCTGTCTTGGCCATAAAATATGAGTTGGTTGCTCCTACTGGCGAACTAACTATTAATCAGGAAATTGCCTTTACGGTTAATATTGATGCCGAAGGCACTAACGTTACTGCGGGACAGATTGGCATGACTTATGACACGGCCAATCTTCAATACCTAACAACCACTCCGGGGCAGGCTATGCCGGCTGTCTCCACCAGTAATCTTGGTAGCGGAAAATTGCTCTTTTCAGGAACAAACAATAATGGTTATACAGGCAAGGGTGTTTTTGCCACCGTTAACTTTAAGATTATTGCTCAACAGGCCGGTTCGGCTCAACTCTGTGTTCTTTGGGCCCCAAGTACCACGCCAACCAATACACCTGGGGGCCCAACACCAACCACTTCACCCCAAACAACTCGCCTACCTACCAGCGGTTCACTAACTAACAGTATTTTTGGAACAAGTCTTGCCCTGCTTTTTTTTATTGGCGCTTTTAATCTGTATCTTCTATCAAAAAATTCTTCTTTTGAAAAAAAAACAGTCAAAAAACATTCGCCAAAAAATAAGTCATCATGAAAAAATTCGTTCTTTTTTTTATTGGTCTATATTGGCTTCTTTTTCTTCCTTTTTTAAAAGGCGCTTATGCAGTTGATTACTACAAATACGATGTTGTTCCTCAACCCTGTTCCACCGGTGGTGGCAGCTGTCCGATTGAAGTCAAACCAATCTATGACAGCCGCGGCGAAACCTGTGTAGCAACCTATGATGACTTTAAAAAAGACCCGGCAAGAAATCATTTTTGGGTCAATGACCCTGAGGTAACTATTCAAGGACATGCCGACGAAAGAGCCCGACAATTTTTATACTGGGTAATCAATAAAAATGCCATTGACAGCCACCCAACGATTACCGCCATCTGGCAAACAACCAGAAACCTGGCTTTTTTTATCACCATTATTGTTGCCGCCATTTTAGGTTTGGGTTTTATAATAGGCCAAAGAACCAATTTCCAAACCGGGATTAAAATCTGGCCCTCAATTTTAAAAATATTATTATCTCTTTTGTATATTGCTTTTTCTGCCGCTTTAGTTATTTCTCTGATTCAACTTTCAGAAATTTTGATGAAGTTTTTTATTGAAAATATTGGCGGTGGAGATCTTTTTAACATCTCTTTTGTTGGTTTAAATAAAGAAACGGGCTATTCTGATTGGATAACCGGTTGTCGTGATTTAAACTTTCGCGTTCAGGAAGCGGCCAACACCCAACTTTTCTTGCTTAAACTAACCAATATTACTTATTATGCTTTGGGTGTTTTGTTAATTTTAAGAAAAATTGTTCTTTGGTTTTTGCTGTTTTTATCACCATTTTTAGCGATTCTCATTCCTTTTGTTTTCATCAGAAATATCGGTTGGGTTTGGGTGGGTGTGTTTTTTCAATGGCTTTTTTACGGACCAATGATGGCTCTTTTTTTGGGCGCTCTTACACAACTTTGGGCCAAAGGAATTCCGTTTTTATTTGATTTTTCCCGAGCTAATACCATTTCTGGTTATGTTTTTCCCACCGCCACCAACATCCTTTATGGTGGGCCGGCCCAAACCATAACCACTTTAAATAATGTTAACTATATTGACACTTTTGCCGAATATGTCATTACTCTGATTATGCTGTGGGTAGTGATGATTTTGCCGTGGTTTTTACTGCGAACTTTTAGAGACTATTGTTGTGATGGTATCAATGCCAGTAAAAACATTCTTTTATCAATTTACGATCAGCTTCGTGGTAGTCCTCAACCCCAACTATCACCGACCCCGTCTTTATCATCAATTGGTGCCAGTCTGAAAATTTCTAAAGATACCGAGGTGCCGATAAAAGTAAAGCTAGAAACAATTGAGGAAATTAAAAAAACTACGACCGAAGACATTACCAGATCATTAAATATTTCCACTAGAAAACTGACTGATATTGCCCACATCGAAACTAATAAGCAAATTAGTGAGGTTGTCAATAAAAACTTGAACTATTTGGCCAATCCGACCAAGGCAGAAACACCGATCGAAAGACAAAAGTACATGAATTTACGAGCCGAACTATTCAATCGAGCCATTAAAAATGATCAGATGGCCAAACAAGTACTGGCCTCTCTCTCTTCGTCGAAAGGCGAACAGTTACAACGACGTCAGGAAATTATCAACAGTCTTCCAAAGATGGTTTCGGTAACTCATGTGGTTTCTTATAAAGTTAAAGTTCCTCAAGAAAAAGTCGCCACAATTACATCTTCATTATTTGCTGACATTATCAAAAACCAGATTTTAATGAGCCAAATTATTGAGAAAACCCAGTTAAGGACGGAACAGATCATTGATATTTTTAACGCGTTATCAAAAAACTTGTCCTTGTCGTCTGTGGAAATTATCCAAAAAACCGCCGAAGAAACAAAAATCGGTCAAGAAAAAATTGGTTTTTTGCTTACGGTTGTTTCCGGAATTCTCAAAGAAAATAAAGAAATGGTTACCGCGGTCGCCCAAAAAGAATCGCTTAAGCCAGAAGAGGTCGAGCAGGTTGTTTCTGCTCAGATGCCGATTATTACGGAACCAGGGAAACACATTGGAGAAACAATTTCCCTTCCGCCAACCCTGCCCTTGGAAGAATATGAAAATGTTAAAAAAATGTGGCAAAAACAGTATGAACAAGGGGAAATTCCTCTAGCCGAAAACATCAAATCCCGACCGCAATGGGTAAACCAAGATGTTGTTTTTATAACCAATACTTTAAATAAGCTTTTGTCAACCTCAGAAGAACTTCGTCAAGAAGGACTTGATGATCTTGGTTATATCCTGCCAATCTTTTTATTAAATAACCTTAAGGGTGAAGAGTTGGTGGTTTATTTAAAGGCTAAGCTGGAAGCGGCCAAAACTGTCGGGGAAATTATGGAAAGAGAACAAACAATCACCGACAAACTAAAAGCTCAAGCCGGCGAAGAGTTTATTGATGTTACCTCTCCAAAAAAACAGACCAAAGCAAAGACTATGACCATGAGTCAGGCGCTTGAAGAAAAATAAATATGAACGACTACTATCAACAGTTGCTTTATATCCCTCAAATAGACAAAAACGACAAAATGATCGGTCCGGTTGAACGCTGGCAAGCCCACAAAGAAGCCATTCTTCATCATGGGTTTACGGTTGTTCTTAAACATCAGGGAAAATATCTCTTACAACATCGTAAACATCCTGTTTTTGATAGTTATCTTGACCTTAGTTTCTCCTCGCACCCGGTGTATGAAAATAAAAAAATACAAGATGATATAACCGCCATTTTCCAATCGCTAAAACGAGAGTGGCAGATTGAAAAAAAAGATCTTATCGGTGAAATAAAAAAGATCGACCAGTTTTATTACAAGGCCCAGGATAAAAAATCTGGTTATTGGGAACACGAAATTGATTATATTTATCTTGCAGATTTAGCCTATCTACCCGGGCCAAACACTGAGTTTGCTTATGGCTTTTTTCCAGTCGAAAAAGGCTTTTTAGAAACTAAACCTACCGATTACAAATCAATCCCTCTTGCTCCTTGGGTTAGTCCTATTTTGGAAAAGGGGATGTTGATAGATTTATGATTATTGTTCCCACAATTACAGAAAAAGAGCTTGATCTGCTTTTTTTCCAAATTCAAAAACTATCTTCTCACTTTAGTACTTTTCAAATTGACATTGCCGATAATCAATTTGTCCCCAACCTTTTGGTTCCGGTTGATGAAATTACACGTGCCATTCAAAACGGTCGTTTCCCAATAGACAATAAACATCGATTTGACTTTCATCTCATGGTTAATGACGTTCGCCAAAACCTCGAAGACCTAAGGAAGTTAAGCGAACTAATAAAGATAAATAATGTCTTGATTCATTACCCTCACTTTGCCACTGATTATGAACCTTTTAACGAATTTTCCATTGGTTTGGTTTTAAATCCGGAAAACTCTGTGTTTGAGTTAAAACAAAGATGTGACCTAAACTCTATCCCAATAATTCAGATAATGACAGTTGTCCCTGGGTTTCAAGGATCCCCTTTCATACCGGAAATGTTAAAAAAAATTGACCAGTTAAAACAGGCGGGTTACAGGAACAAAATCTATCTTGATGGTGGAATTAACGAACTAACCCTCCCTTTAATTTCCGCCAATAAAAATCTGCCTGATGTTGTCTGTGTTGGTAGTTTTTTGACAAAAATCTCCGTCAACGACAACCTTAAAAGCCGTCTTGCCCAACTTACCGTTTCCTAAATATGTGACGATCGTCATACGTTTCGGCGTACAAATTAAGGAAATAGAAGAAGAAGGAGCTTGGGGTTTTTTATGAGAGTTTTAAAATCATTTAGAGTGAGTTTACCGTCTTGATTAAAATCAAGCGGCCACATCTGTTTAAACTTTATTTGATTATTTTCCTTTTGAAAAACTATGTATTCTTGACGTGGTAGATAATAAGGTTTGAGAATTACCAAACGATATTTTTTTCCAGGAATTATGTTTTGAATATCTGTCAACTCCCCTTTTCCAAGCGACGCCCTAAGACCGGTTTTTTTAAAGATTAAACTTTCCTTGTCATTAAATATTTGAATTTCAAAATTATCACTACTGGAAATTAGTTTTGGCAATAGGCTAACTGTGTATTTTAAACTCGGTAACGGAACAACCTCAAACTGCCAGTCTTTGCTTTCTAAAATCTTTTTATCATTTTTATAAAGATAAAATTTAATTTTATTTTTTCCTAAGAAACTATTGGTTTTGATAAAAAAAGCAGTGTTAATTTCCTGAAACGGCCTAAGATTTTTTATGTCAGAAAAAATATATTCAAACACCTTTTTTTGCTCGCTCACCAAAACTAGTTTGTAACCATCCTTCTTATCCCAAAATGCCTGACCATTGTTTTTCAGGCGAATATTTAGGTCAAAACTTGAATAAGCCACTAACTGTTTGGGTAAATCCAAAATAATTTCTCCCTTATCTGTTTGGGCTGGTTGCCCTTTTGTCTTTAAAAGGGATTGGACCGCGTAATACTGCTGATAATATTCTTGATTGTCTAAAAGCTTCCAGGAGAATCCTAAAAAGGGGTCGGTCTGATAATCTAAAACAAACGGCGTCACTGCCCGAACCCGTTCATCGGGTAACCAAATATTTTCAAAGACAGCTTGAAAATAACTAGCGACTACATCACGAGATAATTTTTGCCCATCCCAACCAGTTTCGGTAATAAACACTGGTAGGTTTTTGTTGATCCCTAGTTCTTTTAGTAAGTCGAGTTCCCACTGATAGGTTCTCACTGTTCCTCGACCGTAATCCCAAGGAGAACCAGTAAAACCAGGGTTGGGATAAGAATGAGAAGACCAACCGTCGATATAATTAAAAATTTCAAATTTATAATTTAAAATTTCCTTAATAAAGACTTCTTCATCCTCAAAAAGTGGTGGGTTATGGGGCGCCGAAGCATCTAAACCAGCCAACATTAGATAATAGTCTGGGTTTTTTTCTTTTAATTTTTTGGCCAAATCAAGGCTGGTCTGGGCATAGTCAACCGCATCAACTTGCCCACCCCATTCGGTTGCATGATTCGGTTCATTAAACAAAATAACATAACGGTCTTTAACCACCCAGTTTAAAGACTCCAAAAAATCTACCCATTGATTAATTTGTTCTTTGGTCGACCTCTGCCAGTTGTTCCCTTCGGGTTTTGTCGCCAGACGGACAATTGGAATCAGATGATACTCTCTTAAAAGGTCAAAAATCTCCTGCCATTTGGTCCTGCTTTGATCGTTTTCTTGAATAACCAGAGTTATATACCCCCAGTCACCTCCGGTTGAATTAACCAGGCTGGCGGCGTTTTTTAGTTCTTCCAAGTGTGGTTGGGCCAAATGAATACCAAATTTATTGTTTTGT
>Ga0247841_10013111_pt1 | contig 10667 bp, 6 predicted proteins | sample LaCruzMarch2015__2_FD_192410 | JGI IMG/M metagenome (GOLD analysis project Ga0247841, IMG submission 192410) | Freshwater microbial communities from meromictic Lake La Cruz, Castile-La Mancha, Spain - LaCruzMarch2015_18m | ecosystem: Environmental > Aquatic > Freshwater > Lake | place: Spain...
TATCTTTATTTGACGCAGGCACAGAAGATATCGTTGATTACGAAAAATACGGCGATTTTAAAAATGTTGGTTCCAAGGATTATCAATATACTATCACTGACCAGGAAGGCTTAATCAAGGCAGTTGGCGAAGGGGTTTATCCGAATAGCAGCGCGGTAAGAAGGGATCCGATTTTTAAGCAGGTGATTAAGGATAAGCGTTTAGAAGGGGATGTTTGGGATTTTCTTTATTCTCCGGATCAAGAGGCGGCGTTTGTTAAGTGGGCAACTTCTAGCGAACCGCAAGGGTTAAAATTATTTTGTACCGGATTAATTTTTGAGAAAGCCGGCTTAGTCACCCAGGCAATTAAATGTTATTATTCTATTCTCGTGCATTTTCCCGGTAGCTATGGTTGGACTTATTGGCATACTCCTTGGTATGTGGGCCAGGCAGCGATTGCTAAAATAGATTTTCTCCTGCGGCGTAACCCGCAGTTAGGTTATAAATTGGAGGGAGCTCAAATAGATATTTTTAATGGCTTTGATAATGATATTGCCAATGATGTCGCGGTAACTAATCCGGGAAAATTTGTAAAAGTTGATATGGCCCAAGAGGCTACTAAAGTTAGGCCCACCGCTGCATCTGTGGGAATTAAAAATAAGCTGGGTTCCGGCGGGGTGCGTTTAGTGCAATATAATAATAATGACTGGCAGCTCTGGGTGGAGAATAGTCCGTATATTATTAAGGGGGTTACGTATGCCCCGACAAAAGTTGGCCAATCTCCGGATGATGGAACTCTTCAAAACTGGATGGAGGAAGATTTAAATAAGAATAATAGAATTGATGGTCCTTATGATGCTTTTGTCGATAAAAATAGAAATAATTTTCAAGATGTTGATGAATTAGCTGTTGGTGATTTTAAATTAATGCAGGATATGGGAGTTAATACTATCCGTCTTTATCATCATCCTTTAAAGATAAATAAAGAATTGATGCGCGATATGTATAACACTTATGGCATCCGGGTAATTATGGGGGATTTTTTGGGTAAATATGCTATTGGTTCGGGCGCTGCCTGGAATCCTGGTACAGATTATAATAACGCAGAACATAAAAAGAAGATGCTGGAGTCGGTGAAAAAGATGGTTAATGAATTTAAAGATGAACCGTATATTTTATTTTGGCTTTTGGGTAATGAGAATGTTTACGGGTATGCTTGCAATGCTAATGAATATCCGGAGGCTTATTTTAAATTTGCTAATGAAGTCGCCAAAATAATTAAAGCCATTGATCCTAATCACCCGGTGGCAATCTGTGGCGGGGATCTTTTATTTTTAGATAAGCTGGGTAAAAATTCTCCGGATATTGACATCTTTAGTACAAATGCTTATCGCGGTGATTATGGTTTTGGTGCTTTATGGAGACAGGTAAAAGATCAAACCGGTAAGCCGGTTTTTATCACGGAGTTTGGTTGTCCGGCATACGCGCAGGGGAAGAGCTTTGACGAGGCCCAGGAGCTACAGGTACAATATCATCTGGGTTCTTGGGAAGATATTTCTAATAATTTGGCTTTTGGAAATGGGGCCGGCAATGCTTTAGGGGGAGTGGTTTTTGAATGGATGGATGAATGGTGGAAGGCTTATGAACCGGCATTGCATGACGAAAAAGGTTTATGGACGGGTCCGTTTCCGGATGGGTATATGCATGAGGAATGGTTGGGTTTAGTGGGGCAGGGGGATGGAAAGTTAAGTCCGTTTTTGCGCCAATTGCGCAAAGTTTATTATATGTATCAGAAAAAATGGAAATAAGATGAAAACATGGGGAGGGTGATCTTTTTTAAGATAAAAGAGAGAGCCCTCTCCGGGATTTTCAAAAAAAAGGGGGGAGCATGAAAAAGTTGTTAGCAGTTTTATTGGCGGTAATGTTTTTGGTTCCGGCGATGGCCGTAGCTGAAGAAAGAGACGTAGTCTCTGCCGCAGGCCCTAAGGAATTTGTGGTTTATTTGGATAAAAATGCCAAAGATAATCACTATATTCCTTCCGGTTGGATGGGTGATACTGGTGATATAAAATTGAATGATCAGTCTGCGGATAATCCGCATAGCGGGACAACTAGCATTCAATTTATTTATAGCGCCAAAAAATCACAAAATCAGGGCTGGGTAGGAGTTTACTGGCAGAATCCGCCAAGTAACTGGGGAAATAAAAAAGGAGGGTTTGACTTAACGGGTATGAACAAACTTACTTTTTGGGCGCGCGGCGCTAAAGGTGGAGAGGTGCTTCAGAAAGTAATGGTCGGGGGAATCGTCAAAGGGGTAACTTATCCTGATTCCGCGACGGTTGAGCTGGGTCCGATTGAATTAACCGATACCTGGAAACAATATACGGTTAATTTAGTTGGCAAAGACCTTTCTTATATTAATGGAGGTTTTAGCTGGTCCACTACCGCAGACCTTAATCCGCAAGGCGCTACATTTTATATTGATGATATAAAATTTGAAGTGGATGCGGCTTTAAAGCCTGAAGGTAAAAAACCACAGGCAATGCCATTTTATATTTATGCAGACCGTTCTACTGCGGGAAATCATTTTATTCCTAGCGGTTATATGGGTGACTATGGTGATGTGGGATATGACGGCGCTTCGAAAGAAGATGCTTATCTGGGAGATACCTGTATTAAAATAGTTTATAGCGGACAAGCTACTCAAGGCGCCCGCTGGGCAGGAATCTTTTGGATGAATCCCGCAAATAACTGGGGTGCGGTTGATGGTGGACTGGATCTTTCTAAGGCCACTAAGCTTACTTTTTGGGCGCGTGGCGCAAAAGGTGGCGAGCGTATCGAAGAGTTTAAAGTCGGGGGTATCATGGGAGAGTTTTCGGATTCAGATAGCGCGGCTATCGGCCCGGTGCTCTTGAATAAGGAATGGACTCAATATACGATTGATTTAAAAGGCAAGGATGCTTCTTATATTATTGGGGGTTTTGCCTGGTCAGCTAATGTAGACAATAACCCGCAAGGCGCAACATTTTATCTGGATGAAATTAAGTTTGAATAAGAAAAATAATGGGGAGGGTTCTCGTATTTCGAGAACCCTCCCCATTATTTCCAAGGTTTGGGCTGCAGGTTACCAGCGTTTTTTGCGGGTAGCCTGCAGCTTTTTGTTTTTATTTATTCTTTTCGCTTGTCAACCTCAGCCCGGTGTTTATATTCAAAAATTAAAAAATCAACATTACCGTCTTATGGTTAATGGGCAGCCTTATGTTGTTAGGGGGGTTTGTTATAATCCCATTCCGATTGGCGCAAATCATGAATATGATTGGTGGAGCGATCCCAATAAACCCTGGCTTGTTGATGGTAAATTAATGAAGGAGATGGGGGTTAATACAATTCGTCTTTATCAATCTCACGATAATCCCCAGGAAGTAAAGCAAGTTATTCGCGATTTTTATAATTTATATGGGATCCGCACACTTTTAGGTGATTGGTTGGGATTTTGGGAATATCCTTACCCTTTTTATGGTGATAAAAAATTTCAAGATAAAGTAAAGCAGCAAGCCTTAGAGATGGTGCGTCTGTATCGCCAGGAGCCTGGAATTTTGGGTTGGATTTTAGGAAATGAAAATAATTATTCCTGCTTGGGGCATGTTAACCCCTGGAGTAGCCCGGAAGTAGATTTAGAACCTGATCCGCAGAAACAGAAATTAATCCGGGCAAAAATTTATTATTCATTTGTAAATGAAATATCGCAGGAGATACATAAAATAGACACTAAGCATCCGGTAGGTTTAGGAAACGGTGAATTGGTGGGTCTAGATTCTGCAAGTAAATATTGCGCCGACGTTGATTTTGTGGCTTGTATAATTTATCGCGGTAAAACCTTCGGCAATCTTTTTAAATCGCTTAAAATGACATTTGACAAGCCGATACTTTTGGCAGAATTTGGCGCAGATTGTTATGATGCTTATTTAAAAAGAGAAGATCAGGATATGCAGGCGTTTTTTCTGCAATCACAATGGAAGCAAATTTATGAAAATTTAGCGAATAATAAGATTGGCTCTGGTAACTGTATCGGGGGAGTAATGTTTGAGTGGACAGATGAATGGTGGAAACATACTTCGGATAATCCAGAATCATGGAAGATTCATGATACCCAAAGCGGCTGGAGTAATGGTAGTTATTATTTTGATGTGCGCGCAGAAAAAAATATGAATATGAATGAAGAGTGGTTTGGTCTTGTCGCTTTAGGTGAGCAGCTAGAAAATGGCTTGAATAAACGCGTTTTGCGTAAAGCCTATTATGTCGTTAGAGAATTTTGGAAGCATCCGGTTATGTTAAAAACTCGGGAAAAAAGAATTAATAAATAGGGAGGTTGGCTATGCAAGTTTTTATAAAATATTTTTTTATATTTTTGAGTATATGGTTATCCCTGCCTTTGGCATATGCGGCGGCGCCCGTAAATTGCTTGGGTATCCAAGAGTTGGAAATAAAATTTTTAGCCGTTAATCAGTACAATGAATTTATCGCAAAATTAGAGGGTTTAAATGAAAAAGATCAAGCGAATCAACTTTGTATAAATTATTATAAGGCCCATGCCCGCTATCTGCAACTTAAATATTTAGAGGAAAAACAATCTTGGGATGATTATTTTGCGAATGGAAATACTTACCGTGAGCAGTTAGTGCAAAATGCTCAACAGGTTATTGCTCAAGCAGATGTTTACGATCCTTTGAAAGTTAAAAGTAGGCTTTTGTTGTGGCAATTCCATAACGGCCAGCAGGATGCTTTTGCTGCACAAGCTTTAGATGATTTAATTTTAGATATTAATACTTATGCAAAAGCCTCTGTGGATCCTGATTTAATTAAGGAGATTGCCAATGATCTTTTCGCTACCGGAGAAAAAGTCAGAGCCCGTCAAATTTACAAACTTTATATTGATCAGTTGGTGGCCGGAAAAATTACTAATCTAGAGCTTAAAAATATTGCTGCGGGTTTTTATAAGGAAAGCAATTTAGAATTAGCAGAATCTGTTTATAATATTTATATAGAGAAAATTTCAGAAAATTTACCCGTAGAAAAATTAATTCCGGAGTTGTTTGAAATTGCCAGCCTTTTTGTTTATCAGCCGCACGGTGATGGTTTGGCTTTCGCTAGCCAAAGCCATAATCCTGCAGGCCTTTATGATATGGCTTATGCGGAAGAGATCTATGCCAAGATAGAAGGGTTAGCCTGGAAAGGTGCTTTTAATCAGGAAACTATCTACTTGCGTGCCTTGAACTTAGAGAAGTTAAGAGATTATAAAAAAGCTGGAGAATTTTATTCACAGTTACAACAGCTTTATCCGGATTCTAAATATTTTGATGAAGCTAGTTATAAGGTCGGTATGATTAATGCTTATGCTTTAGCCAATATGAATGAGGCTAAAAAGAATTTTCAAATTTTAACGGGGAAAATGGTAGTTAGCCCGCACGTGGTTTCTAGTTTTTATCAATTAGGACTATTGGCGCAGTGGGAGAATGATCTAGTAAAAGCTAAAGAATATTATGATTTATTAATAAAGGCCGCTGTTGACAAATATACGACGCTGGTCGCTCAGGCTAAAGATAGGCTGAGCGAGATACAGGAGAGTAAGCAGTTGAGCTATAATTTAAAGAGTTTTTTGGATCTAGCTTTAAAGAATGAGAATCAACCTGCGGAGATGGGAAAAGCCGAAGTGAAATCTTCTGTGTATGTGTTAGCTGTAGACCAGAAAGCCGATATTTCTTCTTTAGTGAATATGCCACAGAGTGGTTGTAACCAAATTGAGTTACAGTATCTCTGGAGTGGTGATTTAGGAACTGCTGCGCCTAGCGCCCTGGATGCAAGTTTTGCAACTTCTTATTCTGATGCTGGAACAAAAGCGGTAAATGTGGTGATAATTTCGCCGGGCAAAGCTGTAGACCGCTCTTTTCTTATGCTGGATGTTTATTAGTTCAGCCTGCGTTAAAATTCGATGCTTAATTTCATAAAATAATCAGTTTACCGGAAATTACTTGACGCAAGACTCTTTTGGTAGTAAAGTAAAAACGTTATTTTTATTATTTTCTATAGAGAGGCAGTTATTTTTATGTATTTGCTGGATTTACAAAAAGAATCTTTTAGCGAAAAAGAGAAACGTAATATTGAGATTCTAGGCATACTTAGAAAAAAGGGCCCGATTAGCCGGCCGGTTATTTCTCAAGATATGGGAATTAATATCGTCAGTGTCTCTAATTATATCGACGGGTTTATTAAAGGTAATTTGGTTTATGAAAAAGAACTGGATGTCTCTGAGGGTGGGCGTCGGCCGGTTTTATTAGATTTAAATCCTCGGGCAGGTTATGCCATTGGCGTAGGATTAAATTTAATGAACATGGTGGGGCTTTTGGTAGATTTAAAAGGCGACATTATTACTAAGACTCAAATTGCGCGTCCGCAGGCCTCAGTCAAAGAAGTATCCGAATGTCTTTTAGAGATTGTCCGGGAAATTTTAAGGCGCTCTAAGGGGTATGTTGAAAATATAAAAGGTATTGGTGTAGGTGTAGCCGGATTGATCAATAAAAAAGATGGATCTATCCGTTGGCCACAAAAGCTGGACCATTATTACACCTATGCTTCAGTGGATCTTCCTTTAAAAAAATTGATTGAAAAAGAATTTAATTTACCGGCGTTGATTGAAAATGACGCCGCCTGCGCTTGTTTTGGCGAGCATTGGTTGGATTTAGGGGAAATATATAAAAATGTTATCTATATGTTTTCCGGAGTGGGTTGCGGGATCATGATTAATGGCGAACTTTACCGCGGAGCTCAAGGTTATGCCGGTGAAGTTTCTGTTTATAATTATAAAGAGCAAGATCTTTTTAATTGCTCAAGTGGGGCACCTTGCTTTGTTAAGCGTTGGGATATGGATTTAGGAATTGTTGAGGAAGTAAAAGCAATTTTGCTCAAAGATAAAGAAAAAGCGGTTGAGTTTTTACGTATTAGCGCAACTGGTATTGAAAGTATAGATTTGAAAAGTGTATTTAGCGCCTCTCGGTTTAAGAATCCCGTAGCTTTAAAAGTTTTGGAGAATGCTGCTAAAAGATTAGGCATAAAGATTGCTTCTATCGTTAATCTGCTTAATCCTCAAATAGTAATTATTGGCGGTGGTTTTGAAGAGTCAGGTGAGGAATTTTTAAATACAGTAAGAAACACCGTTACGGATTGGGCTTTTCGCGAAGCAACAAGTGACTTAAAGATTGTTTATTCTCAATTAAGAGAAAATGCGGTAGCAATGGGGGCGGCAAGTTTAGTTTTAGAGAGAGTATTTGCCCAACTATAGCCAGGGGGAAATTATGGAACCAAAAATAAAAATTACTATTATTGTTTTAGTAGTTGTTTTGGCGGCTTGCCTTTTTCTTTTTATACAGTCTAATGGCCAACAGCAAACTCTTAATCGAGAAAATAATGATTTAAAAAGTGAAAATTCTACCTTGCTTAATAAGGTGAGCCAACTTGAGAATGACTTAAGGGGAAATCAAAATAAAATTAATACCCTTAAAGATGAAAGAGATAAGGGGCTAGAGGGGTTGGGGGATTTGCAGAAAAAGTATGAGAAGGCAGTGGCGGCCAGAGATGAATTAATTGAAAAATTAAAGGAGCAGAGTCAGCGTGAGCCGGTGATTAACCCGCCACAAATTAGGCAGGCTCTTGAAAATAATGATGCTTATTGGGGTGATGTGCTTAAGGCCAAAACAAGTTTAGAGTTAGAATTATCCAATATGCGCACAGAACTCAAGGCGCTGCAGATTGCTAATGAAGCGTTACAAAGAGAAAAAGGCGTTTTAGGGATGGATGTAAATAGTCTACGAACTGAGAAAAAAGATCTTTTAAGACAGCTGGATTATAATCAGAAGCTTTTAGATAGCATGTCTCAGGAAGTTGTCCGAGAAAGAAACGATAAAACAGGAATTCAAGATACTTTTAAAGCACTAAAAAATGATAATGAAATTTTGAGTCGACAATTAAAGAGTCTAAATAGCCGTAAAAGTGTTTTAGATCAGAAAGTGCAGAGTTTGCAAGAGGGTAAGATTACGGTCGAGAAACGTTTAAATGAGATGGATATCATGCTTACCGAGAGGATCTCTCAGATTGATTCCCTTAAAAATGAATTAGATGCGATTAAAAGTGGTAAATTTGCGGATGTGGCAGATAAAAAAAGAGAATCCGTGGAATTGCCGGCAATCATAGTTAAGTCGTCATCACCGGCTGGGCAAAAAACAGATGTCCTAACTTCTAAGGGAAGGATCTTGGCGGTAAATACTGATAATAATTTTGTGGTTATAGATTTAGGTTCTGTAGCAGGAGTTAAAGCTGGAGATATATTTGGTGTTTACAGATCCTCAGAGTTAATCGGTTCTATTTCAGTAATTCAGACACGAGAGAGCATCTCTGCCTGTGATATAAAAAAAATGATCACTGCGTTAAAGATTGGGGATAGTATTCAATGACACGCACTAAGAAACCATTAATTTCCTCAAGAAATAATTCCATCGTAGATGTCGCCCGCCTCAGCGGTGTTTCCATTACTACCGTTTCCAGAGTAATTAATAAAATTGGGACTGTTAAAGAAGCTAATCGCATTAGGGTAATGAATGCGGTCAAAGAACTAAAATTTTCGCCGTCTGTTTTAGCGCAGCGTTTAGCTACCGGAAAAAGCAATGTGGTGGCTTTGGTTATTCCGCGTTATGAAGGGGTATTTTATTCCTTCTATGCCTTGGAGCTTATTCGCGGAATAGGGACGATGTGTGAGGCTCTAAAATTAGATTTACTTTTACATTTGACCGATGCGCGCACTCCATTATCATTACGCGGATTAGGCGGAGTTATATTTTCTGATATTATTGGCAATCGCGCTCAACTCGAAGATTGTTTAGAGAAAAATATTCCTTGTGTGGTAATTAATAATTATGTCGAAGATTTGGATGTTTCTTGTATTGCTATTGATAACGCCGGGGGAGCAGAGAGTGCGGTTAATTATTTGGTGGAATTAGGGCATAAAAAAATAGCCCATATTACCGGGGATGTGATGACTCAGGCTGCGGCTAAGCGCCTCCAGGGGTATAAGCGCGCATTAGCTACGCATAATATTAAGGTCAGAGAAGATTATATTTTTCATACTGATTATTCGCGTGGCCAAGCCAGAACTGCTGCAGAAAAATTGCTTAAATTAACGGATTCGGCAACTGCTGTTTTTGTGGCTTCAGATGCGATGGCTTTAGAGGTTATGGCTGTAGCGCGCGAACTGGGAAAAAATATTCCCAATGATTTATCCATTGTGGGTTTTGATGATAATCCTTCCGGACTTTATGGGCCGGTGGGCTTGACTACCGTAAGACAGCCGTTAATTCGCATGGCCGAAGAAAGCGTTAAAGAATTAAATCGCCTGATTGCATTAAATAAAAATTCATCAAAAAAGATTCTGCTTCCTGCAGAATTAGTTATTCGAGAGTCTTGTAAGCTCAACACCCTTGAATAGGCTCTAAATACAATCCATTGTAGATGATGAAAAATTTTATACCATATATTGTAAATTTTTTTGTTGACCCCGTGGCAAATTATGGTAGAATACTCTACATAAATAAAATTTGCAACGGGATTGACATTAGTTAGCTCCTTTGTTATATTGCTTAAGTAATTTTCAAAACCATCCTAATTATTCGAGGTGAAAAATGGAATTAAAATTATCTCCTAATGCCATCAAGGTTCTTGAGCGTAGGTACCTGCTCAAGGACAAAGAAGGCAAGCTCATTGAAACTCCCGAACAATTATTTGTCCGCGTGGCAAGCGCTATTGCCATTGCTGATAAGCAATATGGAGCAACCGAGCAAGAAATAAAGACTTTGGCGGAATCATTTTTTAAGATGATGACCAGCCTGGAATTCTTACCCAATTCTCCTTGTTTAATGAACGCGGGAAAAGAATTAGGGCAACTCTCAGCGTGTTTTACGCTGCCCATTGAAGATTCCATGGAATCAATTTTTGAAACCTTAAAGATTACAAGTTTAATTCATAAGTCAGGTGGCGGAACAGGATTTAATTTCTCGCGCCTACGGCCTAAGAATGCTGTTGTTAAAACTACCGGCGGCGTAGCCAGCGGGCCGATTTCATTTATGCGCGTTTATGATGCGGCAACCGAGGCGGTCAAGCAAGGTGGTTCTCGTCGCGGAGCAAATATGGGAATTCTGCGCGTGGATCATCCGGATATTATGGAGTTTATTACCTGTAAAGAAAATAATAATCATATTACGAATTTTAATATCTCCGTCGCTATCACGGATGAATTTATGCAAAGATTAGCCAAGGGTGAAGATTATGATTTAATGGACCCGCATACGCAAAAACCGGTGCAGAAAATTAATAGTAAGGACGTATTTAATCTAATTGTTAAGCAGGCGCATAAAAACGGTGAGCCGGGAATTATTTTTATTGACCGTATTAATCAATATAATCCCACGCCTAAATTAGGGATGATTGAAAGTACTAATCCTTGCGGCGAGCAGCCCTTGTTGCCTTATGAGAGCTGTGACTTAGGTTCGATTAATTTAGACCAGATGATTAAAAAATCTGGGACACGTTGTGAAATTGATTGGGAAAGACTTAAGACGGTAACTTCTTTAGCTGTACATTTCTTG
>Ga0247841_10013113_pt1 | contig 10666 bp, 11 predicted proteins | sample LaCruzMarch2015__2_FD_192410 | JGI IMG/M metagenome (GOLD analysis project Ga0247841, IMG submission 192410) | Freshwater microbial communities from meromictic Lake La Cruz, Castile-La Mancha, Spain - LaCruzMarch2015_18m | ecosystem: Environmental > Aquatic > Freshwater > Lake | place: Spain...
TCACTCATCACTCGCTTCCGATCACTCATCACTCGCTTCCGATCACTCATCACTCGCTTCCGATCACTCATCACTCGCTTCCGATCACTCATCACTCGCCACTCATCACTCTCCACTCGCTTCTGATCACTCATCACTCGCCACTCATCACTCTCCACTCGCTTCTAATGAATATCGCGCCGCGATATTCATAGGCCCCGAATTCGGCACAGTCACGCGGCCCGACCTTGTTGCCGCGGCCCGCGAGGCAGGCGATGCCGGCTTCGATGTGCTGATCGCCTGTGCCTTCAATTACGAAGCACACGCCACTGAGTTCAGCAAGCTGGGCCGCATCCCGATACTCAAGGCGCGCATGAACGCCGACCTGCACATGGCCGGCGACCTCAAGAACACCGGCAAAGGCAATCTGTTTGTGATATTCGGGGAACCCGATATCACGGTGGCGAGTGAAGAGTGGTTGGTGGATAGCTCAGCAAGGAGGATTGCGCCGTATGACATCTTTACGCTCGTATCGCGACTTGATAGTCTGGCAGAAATCAATGGACTTGACCGTCAAAGTCTACACTGTTTCGCGGACATTTCCTGCCGAGGAGAAATTTGGGATTACCTCGCAGATGCGGCGGGCCGGCGTGTCGATCCCGGCCAACATCGCCGAGGGGCAGGCGCGCAACACGACCGGGGAATTTCTCCAGTCGCTGGGCATGGCGCGCGGCTCTGTGGCGGAATTGGAAACCTTGGTGACGCTGTGCGTCAGGCTGGGCTACGTGACAGCCGCGGATGGCGCGAGCTTGTTGAACGACTGCGCCGAGATCAACAAAATGCTCAACGCGCTGGTCAAGTCGCTCAAATAGCGATGCACGCACCACTCACCACTCGCCACTATTGCCAGGTCACTGTGCATGGCGTGGATGTCTTTCATCCGCAGACCGGCGAGATCCGCAGCGATGGTGCGGAAGGCATTGCCTGCTGGTTCATTGACACGGACTACAACGAGGAGAGCTTCTTCGTGCGCCACGCCTACTTCCTCGGCGCAAACGACCCGTACAGCGCACTCAAGACCACGCTGAAGGCCGAGATCAACGAAGAAGCCTGGGCCACGCTCAACCGCGACACATCAAGGCCGTTCGACAAGCCCCAAAATGGCCGCATCGCGGTCAAGGTCATCAACCACCTCGGCGACGAGGTGATGAAGGTGTTCAAAGTACAGTGATATGATATAATAGTACTTGCATATGGACGATGCAAAACTGAAATTGACGAAGTCGCCGATCATCGAGGCGATCTTGGACATCGAGTGCAGCCAACCTGCAGGGCGGGAATTGGCGGCGCTTAAGAATGCTGCGTACGCTGCTTTTAGCGACCGCTATCCGAAATTTCAGGAACAACTACTCAAAGAACACAAGGTCACATCCAAGGAGGGTGCGCAGCCGCAGCTATCTGTAACACAAAAACTTGAGGCCTTGCAGTTTTTGCATGACGATCGGAAACAACTGGTGCAAGTGCGGGCCAAAGGCTTCTCATACAATCGCCTGTTTCCATACACCACGCTTGATGATTACTTGCCAGAAATTGAGCGATGCTGGAAGCTGTATCTGGAACTGGCGTCACCTGAACAAGTGCGGAATGTTCGTCTGCGATACATCAACCGTATCCTACTGCCTTTTACTGAAGGACGAGTGGAGTTGGACAACTACCTTAAAATTGGGCCACACCTGCCGGATGAGGAAACGTTGACTTTGACCGGTTTTGTCAATCAACATGCAGCGGTGGATGTTGAAACAGGCAATCAGGTGCACATCTTGCTTACCTCTCTACCGCCGGAGGGTGCGACGTTGCCTGTTATTTTTGACAATAGCGCTACCGCACCAGGGCCCGGCGATCCCAAGGATTGGACTTGGATCATCTCGAAGATTATGTCATTAAGAGAAATTATGGATCGCATCTTTCAAAAATCATTGAGTGAATCATGCCTGAACCTATTTCGATAGTTCTAAGTTGTTATTGTCTAGGATACGCAAGTTTGTATGCCTATGCTCGGCCACGCAGTGCCATTTCGGATGAGGCACAGGCCGTGACCGAAGTTGTTTGTGGTCTTGTCCGATCCACTGAGGAGTCACAGATGCTATTCGCAGAAAAAGAGATAGCGATCTCGCATTTAAGGCACTTAGCCAATGATTGTGCTGAACCGGGCTGGGATGGGAATGCGGCGTTCGCCATTGATAGCGATGTGCTTCAGAACGCCGAGGATCTTGTCCGTTCACTGCCATACGGCATTCCGGCTCCTGAATGTGCGCCGGAGCCCGACGGTTCGATCTCTCTGGATTGGATTCAGTCCCGGAAGCGCATGTTCTCTCTGAGCATTGGCAGCAATAATCGTCTGGCGTATGCTTGGCTCGACGGTACAGACAAAGGGCACGGTGTCGCGTGCTTTGATGGATTATCTATCCCAGCACGCGTGCTGTCTGAAATTCACCACACATTGGGCCATGGTAATGCTTTCCTCAGGATTGCCTGAACAGGTGAGTGACGGGGAGGATCTCGTTAGGTTCCTCACTCAAAGCAGCCAGTTCAGCACCACATTAGTGTTAGTAAAGCCGGCGACCTTTCTGCCCAATCCGAGGGATCAGAACACATCAGTGTCGCGTCATGGCCGGGAACCAGAGGATAAGCTCTGGGCAATTGGCCAAGTGGCCGCAGGTAGCCGCACTCTCCATGGGGCTGCCATTTTCAAGGCAGTGAATGTACGCGCCGCCAAACTTGAAGTGGTGCCTGACGAGCCCCCTCAGCGGCATGCGGTGATTACAGGGTGGGCACGGGACGCAGACCCGGTACTTCAGAAGGCAAAACAGATAGAAGCCGCGCTTCTCATCGCCGGGGCAGCCGAACTGCTTCTGGTTAAGTGAACATTCCACGGCGATCTATGCACTTCCGTATCGCCGACACCTTCACGGACAGCGTTGCGCGTTGCGCGCCTGAACGGCAACAAGCAAAATTCCGTTAAAGTGTGAGGGCAGATGGGTCAACACCATGCGTGGCGCAATCGGCAATTTGACAGAGTTTAGCGAGTTTAGTATAATTCGATAAACCTTGTAAACTTTGTATAAATAGGTGTTATGGACGCAATCCTGAATCCGTTTGCCCCAGGGGCCGGCACGCAGCCGCCTGAGCTGGCCGGTCGCGACGAACTGCGCGAAACCGTGCGTGTGGCGATTGAGCGAGTGCGCCGCGGCTTGTCTACCAAAAGCGTGCTGATGGTAGGACTCAGAGGCGTGGGCAAAACAGTGCTGCTCGACCGCATGCGGGACACCGCCGAGGCGACGGACATCCAAACGATGCGGATCGAAGCGCCGGAGAACCGTTCCCTTCCTGCACTGCTGGCGCCTGAGTTGCGCGTGGCTTTGCTGCGCCTCTCCCGCAACGAACGGGCCAAAGAACTGGCCGCACGTGCGCTGCGTGGTTTGGCGGGGTTCGCCAAGGCGCTGAAGGTCAAGTATCAGGATATCGAGGTGGGGCTTGATTTTGACCCCGAACCCGGTCTGGCCGACAATGGCGACTTGGAGCACGACTTGCAGGCTCTGCTGGAGACCGTCGGTGCAGCCGCGCGTGAGGCCGGCACCGCGCTGGCGATTTTCATTGACGAACTTCAGTACGTGCCAGAGATCGAGCTGGCCGCACTGATCACTGCGTTGCATCGCACTGCCCAACGCAGACTGCCAGTAGTGCTGGTGGGCGCGGGGTTGCCTCAGTTGCGGGGTCGCATGGGTGAGGCCAAGTCGTACGCCGAACGGCTTTTTGATTTTCCAGAAATTGGCCCGTTAGCGGCGCCTGCCGCCAGGGACGCAATCACCAAGCCGGCCGCAGCGAATGGTGTCGCAGTGGCACCCAAGGCCTTGGAGCGCATCGTGCAAGAAACGCACGGGTATCCGTATTTTCTGCAGGAATGGGGCAAGCATGCATGGGACACGGCACGCGCGTCGCCCATCACGCTCGGCGATGTTGCCCAAGCATCGGTCACCGCCATAGCCGCGCTTGACGAGAGCTTCTTTCGCGTAAGGTTTGACCGGCTAACTCCCGTGGAAAAGAAATACCTCCGGGCGATGGCCGAACTCGGTCCGGGGCCACACCGCTCAGGCGATATTGCGCAGAAACTTGGCCGCCAAGTGACGTCCTTGGGCCCGACCCGCAATACGTTGATCTCCAAAGGCATGGTCTGGAGCCCCAGCCACGGTGATACGGCGTTCACCGTCCCTTTGTTCAACAAATTTATGTGCCGAATCATGCCGGGTGACGACTGGCGGGAGTAACCTCCCATTGTGAGATGACCATGCAAAAAGAGAGGGATGTAGCATGATTACTAGATTGAGACTGAAAAATTTCAAAAGTGTGGGTATACAGACCTATGACTTCACCCAGTTCGACTTGCTAGTCGGACGAAACAACAGCGGCAAGAGCACCATCCTGCAAGCACTGGCGATCTGGCAGTTCTGCGTGGATGAGTTTCGTCGTGCCAAGCGCACAGGCTCAACCGGCATTCAAGTTGTTCTTCCGAACTTTACGGCATTGCCTGTGCCCGAGTTCAACCTTTTGTGGAAAGACAGGACTGATCGGCACTGGCCCATAGTGAACGGGACAAAGAAACAGGAATACATTCTTATCGAGATAAGTGTTGAATGGCAACAGGCCACCGGAAAGACAGATTCGTTTGGCGTTGAATTGCGGTATCACTCGCCGCAGACCATGTATGCTATACCCGCCGATGGTTGGAAGAAATTTAGGGAATGTGAGCAACGTGGAGACCTTCCGAACATTGCATATGTACCTCCATTTTCCGGGTTGGAGCCAACCGAGAAATGGTTGGACATCGGCCCGATTCGTCAACAAGTCGGCAAAGGACAACCCGGGAGTGTCCTAAGAAACCTGCTCTTGCGGGTTTGTCCTTCATCGCCACTAGGGTCACAAGGCCGGATCGCGAAAGGCCACAAGCCTCCTGCCGATTGGAACGATCTGGCCGACATGGTGAAACGATGGTTTGCAATTGAACTGCATGAGCCCCAATACGATTCCGGCAAGGACGTGTCAATTAGTGTCGCGTACCGACAGAATGGCAAGAACTACGACATTATTGCCGGTGGAAGTGGCTTTCACCAGACGCTCACCTTGCTGGCCTTCATGTATGGCTATCATCCAACCACCATACTGCTTGATGAGCCGGATGCCCACCTGCATGTCAACCTCCAGCGCGAGATTCTCGACTACTTCAAAAAGAAGTCCGCTGAAAGAAACACGCAGTTCTTAATTGCCACGCACGCTGAGGAATTTGCACGCGGTGTAGATGTTAGTCAGATAGTTTCTTTACTGAGCCAGGTGCCCAGGCGCATCCAGTCAACCCCTGAGATATTGAGGGCGATGTCGGATGTCTCGAACGAAGAAATAACGCGATTGATTGCATCCCCATACATACTTTATGTTGAAGGTCAAAGCGACGAGCGCATTTTGAGAGCATGGGCGAATCAGTGCAGTGCTCAGTCGGCCATTGACAAGGTTTGTTTCAAGGCAATGGGTGGTGGCGATAAGACCACCATGAAAAAGGCGGCCGACGATCACTTCGCTGCGTTACAACAGGTAATTCCTGAAGTGTCACGCCTGATGTTGTTCGATCACGATGATAGTACTCAGGCATTTCATCCGAAACACGACAATCCAACGCTGGCCGAATGGAAGCGAAGGAACATAGAGAACTATCTTCTTGTTCCGGACGCGTGGAAGCGAATTGCTCTTAGGCAGCTTCAGTGCCAGCCAGACGATCTCTTTGCTGAACCAATGTGCGGATTGATCGACAAGTTCTTTGAAGACCAGAACCTGGCTTTACCGAAAGGAAAGACATGGCGAAATGTCAGCGCAAACATTTATTGCGCTGTCGATGGCAAAAGCATCTTGTTTGAAAACGGCGACTCGCTATTTCACCAGTTGCGCAATGGTTCTCCGTCTGTGCAAATCCTTCGAGAGCAGGTAGCCGTGAATATGACAGCAGACGAACTTCATGATGACGTACACCTGTTTTTTGCCAAAATGATGACGTTTACACAAACTCCATAATGCATTTCCGCATTGCCGACACCTTCACCGACAGCCTTGCGCGCCTGAACGGCGACGAGCAGAAGGCCGTCAAGACGACGGCGTTTGACTTGCAGCTCAATCCGGCCAGTCCGGGCATGAGCTTTCACAAGCTGGACAAGGCCAAGGACAAGAATTTCTGGTCAGTGCGCGCCAGTGGCGACATCCGCCTGATTGTCCACCGCAGCGAAACGAGCCTTCTGCTCTGCTATGCGGGCCATCACGACAGCGCATATCAATGGGCCGCGCGGCGCAAGCTGGAAACGCATCCCAAAACGGGTGCTGCACAATTGGTCGAAATTCGGGAAACAGTGCAGGAAATCGTGCTGCCCGTTTACAAGCAAGCCGAACTACCTGTTGCGCCAAAGCCTTGTCTGTTGGCGCACGTTTCGGACGAACAATTGCTGGCCTACGGCGTGCCACCGGAATGGCTGGACGATGTTCGGCGTGCCACCGAAGACACGCTGCTGACCGTGGCTGACCATCTGCCCGGCGAAGCGGCCGAGGCATTGCTGGAACTGGCCACCGGCGGCAAACCCGCCATTCCGCAGCCGGTCGCGCCCACGCAGAATCCATTCGACCATCCCGATGCGCAGCGCCGCTTCCGTGTGATGAACGACGTCGAGGAACTGACCCGGGCACTGGACGCGCCGTGGGACAAGTGGACCATCTTCCTGCATCCGGCCCAGCGCCAGTGGGTCGAACGCGACTACAGCGGGCCTGCCCGCGTTTCCGGCTCGGCCGGCACAGGCAAGACCATCGTTGCGCTGCATCGTGCCGTCTTTCTGGCCCGCACGAATCCGAACGCCCGCGTGTTGCTCACGACCTTCTCCGGCGCGCTGGCAAACGCACTACGCACGCGGCTCCGACGGCTGGTCAGCAACGAGCCACACCTGGCCGAGCGGCTGGAGATTCACGCCATCAATGACATTGGCCGGCGGCTCTACAAACTTCACCTTGGTCAATCGAAAACCGCTACGCGCAACGAGGTGCGGGACATTCTCAAGGCAGCAGCAGAAGAAGTACCCAACCAGAAGTTCAGGCTGCAGTTCCTGCTGACGGAATGGGAGCAAGTGGTGGACGCATGGCAGGTGCAGACATGGGAAGGCTACCGCGACGTCGTGCGACTTGGCCGAAAGACCAGGCTGCCCGAAGCCCAACGCGCGGTACTGTGGTCTATCTTCGAGCGCACGCGAGCAGCGCTGGCCAAACGGGGTGTGATGACCTGGTCGGTATTGTTTACCAAATTAGCTGGTACGATTGCCGCGCTCAAGACGCCGCCCTTTGATTTCGCCGTTGTGGACGAGGCGCAGGATTTGACCGTGGCCAACCTGCGCTTTCTTGCCGCAATGGGGGGTCAGCGGCCCAATGCCCTGTTCTTTGCCGGCGATCTGGGCCAGCGCATCTTCCAGCAGCCGTTCTCATGGCTGGCGCTGGGTGTGGACATTCGCGGACGATCCCGGACGCTGCGCGTGAACTACCGCACCTCGCATCAAATCCGCCGGCAGGCCGACCAACTGCTTTCGCCGGAAGTGTCGGATGCCGACGGCAACATCGAGGATCGCAGCAATACTATTTCAGTGTTCAACGGCCCTGCACCGCTCATCAAGGTTTTCGACAGTCAGGACGCGGAGCGCGACTTCGTGGCGGCTTGGCTTACCCAACAAGCGCAGGGCGGGATCCTGCCCCATGAGTTTGGCGTCTTCGTCCGCTCAACCAACGAAATCACTCGTGCCAGCGCCGCCGTTGAGAAAGCGGGCATCCCGTACAAAGTGTTGGACGAGCAGGCGGAACCCGTGGCGGGGCAGCTCTCGATCAGCACGATGCACTTGGCCAAAGGGCTTGAGTTCCGCGCTGTGGCCGTGGTGGCATGTGACGACGAGATCATCCCATTGCAGGAACGAATCGAGACCGTGGGCGACGACGCGGACTTACAGGAGGTCTACGACACAGAGCGTCATCTGCTTTACGTCGCCTGCACCCGTGCAAGAGATCGTCTGCTGGTGACCAGCGCCAAGCCGGCTTCCGAGTTCTTGGAAGATTTGGCACAATGACGGGCATGACTGAGCAGTTCATGCGTTGCACCATATGACGCTGCCCACGCCACAAACGGTTCGTGAGCAAATCGCATGGTCGTATGCGAATCTTGCGCGTGCCCATGCAGCCTTGGATGACGGCGTGAGTGTGTACCAGACGCACCACCATGTGATACGCAGCAAACTGTACCGCGGCTTGTTGACCGGCACTATGGCCATGCGTTCGCTGTACGATGACGAGCGCCTGAAAATGACGTTCCCGCAGGCGTGTTACTACTGTGGCAGTCGCACGCATTTGACGGTTGACCATCTCATACCGCGTTTGCGCGGCGGCGCTGACGAGGCCGACAACTTAATCTGGGCCTGCCGTGCCTGCAACAGCTCCAAGTGCGGTAACGACATGTTAGCATGGATGGTAAGCAAGGGCATGTTCCCCGCGCTGCTGTTGTTGCGCAGATACATAAAGATTGCCGCGCGTTACTGTGCGCAACACGACCTGATGGAAACAGAACTTGCAAGCATTGCGCACATAGAGATGCCATTCGATGTGACGTTGCTGCCAACGAAATTTCCAGCCTTGGAAGAGCTAAAACTATGGATCTATCCAGCAGAGCAGGCCAGTGCCAATCAGAATACCGACGTCAGCCATTCTTGACCACTCACGGCATCGCCAGCGCTCCATGGTGCCTGCCGCAGATTGAAAGGCATCCTGCGGCGAATTCTAATTGGGATCGGTGCTGGCACCGAACCACACATTGCGGTGATGGTGCGCGACGGGCGGTGACGGGCGACAATTGGCACCGTCACGCGGTGGGACTAAAATAAGTTGGCTAGGGACAGGCACTTAGCGCAGGCGGCAGGATCGCGGTGATGGCTGTGACGGTTCCTCGCCCGCCGTCACGCTCACGCCATAGTCTTCAGCCAGGCGCTGCGTCAGTTGCTCGTTTCGCCTTGCTGCGGCACCTTGCGATGATGCTCCTTTGACATTGCAGGCTGAATTGTGTATATGGCTTCGTTCTTTGATTGCGGATTTGCCTGCCTCGGGACTTGTTTTTTTGCAAAATCCCACTTTCATCCCACCTGAAGGGTGTTTTGAGAGACAGGGAAAACAGAGCAAAACACCAGTAAATACAAGAGGTTCTCCGAAGTAGCGCAGCTGGTAGAGCAGCGGTTTTGTAAGCCTCGAAAAGTTTCTGCAAGTGTCTACAAAACAATATCTTAAGAGTTAATTTTGGTCGATTATTATTAAATATCGGCAGTGATTTTGGCAATGGTTTTTCAGTGTTTTTGGGCATGTGATTATTAGTAGTTTTTCTTTTTGGCAAAGGGCGCGGATTTTCGCCCTTGCGTAGCGCTTTTGCGCGTGTGTCCTTACTAAACGTCGTCCCCCTGCCGGAGTCCAGAACTCCTGACATAGCTTTCGCTACTTTCCTTAATTATTCTTGACAGAATTTACATGATCGTACATGATCCTCGCTGCGACTACACGCAGGCAGTGCCTGCGGCCATTGGCCGCTTTATTACTTCTCGCGCCGCGCACTCCTTTACTACAATCATGTCAAATCATGTTGATCCTGTCAAATATTGTTCAACTGGCTTCCAGAATTCTTGGCATAACTTTCACGATTTTCTTTGGTTGAAGCGTACATATTCGAACACTCCTATGTCAGGAGTTCTGGACTCTCATCATCATTTCCTGTCCTATTCTCAAGAGGAAATTGGCAAGGTTTCCTATGCCATGCATGTCCGGCAACAGCGCCAAGTATACGCATTTCTATGCAATCAATCCGGACAAGGTGGCATTGTTGACTGAACGCCATTCCGTGATATGTGCTGCACGCCGCACGCCGTGCGGCGGCTACGGGCAGAGGTACCGACCGCGGTATGCATTGCCGCATCCGCGCTGTGCTGCACGCCGCGCAGCGAAGGGAACGCCGATCGCCCGATCGGCTGAAGGTAGCTGCGATCTCCCGATCGCAGCATCTGACGGAAGCCGCGTGCAATCCCTGGCCGCGTCATACATTCTCGCGCCGCGCGAGAATGTAGCGGGATATGGCAATCCCGCCTACCCGCAGCGGCACCGGCGTGCCGCGTTCCCCTCGGCCATGCCGCTGCAGTCTCCGCATGGCCGCGCAGCGAAGGGAACGCCGATCGCCCGATCGGCTGAAGGTAGCTGCGATCTCCCGATCGCAGCATCTGACGGAAGCCGCGTGCAATCCTTGGCCGCGTCATACATTCTCGCGCCGCGCGAGAATGTAGCGGGATATGGCAATCCCGCCTACCCGCAGCGGCACCGGCGTGCCGCGTTCCCCTCGGCAGCCGGCTGTAGGCAAGGCACTGGATTTCAGCGCATAAGCTGGCGCGGCATAGACACTTGTGGATGTTTCGGGACTAATAAGAAAAAAGGTTCATCTCCCGTTTGGTTGAACCGTACGGGGTTGAAACGCTTGGATAACCTTGAGCGAGAAGTAGGCGAGATCATGATAGCCGTAGGCGATCCGCTTGATGACTTTGAT
>Ga0247841_10013114_pt1 | contig 10666 bp, 12 predicted proteins | sample LaCruzMarch2015__2_FD_192410 | JGI IMG/M metagenome (GOLD analysis project Ga0247841, IMG submission 192410) | Freshwater microbial communities from meromictic Lake La Cruz, Castile-La Mancha, Spain - LaCruzMarch2015_18m | ecosystem: Environmental > Aquatic > Freshwater > Lake | place: Spain...
GAACATTCTGAACTACGCAGCCGGCATCCATAGGCAGTTTTCCGGAGGGCACTTCCCTATTTAACACAGCCTTTATTAACTGCTTTTCCGCGCCCTGCGGGTATTTTGTTTTAAGCACGGCAACTTCGATATTGTCCCCGTCAGATTTCAGCAGTTTTTCAAAATTATCTGCGGCATCTTTTTTGTTGTCTTCAATCGCTATAATTCCGTTCTTGATACCGAGCGCTTTTAGAATTAACTTCATTCCGCTTATTATCTTATCCGGTTCTTCGAGCATAAGGCGATAGTCGCAGGTGAGGTACGGTTCGCATTCACATCCGTTAAGTATCAGCGTATCGATTTTTTTCCCAGCAGGAGGCGAAAGTTTGATATGCGTCGGAAACGCCGCGCCGCCGAGGCCGGCAATGCCGGCATCTTTGACAATTTTGATTATTTCTGACGGAGTGAGTTTTTCGGGATCACACGGTTTAAATTCGACAGGTTCGTCTTTACCGTCGGATTCTATCAATATTGCTTCAAGGTTAAGCCCGCACGGGTGGGGCATCTTTTCGATTGAAACTATTTTTCCTGAAACCGGAGAATGCGAATCGGTCGATAAAAAACTTACCGCCGCCGCAATCTTCTGCCCTGTTTTTACATAATCGCCGGCTTTCACCAGCGGCATTGATGCAGAGCCGGCTTGCTGTGACAGGTGCACAATTAATCTTTCTGTGAGCGGAAATTTTTCTATTTTCTGCGAAGTTGTCTGTTTCTGTCCGCAAGGATGAACTCCGCCTTTAAAACTATTCATATTTGTCAAATTCCGATGATTTGCGAATCTTCCTTTCGTTGTCTATGACCAGGCATTCGGCGTTTTTAATATTTTCGATAAGCCCGATGCCCTTTTCCAGCCCCATAACAAATACTGCCGTTGATAAAGCGTCGGCATCTGTAGCATTTTCGGTTATTATTGTAGCGCTTATTGATTTATCCGCCGAATAACCTGACAACGGATTAATTATATGCGAAACTCTTTTTTTGTCAAGAAAAAAATATCTTTCGTAATCGCCGGAGGTGGCAACTGATTCGTTTTTCAGTCGTAAAACCGTAACATATTCGGTTTTGTTACGCGGATTCTGAAGCGCTATTTTCCATACCCTGTTGCCCCAGACCCTCATATTGCCGCCGGCATTCACCATCCCTGTTTTAATTCCGGATTTCTTAAGAAGTCCATACGCCCTGTCTACGGCGTACCCTTTTGCTATTCCGCCAAAATCAATTTTCATTCCCTTTTCGGCGAATGAGATTCGTTTGTTTTTCTCATCAATAAATATTTTTTTTGAACCGATAAGTTTTTTAGCTTTTTCTATTGCGGCAACGGAAGGCATCTTCCCTTCTTTTTTTGAATTTTTCCATAGTTCGATTAAAGGCAGAACGGTGATATCAAAAGCGCCGTCCGAAATTTCCGAATAATATTTTGAAGTTTTTATAAGTTCAACCGCCTCGGCGCAAACGGCCGCGTCACCGGCGGCGTTCAATTTTGATATTTCGGAACCGGGTATAAAAACGGAAAATATTTTCTCAAGTCGTGATATCTCGTCAAATGCTTCAGAAATTAATTTTTTGGCGCTGCTCTCGTCGCTGGCAAATATTTTTATCTCAAAAACAGTCCCCATCAGCATTCTCTTCTCTGAGAACTCTTTCAATCCGTCGGTGCATCCGGGAAGCATTAACGCGCATATCGTAAAAATAAATATTATTTTTTTCATATTGGAATTATTTAAAATCTCAACCACGGAGACACGGAAATTAGGGAAACGCTGAAAAATGACTTTTATATTTCCGTGTCTCTTCACCCTCCGTGCTTCCGTGGCAATATTTTATTGACTCTTGCAAATTCTCAAATGCACTTTCTTCCGTCTTATGCCAGTTGAGAATTTTTTCCCGTAAATTGAAAAGAAGCGGGGCAGCATCGTTTTTCTTAAGATATTCCACAGCATCCTTCATCAAACCGTCTATTTGTATATTTAAATTTTGAAGTTTTGGAAATGATTCTGCGCCATCCTCCTCAAACAGTTTATTTTTCTTTATAAACAGTTCCCTTATTTTTTTAAGCGGATGTATCCCGTCCGGAAGCGCGGCAAAGGCAACTTCACTTAATTTCCAGGCAGATTTTTCAAACATTCCGGCTGAAACTTTAAGCTGAGGATTATCCAGAATATCCGCCGACTCCGTTAAAAATTTCGTATACATAGACCTGAAACCCCGGCCGCCGGTACCGCCTATTTCAATGTAAATAAATGTGTTCAAAAGACACCCCAGAAAATTTTTACCTTTGAACGTATTGTCCCATTCCGTTACAATTTCCGCCCATTTTTTGATGCCTTTTAACCCGAAATTGCTTATCTGCGGGTTGAACATCATCTCACAGGACTCTTTTACGCCTTGATTTATACCGTTTTCGAGGTTCTTTATTTGTTTAGGATATTTTACTTCCATAAGCCCGTTTCTTGCAGGAAACGGAGGAAATTCAGAGCAGCGGGCATTTTTAAAAGCTTCAATGCCTACGGTAAAATATGTTTTTCCACGGTCTGATATATACACTATATCTTTTTCTTCGTCAATTCCGAATACAACTACTGAATGGCCACCGAAATGCGCATTAGAAGGAAGCGCGAGATAAGGAAGGAAAGCCATATCCGCAAAGACATAGGCCGGCTCGCCGGAAGATAAGATATTCTTTAATTTTTCATAACTTTTTTTTGAACTTTTCGACCGCCAAAGACAGGCGCTGCCGCCAGTCCTTTGACATATTTTTTCAACGAATTCCACTATATTTGAATTGCGCATACCGATAAAAGGCGCCGGCATATTTTTTGAATACCAGTACATAAACCCTATGCCGCCGCCCAGACCGAGCATCATCTCTTCGGACAAATTGAGCCCGTGAAACGCAAACATATTCTTAAGCGAAGATGACTGGCAATGCGTGCCGCCGAAATATTTGAACTTATTTAATACTATTTTATCGGTCATAATTTGTCATTGCGAGGAACCCCGCTATAAGCGGGATAAACTCCGTGACAAAGCAATCTCTCTTTTACCGTCATTCTGAGTTTAACGAAGAATCTCGCTTTTGAAAACCGAGAAAAGCCGTCATTGCGAGCGTTAGCGCGGCAATCTCTAACTATCGTCAATGCGAGACAAAGCCGAAGCAACTGCTCTTTTTAATGTTAATTAAAACCCAACAAATTTAAATATTGGAAATAAAAACGGAGGCGGAAGGATTTGAACCCTCGATACCGTTAAACGGTATACTGGTTTTCAAGACCAGCGCCATCAACCACTCGGCCACGCCTCCAACTTCGTCTTAAGCTTTCTTTTTAGCATTTTTATCGTCTATAAAACAGGCTTTTTTCATTGGGAACCTTGCGGAACTTAAAAGAACCTAAAAGACTTAAAATGGGCTTAAAGGTTAAAAAATGTTGTTATTTTTGAAATAAATATACCATTTTAAATAAGCAACTTTGTGTTTTTCAGATAGCCCTCTGTGTCTTTGAAAATCTGATTTTAATCTTGAAAAAAAGCTTTCAGCGATATTGGTTGTCGGTGCAATCTTTTTATCATAAATGTAATGAAACATATCCGGCAAAGCGCGTTTAATTAAACCGACTGTTCTTTTTAAATCTTTCATAGCAATGCTGTCATTTGGCAGATTCTCTATGAATTCTTTGTAAGCTTTGTCCCAGCGAAAAAACGACTGTAAAAATGTATTTTTTTCGGTTTCCTTTTTTATAGTGTTTAAAGTCAATAAAAGTTCTTTTAAATCTTTGCCTGCTTGCGTCTTTGGGTATGTCCGTAGCCATGACAGTCCCTGTCTTTGAATGTGATACAGGCAGCGTTGTAATATTGTGTTCGGATATACCTTTGATATCGCATATGTTACCTGCGTGTGTCCGTCGGTAGTAATGGCTTTCGGATATATTCCTTGTTCTTTCAGATTATTAAATATTTCATACGCGTTAATATATCGTTCTTTGTCAACATATTGATTCGCCATAACAATTTTGGACTGGTTATCTATAACTATGATACAGCATCCGCTTTTATGAAAATATGTACCGTCAAAAAGTAGATATTTTATTGCCTTATTTGTATAATCTAAAATAGGCGGTGGCTCCTTAGAAAGCCAGTAGTTTTTAATTTGTTTTATCTTTTATTCGCTGTAGCCGGAAAGTTTGCTCAACTGGCGAACATTGTAACTTTCTTTTATCCAAAGATCGAACCAGTGCTTTTCGCGGTACTTTTTGTTTTGCGGGTTTCTCCAGATAAATGTCAAAGAACATGGGTTACACTTATACCGCTGTTTCAAATAGCTTGTTTTACCAAAGTAAATAACGGATTTTGACTGACATCTTGGGCAATGTTTTTTTGTTCATTGTTGAACCCTTTCAATCTTGTAGTATCTTGACTTTCGACTTTTTAGACGATAATACTACTTTTTTGAGTTCGTTTCAACAACATTTTTTAACCTTTAAGCCTAAAATGACAACTTGTAATACCAAATTAATACCAAAATGTTTTAAACCCTTTAAAGAACCTTTGCAACCCTAGAAACCCTTACTTCCCCTAAAGTGATACAATTTAGCTGATTTTATTAAATAATGCACTTATTGTCAAGATTTATTTTCGGCAAACTTTTCAGCACTATTTTTTATCCGGGAATTTGTCATCTGCCGGTACACTGCCCAAACTCCAGTTGTCTCATTTTCCAGAATCGTCCTGGTATATTTTGCATTTTAGGGTTCTTTACTTAATTGTAAACTTTCAAGCAAATTTGGCTCTTTAACTTCAACGAATTTTAACGGAAGGTTTAACATTATCTAAATTACCATAGAATATTTCATTTTTATTTTTTAGTGAATTTATTATCACGCCTGTTATTCCTTTCCATAAATATGTTCTGAAATATACTGGTTGAAATTCTCCTGCTTTATTTTTATATCTAAGATTATATGAAGGAATTTTCTTAATAACAAATATCAAACAATCCTGAAATATATCTTCCCCATATCTGTTTAATATTTCAGGATAAAGCATGGTTTTGATTCGATATAATAAAAATCCAGTTTGACTAAATAGTAATTTACTTTTTGCTGAAATGTTTCCTTTCTTGGCAAGTGATATAAGTTTTCTCTCATCTTTAAGTGGCAGGTTTTTATGCTGTTTTGCTATTTGCTTATATAACTCAAACAAGATGTTCTTTCCAATCTATTCTACAGTTTTTGTTAATTGCAGACGAATATTGACCCACCTATAATTTTGCTACCGATAATAAATATTAGTTTGGCGGGGCAATTCTCGATTGCAATTAACATTTTGTGAATATTGTAGGATGTAAATTATCAAGTGATTACCCGAGTATATTATTATTTTATTTTTTCAAAGTTATGATATTATCAATTGTTCCTTCAAAATTAATCCCGATTATTCCGCAACCAGCAGGGGCCGTAATCCCCTTTAAAGATAGAAGAGCGGCTTTGACAGCCGAATATGATGAAGTAGCCAGTTTCAACGAACATCCGCTTTTTGCGCCGTCGCATATCATTCCTGTCAAATCTCCGGCAAAAAGTTCCATGGCATTTTCTATTTGTTTTTCATTCCCACCAAGCAGGTAGGTTAACCCTGCAGTTGCACCAAAACCAGCTTTCATAACCGCACCGCATATATCACTAATATACCCGAATTTTGATGTCAGATAACACTCGATTAATATGGAAATAAGAACCGCTCGGATTATCCGTTTTTCATTTATGTGCAGCATGTTTCCGGCTGCTTTAATCGGGACGGAGCACATTATACCCTGATTGCCGGAACCACAGACGGCAACTACTCCAATGTCGGAGCCACCCATTCTTGCATCGGAGGCAGCCGCCGTCATACTTTGTACATACTCGGCAATCCCGTTCTTTTTATCACAGAGATGCGCAAGGTTAGCCCCTATTCCAAGGCCGCACTTATTTTTAACTCCGAAGTTGGCTGCCATCCAGTTAGTTTCAACAAGATCTTTTATTTTGGCGAGGTTCTTTTGGCCGCCTTTTTCTGCCAATAAGATTATTTCTTCTATGCGCATTTTTGAAATGTTGTTCATCCCTGTGGAAATATTATTTATTCTTTTAATTTTATTCTCAAATATTATTCTATTTTTGAATTTTATCTTTTCAATGCCGGCATGCGAATATTTTATTGTAACTGCTGAATAATTTCTATCCGCAAAGATTTTAACCTTTATGTAAAGTAAATCGGATTTTAATACGGATATCCGGACTTTGTTTGATAATTGTTCGGCAGCAGGAAGATGCTTTATATCGAAGGAGGAAAATATATTCAGTGCATATTTCGGATTACAGAATATTCCCATTGCTGCGGCTATTTTTATTCCTGTTTCTCCGCCAGATTTTGGAATTCCTACCGCCCTGGCATTTCTGAAAACAAACTTGTCCAGAGTCACATCAATACCCGTTACATCATTTGCCTGAACCTTCGCATATTTTTTTAAAACAGAAACCGCATGCGCGCAGGCAAGCGCTATAGACGCGGGCTCGGTACATCCCATAGCAGGTTTAATTTGTTCGTTCAGAAGTTTGGTTAAGTGTAATTTATTCATAATATCCCCGGTTCCCATATTATAATTTTATTTTTCCCTTTAAAAAGTTACTGTTTTGTCGCTTTCTTTTATTATTTCGTACATATCTTTCAATGTCGAAATTGGACACATATCCGAACTTTCCTGCTCCCGGGCTTTTATGCAGGTCCCGCAGGCAAATATCTTGCCGCCATTTTGCATATATTTTGTCGTCTGCTCAACCATATTGAATTTATCGGTGCTTACTTTTTGATATTCCACCCCTTTACCCATAAGGAACAGTTTCACCGTATCTTTCTGGCCTAAACAATAATTGGCATAGCGTAAAGCATTCCAGCAAGTTTCAGAATCATTCGTTGAAATTATTATTCCTATTTTCATTTTTTGATTTCTCCTTATACACAGGTTAATGGTTTTTTATCTTGATTGCCTTTACCGGGCACACTCTTTCGCAGCCAGCAAGCCGATCACATTTTAACTCATCTGTAACCTTACATTTCTTCGTATCGGAATCGATGTATAAAATTTTCTTGGGACAAAGCAGTACGCACTTTGCACACCCGGTACACAACTCTTCGTCAATCAGAACTATTTTATTCATAGTGTTGTCACCCTAATGACAACCATGTCCTGCGCAAGCATTTTCAGCAGTCATTTCTTTCAGTTTACCGGCATTATATTGCTTAATCGTTTCACTGACTGTCCCGGAAACCGTTAGAAATACCTTGATTTTAGATTCATTCAATTTTTGCACGGCTCTTGCCCCCATCCCATGACAAACAACCGCATCTACGTTTGACGCTCCGATAATACCGATCGGATTACACATTCCATGTTCATGATGCGAATTTGTGTTGTCTATAATTTTCACTGTTTCCTTTTCTGCATCGTAAATAGTAAAATACGGTGCGCTGCCGAAATGTCCATATACATTGGCTTTAATCCCTTCCTTACCTTCCGTCGGTATACATATCCTCATTTTAATCCCCCTTTTTAGCAACCAAAATTGTCTGGCAAGTATCGCGATAGATTTTAACTGTCATTCCAAGTTTTTCCAATAATAATTTTACAGCTTTAAGCGATATGTTCGAAGTGGCATGGCCATGTCCGTTCAGCCCATGTATTCTATCCATAATGCGCTCGCCCGTTTTGTTTAAATCGGCAACAATAAGTTTTCTTTTAGTCACTCTTGCCATCTCTGTTAAACATTTAACCGGCTTTGTCGCATGGTGAATAAAATTGACGGAAATTACATAATCAAAAGAGCCATCCTTGTATTTCAATTTTTCCGCGTCCATAATCTTAAGAGAAACGAGTTTATCCAGTTTCATTATTTTCAACTTCGTTTTTGCCGCTTGTTGTGATTTTTTGTCAATATCTATAGAAATAATCTTAAAACCTTTTTTAGCAAGAGCGGCAGCCATATTGCCTTTTCCGGTACCTACTTCCAGCATGCTGCCTCCGGTAATACCGGACTTGCTTATAACAAAATTTCTGGCTTTTGGAATATCGTAGCCTAATTTTTTGAATTGTCTTAATCTGTCCTGATCCTGTTTCAGAAAAACATTCATTTATTTAATCCTCTTTACCTTACCGCCGGATATTTTTAATGCCTTGCCGTTAAGCAGAGCATCCGCTATTTTTCTGTGTGCGGAATTTATAATATTCCCAAATGTTTGCCGTGAAATCTTCATCTTTTTGGCGGCATCTTCCTGGTACAACCTCTCAAAATCAGCAAGACATACGGCTTCAAGTTCATCCAATGTAAGATTTACTTCTTCAAGCATACTCAAAGGAATACCCCGAGGCTTAAAGTAAGTGGTATCCGGATGGCAGCGAATCATTCTGCATCTACATGGTCTTGGCATAAGTACCTCGTCTAATTATTAGCATATGCCAATTATATTAAATATGAGATTATTTGTCAAGACATAATTTGTACGTTTGACCTTTTAACCCTTTTTGCAAACCAAGTTAAAATAAGCAAACATAAAAAGACAGCAACAATAGTTGGACAAGGAGACCAATCCAATCTTAATGACAGTTCCAGCCCCGCGACACAGCCCAGAATGCTAAAAATCCATCCGAAAATTAAACATTTTTTTGTTCCTTGTGTTGCTACGATTGCCGCAACAGTCGGAATGATAAGAAACGCAAATACCAGTAGAACGCCCATAATTCTTACAGCAGAGGTCACCACAAACCCAAATGTCATATAGAAAACAAGATCCCACCACCAGATTTTAAGTCCTTGATTTCTTGCTTCTTCAGGCCGCTTAGTTACCATAAGGAGTTGCTTTCTGTATATCCATTGAATAATCCCTACTATCAGGCAAAGCATAAAAATAAAAATTACTTCTTCAGGTGATACCGTCAAAATAGAACCTGCAAGCATCTCCTTAATTTCTTCCGTTCCTTTTACTGAACGTTCAAGAACAATCAGTGATAACGCTATTGCTCCAGCATAAGTAATACCTATCAAAGCTTCTATTGGAACCTTTTCCTTCTTCTGCCTGAATAAAACAAATAACACCGAACCGATTAACGTAAATCCAAGAGAAATGATATAATTCTGTGCCGGATAATTCTCGCCAAAACCTATCAAGACACCAAAACTTGCGCCAAGAGCAGATATCTGCGCCAGTGAAAGATCAACAAAAATAACTCCTCTTCTTACTACATGATACCCTAAATGAGTAAAAATACCTGACAGAAATAAACAAAGAAGTAATGCAAGAATAACAAAGTGATATTGAAATATTAACATAAAATCTCCCCCTATTTTGAAATCTGATTAACAATTTCTTCAAAATGTTTCCAATAATCCTCCGGCATTGTACCATTGCAGGAAGGGTCAAACTTATATACTTTTATACCAGTCTGTCTATTCAAAAATTTTGGTGACTGGTCAGGAAAATATGTTTCCTGGAGTAATATTTTTATACTATTTGATTTGATAGTGCTTATCAATTCTGAAAGATGCTTTCCTGTAGGAGGTATCCCTGGTAATGGTTCTACATTACCAGCAATATTTAGCCCGAAAGCTGAAGCAAAATATACCCATGAGGAATGGTAACAGATTATTTTCTGCCCAGCAAGTTTTGACATTTTTGATTTCCATACATCAATACGCTTTTCAGCATCATTTGTAAAATTCTCATAATTTTTTTCGTAATACGAACTGTTTGCGGAATCCACTTTTTTTAACGCTGCAAGGATATTATTCGCAATAATAATACCATTTGAAGGGTCAAGCCAGTAGTGCGGGTTCCCTTCAGGATGTACGTCTCCCATTGAAGCATCTACTTTCCCTGTAGGTTTTTGAAGAACTGGAATACCGGCGGAACAATCTACCGCATAGAGTTTGCTGTTCCGTGAACCGTCTATTATTGCATCGGACCATTGATCTAACGCAAGTCCGACTTTTAAATAGACTGCCGCGCGGGAAACCTTAATCATATAGGAAGGCAGGACTTCCACAAAATGCGGGTTTGAATTGCTTTTTGCAATTGAGAATACTTCAACTTTATCGCCGCCGATATAAGAGGCAACGGATGCAAGGTCAGGCAAAGATGCCGCAATTTTTATTGGGGCAGCATAGACAGAAGTTATTCCCATAATAATAACTGACATTATAAAAAGAAAATATTTTTTCATTTGATTTCTCCTTTTCGTTAAAATTGATGTGCCTTGTGCGGTCCCATACTAAACAGAACCTGCAATCCCAACGTCTTGACGACAGGCGAACCGTCGGGATAAAACTGTTCATATGTCAACCTGAATAACGTTGTCTCCTCCAGGAGGGCATACCCGACAAAACACTTAATTGCCTTATCAACAAGATCCCTATCTTCCTGTCGTTGATACTGATCATAAATTGCGCCAAAATTGGTTCTGGTATTTATCTGATAATCAGCGAGAGTATAAAAACCGATTCTTTGAAGATTTGCCGTAGTCCCTGTCGCAGTGTCCGTTACGATATCGTTATTATTTGCGAACAATTCACCTTGCAGTGTAAGTTTCCCTTGCACCGAAACGGGT
>Ga0247841_10013116_pt1 | contig 10665 bp, 4 predicted proteins | sample LaCruzMarch2015__2_FD_192410 | JGI IMG/M metagenome (GOLD analysis project Ga0247841, IMG submission 192410) | Freshwater microbial communities from meromictic Lake La Cruz, Castile-La Mancha, Spain - LaCruzMarch2015_18m | ecosystem: Environmental > Aquatic > Freshwater > Lake | place: Spain...
CGCTGAATTTATTTCTTCCGGCGGCACGATGACGAAAAAGAAATTCCGCCAATTGTATCGGCTGGCTTTTTAATTCATTTTGATAAGCAAATTTTTCATTAGCATCCAAAAGCGCTTGCACATACTCTTTCAAATACTCTTTGGCAACTGTTTTATCTTTTAACCCGGAAACAAGCGCAAGGTATAACGGTAGATAAACCATCAGTGTCCTTCTATTCATCTGCCTTCCGCCGATATCTCCGCGTGTATCGTCAATAGTAAGTATCGAAGCACCGGGTTCTTTTTGTAATTCGATAGCTAAGGTATTTAAATTATTTTTACCCGGATTTGCCGCCACTACTCTTTTCTTAAACTTATCTTTTGTGGCATTAAAGAAATCCAGTGTTTCTTTAGTTGTTCCGCTACGCGACATCTCAAATATAACGGTATTATCATTATTAGCATCCGCAGGAATACGCTGTACATCCGCAGGATTATTCATTACTAGCCAGCGCATATTGATTCCTTGCGCTTGGAAGTAATCATTGATTATCTTGGCCAGCTGATGCGAATACATTTCATTAGCGCCAATGCCTGAGGTAATTACATACCTAGTCGCAGGAATATCAATGCTATTTAGAAAAATATCCATTAAATCAATCAGCGAAAGCAAATCCGCGCTATCCGGATTACTCACTGTTTGGCCTAGAAATCTAGCGACAAACTCCCGCGTATTATCACGGAATACAAATGCTGTATTTCCGGCATAATTTCTGCGCGCTTTTAAATATTCAGAAAGCGGCTGATTAGGCAGGTCTTGCTGTTTTCCTTGTACATATACTAAAGATGATCCTATATTAACATCGGTAAAACGATTTTCAAATTCGCGTGGATCAAGCTCTTTAGCCGTACGTAGCCGATAATCTGCTGCTAACGGTTTAAATAGAGCATTCTTTTGTAACTCTGCGACGATCTCCTCAGTGGAGCGTCCAATAGCATCAGCCAAAGACTGCACAAACGCCACCGGATCCAGAGAAGTAAGGAATATTTGCGCTATACGTTTAGAATCTTTAATTCCCAAAAGCTGGGTTATCGTATAGAATTTATTCATTACCTCCTGTGCACTTATTGGCGAGCTAGGCTTTGAGTTAGAGGAAACAGTCTCTATACCATTAAGCATATCCAAAACTGCTACGGTATTTTTAACATCTGCTTCATTTTTAAGCAAAGTTACTGTTTTCCAGCCTGCCTGTTTAGCTGTTTCTATTTTTTTCTGGTCAGCACTAAGCAATAAACAGTTTTCCGCGCCATACAAGCCACCTTTAGCTTTAGACCTTTTACCTAAGAGCATGGTTGCGGTATCTTCCCTAATATTATCAACTCCAGAAGTATAAGTTCTGTAAAGATTGCTATCTGCTTCCGCTAAGCTCATTCCTAAAGGAGTTTTAGTCATCATTGCGGTTAAAAAATAATGCGGTAATAAACCTCTGTCCAGCTCAGATATTACCACTACTTTAATTTGAGAATTATTCATCTCAGGAATAAGCTCTTTAAACCCGGCTAAAGTAGCACTGAGATCTTTTTGAGTATTGTAGTATTGTATTAAATTTGCTATTCTTTCATTTAGGTCTAAAGTATTTTGATCTTCGTCGATCTGCACGGGACTAGAGACAGAATTTTCTAAACGATAGATTCCTATTGCATCACGGGATTTATTAGCTAATTCTTGCCACCGTGCATCACTACCTGCATCCACTTTATCCCAAGTTTCCTTTGTACAAGGAGTAACTATTTCAACATAAGTACGGATTACCGGTTCACCAGTACCTGAAACACGCACAGTTACCACGGAGTTATCCGCAAAAACCATTTTATAACCGCTGGATTTACCGCTTAATGGGTCATAACAAATCAATACCTTAGATAACCCGCCATATAAGTTAGCTACGGGTATGATTTTTTCATTAATAATCGGTAAATTAGTAAATTTATCTTCATTACCTTTGTATGCAAAATTAAACTGTCCATTATTATGTTTAACAATAGCGGCAGCTTCTGTTAAATTAATCAACTCGAGCATCTGCGCGCCTTCTTGACGACGGGCACCTTTATATGGTGTATCTATACGGCGGTATTTAAAATGCGTGCCAATAGTAGATTCTATCTCTTTTTTATACTCTGTTAAACTTTTACCGGTTTCCGCAATTATCCATACGGCAAGCAGGCCTACGGCGATACCGTCATCTTTGGATTTTTTCCAGATGCCGATACCGACATGAGCGCTTTCTTCACCAACAACAATATCCTCGCCTGATTCTAAAGGATCTACCAAGTTTTTAAACCCAGTATCAACCTCTAAGGTTTCATCACCCCAGTACCTATCCACAGCATTAGACAAATCGCTAGTGGGTATGGTTTTGCCGATGGCTCCTTTGTACCCTTTAGTTGCTAAGAACCATTTATACATTGGAATCAGTTCATTAGCAGTATATCTTATGCCATTAACATCTCTTACACCGAACCTGTCGGCGTCAACGTCTTGCATAATCTCGATTATATTTTGGCCTTTTTTATGCGCCTGGGCTATGCTCTCGTCAAAATCAAGGGCATAATCAGGATTTGGGCCTCTTTTATCTGAGCCGGCAAACATACGGTCAATCGTATTATTTTTTTCCTCATATTTGATGCCAAGATTTTGTAAAATTTGCGGCACATAGCCAATAGCCCCACCTTGGACAGGATTGGAAATAACTTTATTACTAATTTTACTGCCCCATGTTTTAAGAGCAGTCACAGCTTCAGAAGGAATGTTATTTAAAATATAATTGATGTAATCTTGTCTGTAAGTAACTATTTTAATCAATCCTTTGTTTATAGCCTCAGATACAGGCATCACTAACGCAACTGAACCTTCTTTAGTTATTTTCTGTAGTGGTTCGGTGACTGTTGCCGGCGCAGCTCCGCCGTTAGTTAATAACCATTTAATACCTAACCATGGCCAAGGATTATGACTGGCAGTGATCATAATACCGCCGGCATCTGGATCGTCAGTCTCTTGGCTATTAGCCACGCTAAAAGCCAAGCTGGGTAATGGAACGGCATTTGCCGGTAACTTTACTCTGATACCATTAGCCGCAAGTACTGCCGCAGTTAAATACCCATATTCACGCGCCATCAATCTAGTCTCATAACCAATGCGCACAGCCCCCTTAAGATTATTCGCCTTATAATAGCTGGCAATGCCTTGCGCATCTATTAATACACGCTGGACATTAAATCGGGAAACTACTGCTGGGTCTTCATTATAAACTTCAGCTCTGTCTCCGCTGGTTCCGTATGCCACATATTTTGCCACAGAAGGATCAAGAATTATTTCTCTTATGCCTTTTAAAGATGGATTCTTAGATAATATTTCAAGAATCACCGAGTTGTTGTATAGATCCAATACTTCTTGGGGCAGCTGGCCGGAAACAACTGGTTCATTTTTATACATGAAAGAGTCAGTTTCTTCTTTTAAGTCCTCTAATGTTACCGGGCTAGAGACGGTGCCATTTACAACACTATCCAGCGAGTTTTGCACGCTGTTATAATCATTGGAAAACGCAGTTGTGGCATTTTTAAGCAGTATCGCGCCAATCTGCGTTAAATTAGCATTACCTTTTGAAATTAAATCCATAATTTCACGGCTTGAAGCATAACCTGATTCGATGGTTTTTGCCATACTGCCGTCATTATTTTTGGCAACGCCGTTTTCAATTAAATATTTTATAGTAGAGTAAGGAAGGGTATTTACGACAAACGACCCTTGTATTGGGTGTACATAAATGCCTGCCGGATAATTAGCGGCGGCACTTTCATCGATAAAGCCCTTCTTAAGCAAATCTGTTCCTTTTGAACCAGTAGAAGCAAGCAGAAAATCCTGAGGATTAACTTTTAAGCCAAGAGCAGCAGCACTTGTTTTTAATTTATTCCATGTCGGATTTTTATCGCTAAATGTATTTTTGAATATCTCATTGTACGCTTTTATAGTGATGGAATTGGCTACTTGGCCATGGGCATTTTCAGGTACGAGTTTATTTTCTTCAAGATAAACATCCCAGCGGGAAACAAAAAAGCTAGCTACAGAATAGACGCGATTAAACTCTGCTTTATTTAATCTGCCCTCTTTTACATTAACCAGGCCGCGTTGTAAACCGCGGATATAGGCATCTACAACCTGCTGATAATGCTCAGCGGTAAAAATAAGCGTTACGTTGACGTTACGGCCGCGAGAAATTACCTCTTCAATTATTTTATAGCCAATCTGATTATCAATACCGTTTGCATCAGAACTTAAAGCGACTTTAATCATCATGTGCACTGGATCAATATCCGTCCATTGCAGCGCTTCTTTTAAGGCTTCCGCGACATCCGTATTATTAACCGCCGGATTAAGTTCAACGCTGAATTTCGCGTTATATATGCCTGTTTTTTCAAAAATACCTAAAGCGGTTTTGGCTAAATCGCTGACCAGTTGATAATAAATAGCATTTTTGTCCAAACCTTTAACTGCCAATTCCTTTGCCTTGTCAATTACGCGCGAGTCACTAAGATACGCCTTAATTAAGGAAGGATTAGTGGTTACGCCAGTTATGCCATGCTTGCGCACTAAATTCTCAAATTCACCGGAAAGCAGCATCTCAAAGGTCAAACCGTCAAGCCAAATTCTTTGGTTAATATCCGCGTAAACGCGTAAAGAGTCAACTGGTTGAATATTGATCGGACTAGAAACATTAGTTGGGTTTAATCCAGCTTTATGAGTAATTGCCATCGGATTAGCAATACTTGCCATACCAGAGAAAGGTATTAAACCGTTACTGGTAGCTGCGGCCATAAATACTGGGCTTGAGGAACCACCGGTAAAGCCGGCAATGATTGGGCTACTGCCTTTATTTTGGGTGATAATGTTCATGTTTGGCCCAAATTCAAGCCCACCTGAAAAATAACTTCTGATTGAAGGCCCGCTTGATGTGCTTACGGTAGACTGTAGATTATATTCGCCGTCTTTAAAGGAAGATTGATATTGTTTAAAATAAGTATTTTTTGACCAGCTCTCATTAGAAGTAAGCCCCTGGAGATTAGATTTATTAATATAGGAAGCATACAAGCCTCCCTTGCCATAGAATCGGGATTTAAACCAGCGCGCCAGGATTAATGAATAATAAACCTGTCTTAAAGAAGCATAACTTTTGGCATTGTTTACTTTTTTAGTTAACTCTGGTAGGATCAATTCACGGATTAGCTGTGAAGAGTATTCATTTAGTTGTTTTGCCCGGTTATCCTCAAAATTATAGGTCGCTGAGCCTTTTAAATGGTCCTGCTCTAACATTACCTTTAAAGTAGCTTTATAGACATAAGCGCTTGAGCCCTCTGCTTCCCGAATGATAATCTCTCCAGGGACAATCCAAGGACGGGTTAATGTAGGAATAGTTACATTCTGAGTACCGTAGATTTCGGCGGCTTTTTGATAGAGTTTATCCCAGTAAAGTTTACCTTGCGGGGTTGCCGGTGAAGTAAAAGTAGCGGTGTCCTTTTTAAGTTGGACATCGGTTTCTAGGAAGATCTTACCTATATCTGTCTTAGCTAGCATATCTGGAATAATATTATCTTCTGAATTTGGTCTTAGATTTACCCAGAAGTTATCATCTGGAAGAGTAACGCCAATTAAGAAGTATTTTAAAAGCTCTTTTCCGGATTCTTCCAGTTTTAGGTCTTTTAAATCCTTTAAATCGCCTTTATCTAAAAGAAGTTGGATATTGTTTTTAGTATTATCATAGGAGAAGTATCTTAAGTGTGGTAGGCGGAATTTGTCTTGAGTAAAACTAGAGCCTAACCGGGCAAAATGTGAGGTGAGGTTTAGCTCAACTGCGGCTACTTGGGCAAAACCGGTTTGGGTAATTAAAAGAATGAAAGACAGGAATAACGATAATACTTTACGGGGAAATTTTGCTTTACTTGCCATTGGGTATTCTCCTAAGTTAGGGGTTGGACTTTTAAAAAGTCCTTATTAATTAACCAAAAAAATAATTTTACTAACCCATAATTTTAGTTTTGCCCGTGGCAGGCATTGAAGCAATGTAACGCAAAACTTGATAAAGTGTAACATATTCTCATCATTTGTCAAGAAAAAATATACATTTTTTTGGTGCTAAAATAAGAACAGCGACTAAGGTTATAGTCGCTGTTCTTATTTTAAGTCTTATTTACTACTTTTTAATACATTCCTCCACCGCCCATACCACCCATACCACCCATTCCACCACCGGGCATGGCAGGCATTTTCTCATCTTTTTCCGGCTTATCAGCAATCAAAGCCTCAGTAGTAAGTAACAACGCGGCAATACTCGCGGCATTCTGCAAAGCTGAACGCGTTACTTTTGTCGGATCGATTACGCCAGCTTCCAACATATCCACATAAGCATCCTGGCTGACATCATAACCAATATTGGTTTTTTCCTGTTTAATTCTTTGCACGACTACCGAGCCTTCTAGTCCGGCGTTCTGCGCAATCTGCCTCAAAGGTTCCTCAATAGCGCGTTTTACAATATTAGCGCCAATCTTCTCGTCACCTTCTAGCTTTAATTTATCTAAAGCCGCGATGGTGCGAATAAATGCTACTCCACCTCCGGGAACAATACCTTCCTGGGTAGCGGCGCGAGTGGCGTGTAAAGCGTCTTCCACGCGAGCCTTCTTTTCTTTCATTTCTGTTTCTGTAGCCGCGCCGACATTGATTACCGCGACTCCGCCAGCTAATTTAGCCAAGCGTTCCTGCAATTTCTCTTTATCATAATCTGAATCTGTATCTTCAATTTGTTTCTTTAATTGGGCTATTCTAGCATTGATTGCCGCATTCTTGCCAGCACCTTCAACAATGGTTGAATTTTCCTTGTCAATTTTGATTTTTTTAGCGCGTCCTAAATCTTCAATATCGACATTTTCTAACTTGATACCGAGATCTTCCGTTAAAGCTTTGCCACCGGTTAAAATAGCGATATCTTCAAGCATGGCTTTACGTCTGTCACCATAACCCGGTGCTTTTACCGCGCAGGCAACAAAAGTACCCCGAATCTTGTTCACAACTAAAGTAGCTAATGCTTCACCATCAACTTCTTCGGCAATAATCAAAAGCGGCTTGCCAACACGAGCAATTTTTTCTAATAAAGGTAGAATATCCTTGATCGAAGATATTTTTTTCTCATAGATAAGAATGTAAGCGTCTTCTAAAAGTACTTCCATTCTTTCAGCATCAGTCACAAAATAAGGCGAAAGATACCCTTGATCAAACTGCATGCCTTCTACGACGTCTAAGCTGGTAGTCGTAGATTTAGCTTCTTCAACGGTGATTACCCCATCCTTACCTACTTTATCCATGGCTTCGGCAATTAATTCTCCGATAATTGTATCCGAGTTAGCCGCGATACTAGCCACCTGAGCGATTTCTTTTTTATCTTTAATTGGAGTAGAAAGTTTTCCTAATTCCTCAACTACTTTCATTACTGCTTTTTCGATTCCGCGTTTTAATTCCATCGGATTTGATCCGGCGGTAACGTTTTTTAAACCTTCACGATAAATTGCTTCCGCTAAAACGGTCGCAGTGGTGGTGCCATCACCGGCATTATCTGATGTTTTTTCGGCAACTTCTTTAACCATCTGTGCGCCCATATTTTCAAAAGCATCCTCTAAATCAATTTCCTTGGCCACCGTAACACCGTCCTTGGTAATGGTTGGGGAACCAAATTTTTTGTCAATTACGACATTACGTCCCTTAGGCCCCAAAGTTACCTTTACTGCGGCGGCTAACTGTTCTACGCCCCTTAAAATCTTGCGACGGGCATCATCGCTGTACAATAATTGCTTTGCCATAAATCCTCCCGTTAAATGTGTTTTGTAACTTACTTAATAATTGCTAAAATATCTTCTTCACGCAGAATAAGTAACTCTTCACCTTCTTTGGTAACAAACTCATTACCGGAATATTTTCCGAATATAACTTTGTCTCCGACTTTTACTTCTGGGGCATGCACCGCGCCACTTTCTAATACTTTGCCTTTTCCTACTGCCACCACTTTAGCCTCTTGCGGTTTTTCTTTGGCAGAATCCGGCAGGACAATACCGCCCTTGCTTTTGTTTTCTGCTTCTAAAGGTTTAACGACGATGCGATCACCCAATGGTTTAATCTCCATCTTGTCACCTCCTTAAAATATTAGGTTATTAAAATTCGTTTAGCACTCTTTTCCCTAGAGTGCTAATTATAGGTAATTTTTATTTGTTGTCAATAGTTTTTTTATTTTTTTAATTAAAATTTGATTATTTCTTTAGGGGCGGTATTTTTGATGAAAGTGATTGTGCTATCGGTATTGGTTAGGATAAACGCCTCTTCTTGGTAGTCAAAATTCAAAGTGTAAATAGTGGTGATGGTATAAAAGAAATCCGCTCGATTACTGGTATTAGCATGGTGATATTGTTCAGCATAAATCTCTTCTTTTACGGTAACAATACCTTTATAAGGGAAAGTGAGTGCCTCGGTTTTAATTACGTCTCTTTTGGTTACACTGTAATTATATCCTTTTAAAAAATATTCATAATGAACTTGTGACAAGGCGATAGTTAAGGGTAACTTCTCCCAATTTTGTTCTATACGTAGATTTAATCTTTTTTCTTGGTTTTTCTCGGCCAAATTTAACCAAATATTGATGGCTTGGGTCAAATTAAAGTTTAGCTTGGCGGTGAGTTCTTCTTTTTCTCTTTGTTTTTGAGTATCATAATTATTGAGCACCTGCTGAAGGCCAATGTTTGGTTCGTTATTTTCTTTAGTTTCACCAATTTGTTGACTAAAAGATAACTGGTAGAAGCTACCGATATAGATAGCAATTAAAATGAATATAATTTTAAATTTCATTTTTATGAATAAAATTAATTCCTTTTAAAGTTAAATCTTGGTTAATTTTAATCTTTAGCCCAGAGTATTTTTTAATTAAAAAAATACTCCCACCAGTACCAATTACGGATGTATGCTTATTGGTGCGTTGTTTAATTTGTTTAACTAATCCACAAACAGAAGCTGCTGTACCTAAAACAATGCCGCTTAATATGCTGCTTTTTGTATCATCTCCGATAAGTTTTGTTGGTTGGGTTAATTTAACCTTGGGAAGTAAGGCGGTTTTTTCTTTTAAAGCATCCAGAGACATTTGAAATCCGGCTAGAATTGATCCACCTAAAAAAGTACTATTTTTAGAGACTACATCCAAAGTTATACTGGTGCCGGAATCAATAACTACGAGTGGCGTCGGATAAAGTTTGCTGGCAGCATAAGCGTTAACTAAACGATCTTGGCCTAATTGTTTTGGTTGGTGGTAAAGGTTTTTGATTGGGACAATTAAATCCTTGCCGATTATTTGAGCCTTAATGCCGATTAAGGTTTTTAAGTTGTGCTGGACAATTTTAGTTAATTTTGGTACGACACTGCAGATAATGATTTTATTTATTTTGGGACAGGTTTTAAGTTTTTTGGTAAGCTTTACTAAGGAGTACGTTTTTACGGGTAAATCAAATTTTTTAATGATTTTATGATTGTTTATTTTAAATTTCTGAGAGAATACTCCAAAACTAATATTGGTATTGCCGATATCAATTGCCAGTAGCATTCCTTAGCTCCTTGATTTTATCTCTTAAAGCGGCAGCTTTTTCAAATTGTAAATTTCGTGCCGCGCACTCCATTTCATATTCTAACTCAGTAATATATTTATGCAACTGGTATTGCTCGATTGGTTCTCCGGTTAGTTTTTGCACAAACTCTTCGGCTCCTTCCGTATCTTCGATTCCTTTTTTGATGGCTTTATCAATTGATCGCGGAGAAATTTTATGTTTGCGATTAAACTCTATTTGGGTAATTCTGCGCCGGAGGCTCTCATCAATTGCTTTCTTCATGGAGCGAGTAATAGTATCGGCATACATAATTACGGTACCGTTTAAATTTCGCGCGGCGCGGCCACCAACTTGAATAAGTGCGGTTGAACTGCGTAAAAACCCCTCTTTATCGGCATCCAAGATGGCTACTAATGAAACTTCTGGCAGGTCTAATCCTTCGCGTAAAAGATTGATTCCTACCAAACAGTCAAATTTTTTTTCGCGCAGTTCTTTAAGGATTACTGATCGTTGAATAGTTTGTATTTCAGAATGTAGGTATCTTACTTTTATCCCTTGTTCTGCAAGATAACTGGCTAAGTCTTCAGAAGATCTTTTGGTTAGTGTGGTAACCAAAACGCGTTGATTATTTTTTGCCCGTTGCTTAATTTGTAAAATTAAATCTTCAATCTGTCCAGCAGTGGGCTTAACAATAATTTCCGGATCAATTAATCCGGTTGGGCGAATAATTTGCTCAGTTACTTTATTATTACTTAAGGTTAATTCATATTCATCGGGCGTAGCGGAAACAAAGACTAGCTGTTTTACTAGACGATTAAATTCATTAAATTTTAGCGGTCGGTTATCTAGGCATGAAGGAAGCCGAAATCCATAATCTACGAGCGTTTCTTTTCTTGCCCGGTCACCAGCATACATCCCTCTGATTTGCGGTATTGTCGCATGAGATTCATCAATAATTGTAAGAAAATCTCCCGAAAAATAATCAATCATTGCCGATGGGCG
>Ga0247841_10013117_pt1 | contig 10664 bp, 6 predicted proteins | sample LaCruzMarch2015__2_FD_192410 | JGI IMG/M metagenome (GOLD analysis project Ga0247841, IMG submission 192410) | Freshwater microbial communities from meromictic Lake La Cruz, Castile-La Mancha, Spain - LaCruzMarch2015_18m | ecosystem: Environmental > Aquatic > Freshwater > Lake | place: Spain...
TTTGAAGAGGGAGATTGATTTATAATGAAGGAAAAAGCCCAAGTAACGCTTGAATTTACCATGATTTTTGTTATAGTAATAATGTTACTTTTTGGCCTGCTTAGTTTATGGAAGTGGTCTGCGGATAATATAGTTAAGCGCCAGATGGCGTATAACAGCACAAGGACGCAGGCAGGCTCAAACTTCTCGAATGATTTAATTAAACCTTATTCAGCGCCGGAAATTACAAATAACCAGGTGGACTATCTAGAATAGTGAGGCAGATGTTTTTCCTTTGGTTTGATAAAAATAAGCATTTTAAGAAGGCAAGCGGGATTAAGGCCCAAGTTACTCCCTTTTTGATTATTGCTTTAGTCATCCTGCTCACTGCTGCCTTTGTCACCATTAATATCGGCCGGGTGGCCTTGGATAAGACGGAGACCGGCAACACCGCAGATGCCGGTAGTTTAGCCGCAGCTACAGCATGGGCATTGTCCTTGGATTATCTGGCACAGGCAAATGAAGGATTAAATAATACATCAGCGTATTACTTCGCGGCCGAAGATGCAATATATACAGTACTCGACGAGGATCTTGATGAAGCAATCTTGTGGTATTATGCAGCTTTAGCCTTGGCTGGTTTGATTGTGGCCGCCAATGTAGCTGCCCTTATTTGGCTTTCTCAGCAGGATCCTATGAGGTGTGCTACGGCTAATGCTATAGTGGGTGCTTGGATGGCTGCTATGGCAATATTATCCAGTTGCGCGCGGCTTTGTTTACTTTCGGCTCAGCCTATTCTTCTAAATATAAAAACAAAACTTGAACTCTTACAAGATACAATACAACAGCACTATATAGATACGCATGCCTTGCTTTGTGCAATGATTGAAGCTATGGATGCTGTGCCATCAGATGCAAAATCCGCAGCTTTAAGCCTTGCTTTTGCAAATAGCGGTATTTCAGGAAAGCTTGGAGAATCCCAGCAAGATGCTTTTGGAGCCTGGCTGAAAGCAGAGGGTTATAACTCAGGTTATTATGATTGGAAGGATAAGCTAGATCAAAAACATAGCGTAAGCGTTGACGCCAACGTATCAGGGATAGATAGTTATGGTGTTGAATATCCTACTTATACCTTAGATCAGGCAAACACCCTGTTAGATTCTTCCATCGCCCTTATTACTGATGTTATAAATTTCGTCGAGACAATGATGGAAAGATTTACTGCTGCAACCGAGGACTTTGGTTATGCTGCTTTGGGTTTTGCGGCAGCTGTTCTTACCTGTACATGTTGTTATACATGTGTATGGCCTCCGCTTGTGATAGCGGCCTGTGCAATATATATTGCAGGAGTTCTTTGGGGTGTAACTTGGTGGGCTGTAGCAATGTATCAAATCGGAGAGAATATGGTTCAATTAATTAAAAATCTAGGTGATCTGGGGAGTATTCAGGATTGGGTGGATGAGATAAGAGAGAAATTAAGCCTAGCAGAAGTAATTCAGGGCGAAATCAGTGCTTGTTCCGGGGCAGACGGGCTTTTTGTTATCCGGATTACAGAGGTAAATATGAATTATTGCGGGGTAAGTACAACTGCACAAGCAACGAATCCAGGCCCAACCAATGCCCTTTGGCAATCTTCTTATCCGACAATAACCAGCCGTAGCACTGCTTGTTTTGATGGAGGAAATGTTGGTGAATTCCAGGTGGGCTATTCACCTCGACTTAGTTCAACTGATTAAAATAAGGAGAAAATATGGTAAAGAAAGTTTTCTTTTTGCTTTTTCTGGTTCTTTTTCCTTTAACTATTTATGCGCAGGATTTTAATATTCCTTTACCCCAAGACGCTGAGAAGGAATCTCTAAGGGATATGTCCATGGGGCCGATGAAGATGGAGATTACCTGTTATAGAACGAACTTGAACAAAAATTCGCTAATCGCATTTTTTAAGAAAGAGATGCCTAAGGCAGGTTGGCAGCAGGTTAATCCCTTTGCATTTAAAAAAGATAACTACATGTTCTCAATTACTTTCCCTCCTTCCTATCTAAAGGATAAGCGGCAGAGGTTTATGGTTGCGTATACTGTTCTTCCTGACGAGCAGCAATTAACCTCTACCCGAAAAGATAATCCGGATTATTTAAAGTTTATGCCGGTTTATCCCCGCGCAAAGCAGGCGTTTTTATGGGATTCTTCTAGGGGCATGACTGCCTCTTACCAGAGTTCAGACCAGATTAAAGACGTTGTACTGTTCTATAAATCCACAATGCCTAATTATGGCTGGGTTCTTTCAGAAGAAACCCCTATTTCTAAGAAGGTTATTAAAGTTAATCCTAATAAGGATGTTGGTTCGGAATACCAAAAGGAAATTGAAAAGGCAATGAAAGGAATGAAAGAAATAAGAGGAATAAAAGAAAGCAGCTTTTATTTGGCTCGGCTTTCATTTCAGAAGAACAAGGAAACTTGTGTAATTAACTTTCAAAGCCTTGACATACGGGATCCGAAAAAAATTAAAGCAGATGGTTCGGAATCTCCGGACACAGAGGAGCAATTAAAAGGCACGCGGATTTTAGTAACTTATATAGAGAAGCTGCCGGAAGGCCTTAAAAAAATAGGCAGGCCTGAAAAATGAAAAAAAGAATAAAGAATAAACACAATTTTGGGCAATCTATTCTGGAATACATTGTGGTTATTACCGTGATTGCTGCTACTCTTATTACCATAGCCGCTTATTATAAAAGAAGCCTGCAGGGTAAATACCGTCAGGCAGCGGATGTTTTTGGCGGCGGCGCGCAGTACACCCCTTAATAATAAAAAATAATGGAGAATTATGATTATCTTAGTTAGCATTTTAATTCTGTGTGCGGTTATTTTGATTACTTTAAGCCTTTTGCCGGTGATTATGCAAAGATTGCAACATTTGCAACGTAAGCAAGAGGCTGTTCTTGCTGAGGAAATGGATAAAATGTATGAGGACAATCCCAAGAACATTGCCATGCTTTACTATATTCTTCCTATTATTTTAGGTGTGGGGAGTTATTTACTTTTACGTTCTCCGATTTTCATGGCTTTTGGCGCGATTATTGGCCTGGTTATTCCAAATGTTATCCTTAAAATGCGTTATAAACAAAGGATTGATAAATTTAGTAATCAGCTTTTGGATGCTATTAATATGCTTTCCAGCTGTTTAAAGGGTGGTTTAAGTTTACTACAGGGATTTGAGGTTTTAGTTGAAGAAATGCCCCCACCAATCAGCCAGGAGTTTGGTTTAGTGGTTAGGGAGAATAAAATGGGAATTCCTTTAGAAGAAAGCCTTGTGCGTTTGAATAAAAGGATGAATATTGAAGAACTCAGTTTGATTGTTAATGCGCTTTTGGTTGCCCGCGAAACAGGTGGTGAATTGACAAAAGTTTTTAGTCGGTTAAGCGTGACCATAAGAGACAACCGTAAATTGAAAGAAAGTATTAAAACTCTAACATTGCAAGGTAGGTTGCAGGGAGCAATCATGTCGTTTTTACCAGTCGTGTTCGTTCTTTGGGTTGTTTCAGTTAACAATCACCATTTTGATATTATGTTGAATAATGACATAGGCAGAATGTTGCTTGTTGCTGCAGTTATATTACAGATCGTCGGTATGATTCTTATAAAAATGTTTAGTGTAATCAAAATATAATATGGAAATAGCTATACTGTTTTTAGTCATTGGGACAGTTGGATTGATTGTTTGGAGTATTATTGCTTCCAAACAGACTATGCTTATGCGCATGCCTAAAAATAAAATGGGCATTAAGGTCCATAAGCCAACATTTGATTTCTCGCGGATTTTTCCTACCAGGTCAATTTTAGAGAGATCTGGCTTGGATGCTAAAATCAAAAAAAATATTGATAATGCGCATATTAATATCTCTCCAGGGGCATTTTTCAACTTAAAATTATTTATAATAATTTTGTTTGTAGTTCTTGTTATAACTCTTACCGGCAAAGCAGACCCGGTTTTTTTAATAATTGCTGTTGTTCTTGGTTATATTGCTCCGGATTTTTACTTAAAGCAAAAGATTTCTAAGCGTAAATATTTGATTGCTCGAAGACTTCCTGAGACAGTTGACCTTTTGGGTTTGTGTATTGAAGCAGGGTTGGATTTTGTAAGTGCCGTAAAATGGGTAATTGATAAAACACCTTCTACCCCGATGACTGAAGAATTGGCTTTTGTGCTTGAGGAGATAAAATGGGGTAAACCCCGTATTCAGGCTTTAAAAGACATGTCCCGTAGGCTTGAAATTTCTGAGATAAGCTCATTTGTGCAGACTATTATTCAGGCAGAGCGCATGGGTACACCTGTAGCTGAAGCTTTTACAATCCTTTCCGAAGATGCCCGTGCTCAGAGGTTCCATCGTGGGGAAAGAACTGCTTTACAGGCTCCAATCAAAATACTTCTTCCTTTGATATTTTTTATAATGCCAGTAATTGGCATTGTCATTGGAGGCCCAATCTTGCTGCAATTTATGCAAGGTGGCCTCACCGGCCTCAAGTAGAGTAGGGACGGTTCTCTTCTGTTTTACTCTTTATATCCCAATCAGTTAGCCAACGTTAAAATACAGTAGTTAGATTAACCTCCTTTTGACGTCTATTATAAGTAGAGAAATCGGAGGTTTTATTATGCCTAGAATAGCTAGATTAATTCCGGAATGTGGAGCGTTGCACGTAATGTGTCGTGGTAACAATAAAAGGAAAGTTTTTCGCCAGGAAAAAGATTATAAATTTTATTACAATTCATTAATTAGTCTAAAGATGGAAGAACGTATAAAGGTCTACCATTATTGTCTTATGCCTAATCACGTGCATCTTGTGGTTGGAGTGGATGAGGATAGTAATCTTTCCCGTTTTATGCAAAGAGTTAATGGAAAATATGCGTACTATTATAAAAAAAGGCATACATATGTAGGTCATCTTTGGCAAGACAGGTTTAAGAGTAAAATAATAACTAGAGAAAGTTATTTGGCGCAGTGCGGTAAATATGTAGAATTAAATCCTGCGAGGGCCAAGATGGTGGGGTCTCCGCAAGAGTATTCCTACTCAAGCTATAAACATTATGCTTTAGGAATAAAGGATAAACTTGTGGATGAAAATCCGTTGTTTTTATCGTTGGACAAAGATTTTAATAAAAGAATGGAGATATATAGAGACATGCTGCGTGCTGAGATGAAATTGTAACTTTATGCTAGCGAGATGGATGTATGTAGAAGAACCGTCCCTATCTCCGGGGATGGAGCCTATTATAACTTTGAAGATATAGCGATTCAGAAGATTTACCCCCCCTGCACCCATTTAACATAGTAACGCCTTAATTTTTTGGTACCGGTATGGTGCGCTTAACAAAGATCCTTTGCGAACTTGAAAGTATGCGGATAAACCCTAGCTTTGATTTCTTCGTATTCTTGCAATATAGGGCACCCATCGCTTAAGGACAATGTCGCAATGGTAACGCATACTTAAGCCTTCTTTGGCCATATTATACCAAAAGAGTTATCTAATTAGTGAGTATTAACAACCGTCCCCTATCTTTTTCCATCTCTCTATTCTCTTTATCTTTGTCCATTCTGGAAGTATAAATGTCCATTCTAATTTTTATTGTCCAATCAGAAAATAGATCCACCCATATTATTAATTGGTTGCTAAAGTGTAAATTTAAATAGCAGAAAACCCATCAAGATTTATTAAAAGATAACTAAAAAAGGCTTGTTTTTGTCACTAATTTTGGTTTAAATTTGGGTATAAAAACAAGCTATTTCTAAGAAAGAAAGCGGTACCAAAAATACCCATTTTTCTACTTGACAGCGACGAGGTAGATGGTATACTCTGAATGTAAGTTGAACAAGTAGGAAAGGTAAACTTAGAGTAATCTAGGGACACAAAGCCACGGGTCCTTAAGTCAAGAAGAAGTTTCAAGGATAGCCGGGTTGCCAATATCGACGAGAGTTGGAGTTGACGACTCGATTTTTATTTCAATACTTACTAAGGGATTTTAAAAACAGTTTATTAACTATTATGAGAAAAAGTAAAGTAATAAAGTTAATAAAAAGTATTGGGGTAAGGGGAAGTATTTATCTTTTATTTAATTATATTAGAAATGATAAATAAAAATCAGCAGCAGACAGAAGACCAGTTTGAGCAACCAAAGACAAAAAGTGAATTCAAGTCAAGTTTTAAATCTTGGATTCGCGTGGTTGCTTTTATTGTTGTTGCGGTCTTCCTTCCAGAACAAGTAGCTCAGGCAGTGGAGTATGACTGGCGCGTGCTTTATCATAAACCAGCCATAGGCTCTATTGCTCCTTCTTATCTCAAAGATTTAAACAAGATTGATACTGCTTTAGCCATTCGTAATATTCTCAAAGATATCGCCAATAAACCCATTAATTCAATCAAGGTTTCGTCCAATCTGACCATAAAGCTGGATAAACCATTAAAAATGTCCAATCAGAGGATTAACGAAATTACTGAATGGTTAAAGGGAAAACCATGCGGATCTAAAGCTTTATATGATTATTTAAATTATACTGGTATTCAGGCCTCTGAAGCTGATATTGCCATTATGGCCTTAACTATTGATATTTTAAATGATGTAACCAGGCCAGAAGGAAACCCTGAAGTTATCAAGACTTCTTTATATGCCCTTTCCAAAACCGCTGAATTTTTCGGTCAAAAGCTCTATCCGGTTAAATTAGATCTGCTCAAATTCGAAAAAAATCCTGACTTAACTCCATTTATTGCCCATGTTAATGGAGATCACTATGTATTAGTTACCCGGATAACTGAAGATAAAATCTACTATTCTGATAATCATAAAGAGGAATTTTTACCAAAAGAGAAGTTTTTAGAGCAGTTTAGCGGTTATGCGCTTTTACCTGTTTTGCTTTCTACAGAATTTCTTCTAAGTGAAACAGAGAGTAAAGGTGTTTTAGGGGCTTTAAAGAATTATGATTGGCATGGAAATACCAGTGCATCAAGTGCAGCTGGGAGAACAGCAGCGCAAGCAGCGATTACTAAAATTAATAACGCAATAGACGATATGTATGACACCGCAATTCGCCAGAGTTATCAAAGCTTAGTTTTCCAGACTGGTGTATTGGTGGTGACGGCTGGAATTGGCTCCTTCGGAGGCCCCATATTGAATAGCCCGTCTATAAGTGCAGCTGTTGGGGCAACAGCTGGTTATACATATAATGGCGTAGTTAATGATGATTGGGGGAGCTGGGATTCATTAAAATATGCTGGTATCGGCGCAGTGGCAGGGTTGGGGGCATCTTATTTAAAGACTACCATATTGCCCAATATTGTAAATTCGCCCACTTATTTAACTTGGGTAAGTCCCGTTAATACTGGCTGGAAGTCTTACATGACATGGACTGTCGCTGGTGGAGCAGCTGGTTATGTATATAATGGCGTAGCTAATGATGATTGGTGGAGCTCAGATTCACTGAAATACGCTGCTATTGGCGCAGGTGCTGGTCTTGGGTTGCGTGCGATTGCTGGATTTAATAATTGGATGAATTCGCCTCGCTCTTTACCGAATAATACTTATAACTCCGGAGTGAGTACGCAGGAGTTAGCTAATTTTAAACCACCAGTGCCACCAGTGGAGCTTTCTTTTTCGGAACTTCTTCATGATTTTGGACAGAGACTCACAACGGGTCTCTTCATGGGGCAGGTTAAAGGCCAGATAGCCTACCAGATTGGAAGGCTATGTGAAAAAAACGGTCTAAGTCAGGATACGGCGGAGATATTTTCTGCTATTTCCTCGGCTACAGTTTTAGGCACTATTGATGGTGTCATGGGTAACAAAAATTACCTTTCCGGCCTTAAAGATAATGGATTGGGAAATTCTATGACACCTTTCGGTAACCTGTCTCCTTGGCAGATAGGTATTGTTAGCGGGATAAGCGCGGGAGCGAGCACGCTTATTAAGCAGTTTGCTATAAATGATTTAGGAATTCAGAATTCCAATTGTGCCACTGCTATAGGGAATATTGGTGCACTTCCTTTCCAGAGTTATACTGCTGGTGTTTTTCATGGGTACAATGGAAGCCTTGGTGATATTCCGGGTTCTAAATTTGGGTATAGTGCGTTTAGTTTTACGGGGAATCAGCTTAAATTAATGATGCCGGAAATAGTCAGCACTATAGCTAGTAATGGCGTAGGTGAATTAATTACGCGAAATCCGGAATGGTTTGGTTTAGATGCGGAGGATGTTGCAGCTGGTTATAATAATATTTATTCCGGAATTGCCGGAGGCATAGCTAATTCTAACACTGGGAAGTATTTTCAATTCCAGGATTTTATGAGTGGGGCTATGTACGGCGGGCTAAAGGTTGTGGCTACGCAGATTGCGACTAAAATAGGCGAAAATAACCCAACTTTTACCGATCTTGATAATATGACGATAGTGAATATATTTTCTGCTGCTATAGTACCTCCTGTTGCAGCCATTCTTGGTTTTCCTTCCGGTGGTAGCTTCAATGAGAGATTGGGCGGCGATATGCGTAATATTATGACTTTGGGTGATTCTATTCGCAACGGCAGCCCCTTAAGCGAACTTAATTATTTTAGTACACTTCAAGACACTTTTGGCCCGAAAACAGATGCGTGGTATTCAAACCAGTTTAATGAGATCTCCCGTACTGGAGTGGCAACTGATAATGGTTCACAGGTAACGGTAACTTTACGTAATGGCGACACGGTAGTTCTGACTTTGGATCCAGAAACAGCAACTAATTTTGATAAAGCCGGCTTAAGCCCCACGGACTCAGTATATACAGATAGCGTTGGTAATACATGGGCTAAGAACAGCGGTGGTTCATTCGTTCTATTAGATTTAGCTAGTGATACGACATTATCATCTCCTACGGCGCCAGTAGGTGATTTAACCACTGTTAGCGCAGGTAACCCCATGGAAAATCTCACGTATACAGACAGCGATAATAATCTGTGGGCTAGCCGTGGCGACGGCACATATTATAAGGTGAATGATAGGGCGCACTCAGAGACTGGAAGGAATTTCTTTGTGAATTACGCGAATTTTGCCACGGAAGTCCACAAAAGTGGCGCAGCGCGCAATATGAACTCAATCGTTACGCCGATAGTAGTACCGGTGGTGAATTATGCAACACGTTCAATGATTAATAATCCCCTTTTCAAGTATACAGCAAAATCTTCAGAGAGTGAGTTAGGCGTTGATAAAAATGCTACCAATGTCGATTTTGATGCTTTAAATCAGCTTAAATTAGACGGCGATTTAAATACAGGAGCGAATAATGCGCTCCTCTGGCGTGATTGGGTTGTTTCTATGTTCGGCTGGGCAGGGGCGAGCAACGACACAACTAAGGCCGGCACCAATATAACTCTTACGAAAACAATTCCTGTGTTACCGGATCTGGTTGTTGGAAATTATGAACGGAGTCTAGAGCAACCAGGCAATATTAAAAATATTTACACGGATACCTTATACAACGCAAATGGCCAAGCTTATTGGCAGTCGAGATGGAGCTCGCAGTCTCTTGCCGGGTTGAACGTAGCACATTCTAACTTTGTCGCCGGAGAAGGAATGTATTATCACCACTATGCGTGGAATGATAATACTAAAAAACTAACCGATACTGTTTCATTTCAAGGTATAGGGAGTGATTCGCAAACCGTAATTGAAACAAGAGGAAATATCTTACAGCCCAGAAATTTAAATGGTTCTGTTACAGTCAATACAGCTACAGCTGGTTCAGTAGTTTCTCCTAATGGCGTAAATAGTTTTGTAGATTCAAATGGTAAATATAATGGCACGCAAGATATTTTAGCTGGTGTAGTTTTAAACAGCAAGAATGCCTCTGAGCAAAATGGCACAGCTTTGGGCAACATAGTAATGGGTGCGGAAGCAGGCTCTGATGGTAAGGTTAAAGCTACTACTATGAATGGCTTTGCCTATTATAGTAATCGTCAAGGTATAAACAATACACTTTATAGCACAACCGATACAATAAATCTTTCGTTAAAAACACCTAATCAGGGAGGAATATCTGAGAACGGTGGTGGATTCATCTATCATTTTAAAACAGATACAGTTGGTATCATGGGTACTTTCAATATGGCCAACAGCGAGGAGTTTTTACATATAGGTAATGGTGGCGCGGAGTTAAGGCGTGGCGATATAGTTTATGGACATCAAGGAGAGCAGATAACCGGTATCGGGCCGGACGCAAGATTACAAAAATGGCGTGTTACTAGCGGAGACTTCAATACTGGCTATCAGGCAACTATTGGTAGCATGGGGCAAATGATTCTTAATGCCGGAGCGTTAAGTATTGGAAGTGAACTGCCGCAAGTGTATGTTAAGGGGACAACAATCCAAGGCGGTATACAAACTAAGCTAGGTAATATTAATGTTCAGGATCCACAATTATCACAAGCAAGAAATGATTTATACGCTCTCGGAGACAATGTAGAAGTGAAGGTCAATTATGGCGATGTTACAACTCAAGGCGCTGCAGGTTCTCATATTCAAGGCATTGCTGTCAAAAATGCTCAAGCTACTTTTAGTGCGAAAGATGGCCAGCTTCTTAAGATAGAAAAAGAAGAAAATAGCCAGGCCAGCGGCACTTATTATGATATTTATATTAAAGGTAATATATACAGCAATTACTTAAATCTTT
>Ga0247841_10013121_pt1 | contig 10662 bp, 9 predicted proteins | sample LaCruzMarch2015__2_FD_192410 | JGI IMG/M metagenome (GOLD analysis project Ga0247841, IMG submission 192410) | Freshwater microbial communities from meromictic Lake La Cruz, Castile-La Mancha, Spain - LaCruzMarch2015_18m | ecosystem: Environmental > Aquatic > Freshwater > Lake | place: Spain...
ACGATGTCGTAGCGGCCGCCCGCGTTGGTTGAGACGGCGGCGGTGACGCTCTGGGTATGCCCGCCGGCATCGGCCACATCATACTGGATATCCACCGTAAAACTGGGAACGGCCTGCTGCCGCGCGACCACGTTCGTGACCACCGGTTTCGCGGCCATGCCTGTGTGCGCAACGGCCAGGCTGCCGCACACCACCAATCTCACAGCACGCACGCACCACATATGGATTTTCCTCATGTGAACAGTGAATACTATACGTTGCTGGGACATTGTATGCTTCCGCCGCGGCCGTGTCAATCCTGCGCTGCCTGGTCATCCCCGTTTTTTTGCAAACGGGTGGCAAACGGGCATGGTCTGGGGTGCCGCAATAGTCCCAACAAGTTATCAAAACGGGTTTCAACGCACCGGCGCGCGAGATCGGCTTGGAAGAGTCAGCGGTACTTCCTCGACCCGGCCGTCGAGCCGCTGCACCTCTACGCCGACCCGCACCCAGTCAATATAATGGGTTTTCTTGCGCCATTGGCGGCGGCGTTTGTCATAGGCGAGGCAGCACACCGGCCACGCCGTGGTGGTGGCATAATATGTCGATATCTGGTCGCGAAACACCTTATTCTGCTGTCCCGGTCTGCCCCTAAATATAAAAGGCGCCACGCATTGACAGGTCACTGCGTAATTATTATTCCAGTGCCACTTATGGTGCATGTGCTTGTTGCTGACGATGAAGAAAAGGTGCGCAGCGTCATTGCGGGCGGATTGCGGCAGGCCGGCTGCACCGTTGCCGTCTTGCGTGAAGAACGCCCCCGGCACGCAGATGCAGCGGCGAGCGGCAGTGCCGCCGCTGTCCGACCACGCCGCGTGGCGATTGCGGTTGCGCGCGAAACTGCCCATCGAATACCGCACTCGTTTTTCTCACAAAGCCACGATGCTGGATGCTGAACCGAAATAAAAATGAGCATCCACGGTTGACAATTTGCGGCAATTATGCAAAACTATTCACATAGTATTTCATGGTGGACTACTTGTTGGCTGGGGCTGGTGATGCACGCCGGCTCCTGCAGCATGGTGTTTCACCGCAAAACTTGGGAAGCATTGTGGCCGGGGTGGTCATGGATAGTTGCGTATACGTCACCATTTTTGACCGGGCGGAACTGCTGCAGCGCACCGGCGAGGATGCTGCCCTTGCAGAGCAATTGATTGCCCTGTTTCTCGCGGAAGCGCCGCCACTCGTGCAGACTTTGCAGCATGCCAGCGCGCAGCACGCGTTTGCTGCCGCGCACACCGCCGCACACACGTTAAAAGGCATGGCCGCCACACTGGCCGCGCCGGCATTGCGCACGGCGGCAGCCGCCGCGGAACACGCCGCGGCAGCGCGGCTGGAACTGCCGCTGGAGCAGGCCGGCGAACACGTGCAGCATGCATGGGTCGCGCTCCTTCAGCTTCTTACCGCCACACCCCGCCATGAAAATTCTGATCGCGGATGACGAGCCGCTTGCCCGCACGCTGCTGGCGGCGACCTTGCGCGCCTGGGGCTACGAGGTGCAGACCGCCAGCAATGGCACGGATGCGTGGCAGATTGTGCAGCAGGCCGCGCCGCCGGAATTATGCATATTCGACTGGAACATGCCGGGGCTGGACGGGGTTGACGTCATTCGCAAAATGCGCGCGCTCAGCCGCGACAAGTATATCTACAGCATGATCCTCACGGGCAAGGACACCCGCGACGACGTGGTCGCCGGCATGGATGCCGGTGCGGATGATTATCTGATCAAGCCGTTTGACCCGCGCGAACTGCGCGTGCGTTTGCGGGTGGCCGAACGCATTCTCAGTCAACAGCAGCAACTTGAAAAAGCGCGCACGCGCGAACTGGTGATTGCCGCGCGCATCCAGCAAACACTGCTGTTTGACAGGCCCATGCGCAACATGCCGTGGGCGGATGTGGCGGTGATGGCCAAGCCGGCCGGCGATGTGGGCGGCGATTTTTACGGTTTTGTTGAACATAGCGGCGCCGCCTTTGATCTGACGCTGGGCGACGTGATGGGCAAAGGCATTTCCGCCGCGCTGGTCAGCGCCGGCATAAAAAGCCGGCTGTTAAACGCCTTGCTTGGCTTGATTGCCGCGCGCACGCAGGCAGGGCGACCGGCGCCGGTGGAGGTGGTTGCCATCGCCCATCGTGAAACCACCAGTGAACTGATCGACCTTGAAAGTCTGATCACCCTGGTGTACGCGCGGCTTGACCAGTCGCAGCACACCTGCACCTATGTGGATTGCGGGCATATGCCGATTATTCATGTCATGCCGCGCGCGCAGCGTTTTGCGTTGCTGAAAAGTTCCCATGTTCCGCTGGGATTCCTGTGCGAGGAAGTCTATACGCAAGACACGGTGCCGTATGCCGCCGGCGATGTCTTTGTCTTTTATTCCGACGGGCTTACCGATGCGCGCAGCCCGGCGCGCGTGCCGTTTGGCGTGCAGCGCCTGGCGGCGCTGGTGCTTGGCCGCGCCGCCGATGCCGCGCGCGACATCATGGCCGCCATCGCGAACGCGCTCGCCGCGCACTGCCAGGCGGACAACTACACCGACGACTGCACCTGCATTGTGATCCGCATCATGGCCTAACCCGCGCAGCAAGTGTTCGTTGTGTCCCCGTGCCAGCGATGCACGCGGGAAGCCGCCTTGCGTTGGCCGCGCGTGACGGCCGCGGCCGCACCAACGGTGCGGAGTATGCCAGCACGCGCAGCCATGCGCCGCAGCCCATGCCATGCCAAAAGCGGGTATCCATGGGCGATCCGGCGCGCCCATCGGCGGCGCGCTAGGCATTGCCCGCGTTCAGCGCTGCAGGCGCCGGCGCAGTTCCTGCGCTGCACGCGCGGAGGTTTGCGGGCCTTGATCGTGCCCGTGCCCCATGGTAATCAGCAACGATTGCGGATACTTTTGTTCCAGCGAATCGAGCATGCGCTCGGCATCGCCGCGCCGGTTCTGGTCGATGTAATATTTGGCCAGGTTATACTGCAGCATGGGCACCGCTTCCATGCCCCAATCGGTGACGACGTTGTCGTAATTGCGATTATTGCTGATCTGCGCGTAATATTTCTCGGCGTCGGTGAAATTGCCATGGAACATGGAGCCGATGGCGCGTTCAGCCAGCACCATGCCGGTGGCGTTGGCATCCGGATATTGTTTGGCCAGCGCATCAATGGCGGCATCACGTTCCTGGTTGTTGTTGTCGCGCCCGCGCCCGCGGCCCCAGCGGAAGCGCGCTTTTTCATACAGCGCGGCTACTTCCTCGCCATATTTTTGCTTGTCGATCTGGTGTTGTTCGGCATTGCGCTTCTGCATCGTTTGCTGCAAGGTTTGTATTTCCTTGCGTTGCGTGTATTCGTCCAGCATGGCGCTTAAAGCCGTGGGGTCGGCGGTGGCATTAGTGGCCGCGCCCTCGATGCCGGTCGTGTCCATGATTTGTTCAAGGCGCGAGACCGAGCCTTCGAGCGCGACCAGCGAGTCGGCCATGCCTTGCTCGCCATCCGGCGCGCCGGCGGCCAGCATCGCGCGGGACGCCGCTTGGGTTGCCTGCGCAAGCGCCTCGTCGAGCTGGGCAAGCTGCTGCTGGGTGCGGGCAAGCTGGGCGGCCAGCGTGTCGAGCTGCGGCACCAGCCGGTTTTCCAGGCGCGTGGCGGTGCGCTGGGCGCGAATCGCCAGATAGCCCACGCTGGCGCAAGCGAGCAGGGCGATGCCGAGCACGATGAACGTGGAAGAAGAGTGGGATGCGGTTGACATGAAGAGGTTCCTTGGTGTGGTTAAGCAAAAGGTTGCGGCAGATGCCGGACGGCTTGTCCGGCGGTGATGGTTCCCGAACGAATGACGCGGGCAAAGACGCCCTTGCGCGGCATGATGCAATCGCCCATGGCGCGCCGGATGGCGCAGGCATGATTATGGCACTCTTTGCCAATGGCAGTTATTTCGAGCACGGGGCCGTGTTCGATAACCAAACGGTCGCCACAGCGCACCGTGCTGACATCCATGTCGTCTAACAACAAATTTTCTCCAAAGGCGCCGGGCGCCAGTTCAAGCCGCCCTGCGGCAAACTGCAGCACATCGGCGCGCGCCATGATGGACACTTGGCGCGGCCCGGGGCCGGCGTGGGCATCGCCAACCAAGCCATGCCCGGCCCGGCATTCAGCCGAGACCACGCCATGCTTGGCTTCGCCTTTGTGCGTGCTGATGCAGACGGCAACAACGGTTGCTGCGGCATCCACAGTACTAGATGACGTTGCCGACGCGGATTTATTGTGCGAGGGTCTTGGCATGCAGGTAGGCGTGCAAGGCGTCGCGCCACGGGCGCATGGTGGTGCCGGTCAGTGCAGTGTAGCGTTGGGTGGCCATGGCCGAGTAGGCCGGCCGCGGCGCGGGGCAGCAAAATTGGGCCGTGGTGATGGGCGTGACGCGCGGCGTGCGCAGCAGCAGGCCGGCGGCGGCCGCATCCTCGACGATGGCGCGCGCAAAGTCACACCACGAGCAGACGCCGCTGTTGCAGACGTGGACATAGCCGCGCGCGTCAACGGCGACCAGGCGCCAGAGTGCGGCGGCCAAGTCCGGCGCGTAGGTCGGGCAGCCAAACTGGTCGGCCACCACGCTCAGTTCGTCGCGCTCCTGGGCGAGGCGCAGCATGGTGTTGACGAAGTTTTTGCCGTGCGTGGCATAGAGCCATGCGGTGCGCACGATCAACCATGCGCCGCCGGCCTGTTCGATGGCCAGTTCGCCGGCGCGTTTGCTCTCGGCGTAGACGCCCTGGGGCGCGACGGGATCGTCTTCCGTAAGCAGATGCGAGCCATCGCCGCTGAAGACAAAATCAGTGCTGAGATGCACGAGCGGCACGGCATGCGCACCGCACGCTTCGGCCAGATTGCGGACGCCGTCGGCATTGACGGCGCAGGCCAGTTCGCGCTCCGTTTCAGCCTTGTCAACGGCCGTGTAGGCGGCGCAGTTCAGCACCACCTGTGGCGCCAGCGCGGCGATCGCGCTGCGCACCGCGTGGGCGTCGGTAATGTCGAATTCCGGCAGGTCACGTTCGATCACGATGGCATGCGCGGGCGCGGCGCGCTTCACTTCATGGGCCAACATGCCACGCGCGCCGACTAGCAAGACGGTCAAATTGTTCTCAGCCATTTGAGATTTGAGATATGAAATTAGAAATTACGGACTCGCTGACTGATTCAGCGAGATGGCCTTGCCATTGTTGTCCAGCGATTCCTCGTTCTGGCTGGTCTTGGCCGCGCCCTCGAAGCGCACGCTGCCACCCGGCAACCTGTCCGGCACAATCCACGGGCGGGTGATGGCAAAACAATCGCCGGGCGCCAAATGCGGCAGACGCATGTCGCTGCGCGCGCCGGCAATGTTGTCGCGCCAGCGGGCATCCGTGATGGGATGCGTGCCTTGATTCTGCACGACAAACACGACCGACAAAGCCTGCCCGGCGCGCAAGTCAGGCGGGTCAAAATACAGCGACGTGACCGCCAAGTCGAACACCCGATCCGTGCGGTCACGCAGGGCGCGGCGCAGGTTGACGATGCCGTCACCAAACCAGGGATCGCGGCCGGCGTCGCCGATATTGTCGGCCGTGTCGATCAGGCGCGCGCGCAGCTCGTCCGCGTCCGCCTGCGGATTGCGTCCGCGCATGACGGCCAATGCGCCCGCCACAAACGGGGCCGCCGACGACGTGCCGCTGAAATACGTGCGCGTGCCGTTTGCCCCGCAGGTGAAGACGCCCACGCCTGGCGCGACCACATCCACTTCGTCGCCATAATTGGAAAACGGCGCGCGTTGCAGTTCGCCATCCACGGCGCCCACGCACACGACTTCGGGATATGCGCTGGGCATCAGCACCTGTTCCATGCCGTCATTGCCGGATGCGGCCACGATCAGCACGCCGCGCTTGGTGGCATACGCAATCGCCTCGCGCACGATCTGCGCATCCGTACGCGTGCCGATGCTCAAATTGATCACCTGCGCGCCGCGCTCGACGGCATAGACGATGCCTTCCACCACCGCAAAGGAATTGCCGCGCCCTTGGTCGTCCATGACTTTCACCGGCACAAGGTAGGCCTGCGGCGCGATGCCTTGCACGCCGTCATTCGCATTGCCGGTGCCGGCGATGATGCCGGCGCAGGCCGTGCCGTGGCCGTGGCTGTCGCGCGTGTCGAGATTGTCATCCACAAAATTGTAGCCGCCCAGCACGCGCCCGGCCAAGTCCGGATGGCTGCCATCCACGCCGGTATCCAGCAGGGCGACGGTCACGCCGGCGCCCCGGGGCGCTTGCGCACCCAGCCGATCCGCGCCGATCAGCGCCTGCCCTTTGCGATCAACCGCCCAAGGCAGGTCACCGCTCGTCACGGGCGGCACATTGGTGACCGGCGCCGGCAAATCGGTCTTGATGTTGGGCATGCGTTCGCTGATGGCGTCGATGTCGCGCAAGGCGGCCAAGGCATTGCTGTAGCTCATGCCGTCGGGCAATTGCACCCGCACTAGGCTCAAAGGATCAACGCGGCGCGTGATGACGATGCCATGCGCGCTCAGGGCTTGCTCAAGGTTTGCCATGGTGGCATGGTCGGCCACGCGCAGGATCATTTCATTGCCGACATACGGCAGGTCGTCCGCCGCAATGGCCACGGCCACGTTTGACGCCGGCGCTGTGTGCATAATCTGTGCGGCGGGCGCGGCGGGCACTATGGGCGCGCTGACCACGCGGGCGGGCGTGGACGTTGCGACCGGCGCGGCCGGCGTGCCAGTCTGCCGGCTGCCGCACGAGCGCACGCCGAGCACCAGCAGGCTGGCCGCCGCAACCAACGCCATCGCTGCAAGTTCAGGTCGTTTCATGGTTAGTAGTATAGCATAACCAGCGAAAATTTCTTTGTGGTAGGCGTGAAATATACCATGAAGGGCTTGTCTGAAATTTCGATATAAGAAACACACTCACCTTGGTAGCGCAATGCCGCTGCTGATGTGGCCAAGCCGCACGGCTTGGATTACTGCAACATCCGCGGCGTGCCCCGCGGCCACAAATGCGGCTTTGACAAGCACGCAGAGATACCCACGACCGCGCTAAAGTGATTCAAGGAATGCGAATATCCAATAATTTGTTCGCGGCGAACAAATTAATAAAATATCATCTGCGGTCATTCGCGGTTCCTTATTCTTTTCGTCGGTCTTTCATTCATCATTCGATATTCCTTGTTCGATATTCGACATTCATCAGGGTTCAGCATAGGAATGCCCAATGATAAAGTTCTGCGCAGATGCTTCGCACTTGGATATTGAGTGTTCGATATTGGATATCATCAGCGGGTTCAGGGAAAAATGGTTTTGCCGCAAAATCATTTTGTGCAAAATGAATTGCCGCAATTCATTTTTATAGCAACAACCCATACCAACCGCCGAATCTGGGGATCGCGAAGAAGCACAACCGGATCGTGGCATGAATGAACCTTGCCTGTTTGACAGCGCGGCGTAACACATGGTATATTGATTGTATACAGAAATATAACACCGGCACCATGGAGCTTGAGTATGAAACACCGCGCACTAGTGGCATCCGTCTTGATCGGCGCAACGCTGACGCAGTCTGGCGCTTTGGCCGCCACGCCCCTGCCGGCGCTGGATTTGGCCATCAGCAAGTATCTCGGCACGACCCGCCAGGAAGAAATCATGCTGAATCGGATTGTGCCGTACGCCGGCGCGCACATCGGTGGCGTCCACGTGGATACCAGCAAGAATCCCCCGCGCATCTATCTGTTTGACTCGGCCAACAATCGCATTCTCGGTTTCAACGGGTGGAAGCCGGTGACGCTGCCCAACGGCCCGTATCCTGCGGCCGACATCGTCATCGGCCAACCGGGCATGTGGGACGCCGGCTCTGCCAACGGCAACAGCACCCAGTTTCTGCCGCCGACCGCCGCGACCCTTGCGCTGATGTCGTTTCCGTTTGTCAGCAGCACTTCGGAATCGCCGCGCTCCAGCATGATGGCGACCGACGCGGCCGGCAACTTCTACCTGGTGGACTTGTGCAACAACCGCGTGCTCAAATATAATGACCCGTTCGCGACCGACCAAATCGCCGACCAAGTGTGGGGGCAGAGCACGTTCACCAATCGCGCGCCGGGCACCAGTGCCACCGCGCTTCACACCCAGCGGGCCTACTCCTCCGGCGTGGACGTGGATGCGGCCGGCAATATCTGGGTGGCCGACACCTGCAACAATCGCGTGCTGTGCTTCACCAACGGCGTCACGACCGCCACGTTGGTGCTTGGCCAATCCTCATTAGTCAGCAGCAACGCCGGCACGGCGCTGAACCAAATGTATCATCCGGCCGGCGTGCGCGTGCATCCGCAGACCCACGAGGTTTTCGTCCTCGACGGCCGCAGCGACCTGTGGCCCGGCCCGCGCATCATGGTCTTCCGCCCGCCGTTCACGAATGGCATGCACGCCAGCCGCGCGTTCTGCCAGACTGACGAATTCGGCACCAACCTGCTGCGCTGGTCGCGCGGCTTCTGCCTTGATCCATTCGACACGAACATTGTCTGGGTCGCCGACGGCGCACATAATCGCATCGTCAAGTTCAACCATGTGACAGGCCAGGCGCTCGATTGCGTCGGCCAGCCGGATCTGACAACCTTCATGGGCATCGGCAAGTATGTGCGCCCGGGCGGCGCCGTGGCCGACTTTGGGCAACCCGACGGCAGTATCAGCATTGACGCCCAGACCAACTTGTATTTCACCAGTTTTGGTGGCTTCAACAAAGTCATGCGCGTGCCCCTGCCGATCACGCGCAATGCCCAGGGCCATGTGTGGTCCAACGGCGAGATGATCAAGGAAGGCATGAACGAAACCAGCGGGCGTACGGCGTGGGACAACTACGGCATGGCACGCTGGCACAACCAACTGTTCGTACATGACCGCTATCGCATCCTGGTCTGGACCAACTATCCGGCGGCGGTCAATTTTCAGTCGGCGGATGTTATCATTGGCCAGTCGGCCGTGGATAAAAGCGAACCCGGCGGCACTTTTGAAGGCCGCTTTCCCAACTTCCTGCATGTTGGTAGCAATGTCCTGTTCGTGACCGCCGACGGAAAATTGTTCATGTTTCATTTGCCGATCACCAAGGGCGGGCGCGATTACGCCCCCTTCAAAACGATTGACGGCAACCAGGCCAACCAGCTCACCTGGGCTGACGACAACAGCGATTGCGCGCCAATGCCGTTTGGCAGCCTGTGCTATGATCCGGTGCGCAATGTGCTGTGGCTCGCGCAACCGTATTCAGCCGGCAAGCCCGGCGTGCGCGTGCTGCGCATCCGCGATCCGTTTGCTGCTATCCCGCAAATAGATTTCGTGCTCGGCCAGACCAACAAGACCGGCGGCTTGCGCAACAAAGGCAAGTACATCGAGGAGCCCACGGGGCGTGGGCCGTTCACCGTGGACGCGACCGACATGGCAAGTCCGTCGCAGGTGTTTTTGGACAACTACCGCAACCTCTACGTGGTTGATTCCGGCTACGAGGGCCGCGTCGATAATGCCGGCAATTGCCGCGTCGTGCGCTTTGACGAAACCCATACGTACCCGGTCGGCGGCAACATCTTCCCGAACACGCCGGCCGATGCGGTCATCTGCAAGCCGACGCTCACCACCACGCGCGACTATACCGACGACAATCGGCCCAACACGCCGATCACGCTGGCCTTCAACAGCAACAACGAAATGGTGTTGACCGACGACACCTACGATACGCCCCAAGGCATGCACCTGTTTTTCTATCCCACGCCACAGACCGGCGCCAATCCGCAGCCCACCCATATCATCAACACGCATCTGGGCCAGCCCTCGTTTTGTTTCTTTGACGGCCCGCTGTTTGTGCTGCAGGATCACACGTGGAACCGCATCATTTTCCATGTGCCGCGGGCGACCGCGCCGCTGGTGGATGTGACCAACACGATCAGCACGGCAACCAGTGCCCGCACCGCGCTGGGCGGCACCCATGCGCATCTGGTCGGCACGATGCAGTGGTGCAACGAGCGCGGTGGCAGCGGCACGTTTCCCGCCGCGTCGCCATGGCAGGTAGCCGGCATTCCGCTGCAGTACGGCGGAAATTTGCTGACGGTCAGCGGCACCAACACCGCCGGCATGGTCGGCAGTGATTCGATCACGATCACGCGCGCCGTCGCACCCGCCAGCGGCCTGCCCGGGACAACGGAGTCAGTCACCGACTAATACGTGTACGGCTAGGCACGGACTTGTTTTGCGCTTTAGAGCGGAAGAGCGATGCAGATTTGCCCGGCGCTCCCCTACTCTGGTTGGCGGCTTTCCGGGCCCGTCCCACGGAATGATCCAGCCGAGTAGGGCAGGCTACCCAGCCTGCCATCTCCGTTCCCCAGCACGACTACTGGAGATTTAGCATTGGCAGGCTGGGTAGCCTGCCCTACCTAAGATGCGTAACCGCATGGTGTTCTAAAGTAGTGTCACTAACATTTCTTTACATTTGATCACTACGGCAACATCGCAGAAAATCCCCCAACCCCCTTTTCCAAACAGGCATTTTTCCGGGGATAATGATTAGACGTCACCGCCCGCGGTGTGCCAGTGGGACAATCCCGCGCTTGACAAATGCAACCATAAACTGTAT
>Ga0247841_10013122_pt1 | contig 10661 bp, 7 predicted proteins | sample LaCruzMarch2015__2_FD_192410 | JGI IMG/M metagenome (GOLD analysis project Ga0247841, IMG submission 192410) | Freshwater microbial communities from meromictic Lake La Cruz, Castile-La Mancha, Spain - LaCruzMarch2015_18m | ecosystem: Environmental > Aquatic > Freshwater > Lake | place: Spain...
GATCGACTCCTGCGATGGGGTCATCACCGACCTCTTCTTTCCTCCGAAGTGTCGTCAGGGCAACGTCGACTACGGCCAGGGATACTTGTCACAAGTATGCACTGGCGAATCCGAGCCGCCCATGGGTTTGCTCATGGTCATCCTGGCCCAGGCCCGTGGCAAGAAAGTTGTAATTTGCACCGATGCCGGTGGGCACAACTATAAGGTGGGCTGGATCTACGACGCATTCAGTCACACCTGGAGTGATGTATTCTGCGGCAAAGTTGAATACGAAGAGTACTGCAGACAGGTCCCCTTCAGGTGGGTAGGCTCCAAAAGCTGGAGCCACGCCCTGGACGAGCTAGAACGCATGCTGAAGTAGAAGTCCCAACCCTGAGTAACATCAGGGCCTTCAGAACCGCCCCTCACCCCGCCGCGGCGGGGTGAGGGGCACCACTGAGGGAATTAACTAAAAAGGAGCAAGATGAAAAAAGAAAAAAGCAAAGATTCTTATGGCGATCCAGAAGTAGAGTGTTCTGCGCCAAAAGGTGTAGAAGAGATCTATGAAGCCAAAGGAGAAACGGCTAAATTAGTCAATTTATTTACAAGTAATCCCGAGGCCTTCGGCAAAGCGGTTGAAAAGCCTTTTTTTGTTGACACCACAGGCCTAACCACGCTAAATGGTAAACCAGCTAGAAGAATTTCGATCGTGCTCAAATCTCCTGGCTGTTCCAAAAGAAGAGCCAACTGCACGTCAAACAGTTATCCGAACTGTCCTTTTTGCGTTTTTTCCGAGAATCTCTCGACTGGAGGCAATCCTGTAACGGCCGAACAATACGAACAACAAATGAAAAACGCTATAAAACAGATAAAACCAGGCGAATTAACAAGCAATGATATTTTCGAAATTTTTAATTCTGGATCTTTCTTCAACGAAACTGAGATTTATAAAAAAGCTAGAAAGAAAATCACCGATGTGCTACGCAACAATTCAAGAAAAGACTCTGTTCTAACCGTTGAATCAAAATTTAGCGATCTAGTTTCTCTCGATAGTGTTGACGAAGTACTTAAGTGGCTAAACAGCGACGGAGGTAACAGAAAATTAGAGATAGCTTTTGGACTTGAAACCACAGATCAACTTTTTGGTGAAGAAATGCAGAAGAGTGTTGATCCGGAGACATTGGCGAACATGATTCGTGATCTGGCGAACAAAGAAGTCCGGACTTTCTTCTATATTTTAGTTAAACCAGGGCTAATGAGCGAAAGAAACGCGATTGACTCAGCTTTTAATTCGATCAAACAAATCGCAATGATTTCCAAACAATTGAAACTACCGGCTAAACTAAAACCCCACATTTCCCTTTCACCGACCAGAGTTTATGCAAAATCTTTATTGCACGCATATAAGAGTTTTCATGCTCCTAAATTCTGGGCAGTTGCAGAAATAATAAAGTCATTGAATGAAGATAATTTGGGCAACAATGACAAGGCATTAGATTACATCGGTCTTCATTCAGGGCTAAGCGGAGAAAGTATGCCAATAGTTACCGGTGGCAATCCTAAAACCGGCAGCAAGCAATGCAATAACGCTCTAGAAAAAATGCTTAAAGAATACAACTACAACATGGACGCCAAAAAATTCCTTGATTCATATAAATCATTACTGGAATGGGATAAAAAATCATGCGGTTGCTACAAGGAATGGCTGAGCCAACTGAATGATATTCCAGTTGAAATAATCAACACCACCGATCAAGTTATCCTCCGCAAACAGTTGAATGAAGTAATGACAGCCGAAGTAAACGCTTGGCCAAAAGAGGTTCAGGCCACCATAACGAAATTTGAATCAAGACATAATGTATTTCCTCAAGGCTTCATGCTGGGTTACGAGTCTGGAATTGTTGCCGGTGTTGCTACAGCAGAGCTAACACATTTTGAAAAAAATGAATACATTAATTCATGGGAAGATATTTGTAACGATGGTTTCATCCTGCCAGTGTACAAACTCGGCAAGATTATCCGTGGTCACGATCCCAAAGGCAACTCTCTCTACATTGTTTCCCTTGGTGTGCGCAAAGATTTCAAAGGACAAGGAATTGGTGGAGCTTTGATTGAAGCTGAAAAAAAATTAGTAAAAGAGATGAATTTAAAGTACTTATTTTTAGGCTCTAGGGTGCCTTGTTTCGCAAAAGCCAAAAGACAAAACCCGAAGATGACAATTGAAGAGTTTGTCGCAGCTAAAGATTCTCAAGGGCGTCTGCTCGATGATGACGTTAGATTCTATGCTAAGCATGGCCTAAAAATCTCACAAATTCAAAAAAACTATATGGAAGATGACCCCGAAAGTTTTAATTACGGCGTCGTTATGTATTGGAAAAATCCAGAGTACAAAGAATAAGGATATCCTGAAACAAGCTCAGGATGACAATATTGAACGTACTATATTGGATTCCCGATCAGGTCGGGAATGACAGACTTAGAACCTAGTGCCTATTTTACCAAACCGTTGCTTAGCAACTGTCTAGCCAGGTCTAGCTATCGCCTAGCCATTGAATTTATAAGCTATTTCTTCTTCTTTTTTGATCTGCGGCTGAAAAATACTATGACAAAAGAGACAAATAACACACCCAGAATTGAAGTACCATGTTCCTCTATGAAACTACCTAAAACATTGCTGTTTTCTTCAGAAACTGAATCGTCTATAGGAGTTCCCAAACTCGTAGCGCCTCGATTAACCACGTTACCAGACTCACTAACGATATCGCTAGTAGATCCGCTTGTACTCGTTGCTGAAGAATCACCGCTGGAGGTGCTACTTGTGCTAGCCGTTCCTCCAGTAGAGGTAGTTGAAGTTGTATTTGAAGTTGAGGTGCTATCTCCAGGGGTCGTTGGAGTAACCGTAGTTGCTGGAGGAGTAACAACAGCGACCGCTTCTCGAGTAACGGTAAATGTAGCGAGTGTTACATTCCCAGCCTTATCATAAGTACCAATTTCAATACTGTTAGATCCTACTTCTATATCTACGTTTAGTTGATAACTGGTTTCAGCCGCATAAACTTTTGATTTTGAAGGTTCCAACGTTTCACTTGCTAACTCCAACGAGGCAATCTCATGCCTAACGCCGCCAACTGTAACGTAATCAACACCGGAGAGATTGTCATCAATTGTAAATGTTACCGGGGCTTGTGCGCTAGTTGTAGTTGTGCCGTTATTCAATATTTGAAGTTCCGGATTAGTAGTATCTAAAGTAATAGTAGCACTTCCAACCGAGCTAGAGATCAGCTCATTACCATCTTTAAACCAAGCTCGAACAGTCTTCGATCCCTCGGTCGCACCAACATCTTTTCCATCAGCAACATTTGCCCATCCATCTGCATAGAAAGTCGGGACAAGTTCGCTTACCGATGCTGCATCTTTATATTTCTCCACAGCTCCATCAACCGGCACAATTTCAACATTAGTGGTATTTGTAAACTCAGTAGAATCATTATTTGGGTTTTTCAAGGCAAAAGTAGCGGTTGGCAAAATTCTTTGTGTAATGTTAACTGATCCTTCTGCGCCATCACGAGTCGGGGTAGCAGCAGCAGTTCCACCAATAGCTGAAATATTTGCAAGGGGGATTGTGCGGGCCGTAGTATAAACAAGAGAAACTCTTCCGCCGCCGCCAGCACCAGGAGAATAATTTGAGTCACCGGGAGCATCGCCACCATCAGCAGAGATGGTTCCACTACCAGAAATGGTATCTCCTATAAGAAATATACTCCCACCGGAACCAGCACCAGGCTTCCAACCAGAAATCCCACCGGTGCCACTGGCACCATCAGCAGATATGGAACCCTCAACAACTACATTTCCCAAAACTCTTAAAGTTACCGATCCTCCGCCAGCACCGCCAACGCCATTCTGGCCAGCTCCTCCGCCAGAACCAAGACTATGTGGAAAATTAGCTTCTGTTGAACCATAAACTGGACCGGACGAGATAGGATTATAGCTCGATCCTCCAACTCCACCGTAACTTCCACCAGAACCCGAAGTCGAACTCCCGCCAGCACCCTTACCTGGACCGTTCAAGCCTGTATAACCTTGACCTATCGCGGAAATTTTTGCTCCAGCGTCAACAGTAAGAGTCCCGTCAAGATTGATCGTCACACCGCGACCATCTGAATCATTAGTAAACGTACCACCAACTGTAACTGTAGCATTGTTAGTAACCGTTAAATTGTTGAAATAAAATACTCCATCGCTCCTGGCGGTGCCATCTCTACTCACGCCCTGCGTCGCCTCAAAAGTGACATCACTTGAAGCCGTAACATTCCCAGATACCGTGTTGTATAGAAAAACAGTGCCTGCTATTCCATCGGTACAAGCTAATGTTCCGCCCCTAAGGCCTTTGTTTGCAGTTATATTGGACGCAGTAAATGCAGATGTGTCTGCATAGATTGCTACTCTTCCACCTCCACCTCCACCACTATAAGCGACGCCGTCGCCACCATTCGCCAAAATTGTGCCCGCCCCGGAGACCGAAGTAGCTTTTATGTAAACAGTACCACCTCCTCCGCCCGAGGCTGTTTTAGGGCTCCTAATTATTGCAGAATTTGCTGAGGCATCGAGAGAACCGTCTACAAGAATCTGATTGGCAGAAATTCTAATTATTCCTCCACCGCTTCCACCACCTTCAATAATTCCACCACTACCAAGTTTTGTCGGAAAAAGAGTTGAATCGTACTTGGCACCACCAGCAGAACCTCCCTCTGAAACACCACCACTACCTCCGTGAGCTCCGCCACCACCATAAAGCGTACCTATTGCAGTGCCCTTACCCTCACCAGTCCCGATTGCGTAACCTTGGCCTTTGGCATCAATTTTGGATCCTGTGTTCACCGTTAAATTACCGGTCAGCCTAAAATCAATTCCGCTGCCATCCGTGTCGGTTGTATACTTTGACCCGACCGTTAAAGTTGAACTATTTGTTACTGTCAAATTTCTTAAGTTAAAAATGCCGTCAGTTGTCGGATTGCCATTCGTATCCATACCTTCAGTGGCATTTAGTTTAATATTTTTAGAGACAGTCAAATCTTTATTAGCCTTATCAAAAACGAAGACCGAGCCGTCCGTTGCAGCTCCGCCGTTAGAAGCTAAAACTTTTGTTGGATCTAACGAATAAGCCCCCATATAATACAAAGCAATTCTACCCCCGCCGCCATCTGCGTTACCAGTTACAGAACCACCGTTGGCGGTTATATTGCCAGCTCCCGACATATCTGTTGCGTTAATGTAAATAGAACCACCACTACCGGCGCCACTCCAACCACCAACGTTATTGCCGTTTGCGCTTATAGTTCCGCCCAAAACTAGATTTCCTGTCAAATTAAGATTTATGGCACCACCACCAGCACCACCACCACCAGAATTTCCCCCACCACTACCAAGATCGAGAGGTCTTACAGCCGAACCGTAAGCGACCCCACCGGCAACACTGGTATCTCCAAAACCTCCTGCGCCTCCGTAGCCTGCCCCAGAGCCGAAATTCCCGACCGGGGAACCTTTCCCAGGTCCCACATAAGCAGCATATCCTTTGCCATTTGCGCTAATTGTAGCTCCGGCAGTAACCGTGACAGTCCTAGCATTAATAACAACGCCTGTCCCATTTGTATCAGTCGTGTAAGTTCCATTTAACGTTAGAGTCGCGTTATTTGTAACGATGATATCGCGATATGTGTAAGTACCCGCATTCCATGTGGTGTTAGCGGAGATTGTAATGTCCTCGCCCTCTGCCGCACGAGACATCAAAACATATGCCGAACAGGCGCCAACAACCAAAACAGAGGCCAATATGTAATAATATTTCTTAAACATTCTCTCCCTCACAAATTATAAACACAACTGAAAATAATTTTATCTAACAAATTATTACCCACTCAACAGCATATATTATACTCGAAATGACCGGTAATTAAAAACTCATTTTGTGGATAAAGAGTAGCCTTCTACATGTTTGCCAACGCCAGCGATATTTCCTAGGTAATTGCTCAATCCAAGTGAGGCGGAGGCAAGATCTCTCTGCGCTAGCAAAGACTTGTGACATCGAACAGCTTCCTCTTTCATGCCCACGTATTGATCTATGTTCAAAACAATGTCCGGTTTTGACAACCCAAACAGCCCATACTGCATAACAACAAGCGGATAACCTAGTTTGTATTTACTAACTGACTCAAAATAAGTATTTATAGCTTGACGCTCGATGCTCCAATCCTCTTTTGAAGGCAGTATGACCAGATCCCACTCTCTAGTTTTCAGCTCCTCCAAAATAGTGAGTGAAATACTTTCCTGACCTAGCACCTCTTTCATACGCAAAAAGTTAACTTCATGAATTCCCAAAACCCTCAGACCACTGACTGCTTCCCTTTCCTGTATCCTCATCGACTCCGCATCAATCTTTTTCTCGTTAACAAATTCCAACTTATCACTAAAATAAATCACCTTAATGTGAGAAGCGCTCTCCGACAGATGAGAGATTAGCCCTCCGCAACCTAAAAGCTCATCCCCAGAATGAGCTGATAAAATCAAGACATTCGTAGCCTGGACAGAGTCAGCTACCTTTATGTCTAAAGCTGCAAGTTCAGCCGATTGTTTACCGTAATTTATTTTCATTTACCGTCTGTTCTCTTGGAACTTACCACATTTCTATACGCATCTTGAACTAACTGAATGACATTTTTCCAATCGTATTTTTTTACGATTTCATGACCCTGTCTTACCATCTCCGCAGCTTTTGACGGATGATCAACGAGTTTTAAAATTGCCTCTGCTAAGGATTCCGGATCTTCTTTGGCGACTAAAAGTCCATTCTTCAGAGAGGTAATAATGTCTGGCACTCCTCCGACTCTAGTTGCCACGATGGGCAAGCCATTTTTCATAGCTTCCAACAGGACTATGCCGAAAGTCTCAGCAATTGAGGAAGAGACAAAAATATCCCAATGTTTCATTAGTTTTTCAACGTCATTCCGCCTACCGAGCAGCGTAATATTTTTATCCAATCTTAAATCTTTAATCTTAAATCTTAAATCTTCCCTCTCTTCTCCATCACCCACAATCTCTAAAGTTATATGAGGATATTTCTTAACTACAATGGCCATCGCCTCGATTAAATAATCATAGCCCTTTTGCTTATTCAAGTTCCCAACCGACCCGATAGTGATTTGATGGAATTTTTTGTCCCCATTTTTACTTTTTACTTTTAACTTTTTACTTTCTAACTCTATTCCATTAGGAATCACTATGACTCGATTTTCTGGTGCCAATTTCTTTTTTAGCAAAAAGTCTTTTACAGAACTAGAAACCGCAATGATTAGATCTGTTTTAAAGTTATATTTTCTTAAGTATTTTAGCTGAAAGTATTCATTCACCCGATTTTCCAAATGGTAATCGAAGTCCCACCTATGCTCCGTATACACTGAAAATACACCGTGTGGCAAAGAAGCTCTAGCCAACAATCCGGCGCGTGGTCCATGACTATGAACAATCATCGGAGAAAAGACATTTCCGGAAGAATATATTTTTCTAAAAGCGTACTTCATCTCCATCGGAGCAAAAACATCAAACTTAGATGGCATCTCAACTTGATAAGCTTCTACCCCCGGTATTTTCCTGGCCAGAGTAAGCAAATTGCCAGCAGGACAAATCAAAAATACATCAAACTCATCCTTGTTGATGTTCTCTAAAATTCCCAAAACGTGTTTGGGACCTCCTGATAAATCGGAGTCTGCAATTACTTGGACAATCTTGATCTTCTTGTCCACTAAAAAACCTCCCAATAAACTGGATTACATATTTACAAGCTTGATCCAATAAGCGAGCAACAGTAAAGCGACGTATGCAATCAAAGTCAAAGACGAAACCAATCTGTTACCTGAATCACGTCCACTAACCAATGCACCAAGACCAAGACCAAAGAGAGCACCACTCACGACTAACATCATCGTCTCGATCGGATCGCTAAAAGCCTTCATCGCCACAATGTCTGCTGCTAAAAAAAGAATCGCCAAAACTCCAAACGAAACTGGATTAATCGTGTGAAGCGCGTGTTTGCTACTTCTTGCCATTTCCCCTCCTAGAGAAATTAATATGTTTTCACTATTGTAACTTATTTATCGCTTTTTGAATACGCTCTAAAGTTTTTTCGCGACCGAGCGCAACTGCTAGCTCAACCGGTGAAGGCGATCTCTCTTCACCAGACAAAGCTACCCTAACCGGCCAGAACACATCACCATTAGTGAGCCCATTATCTGCAACGACTTTAGATAGCACCTCTTGCAACTTGTCCTGTTCCCATTCGCTAACAGCTGACAGCTGACAGCTAACAGCTTGAAGCCCCTTAAGTGTCGCTTCCTTGGTCGATTTTTTAAATACTAACAGCGAAGCTTCATACTCCGGCTCGTTTCGTAGTTTTAAGATGTATTCTGCAGCTTCTTTAAGTGTCGCGTATCCGCCTCTGCCAACCAGCTCAATCTCTCCGGTGGACAATTCTTTTGCCCCCCAATCTTCCAAAAGTTTTGAGCTTTCAGCCTTAGCTTTAAGCTTTTCGCTTTGCGCTTTAAGCTTTATGTACCCTGCATTTATATGGTTTAATTTTTCTATATCAAAAACAGCTGGCGCCTTATTCACGTTTTCAAGTTTAAATTCTTTTTCTAATTCAGCAAGACTAAATTCTTCCCTTTCGTCCTTCGGATTCCAACCAAGCAAAGCCAAAAAGTTTATAATCGCTTCCGGCAGATACCCAAGTTCTTTATAACCCAAAGCACTCGTCGCACCGTGACGTTTGGATAGTTTCTTTTTGTCAGGGCCAAGTATTACTGGCAAATGAGCATATGCGACAGGCTGAAAACCTAAATACTCGGCTAGTATTAAATGCTTTGGAGTTGAAGACAACCACTCGTCGCCACGTATCACGTGTGTAATCTCCATTTCATGATCGTCAATTACTACAGCCAAGTGATAAGTAGGAAAGCCATCTGATTTCAAGATAATCTGGTCGTCAATTAAAGATGTATCAAACTCAACTTTGCCTCGAATTAAATCATCAACCACAATTTTACGATTATCCGGCATTTTCATCCGAACAACATAGCAACCTTCTTTCATGTCGGCAAGGTTTAAATCAGCGGTGCGGCAATGTCCCTCATAACGCGGCGGTTTACCTTCTTTGATTTGGCGCTCATGATCTTCAGATAATTTCTCTTTGCTACAGGTGCAAATGTAAGCTTTGCCCTCTCGAACTAAGTCAAAAGCGTGTTTCTTGTAGATTTCTAAACGATCAGACTGTGTAGGGTAATTGTCGATATTATCCGGTGTTAAACCAAGCCATTTTAAAGACTCTATGATACGCTCAACTCCACCTTCTACAAATCGTTCACGATCAGTGTCTTCTATGCGCAGCAAAAACTCTCCACCCTGTGCTCGAGCAAATAAATACTCAAAAAGGGCAGTTCGAATGTTGCCTATGTGTGGATCGCCAGTTGGGCTTGGTGCGTATCGTGTTTTAATCATAGCTATATACTATCACATTAATTACTTGATGAAAAAAATATGGCATTTCGCAATGAAACGCCATCGGATCACTCTCGTTCAGCCTGCTTACTACTGACCTCTGTTGGCTCCTCCGGCCAGCGCACGATCTCCATACGAGAGAACCACACCGGCCAGCCAGCGTGAAAATGATACTCAACAACCATACCTGTCCGAGGACAGACCGATCGTTGGACCACTCCATCGAAGTACTTATTCAGTTGCTCGCGATCTCCCGCAACCCAACCATCGCCGTACCAATTATGGATCCGCTTACGCAGATTATCTTCGCTAAGATACGGCACCTGCCTAGCACATGGGATAGTGAGCAACAGGCGCCAGACATGGGCCTCACCACCCCGCAACCTTACTGTAAGTACGCCGCAATCGTCCTTACCCTGCTGCAGGATAAACGACCCTGGACCGATCTCCGCGTTAAGCCGCACGTCGATCGGAACCATTCCTTTGTCGCGAAGTTGAACCAGCACACCTCCAGCAATCTCGCGGCCTACCGGAAACACCTCCGTCTCAGCTCCAGCCTTGGTCATAATCCCCAACAGGAACAGCACTACTGCAAATCGTTGCATCTTCTTGCCTCCTGCGTGGTATCTGCCTACTTGCCGTTACACTAGCACAAAATATATCAAAAAAATAGCCCTAGACGGCTATTTGTCACACTAATATTATCAAAAAAGATTGGGTAGGAGCGCGTCGTCGAGACGGCGCGCTCCCCGGGAACAACCCATTCAGCTCAAAAAGCGTAAAACCCGAGCGATCGATGGGTACTCCAAATCTACACCTAAAATCTCCTCCCGTCAATCCTAAATAGAACTTAGATCTTCGAACTTAAAAATTAGGAGTTCCTTTTCTCTGCTCTTCCCTAACAGCTAACACCTAGCAGCTAACAGCTTCCCCTCTCCACCGCACTCTCCAAGTGCGTAATCACAGGCTCGCTACCACCCATCTCCACCCCAATCACATCTATTCGAATAGTACTTTTAGGGAACTTTTGCTCTAGCGCCGAAGCTAGCAGAATTAGCTTCTTCTGCTTTTTAAACCTCACCAGCTCCTGCGCCAGCCCAAAACCACTTCCCCTTACCGTCTTCACCTCTACGATA
>Ga0247841_10013123_pt1 | contig 10660 bp, 12 predicted proteins | sample LaCruzMarch2015__2_FD_192410 | JGI IMG/M metagenome (GOLD analysis project Ga0247841, IMG submission 192410) | Freshwater microbial communities from meromictic Lake La Cruz, Castile-La Mancha, Spain - LaCruzMarch2015_18m | ecosystem: Environmental > Aquatic > Freshwater > Lake | place: Spain...
ATACATTATGCCAATCGGCAAAAGATGATGATTCCTGAGAAAAGGTGACAACATGCGCTATGTAAAGCTCGGGAAAATAGGATTGCAGATTTCCGAACTCGGCTTTGGAGGTATACCCATTATCCGCCTGGATACGAATACGGCCATTCAGGTTCTTCGTCGTGCCTATGAAAAAGGAATCACGTTTTATGACACAGCCAATGCTTACCGGGACAGCGAAGAGAAAATAGGGCGTGCTTTTGATGGTATCCGGGGAAAGGTCGTCATAGCGACCAAGACGCTTCAGAGGAATGCCAAAAACGCAACGGATCATCTGGAAAACAGTTTACGTATGTTAAAGACAGATTACATAGATCTCTACCAGTTACATCAAATCGCCCAAGAAAAGGACTGGCAGGCGGTGACTGCTCCTGATGGGGCACTTGAAGCAGTTGTCAAGGCCAGGGAAGAAGGCAAGATCAGGTTCATCGGCGTTACCTCTCATAACCTGCCAATGGCTATCAAGTTGGTTAAAACCGGCTTATTCAGCACCATTCAGTTTCCTTTCAATTTTATCGAATATGCTGCGAAAGATGAACTCTTTCATGCTGCCCGAGAGGCTGGGATGGGGATCATATCCATGAAGCCATTTGCAGGGGGCATGATTGACAATGCAGAGGTAGCCATCAAATATCTGCGCCAATACCCTGAAGCGGTCCCTATTCCCGGTTACGATTCTATGGAATCCGTTGATCAGGTAACCGCTTACTATCAACTTCCCAACATGGTTACGGACAACGATCGAAAGCTGATGGAAAAATATCGGCTTGATCTGGGCAAACAGTTCTGCCGGCGCTGCGAATATTGTCAGCCATGCCCGAACGGTGTTATGATCACTATGGCAATGGGGTACAAGCTGTTAGCGGCTAGAATGTCTCCCACTGTATCAGTGAATTTTTCCAGGTCTGCTATGGAAAGCGTAAAACTATGTTCTGACTGCGAAATATGTATAGAGCGTTGCCCCTATGAATTGCCGATTCCGGAGATGCTGAAAGCTAATTACGAACTTTATGAACAGCATATAGCCATGAATAAGTGAATTACAGTTTCTGGAAAGCATACATGAACACTAATATGCTTGCTAATGTCATTATTGGTTTATGCGAAGGAGGATGCAAAATATGAAGGATATATTTTCAGTAATTCACGAAAGGAAGAGCGTTAGAAATTATAACGGAAATCCAATAAGCAAGACTGATCTTGATGAGATCATCAGAGCAGGAATGGCAGCGCCGACAGCGGTCAATATGCAGCCATGGTCATTTGTGATAGTAACCGAGAGAAAACTACTGGATGAGCTTGCCGCAGGACTTCCACATGCAAAGATGCTGACCAAGGCAGGAGTAGCAATAGTTGGCTGTACTGAACCTGATAAAGAACAACAAACAATATGAACGATCGAGACAAACCTTATATCGATGCTAACGGAACAATCGTCATTCCTTTCAATGTCAACAAAAAATTTGTCAGGGGCTGTTGCTTGAGGCAAATATTTAGGACGCTTGAATAATCTCTGGTTTGGATTATTGGTCTTTCTCTGATATTAATATTCGCTAAAGAAAAATCTGGAGGACAGGATCATGAAAATGTTTTCAGCATTTCTTGCCGCATCCATCATTTTATTTGGATCTCTATGTAGCGCCCAGACCATGATTGACATGAAGGATGAAGCAGGGGTGAAATACAAACAGGTAGATGCAGAGATGAACAGGGTCTATAAGCTGGCAACCGCAACTTGCGACAGTGCCGGTAAAGAAAGACTGAAGAAAGCACAACTGGCTTGGATAAAATATCGTGACCTCTGCTGCAATGCCGAAGCGTCCATCTATGAAGGGGGCTCTATGTACGGCTTGGCCTACAGCAATTGTATGACCGATTTGACCAAGGAAAGAACTGGCCGTCTAAGGGTTTATGATGTTGAAAATTCCTGGAAATGAACAATCTTTTGCTGCCTTAGAGGTAAATATCAATTGGATGAAATTAAGGATTTAATTGTTCGCAATATGACTCGGGAAGAGTGTGCTCTGGCGATTGAATGGGCCGCAAAGGAAGGTTGGAATCCAGGCATACATGACACCGAGAGTTTTTATGCATCAGAACCGCCAATTCTTTTTCGAGTTTTTGTTTTACGTATCTGAATTTCGTTTCCATGGGAACCTCTATTTCGTCATAATCTGTGCCATCTCTGGAAATATATTCTTCAATAACTCCTTGTAGGGCTTCAGGGCTCAGTTTATTGACTGGAATTCTATGGATCATTTAAATTCGCATCATCTTCATTATTGCCCAGAACTGTTGATTACAGCGATCTGATCGTTCATCGTCCAGTAATCGTAAATGTAGCCGATGCCAAAGATTCCCGCTGTCAATAAATACAAGATGCCGCTGATCCACTTTCCCATGTAAAACCTGTGAATCCCAAAAATCCCGAGAAATGTGAGAAGAACCCAGGCTACATTATAATTGATTCTACCTTCCGCATATCTCAAGTCAGTTTTGCGAGCCATGTATGGAATCAGGAACAGATCAATAAACCAGCCTATCCCCAAGAGTCCAAGAGTGAAAAAATAAATCGTGCCTGAGATAGGCTTGCCATAATAAAACCTATGTGAGCCTGTGAAACCGAAGATCCACAATATGAAGCCCATCAGGACGCTATGGCTTTGGTTGTGATTGTTCATTCAATTATACCCCTACATAAACGCCACGTTTTGCCTGCTTGATCTTTCCCGCTTTCTTGGCATAGGAAATGATTGCCCAGATCTGTCTGTCTTTCAAGCCCGTCTTTCCCTCCAATTCAGTCGTGGTGATTCCTTCTGGACTATCCAGGATGAGAGCCAGGACAGCCTTTGACATATCACCTCGCTTGCCCTTTACTACGGTGGCCTCTTCTTTTCAAGCGAATCCCAGACAGCACTCTTGGTTAAATTAGTCGATATGTCGAATATTGTTGTTGATTTTTGTTGGATACGGCAAAGTTACGAAAAGAACCTGGCAAGGTCATTCCAAAGAACTTTACCATAACAAATCACCTTCTCACGTATGGTGTTTGTGAATTAACTTATCTGACAGCGCCTCAAGCGATATTCCCTTCGTTTCAGGCATCCAGAACCGAACCCAGATAAGCTGAAAAAACATCATCACACAGAAGAAAAAAAATACGGTGGCAGTACCTATTTCCCTAAAAAGAAAGGGGATAAACGAAGGGATCAATGCAGCCAGAACCCAGTGAACTGATGACCCGAACGACTGACCTGCTGCACGCAGTTTGTTCGGGAAAATCTCAGAAATAAATACCCATATCACTGCTCCTTGTCCAATGGCATGTGCAGCAATAAATACGAAAAAGAAAACCGGAACATAAAATCCTTTCCATCCCATTAAAAATGCCGCCGAAACCAGTCCAAGTGAAATTATATAACCAACAGAACCGATGTACATTAATGTTTTTCGTCCAAAACGGTCGATGAGCGATATTCCGATAAGGGTAAATACCAGGTTGATGAGGCCTATGCCAACACTGCTCAGAAAAGATGCAGATTTTTCAAGTCCTGCCAATTCAAAAATCCGGGGTGCATAATAAAGGAATGCATTGATCCCTGAAGTCTGATTAAAAAAGGCAATAAAAAAAGCCAGAAGCAGGGGCGTCCGATATTTCTTCTGGAAGATGTTTTCATCTGATTCTTGATGCTCCTGTTCATGAATTATCCGTGCAATTTCCTCATCGGCACTGATATTCTTATCGATATGCCTGAAAATGTCAGCGGCCTTTTTTTCATCCTTGCCATAGATCAGCATCCAGCGCGGACTTTCAGGAATATTAATGATCAGGATTGCATAAATCAATGCAGGAATGGTCATCACACCCAACATAAAACGCCAAGCATGTTCGCCGGTATCTCTCAACAGGTAGTTGGAAATAAAGGCCATAAGGATGCCAAAAACGATGTTAAACTGATAAAGGGCAACCAATTTTCCGCGATTCCTTGCGGGTGCGATTTCTGAGATATAGGCAGGAGCCGCAATGGTCGAGGCCCCGATTCCAAGTCCCCCGGCAAAACGGAAAAATGCAAAAGTCAATGGTCCGTGCGCGAGTGAAGTTCCGATGGCCGAAAGTAAGAACAGAACACCAATGATAAAAAGTGTTCGTTTACGCCCGAGTTTGTTTGCCGGAATTGAACCAAAAACAGCTCCGACCACGGTTCCCCATAAAGCCATAGACATGACCACCATCCCATGAAAAAGATCAGATGTGTGCCACTGCTTTTGTAAAAATTTGTCGGCCCCGGAGATGACCACCGTATCAAACCCGAACAGAAACCCGGCCATTGAAACGACCAGCGACCAATAAAGAATTTTAGAATTTATCATATACAAGGAATATCAGCACTGATCAACCAAGATCAAGGAAAATCTGATCTGTACCGGAACTCGACGCCACCTGCATGTTAAGGTTTTTCAGTGTGGAATGATGATGAGTATAACCAATCGTAAGCTGTATTTTTTAGCATTCGGTGCCGAACTGGTGCAATTGTAACTCATCTTCTGTCAGTTGTATTGTTACTACTGACATCTGAATATAGAATGGTGCGTGCCTGCTTCAAAGCAAGATAATCCCTGATTTTCAATGGGAAAGATCCCTTGACACATGAAAACGGACCACCTATACTCCTAGGTTGAAAAAGCAGATTCTTCTCCAACGATAGAGAATGCCAAGCAATAATATAAAGATAAGCACCCGGACATGAGGTTGTAAGGGTATGATGCGGAAGGCGGCAGATGAGGTGAAAGAAAATAACCAACCCTTTCTTATTTTGGAATAAGGTGTGGATAGAAGATGAGCATGCCTCCAGATACGACCGGCAAAGCCGGATTGAAATCGGAATTAGGCCTTATTTCGGCTATATCCATTGTCGTTGGCGTGGTGCTGGGCGCTGGGGCCTTCATGAAACCCCCAGCCGTCCTGAGCGCCGCCGGTGATTCGAGTACCGCTTTGCTGGCCTGGACATTGGGAGGGTTGTTTTCAGCGGCGGGAGGTCTCACCCTCTGCGAACTGGGTGCCATGTTTCCCAGAACCGGCGGCGTATATGTCTATTTGGAAGAGGTGTTCGGCGAGCGGATCGCCTTTCTGTATGGATGGATGATCGTCTTTTTGTTCGGCCCGGCAACGATAGGAGCCCTGACCGGCTACTTCAGTTCGGTTTTTTGCCTGATCTTTGAAATACCCAGCCCTTACACGCCGGTCGTGGGGGCCGGGGTGCTCGCTTTTGTCGCCATCGTCAACTCCATCAGCGTGAAAGCGGCAGGAAAAGTCCAGATGGCGGCAACAGCCTGCAAATTGATTCCCATCGCCCTGTTGACGGGTTTCGGCCTCTGGAAAGGCAATGGGCAGGTGCTGTCGGCCTCCAGCGGGGTCAGTGCGGCCACGACCTCATTTTCCGTGGCGGTGCTGGCGACGCTGTTCGCCTATGACGGCTGGGCCCAGGTAGCTTCCCTGGGTGGTGAAATCAAGAATCCGGCCAAGATTCTGCCCCGGGCGATCATCGGCGGGCTGGCTTTCCTGGTGGTTGTCTACATTAGTATCAATATCGCCTTACTGAAGGTTATTCCTGCCGATCAAATGGTGGCGCTGGGTCACGACGCCTCCTCGATCGCGGCGCAGAAGCTCTTCGGCCTCATGGGCGGCAACTTGATCTCCGTAGGGATCATGGTGGCCATGATCGGCGGGTTGAACGGTTATACCATGACCCTCTCCCGGGTCCTCTACAGCATGGGCGTCCGCGGGCAGATGCCGGGATCGCGGATCTGGAGTAAGATCGATGCCGACAGCAATACGCCCGTCGGCTCCATCGTCTTCCTGCTTGTGGTCTCGTTCATCTACAGCAGGGTGTTCGATGCCGACAAGCTTTCCAATATCGCTTCGTTTTCGAACTGGATCTTCTACATGCTCACCTTTGTGGCGGTGATGGTGGCACGGCGCACCTTTGCCGATGTGCCGAGGCCTTACCGGGTGCCGCTGTACCCGATTGTGCCGCTGTTTGCGATCGGCGGCGCGCTCTTTGTATTCTATGGGATGCTGACCACTGAACCGATGAGCGGTGTCCTGTCCATAGTCCTGACGCTGGCCGGGCTGCCGGTATTCTGGTACATGAAGAGCGGCCGGGCGGTGGATCCGAAATTCCCGCACATCAAGACCAAGTACGTCATAACCGCGGCCTCCCTGATGATCCTGGTCATGCTCATCCTCTCAATCCGCGTGTTCGATTTTCGCCCGGAGGTCCGTGTGGCCACCGAACCGGCATTGGCGCCTTTCTCCTACCAGGTGAAAGGGCAGCCGACCGGTTTCGACATCGAGCTGATGAACGAGCTGGGAAAACGGGCAGGCGTCAAAGTGGTTTATGTGGCCATCACTTTCGACAATATCCTGGAAGCAGTGCAGAACCGGTATGTCGATGCGGCGATCGCCTCGATCTCCGTTACCGACGAGCGCCGGAAAATTGTTTCCTTCAGTCATCCTTATCTGATCAACGCGGGATTGGCTCTGCTCGCCAGAGATGGCGCCGCCATCCGTCCCATCCGGAGTCCAAGTATCTGCTCCATAAATGAAACCATCGTGGAACTGGAGCTGGAAACCCGTAACCACGAACATATAGATGATATCACCGACGCCCTGCGTGTGGCTGGCTATAACTTAACTGCTGGATAAGCTCTAAATCTTTCCGTCATCAACAACACTGTGCAAGGCCTCCTTCGGAGGTCTCCTTGTACTTGGCGGACATATCACGGCCGGTGAGGCTCATGGCCTTCACAGCCTTATCAAAATTGACGACATGCCATTCAGGGATTCCACCGGCTGCGATGAGATATGAGACATAGGCCTTGACAGCACCCATGGCGTTTCTTTCGATGCAGGGGATCTGCACGTAACCCTTAACAGGGTCGCAGGTCATGCCCATATGTTGTTCCAGAGCCGTCTCAGCGGCATTTTCGGCTATCTCGAAAGGCGCCCCACCGGCATAGGCGAGAAGAGCCGCCGCCATGCTGGACGCGACGCCGATTTCTCCCTGGCAACCAACCTCCGCACCAGAGATACTGGCATTGTGCTTGGCGATGAACCCAATGGCAATAGCCGCTATAAGCGCGTCCCGGATGGCATTTTGATTGTGTTTGTGGTGGTGGCTCATCATCCTCACGATGCTCGGGACGACACCGGCCGAACCGCAGGTAGGCGCCGTGACTACAATGTGACCGGCCGCATTCTCCTCGCTGGCCGCAAAGGCATAGGCGCACATGGAAATCATGAAACGATCGGCGCTCTTTCCCATCTTCTTTGCCCGTTGCCAGAGAATCGACGCCTTGCGGTGGAGACCGATGGGACCGGGAAGATATCCCTCCGTGGCAAGCCCTCTTTTTACGGAGTCCTGCATCACCGCGACAACGGCATCGAGTTTGCGCTTGATCGTTTCTTCATCCGCCCCGGTAATCGCCTGCTCATTCCTCATCATCAACTCGGGGAGGGTGAGCCGGTGCTTCTTCAACTGCTTCTGCAGTTCGACGGTATTTGAATAAGCGTAAACAGGCGCACCCTTTTCCGGAGGCTCCCAACCCTTCCACTGGATAAAACCGCCGCCTATGGAGTAATACTCCTTCTCGAGGAGCACACCATTCTTACCGGACAGCCTCATCACCATCGTGTTGCTGAAAGGCGAATCACAGCTGTCTTTGCTGAACACTATGTTGGTGCTTTTGAAGGGCATCTCTTTTCCCGGCAGGGGAATCTTGAAAATATCCTTCCCGCCCAGGGAAAGGTTATCGAGAAATTCGGAAGGGCATGCTTCGGGATGCATCCCCAGGAGCCCGGCCAGAATCGCCCGGTCCGTACCGTGTCCCTTACCTGTGGCAGCCAGAGAGCCATATAAGGTCACATCTATGGAAACGGCGGTGGACAAATCGGCAGCGGCGATGTTTCCCACCGCCGATATGAAGTCATAACCGGCCTTCATGGGACCGATGGTGTGGGAGCTCGAGGGGCCGGGACCGATTTTAAGGAATTCAAAAAAAGATGTGTCGATGGCCATAATAATATCGAAATTTATTGAATTGATGAAACATTGCTTCTAATTAGCTAAAGTATATGGGGGCTGTTTTCTTGTGTCAAGGAATATTATTCATCGAAAAACAAGTGGCGATACCGTTGGGCAATGAATTAGGATTGACGGCGGTTTTTCTTTAACAATCGGCTCACCTTTCGGTCAAGTTGCCCATCGAGAAGGCATTTAAAGTGCCTTTCGGTCATGCCTTTCTGACACGCCTATTTTTCGATCAGCGCAATACCATTGAAGGAGATGATCTGCAGAGCACGATTGGTCGTATGAAGGTATTTTACGCAAATAGTGACCAAGCCCAAAAATCAAAACAAAGGGGTCAGCCAATTTCTCAGCTAACCCCCTGTTTTTCTTATGGTGCCGAAGCCCGGACTTGAACCGGGACGAGCGTACACCCACTAGACCCTGAACCTAGCGCGTCTACCAATTCCGCCACTTCGGCATGTTTTTTATGCCTGCCTTCTACACTTGTCGTCCTCGCCTTGTCAAGCAAAATTGATCTTGAAAATTAACGGATTCGTGCTATGGTGGCGCCCTATGAAAATCATCCATCAAATAGACAATATTCCCGAGGAATTAACTGGCTCTTACCTGACCATAGGTAATTTCGACGGCGTCCACAGGGGGCATCAGTATCTGTTTCAGCATCTTGTGAATCAGGCCCGCAATGCGGAGAGAAAGGCGGTAGTTCTCACCTTTGATCCCCATCCGAAGATGGTCCTGCACCCGGACCGCCGTCCCTTCTACCTGATCACGTCGATTGAAGAAAAAATCCGCCTTATTGAGGCCCGGGGTGTGGACGGGCTGATCATAATTCCCTTTAATCTTGATTTTGCCAAAACAACCGCCCGGGAGTTTGTATGTGATCTCCTGTGGGGAAAGTTAAGGATAAAAAAAATCCTGATTGGTCATGATTACACCTTCGGTAAAGGTAAGGAAGGCAATGAAGCTTTTCTTGTCGCTCAGGGACGGAAGCTGGGTTTTGACGTAGAAGTAATGGGGGCCTTCCAGGTGGACGAAACGATTATCAGCAGCACCCGGGTGCGCAATGCCATCCTTGACGGCAACGTCAAAGCTGCGGCGGCCTGGCTGGGGCGACCTTATAATCTTGTGGGCATGGTTGTTCCGGGCCATAATCGCGGCGCCGGCCTTGGCTTTCCCACCGCCAACATCGAACCTGAAAAGGAGCTTGTTCCCGCCCGCGGCGTTTACGCAGCTTGGGCCAGGATCGATGATAAAACCTACGGCAGTGTTCTCAATATCGGCATGAATCCGACCTTTGACGACAATAAAATGTCCATTGAAGTGCATCTCCTCGATTTTCGAGAAGACATCTATGGGAAAACCCTGGAGATCCTTTTCATGGAGAAACTCCGGGACGAGAAAAAATTCAGTGGTCCGGCGGAGTTGATTGTACAGATCCGGAAGGATGTGGAACAGGCCCGCACTCAATTATCTCCTGACGGATAACCTCAATAGATGGGAATGAAAATAGCCATTCAAACCCATCCCCACTCTAACCCTCCCCTTGAAGGAGAGGGAAAATTTAATTTCGTGAGTACACTGGGATAGGATCGTTTTTTCAGGTGAAAAATGGAGATAGAACTACCGGAAAAGCAACCCTTCAATCTGCGTCTTCTTCATTCCTGGGATGTCACTTATGAAGAGGCCGTATCTTTACAGAATACCTTAAAGAAACAGCTTATTCTTCACGACGGAGTTAAAATCGGACAGTTACATATAATCGCTGGTGCTGACATCTCCTATGGTCGCAACAGCGATTTGTTTTTTGCCGCCGTCGTGGTTCTGTCCTATCCTGACATGGAGCCGATCGAAGAGGCTCATGCCATCGAAAAGGTCTCTTTTCCTTATATTCCCGGGATGTTGAGTTTCCGTGAAGGACCGGTTTTATTGAAGGCTTTTGAAAATCTGCAGCGGACTCCGGATATTGTCATTTTTGACGGCCAGGGTATCGCCCATCCCCGGGGAGTTGGCCTCGCCGCGCATCTGGGTCTCTTTCTCGACATTCCGGCAATCGGTTGCGCCAAATCGCGCCTCTGCGGGGAGCACCGGGAACCGGGACCTTTGCCTGGAGACCATGAAGACCTGCTTCATCAGGGACAGGTGATCGGGTCTGTTCTAAGAACCAAGACCAGAGTGCGGCCGGTTTTCGTCTCCCCGGGACATCGGATCAGCATGGAAAGATCCAGGGAGATCACCCTGGAATGCTGCCGTGGCTACCGGTTACCGGAGCCTGTCCGGCAGGCCCATCTGGCCGTGAACCGGCTACGGATATCATATCAGTAAAGGACTTCCCCCGTATCCGTAACAAGTTTTCCGGGAATATTGAATATCCTTTTAACCATGCCGAGTCCTTCTGCTGATATTTCCCTTGCTGGAATGGCCCTTACCTCGGGATCTTCCAAAGGTCCTTTTACTTCAAAATAGACCGTAATAAAACTTCCACCGTCATCCGTCAGTATCCAGCCCGCCACCGGAATCCTGCTGACAATCTT
>Ga0247841_10013124_pt1 | contig 10658 bp, 15 predicted proteins | sample LaCruzMarch2015__2_FD_192410 | JGI IMG/M metagenome (GOLD analysis project Ga0247841, IMG submission 192410) | Freshwater microbial communities from meromictic Lake La Cruz, Castile-La Mancha, Spain - LaCruzMarch2015_18m | ecosystem: Environmental > Aquatic > Freshwater > Lake | place: Spain...
ATCTCTCCTCACCAAAAAAAAAACGTTTAAATATCCATGTATTACTAACATAAAACATACGGAAATTAAAGCTAATTTAACAGTCCGGCATGTTATATTCCGAAGTTCTCCATTGCCCAGGCGACCCGCGTCTCCGGTGTCTCGAATACATTTCGGGGCGCTGTTTCTACAGCCTTAAGGCGCTTCAAAAGACCGCTGCCGTTGGCCAACTGGATCGCAAGACCAGGACGCGCATTCAATTCGAGAAGGACCGGGCCCCACTCACTATCAATAACAAGATCGACACCGACATAGCCAAGACCGGTCATATCCGTAGCCTTTGCCGCAATAAGAAGCATTTTTTTCCAGTAAGGTATTTGAATTCCGTTCACGGGGTTGCCTGTATCCGGATGATGGGTAATGAGACCTGAATGGTGGACGGCTGTTAAGGTGATACCGTCTTTGAAATTAATTCCTGCGCCAATAGCTCCGCGGTGCAAATTGGCCTTCCCGTCAGAATCCTTTGTCGGCAGTCTGACCATGGACATGACAGGAACGCCCCTGTACACCACAATTCTTATATCGGGTACTCCCTGATAGGTTACATCGGCAAATACAGGGGCGGGATGGATCAAAGATTCAATGATGGCATAATCCTCCAGCCCTTCAAGGGAGTAAATACCCGAAAGGATATCCGATATATGATACGAAAAATCCTCCCAGGGGATTTCCTTCCCGCTCTGGGTAACATAAGTTTCTTCGGTATGATTGATAATGAGCACTATTCCGCTTCCCCCGGAGCCGCGTGCCGGCTTGGCAACAAATTCCAGGTGGTCTTTGAGGAGCGTTTTCAGTTCTGGAATTCCACCATGATGATGGACGACATGGTAGAGCGTCGGCGTGGGTATCCCGTGCTCAATGGCAAGTTTTTTTGTTAATACCTTGTTGTCTACAAGTGGAAAAAAAGACCTGTGGTTGAAGGCCATTATATATTCGGCATTCCGGTTGTTCATGCCGAGGATGCCGGATGTCCTCATATTCCGGATTGTATCGAGGATCATCATGAACCTTTTATGGCGCGGAAACGAATAAACTCGGAAATCCTGTAACCTGTATAGCGGCCTATAAGAATTTGAATACCTACTATTACCATGAGAAGTTCCGGATAGACAAAAAATGTCAGCTGCAGTGGTTCCCAGCTTATGATCACATAGGTCAGTACCGACACGGCAGCACTCCCGCAGGCAGTTTTAAGGGCCTCCAATGTTCCTGATTCTTCAACAAGGACAAAAAACCTTTCTATGGTCATGGTAAGAATCACAAAGGGGAGAAGACCTACTGCCATAAATTCCCTTAATCCATATTTATTCCCGATGAGGGCAAGAATAGTAAAACCGCCGATGACGAGCGTCAGCATAACTGACATGCGCGGTACGAGGAGAAGCCTGAGCTTGTCCAGGAAACTGCGTACAATGTATCCAAGAAGAATAACACCGAAAAAGATTCCAAGACCATAGATGAGCCCCGTGTTTCTGAAAGAAAGCGCCATAAGGACAGGCATAAAAATGCCGAATGTCGGGAAACCGATAATATTGCGGAGCACACTGATCATGAGCGCACCAATAGGCACAAGCAGGAGTATCCGGAATGTCTTCTGAAACTCAGGGGGCAGCCTGAAAAGCGACCAGGTGTCAAGAAAACTCTTTGACCGCGTCGTACGCTCAGCATGCAAGCTCCAACGGTCTGTAACATGCCTCGCCAGAACCCAGCGTATATCACTGATTTCGCCATTTGTCAGCCGGACCGCAGGCGCACCGCCATTGGCAAGCGGAAGGAATGAAGTATAATCCTGATAAACATCTCCGGTTTCGACCCACACGTTCAACCACCTCTTGCCATCCCATGCCTCTATCCATTTTGACAATTTACCCGTTGTTACACTCTGTCTGAGAAAAAGCCCTTCTGATTCACGTGCCGGAATATTCGCACTCTGGTATAGCATTAAAAGCGCCTTTGCATCGCCATATTTTTCTTTTATCTTAGTCCACGCATTCATATCTCCCTTATCTGGTACCGGGATCCCCCATGTTCCCGATACAGTCCCTGCGATGGCGGCTATCCTATCATGCAGCGGAAGGTTGTCCCATTTGTCTGTCAAGCGTCTCGCAATAATACTTTCGGTATCTCCTCCAGAAAACAGATATGCTTTTGAATCCGGCAGTACGGTTTTAAAAAAGCGTTTAGGATGCAAAAAGACCGTGGCATGATAAAATATCAGTTCTTCCCCTGGAACTCTTCCTTCCTGTCCTGACCAGACGCCAAGCCTGTTCTGCCCTTCGTTAAGGATATTAAAATTCAGTGTTCCGGAAGATATTTTCTCCTCAACGAGCATCCGCCAGGGGTAGTCAATGGGGATTCCCAGTGATATATCAATCCCTTTGCCAATATTTTTAACATAGGCGTCAATGGAGAGGTGCCATGTCTGGCCCGGCGCTGCCGGAATGACAGGATAACCAAGCCGGACAACACGGTAAACAATAATTGCGGCAGAAAAAACAAAAAGTGAGATCACTAATATAGTGGTAAATCGCCTCACTTTTGCGAAGCCTCAGGACAGGCAGGCGTTACACACTTACTCCGTGAAGTATCTACAAGGAATGTCTCTTTCAGGATATTCCGGCCGATTAACATAGGGTATGTCATTTTTGACCGGTTATTGAGGTTCACCTGTGCACGAAAACGTTTTGAACCTATACAGATTTCCATCTCTACCACAGGCCTTTTTTTCACTTCACCCGCAGATTTTACTGTCCGCCAGTCAACAACAGGAAGACAGAGCTTGAGACCTCCATATTTTTCGGGTAAATAGAACTCAGCCATACCGTCATCTTTTATTGTCAGATTCCGGGCATCAAGCGAAGATGCTGCTGCTCCTGTGTCAATACGGGCAGGTAATTTTACACCCCACGGCAGGAGAATTACATCTTCAATACTACCAATAATGGTTTTGTCGTCGGCATGCGCCATCGCAAACAGAAATCCTGTAACAAAAATTGAAAGGAGAACCATCGCCAGCCGGATACCTTTTGGTTGCTGCGGGCTGCAAATTGCTGGTTGCTGATTATGCATTTACTTAACAGCCTCTACAAGACAATCCATCTTTTCACCGGTACGAAGCAGCTTTATATCAACAAACCCGGCCCTTTTCAATGTGTCTCTTACCTCGGCAAAGGTGTAAGTATCTCCTCCCATCGTATTTACAAGCATATTTATTGCAAAAAGTGCACCTGGTGGAGGATTTGTCCTTGATTCATCCATAACGTGATCTCTTATGAGCAATGTTCCGCCAGGTCTTAATGCACGATAAATCTTTTTGTAGAGCACGATATTTTCTTCAGGACTGTTCTGGTGGATAATGGCAGAAAGAAGTGCCAGATCGCACCCTTCGGGGAGTTCATCCTTATGAAAATCCCCGGCGGCAAGTGTCACGCGGTGGAGAAAGCCATCAGATTCAAGCCTCTTCTTTGCTAATGGTATCACCTCTTTCAGGTCATAAAGAACAGCTTTCATCTTCGGATTCTTGCTGAGGAATGCCATTGTGTAAGTACCGGATGCACCCCCGATATCGAGCAGGCAATCAAAACGACCCGCATCATAGGAGTCTGCAATCTCCTTTGAAAGAGTCCGGCCGATGACATGCATGGCGCCGACAAAGGCTTCCCTGCTCTTTCTATCCAATCCCTTTACCACCCGCTGTCTTCTGCCTGTTTTTCCTTTTACAGTATCTGTGAGTGAGCCCCAGTTATCCCAGAGGCGGTTGAAATGGAGCACCATGGGAAGCATGGTCTCTGAATGGCGGGATGAGAATAAAGCGCCTTTTTCTGTGTTGAAGTAACAGTTACCTTCTTTTTTGACAAAACCAAGCGCCGCAAGACAATCAAGTACCCTTGTCAATCCCTTCAGATTGAATTTATCCCTCTCCGCGATCTCTGCTGCAGTTAAAGGTTTTTCATCGAGTTTTGTAAATAAATCGAGCTCTGCCGAAGTTAGGACTACACGGCTTTTCATGAAATTCATTGCTTCTGTCATAATGGCTTGAGGATTCTCCATTCAGCAACCTCTCCTGTTTATTTAATTCTTTGTGCTCTGTTTTCCATATTCAATGTAAACCGCATACATTCAGTATGTTTTTAACTCTTAATTTTAGATTCTTAATTCCCCGGTAAAAAGTATATCATAAAAATCACATGAGAGAAAATCCAGTCACAAAAAAACTACCCAAAAACCAAAACAAAGATGTACAATATATCATCGCTCCAATGTATATCGGCTATAAAGACAAGGCATGGGTTATGCGCTATACAATAAATGAAAACTTTCTTAAAAAAAATATAGATGAAAATGGAGGTTTCTTATGAAAATAACCAATCTTGACAAGGTGGAAAAGGTAAAACTCAATATTGAAGGGGCAAAAAATGTTTTTAAACAGATACCCATATCAGGGGCTGATGGCACTCCGGAATATTCCTTTCGCGTCTTCACCATTGAGCCGAACGGCCATACTCCGTATCATCATCATGCTTTTGAACACCTGAATTACATCATCGAAGGCAATGGCGCCGTTGTCATGGAAAACGGGTCAGAACGTCCTGTCAAAAAAGGAGATTTCGCCCTTATCCTCCCTGGAGAAACACACCAGTATAGGAATAAATCAGCAGATAAACCATTCGTTTTAATCTGCGCCGTTCCGAAAGAATACGAGTAGGTTATGTAACATGGATAAAGGCTGATAAGAACGGATGTAATAGTTCAGGAACAGGTATTGTGATACCCCGGCAATCCCTGTTCCATGCTCATGCTTCGCATAAAATTAAACACACAATATCCCGAAGGGGATGATGTGTCTGACCTGAATCGCTGAAGTATCACGATTCGGGTCAGTAGCTCTCGGGATTTTCATCCTTATATATCCGATTTTATCCGTATTGAAAGAAAGATTTTGATTAATGTAAATGTTTGCTGTATTTATTTTCCAGAAATTTAAGTGCATCCTTAGGGCAGGCGGCCACACAGAGACCGCATTTCAGGCAGTCTCCTTTAAAGGACATCTCCCGGTTTTCCTTCATTTCATAAGGGGTGAGCTGCATGGGGCATGTCTTTCCGCAAAGCTTGCATGAAACACAGGCATCTATATCAATGGCAAGTTGATCCCTGTTCTTCCCTACCCAGTTTGACATTGACCCGATCGGACATATATAGCACCATGAACGCTGCTGGAAGACAAGGGCAAGGATTATCCCGACGGCTGTCGTAATTGTTAGGAGCATCATAAAAAACTTGCCGATGGCATACGGGTCAGGCCATAGCCTTGTGATCTGGACAGTGAGCATGCCCATGAGAAAGGCAAGCACTCCAATCCGGACAGGCAGTGAGCGTAACCAATCCGGAATCTTCTTCTCGGGGCTTATTGCTTTCATGTACGAATCCGCGAACGAACCTCTCGGGCAGTACCAGTTGCACCACTTTCTTCCTTTTAAGCTCGCCATACCGATACCGGCAATCATGCAAAGCGGGATAAAATAACCGATGAGATGGAAAAACCACCCTCCGCCAAGGAGTATAAGAAAGACAGTTCCCATAATAATCTGCTTAACTTTTCTCGACTTTTTTTCCTTTTCTATTCTTTCTTTCCAGCTCATAAAATCCTCTCAGGGGCACTAGCAGGTAAGACCGGCGAACTACCCGCCATGTTTGCGGCGTACCGTAACGCTTTCACCGCCGATACCCCAGTTATCTGTTTCCACCTCATCAATAATCACTACGGTAGTTTTTGGGTTTTTGCCCAGTACATCCACAAGCAGTTTGGTGGCGCCTTCGATGAGTTTTTGCTTTTGCTCCGCAGTAACACCATCTTTCGTAATCTTGATGTTTACAAATGGCATATCAACCTCCTCAAAGTTTCTCTCCGTGAACTGTGAACCGTGAACAAGTTTTGTTTTCTTTTCACCTTTCACCTTTCACCTATAAACCTTCCATAAGCCTCTTAACTACTGCATAATCAGCTTCCGGAAAATCATACTGGTTTAATTCGGATCGCCTGATCCACCGAATCTCGTCGTGGTCATTCAAGCTAAATTCCCCGGAAACATAGTTTACCTTATATACTGCCAGATCAATGGTAGTCTGGCAATTAAGCGGATGTCGGGTTGAACAGATAAAATCTCCAATTTCTGACTCAATGCCGAATTCTTCCATAAGTTCCCTTTTCAAACATTCTTCGGGGGTTTCATTGTCTTCTAATTTTCCTCCGGGGAACTCCCATTTGCCGCCTAAAAAGCTGTTTTTCTTCCTTTTGGCAATCAAAATCCTGTTATCCCTTTCAATAACGCCGGCAACAACAGTTATGTAATGCTGGTTATCCATTCCTGAAATAATACTACCACATGTACACACTCTGCGTGAATAATAATGCATTCACCAATACTCGAAGGCGTGATCCCAAGCTATCTTTACTTATTTTGATAGGTACACAAACTATCTTGTAAAAAATCATTTCTCGCAGTATCATAAACATAAACCAAGGAACAATCTCAATGCCCATCTGTAAACACTGTGGTAAAGATACAGAAGACCTGAAAAAAGCAAAAGGAGATCACAATATGAAAGTAATTGCAATCAATGGAAGTCCACGCAAGGGTGGGAACACGGAATCTTTACTAAAGAAAGTGCTTGAGCCTATTGGTGAAGCGGGCATAAAAACGGAACTGGTCCAGATTGGCGGCAAACAAGTGCCCGGCTGCATGGCCTGTTATAAGTGTATGGAAAACAAGGATTCAAGATGTGCAATTAAGACGGATGCAGTGAATGAATACATAGGTAAAATGATTGAATCGGATGCGATCATTTTAGGTTCACCAACATATTTTGCCGGTATGACATCAGAAATGAAAGCATTAATAGATCGTGCAGGATTTGTTGCCTTTGCGAATGGCCGCCTTTTCTCTCGTAAAATTGGTGCGGCAGTAGTTGTGAACAGGCGGGGAGGAGCAACTAATGTCATGGATTCAATCAATCATATGTTTTTAATGTCCAGAATGATTGTACCGGGATCAACTTACTGGAATTTTGGTGTTGGAAAGGAAAAGGGAGACGTCGAGAAAGACGCAGAAGCCCTCGAAAATATGAAAGATCTGGGCGAAACAATTGCATGGCTGGTCAAAAGCTTAAAGGCATAAAACCCATGAGCACTGTACAATTCTGTTTTGCTTATCTTTTCTTTGAAAAAGGATTTTTCTTCTGAGTATGGGCAACAAACGACCACAATGCGGACTCATTTTAGAGAACAGAGAAGGGAAGGTCTTGCTTCAGTTACGGGATAACAGGCCTGATATTTTATTCCCGAATCTCTGGGGAACGTTTGGTGGAGAGATTGTCATTGCCTATTTTAAGAAGTTTCATTAAGATATTCCATGGCCATCTGTAAACGCTGCGGTAAAGATACAGAAGACCTGAAAACAGCAACCTGCTTTACGGCTATATCGAATACCATGAACATACAGCATTATCACGAGTCCCTTATTCAGAAGATGAAACAGAAGGATGTTCAGTTTGTAATGTCATCCCCGGAGCAACCCATCATAAAGACTGTTAAAGCGAAACCGATTACCATCGGCAAAGGAGAATAGCACAATGGGCACAGAACTGACACTGTTTATCGGGACATTCACGACACTCCTGGCAGTCATCAATCCCCTGGAAGCTCTACCCGTCTATCTCAAACTCCTGGATGGTCAGGACCAGCAGGCACACCGTCGGGTTGCCTTCCGGTCTTGTCTCTATGCGGCCGTCATGATGCTTTTCTTTTTAGTCTTCGGCAGACTTGTGCTGGAGATATTCGGGGTACAGCTCAGCATGGTCCGCATCGTCGGGGGCATCATACTCATGCGCATCGGGTTCAGTCTTTTTATTCCATCGTCGGGCGGAGCAGTATCTGATGAGGGTGGAGTCAACTCAAAACAGGGTGGAAATATAGCTTTCGTTCCTCTTGCCATCCCTCTCATGTTTGGCCCCGGCGCTCTGGCCACGGTCATCGGCATGTCTACCATGGTTAAACTGTCAGAGTCCGGCGTTGCTTCTTTGTTTACCATCTTTGCAGCAATTGCGGCAACAATGCTTGTTACATGTCTGTTTCTCGCCTATGCAAAGAAGATTCTCGGCCGGATTGGTCCACTGGGGGTAGACGCTGCGACGCGTATTGTAGGGTTTTTTGTCTCCGCTATGGGCATGGGGCTCATATTCCACGGACTGGTTGAAGCCATAGGACAGTACGGTGTCCTGGCGAAGTGAAAAACTATTTACATATCTATGATATCAGTCACCACAAAAAATGGTAAGAATGACAAATGAGAATCCTTGTTGTTGAAGATGAAAAAAAGGTTGCAACCTTCGTAAAAAAAGGTTTGCAGGAAGAGGGATATGCCGTTGATGCGGTGTATAACGGCATAGACGGCCTGAGCTTCGCTGCGGATCAGTCGTACGATCTTATCCTCCTCGATATCTACCTCCCTGGAATTGATGGCCTCACAATTCTAAAAAAGCTCCGGGATGCGAAAGTTAAAACCCCTGTTCTTCTTCTGACGGTGAGGGCTACCATTGAGGACAAGGTTATCGGCCTTAATTCAGGGGCAGATGATTATCTTACAAAACCTTTTGCCTTTGAAGAACTCATCGCCAGGGTACGGGCATTACTGCGGCGGGGAAGAGATGCTGATACAACGGTCATTCAGGTTGCCGATCTGATACTCGACCCTGTTAGGCGCATCGTTACAAGAAGAGGTCAGGTGATTGTCCTGACGATGAAGGAATTTTCACTTCTTGAATATTTTATGCGGAGCGCAGGCCGTGTATTGACCAGGACAATGATTATCGATCATGTATGGAACTATGATTTTGACACAGAAACAAATGTTATTGATGTTTATGTTAACTATCTGCGGAAAAAGATTGACACCGGTCATGATGTAAAACTTATCCACACCGTAAGAGGTGTGGGATACGTTCTAAAAACAGAGTAGACATGCGTTTACATTCAATAAGGGTCAGGCTCACACTGTGGTATACCGGTCTTCTGGCCATTACCTTCCTGATGCTCGGAGGAATCACCTACTCGCTGGTAGCATACACGCTCTATGAGGAGACGGATTCAGCGCTCAGAAGTGTTGCCACGACCCTTGCCGAACATGCAAAAAACAAGACGAGAGAATATTCTGCCCCTGACGTGGACGAGATATTCCGCCGTTTTTTCGGGTTTCCGCCGGTTGAACACTATTTAGAGTGGCTTGACCCGTTTGGAAATTATGAAAAAGGTTTTTCCAGCCAGAAGGGGTACCCTCTTACACAGGAAGCAAAAGAGAATGCCTTGAGGGGCATTGCCACTTTTGAAACAATAGCGCTAACCGGGACATATCCTGTCAGGGTCCTTACATGGCCTGTACTCGAATCCGGAAAACTTATAAATGTGGTACGTGTGGGGATGTCGAGAAAGGGTTTTTACAGCGCCATGTACCGCTTTCTTTTGATTGTTCTTATACTCCTTCCTGTTGCACTTTTGTTTGCAGGTGGAAGCGGGTGGATACTTGCACGCAGGGCCCTGAAGCCTGTGGACAGCATGACCGAAACAGCGAGAAGGATTGGCGCTGGGCAGCTTGATGCGCGTCTGGAAATGGCCGGCACAAAAGACGAACTTGACAGACTTGCGGAAACCCTGAATGATATGCTTGGCCGCCTGGATGATGCCTTTACAGAAATGCGCCAGTTTACGGCTGACGCATCTCATGAACTCCAAACGCCGCTAACCATTATCAGGGGTGAAATGGAAGTGGCCCTCCGTTCACAGAGAAGCCCGGAAGAATATGAGACAGTATTAAGAAGCGCGCTTGAGGAGATAGAGAGGATTTCCCGCATTGTGGAGGGGCTCCTCCTCCTTGCCAGGGCAGATGCCGGGGTTCTCAGGATGGATTTACAGCCCGTTGACCTTGTTCATCTTGTTGAAGAGGTACTGGATCAAACCGCTCTTCTTGCCCGGAAAAAGTCAATAGACCTGATTATGGGTAATACAGAACCACTTGAAACAGCAGGAGACTTTATGCATCTGAGGCGCCTCTTCCTCAATCTTGTTGATAACGGAATAAAATACACTCCTCCGGGGGGTGTGATAAAGGTTTCAATTGAACAAAAGGGTGAAACAGCAATTCTGAGCGTTAAAGATACAGGCCCCGGGATTCCTCCGGAGGAACAGGAAAAGGTTTTCCAGAGGTTCTTCCGGTCTCAGGAGGCACGTTCCGCAGGACAGGGAGGGTCGGGTCTTGGTCTCTCAATTGCAAAGTCCATCGCTGAAGCACACGGGGGGAAACTCGAACTCGAAAGCACACCTGGCGAAGGAAGTGTTTTCAGGGTATACCTTCCGTTGCGTTCGCAGCAGGCTCAAAATTAAAAAGTTCTAATCCTGTTCTAATCTCCTCTTAATATTTCTAACTTATTATTATTTGCAGGGAAGCATAAAACCTGCTACCAAGTTGCATTCAAAAGCGCATCGAGGCAGCGACGACGAGCCGACACAGGCGTACATGCAGTACGTCGAGGAGTGCGAGGAGGAGACAACGAAGATGAGCAAATGAAGG
>Ga0247841_10013125_pt1 | contig 10656 bp, 18 predicted proteins | sample LaCruzMarch2015__2_FD_192410 | JGI IMG/M metagenome (GOLD analysis project Ga0247841, IMG submission 192410) | Freshwater microbial communities from meromictic Lake La Cruz, Castile-La Mancha, Spain - LaCruzMarch2015_18m | ecosystem: Environmental > Aquatic > Freshwater > Lake | place: Spain...
TAATAATTCTTCCAGTCGTTCTGCATCATCGCAAAGGCATTGCCCACCTCCCGCTTTTTCACGACGCTCCCGCTCAGGCCCACCATCACCCGCCCGCCCCACAGCGGCTTGGCCACCTCCCAGTCCAGCCCCGCGTATTCCGTCTCCAGGTAACCGAAGGCGGCCCGGGCGTAAATCTCATTGGGCAGTTTCACCATCTGATCCATCAGGAGCTTGTCCATGAGGGTCTTCTCATAGGTGTAATAGACGAAATCCGTCCGCACCGGCTGCGCCGACGGGGTATTGGTCGTGGAGACATTATTGATGGGATACTGCTCCAGGTTGACCATCAACATCGAACCTTTCCAGGGGTTATACTTTATCCATTCATTGACACCCAGCCGGTACTTGAAGAACCCCGACGGGTCGTTGACGAACATCCGGAAGGCGGGATAGATGCCCCAGTGATAGTACTTCTTGTCCTTCTTCTCCACATCCAGGTTTTGATAAACATCGGTCCGGAACTGGGAAACGAAGAGGAATTCCTTCAGGGTCAGCTTTTCCTCATAGAGGGCGACAATGTCCTCCCGGGTGGTCACAAAGCTCAGGACCGGAATCCCCTTATCCGTAAAGGTGAGATGGACCTTCTCGATATAAAGGGGCAGGGTCTCCTTGAGAATCCGCATCACCACCCCGACGGCCTTGGGCGAATAGTAATATTTGTCGTTCATCGTCTCTATCCAGATATCGTTCCCGACCGTCTTGATCCCGATATCGGTGAAGCCCGATTCCTTCAGGGCTTTGTCCAGCCGCTCCGCCAGGGGATTCAGCCGCAGCTCCGCCTTCTCTTTATAGGGCAGGTCAAAGATCGGCAGCATCGGCTGGCCCAGCTCAAAGTTCATGGCCACGTTCACCCCCACCTGGTTGCCCCGCTGATAGGAAAGATCCGCCTCGATCCACTCATAGGGTTTCCACCGGAGGCCGAAGTTGAACTTGGAAGGGACGGGGGAGGTAAAATACACGGGCTGCGCCGGATCGTTCTGCTGATCATAGCGGATGGAGTTGTATTCCGCCATCAGGGTCAGCCATTTCGTCGGGGCAAACTGGACGCCGCCGAAAAAAAGCCCGTCCGACAGCCAACCCCGGGGATCCTGGAATATCTCGGCCGTGAAGTTGTTGTCGCCACTGGCGCTAAGCGGCTTCCGTCCATATCGCCCATTACCAAAACCAACGGAAAAATCGAAGGGATAGATCTGCTTGTTGGCGACGATGTATTGTGAGCCATATCTGCGCGTCCCAAGGGGGTCGTTCAGTCCCAGGGCGAGGGCGGGAAACCACTTCATTTCGGGGATAAACTGGTATTTAATATCGGCGACCTTGTCCTTGTAGGCCCCGTAGCTGGCCGGCAGACCCGTGGCGTAAACATCGGCGATCTCCGTAAACCGGAAATCAATTTCCACCCCTTTGAAAGGGCTCAAGGCACCGTAATAATTCCGGTAAGGTTCAATCACCCCCACCCCGACGCGGAATTGCCCCTCCTTCATCACCCGCGCCGTCGGCGTCTCCATCAGCCCCGTCCCGCCCCAGTTCGAAGACGTAACAAACGCCTCATCCCCGGCGAAAGCCGGGGCCACCAGAAGCAAGAAAAAGAGCAAAAAAATGGGGACTGTCCTTTTTTCGCGAAGCGAAAATGGGGACTGTCCCCTGATTTTTTTTAACCTCATTATTTTCCTTTGTTCAAATACTCAAAAAATTAATAGGGGCGCTGTCCCTAATTAAATCCTAATTTGAAGATTCACACCCAGTGCTCTAACCACTTTCATCACCGTCTCGTAGCGAGGCTTCGCGCCAGGAGAGAGCGCCTTGTAAAGGCTTTCGCGTCCCAAACCGGAATCCTTTGCCAACTGTGTCATACCACGAGCACGAGCCACAGCCTTCACCGCCGCAAGAAATGCGTCGGGGTCAGGGTCTTCCAGTGCTGCCGTCAAATAAGCGGCAATGGTCACTTCGTTGTCGAGGTAATCAGCAACGTCAAATGGTGTAAAATTGGTCATGGTATTACTCCTTGGACAATGTGCTCGCCATTTCTATGGCATGCTTGATGTCACGTTTTTGGGTGGATTTGTCGCCGCCCAACAGCAGTAGGTAAACCACTAAGCCGCGGCGAGTGAAATACACCCGATAGCCGGGACCGTAGTGAATTCGCATCTTGGAAACACCTTCACCCACCGGCTCGCAGTCGCCAAAATTGCCTTTTGCAGCACGATCAAGACGCAAAGCAATCTGGGCTTTTCCAACATGGTCTTTCAGGCCGACCAACCAGGCATCGAATTCATCGGATTTCTGAAAGATGTACATGACTATAGTGTATTCATCCGGATACAAAAGTCAAGCGGAAATAAATAGAATAAATAGGGACAGCGCCCTATTTATTTCTCTCGTTCTTCTTCCTTCTCCTTCTTCCGGGGACGGCCCCGCGGAAGGGTCGTAAATCGCCGGTTGAGAAGCCCCTCCATCTGTTTGACGAAATTTTCCTTGCCGCAGGGGCGGCCAATTTTCGTGGCCTTGATGACGCCAGCGGTAGCCTCTCGATCCTGATCTTGACCGAGGTACTGCCCCCAGTCTTTTACAGTTTCAGTCAGAAAACAGCGGCCCGAGAGAAGCTGATCCACCACACCCGCACTCGCACTCGCACCTACACCAGCACTCGGCTGTGTAAGTTTTTCCGCTTCCCGTCCCCCCTCCACGCCCACACCCACACTCACGCCGACACTCACCATATCCATATGACTCTTCGCACTGCACCAGGGATAATCCTGCGGCGCCTGGGCGATGCCGGCCCGCACGGGATTCATCTCCACATATCGGACCGCCGCATAAAGGTGCCGTTCATCCAGGACGCAGGAAAAGAACCGGCCCTGCCAGAGGTGACCGATCGCATTCTGCTTGCGGTTGAAATACTGGGCATATAGCATGTGCACCGTATTAAAAGTCCTGGCCAGCGATTCCTGACGGCCGGGAACACCGATAAAATGGACGTGATTCGGCATGAGGCAATAGGCCCATATTTCGAGGCCATATCTGGGGGCAAAGCCGGCAAGCAGCTCCACATACCGGACATAATCGCCCTCTTCGGCGAATACGGTCTGCCGGTAATTTCCCCGTTGCGTGATGTGGTGGGGATAACCTATCGCAATGGCTCGGGATATTCTTGGCATGATTACATTATGGATAATCGAGTAAGTTAAATAGGGCGCTGTCCCTATTTAATCAAACCAGATTGGGGGTGCTTGAGGGTTCATGCACGGTGTATGCGACATCGGAAGGTGCATGAAGGATATTCAGCTGTCGTTGGCTCTCGTCCGCCGGTTGATGGAACGGAAAACGACCATCGCCCTTATCTTTATAAAGGTACACCGATTTCTTCAGGTAAAAGACCATGCCGCCCAAGGTGGTATGATAAATGAAGCCTCGTCGAACTTTCCTGCTTTTATGGAGCGCCTGCTTCGTGATCTCCAATTCAGCCGCCGCTTCCGCGGCAGTGAAGAAATCCTGAAGGGGTTGTTTCTTAAGGATCTCATTTAAGAGCGCTTCCCGTTGTTTATCAATAGCCCTTGCTGTTTCCAAAGGAAAGATCCGATCCTTGCATCGCTCGCATTCTTCATAATCGACGTCTTCCATTTTCATGGGGCCGATGAAAGGATCTTGAATTTCCAAGGCTCCCCATTTTTTCCGATATTCTCCGCTGCATTCGCATGGATACATATTGGCGCCTATATTTTCTTGAAACTGTTTATAACCAAACGGTTCTCTCGGACGTAAAAATGCATATATACTGATTCCTTATTCAGCTCAGAGGCCTTGTAATAATCAATCATGCAATTCTCTATCAGGACAGACTGTACGCTTTTATAAAAATGCGAAACTTTCAGCTTCTGAATAGCGGCGATAATATCATTTGCAGTCCAGCCAAAGTCAACAAGCGCCGTGTTCCGTGCATTCCCTCGTATTGCTACATTGCCCGCTTTGGCCAATTGCTTGACTTCAGCCAGAGGGTAGAATGGTTTTGGTCTCGTTGACGTTTCTCGCTGCCCGAGCTTTTTGGCCATAGTCTTATATCATGGGTTGTCGATTGTCAACCATTTTTAATAAATAGGGACAGCGCCCTATTTATTTCTCTCGTTCTTCTTCCTTCTCCTTCTTCCGTGGACGGCCCCGCGGAGGGGTCATAAGTCGCCGGTTGAGAAGCCCCTCCATCTGTTTAACGAAATCTTCCTTGCCGCAGGGACGGCCAATTTTCGTGGCCTTGATGACGCCGGCGGTAGCCTCGCGATCCTGATCTTGACCGAGGTACTGCCCCCAATCCTTCACAGTTTCAGTCAGGAAACAGCGGCCCGAGAGAAGCTGATCCTTCGCGCCCGTACTCGCGCCCGCGATCACACCCGTCATATCTATATGCACACCCACACCCACGCCCGCATTCGCACCTACACCAGCACTCGGCTGTGTAAGTTTTTCCGCTTCCCGTCCCCCCTCCACACCCGCACCCGCGCCCGCATTCGCCATATTCATATGACTCTTCGCACTGCACCAGGGATAATCCTGCGGCGCCTGGGCGATGCCGGCCCGCACGGGATTCATCTCCACATATCGAACCGCCGCATAAAGGTGCCGTTCATCCAGGACGCAGGAAAAGAACCGGCCCTGCCAGAGGTGACCGGTCGTATTCTGCTTGCGGTTGAAATACTGGGCATATAGCATGTGCACCGTATTAAAAGTCCTGGCCAGCGATTCCTGACGGCAGGGAACACCGATAAAATGAACGTGATTCGGCATGAGGCAATAGGCCCATATTTCGAGGCCATATCTGGGGGCAAAGCCGGCGAGCAGCTCCACATACCGGACATAATCGCCCTCTTCGGCGAATACGGTCTGCCGGTAATTTCCCCGTTGCGTGATGTGGTGGGGATAACCTATCGCAATTGCTCGTGATATTCTTGGCATGATTAGATTATGGAAAATCGAGTAAATTTAATAGGGCGCTGTCCCTAATTAAAAACCGACAAACGAAGTGTTTCAAGGGGCAGGAATAATTGCTGCGCATGGCCAGGAAGTGAATAAAAGCCGTATCTTTCGTAGAATTTATGGGCGCGTTCGTCTTTAGCATCGACAAACAGACCGATCAGGCCGGCTTGATCTGCGATTAAGGCAGTGCGGTGGATCGCTTCCGCGAGCAGCAGGCCGCCATAGTTCTTTCCCTGATATTTTCTGGAAACAGCAAGTCTCGCAAGGCGAACGGCGGGAAGTCCATGATCAGGATATTTCTTTGCGTATGCCAATGGAAGATGCTCCGCCCTGATTTCGCAGAGCGTGAGAGTAAAATACCCGAGGATTATGGCAGGTTTTTCCTGATCCGACAGCACAAAGGTACGAGAAATACCTTTATCGCCGTGCTGCCTGGCCGTAACCTTGAGAAACGCATTCAGTTCCGGAACACCGCAATCAAAACCGGAGCGGTCGTGATGGCGCGCAAGGGAAACTATCTCCGGCACAAAAGCGCCTCTCTTTGTTGCATAGCCTCTTTCAAACGATCATTCGGAGCGGGTGGATTCTCGATGAGGCCAAAAAAAGCCTCCGCGGCCGTGGTGGAAAGGGTAATCACTCGCTCCCTTTCAAGAATATCATTGGCCTTGTCCAAGGCAGACTGGACCAGGAACTGGTTCAGTGATGACCCGACAGTCCGGGCCGCTGCCGCTATTCGCTCGTAAACCTCGAGAGGCATTCGAGCAGGAATTCTCTCCTCTACTTTGTTAAGCGCCATGAGACACCTCCTTTGCCACCACCGTAGCATAATGACGCCAAAATGGCAACTACATGTGTAAGGAAAATAGGGGCGCTGTCCCTAATTAAATCCATGCAAAACGCTAAATTTCAAGACCTGACCCCCAATTGTGCCCTTTTTTTCATGATGGTATTCGCAGGAGGTTCTTCTTTATGCTCTTCCCTTTTTGATCGACCTGAACCGCATTGATCTCGATCCCCAAGCCGAGAGAACGGCAATAAGAAACAAGCGTCGATATTTTCATGTCTTTCCTCGCTTCGATCTTTGAAACGCTCGACTGCCGGTATCCCGTGATTTCAGATTGGGAATGCCCCGCATTTTTTCGCAGCTCCGCCAGACCAAGATTCAATATGATTTTATTTGCTTCCCCCTCTGCGCGGCGGATGCTGTCTTTCGACATGCTCTTTTTTGCTTCTTCGAAAAAATCGGCATACTTTTCTGTTTTCATTTCCTCTCTCCCAAATCCTGGAGGTAATGGTCATACAACGTGTCCGCTATGGGAATCATACGTGTGTAGAATTGCTTATCTCCTGTTTTATCCCCGCCAATCAACAAAACGGCCTGTCGGAATGGGTCAAATGCGAAAAAGATTCTGAAAGGCCTGCCTTTACTTTGCACCCTCAACTCCTTCATGTTTTGATAACGGCTTCCTTTTACCGAATCAACATAGGGACGGCCAAGGTTCGGCCCCATCCTCTTCAACACTTTCATCACAGCATATATGGATTCACGGGCATCTTCATCGACATCGTCAGAACTCGCAAACCACTCGCCAAATTCATTTGTCTGGAGAATCTTCCACAGAGTTATTCACTACAAGGAATATTTTGTCAAGGAATATTAGTAAGGATAAATAGGGCGCTGTCCCTATTTATCCTACCTGATGGCCAGCATCAGATGTCCAACCGGGGCAGTTGCAGGCCTTACCTTGATTTCAATGTCGTAGCCTAACCGATTCAAGCAATCCATCAGTTTCCGTTCAGATATATTGGAAAAATCGCCACGGAGCAGGCCGGATAGTTTCGGTTGTGGCAACCCCATACGGCGACCGGCTTCCTCTTGCGACAAGTTGAGCTTACGCACCGCCTTGGTGATCTCAATCACGAGCCCCGATTTGATTTTCAGTTTATCCGCATCAGGCAAGCCAACGTCAGCGAAAACGTTGCCGGAACTGATCTCGACTTCGATGCCATCAATTATGCGCTTATTCATCTCCCATCTCCTGTGCAAGTTTATCCGCGATTTTCAGGCGCTCGCGGATGATGTCCATATCAGGCTTTGGTGTTGCGATGCCGCTCTTGCTCTTTTTATGGAACACATGCAACACGCAAACCGCCTCCCTGAACTTGACAGTGTATACAACTCGATACGTGCCGCCCTGGTCATTATCCACAATCTCCAAGACGCCCGCACCTCCAAAGCCCTTAAGAACCTTGGCAGCATCGTGCCGCTCTCCGCGCTGGGCAAAATCCAGGGCATGACCAAAGAACTTGCGAACACCCATCGGCAGGGCCATCAAGTCTTTCTTACTGCTACCCAGCCATGCGAGTGGCTTTTCTTCCGGATTTGCCATGAGCACCTTATACCTTAACGAATATAAAAAAGCAAGTGACCCCCCAATCCCTATTTTAGCCACTCGATGCTGATTATACCTTGTGTTTCAATCGTTCTAAATTCAGGGTCTCCTGTGAAAAGGGGGCAGTTTTTGATTATCGCTAAAGCCGCAGCAAAGGAATCCGCATACGAAATCGGATACCTTGCTTTAAGACCGGCAGCAGTCAGAAGAAGTTCTTCATCGATGCGATCAATCAGCTTTATCGGCAAAGCTTTAATTCTGGAGTAGGCTAAGTCTGCCATACCCTGGCCTTGTTCCCTTAATGTAATATAATAAACCTCACCCAAGTGAATTGCGTGGAAATACAGGCGAAACGCACCATTCTTCGCTTGACCGAGAGCGTACTGGATCTGGTCGGAAAAGGATTCGTTTTCGAGATATCCAATTAATGCATAGCTATCGAGTACAAAACTACTTGGGCTTGTCAATTCTCTCGTCCTCCCGCTGCTTTTCGAGTCTTTTTTCTTCCATAAAGGATTTCAAGATCCCGGTTCCCTTTAACATCCCTCGGGCCGCCACAATCGGATCCTCGGATTCGGGCACCATCAGAATGCCTTGGTCCTTTTCAATCCAGCGGATTGCTGTGAGCGAGCGTATCCCATATTTTTCCCTCAATCTTTTGGGGATTACAACCTGCCCTTTTGATGTGACTTTGGATGATATTGTTTCCATTTATCCTACCTCGATGATTAAAAAAACCAAGTCGCTAAAATTGTTAACAAGTTTGGGATACACCATCGGTAGGAATTTGTCAACTTGATATTCTTACACAAATTAATAAGGGCGCTGTCCCTCATTAACGCTTCTGCCATTCACCTATTCACCATTTACCTATTTACCGTTCCCCACCCCCATGCAAAACGCTAAATTTCAAGACCTGACCCCCAATTGAGACTCTAATTAAATCCTATTGAGGTTTATCAGTTCGTCTATCTCCTCCAACACAATAGCAATGTCAGGGGCAGAAGATGCGATGACCGCTTCTGGAGAAGTGTGCTTATGGTGAGGATAGCTGGGAATTTCCTTATGGTGTGGGGCCATATCGTATCGAAAAATGAGATTCGAATACCTATCCTGATAATGGTAGGAATACCTGTACGAATGAGCAGCCCCTTTAACATTCACAAATTCGACAAAATAGAGAACAGATTCATCTGTAAATGTGAGCATTCCTTCAACGATACCAATGTGAAGAGAACGGATATCTTTTGTGAGCTGTGACTCGACTACGTTTGGACAGGCGGCAATATTTATTTCGATTTTCTGAAAATACTCAGTTATAAGCAACTGTTATACTCCTGAAGCTCTCGTTGATCCTCCTCCAACTGCTCCAGTGTTTCGTATTCACCGGCCCACTTGATGAATTTCAAATCATCTCCTAACCGTCCTTCCATGAATTGCCGATAAAAGTTTCCGCTGTCCATCCCAGTCTCTTTTTCAAGGAACTCCAGTTTCCTCTTTGTTTTGGAAATCCCGAAAGATATGATTCTCAACTGGTTTTCGATGCCTATTTTGATGAAACTCTGTATATGATCATTAGCCTGTCCTTGAATACTGACTTGCGGCATATCATGTCACCTCCTCTGATTTTGTGTATGTCTCTTGCCACGAGATATACGCAGATATTATGGGATGGTCAAGATGAAAATGGAGGCAAAAATGGAGAAGCAACCAGATGGGCGTTCATCACCGCCCGTCAAATGATGCCTGCCCTTTTTCGCGGCAGCGAACGGCAACGGGTGTCAGGCCTTTTGTTTTAGCGTTGCGAAGCAATGCTGAAATGAAAGGCCTGACCACCCATATTTTCCTTCACCATTCACCATTCACCTATTCCCCCCCGTGCAAAACGCTAAATTTCAAGACCTGACCCCCACATTTCCCTTTGTTCAAATACCCAAAAAATTAAATAGGGCGCTGTCCCTAATTAAATCGATGCACCACCGATAGTCTTTTGACAATCCTTGATCAGCAGCATGAGTTGCAATGAATGAATAGGTGACGGTTCGAAGCCAAAGCGCTCATAAAAACCGCGCGCCCGTTCGTCCTTAGCATTGACAAAGATCGCGCGGATACCGGCGATGTCGGCGGCTTGAAGCGTACGCAGGATGGCATCTCTCAGCAAACACCGGCCTATCTTTTTCCCCTGATAATGAAGATCGACGGCCAGCCGGGCCAGAACCATCACCGGAATGGGATGCCTCGCCAACCCCTTTCCGACGCGCGCGGTCGCGGCGCTGTGATCCACAGCCCCCACGGCCAGGCTGTAATAGCCGATGACCTGGCGCCCCTGACAAACGACAAAGGTCTTCGCTGCATTGGACCGTTGGTTCTGCAATGCATAGCGCCGCAGCCAATCGTTGAGCACGGCATGTCCGCAATCGAAATCGCCACAATCATGATCTTTCGTAAGCAGAACAGGGACCGCATAGGACGCCGTTGACATGCTATTTTTCCCGGATCGCAGGTTCCGCAACGAGCGCCTGCAGACCCGTTTTCACCTGAGCCGGTCTTTCGAGGACGTTCTGAAATTCCATCCAGGTATTTTCGTCCACCATAAAAAGTCGTTGGTCTAAAAGGGTTTGTTCCGCCTTTTCGCAAACGCTGGCCAGGACAAATTCGGTGATGCTCTTCCGCGACACCTCGGCTGCGCGCTGGATAAGGGCGGCTTGGACCGGTGTCGTTCGCAGCCCTAGTCTACCGGAGCGCACTGCGGACGTCCGTTTGTGAGTGTGAGAAGAGGATGCCTTTGCCATGACTTTGGATGTTGCCATAATGACCTCCTTGTACGTGTTATTCCGATTCTAAATCGAAGATGATATCAAGGCGGCAAGGAAGAGGCGACGCAGGCGTATTGTTCATACGTCGAGGAGCCGATGACGATGCCAACGAAGATAGAGCTTTGATTTAGAATCGGAATCATATCATTGTGTGAACATTGTACACACGTGATGCCTTGATGTCAAGGAAAATAAATCGGGAGTTGCACCGGCTTTCCCGGGCCACAGGACGGAATGAAATTAATAGGTTTCTGTCCCTAATTAAATGCCTCCCCTTCAAGGGGAGGGTCGGGGTGGGGATGGGGTTGTTTCCACCATTCACCATCCACCATTCACCATTCACCCTCCCTCACTGCATCATCCCCCGGTCTTTCTTCCAGTACACTTCCTGGTTTCTCCCCATAAAATCAAACAAACCGTAGACGTGTTCTATATCCTGGGCG
>Ga0247841_10013126_pt1 | contig 10655 bp, 7 predicted proteins | sample LaCruzMarch2015__2_FD_192410 | JGI IMG/M metagenome (GOLD analysis project Ga0247841, IMG submission 192410) | Freshwater microbial communities from meromictic Lake La Cruz, Castile-La Mancha, Spain - LaCruzMarch2015_18m | ecosystem: Environmental > Aquatic > Freshwater > Lake | place: Spain...
TCACGCCCGCCATCGCCCGGATGTACGGCCTCATTCCCATCCGGGAAGAGGAGGGCGTCCTCTATGTTGCTGCCAAGGATCCGCTCAATTACCGGATGGTGGACGAACTGCATTTCGTCTTTGGGCAGGAGTGCCGCATCCTGGTTGCCCGGCCGGCGGACATCGACGACGCCATCGACCACTTCTATCCGCAGCGGACCGATTCGGTCAAGGATGTCCTCGCCGAACTGCAGCAGACGGAAATGGACATCGCGACCGGGCAGGAGGACGCCCAGTCGCTCGCGGCAATGGCTGCCAACGCCCCGATCGTCCGTTTTGTGGACGTCGTCCTCTACCAGGCGATCAAAGACACCGCCAGCGATATCCATTTCGAACCCTTTGCCGACGAGTTCCGCATCCGCTATCGGATCGATGGCGTGCTTTACGAAATGGCGCCGCCGCCGAAACACCTGGCCCTGCCGGTCATCAGCCGCATCAAGGTGCTCAGCGGACTCAATATCGCCGAGCGCCGCCTGCCGCAGGACGGCCGCATCGAGATCCGCATCTCGGGACGCCCCATCGACCTGCGTGTCTCAACCTTGCCGACCCAGTATGGCGAGAGTGTCGTGCTCCGCGTGCTGGACCGGATGGTGGTAAACCTGAATCTGGAGAACCTCGGGCTCGACCAGCGTACCCTGAAGTCCGTCCGGGAAGTCATTCACCGCCCGAACGGCATCATGATTGTCACCGGCCCGACCGGATGCGGCAAGACCACCACGCTTTATTCATGTCTCAAGGAAATCAACCTCATTGAAGACAAGCTCCTCACGGCCGAAGACCCGGTCGAATATGACCTGGAAGGGATCATGCAGCTGCCGGTCCGCGACAATGTGGGCATGACGTTCGCCCGGGCACTGCGCTCATTCCTGCGTCAGGACCCGGATCGGATCATGGTGGGCGAAATCCGCGATCTCGAAACCGCGGAAATGGCCATCCAGGCATCGCTCACCGGCCACCTGGTGCTCTCGACGCTGCACACCAACGACGCGCCCGGAGCCATCACCCGGCTCATCGACATGGGGGTGGAGCCCTTCCTCATCAGTTCGACCCTGGTGGCGGTGCTCTCCCAACGCCTGGTCCGACGCGTCTGCCCCGTGTGCCGCACCTCTTACCAGCCGGAAGACAAAGAACTTAAACTCCTGGGCGTTACGCGGGAAGACATCGCCGGCAAACCGTTTTACTACGGCAAGGGCTGTCCGGAATGCAACGACATCGGATACCGGGGCCGCCTGGCGATCTATGAGCTCCTCCGGGTGACGACGGCCCTGCAGGAGATGATCAATAAGAGGCTGCCGACCCAGGCGATCCGGGCCAAGGCGTTCGAGGAAGGAATGGTCAGCCTGCGGCAGTGCGGGATCCGCGGCATCCTGGACGGCATCACCACGGTCGAAGAAATCCTGAAATACACCTGAGGCAGTCGCCGCAATCGGCGGTCTCGGATAAGAGCAACCCGGAAAGTCATCCTATGTCCCTGGAAATATCCGATCTCCTGCAACTCGTTGTGGACGAGGGCGCCAGTGACCTGCATCTGCCGGTCGGGTCGCCGCCCGTCCTGCGCGTCCACGGCCGGCTCCAGCCGCTGGATGCGCCCGTGCTGCACCCCGATGATACCGAGCGTCTGATGAAGGCCATCACCTCGGAGATGAACCAGCAGAAGCTGCACGAGGGCGGCGGCGTCGATTTTGGGTTTGCCTTTGGCACTCAAGCCCGGTTCAGGGTGAGCGTGTTCCGCCAGAAAGGCTCCATCGGTCTGGTCCTGCGCTGTATTCCGCGCGCCCTAATGACGCTCGAGCAGATCGGTCTCCCGCCGCCAATCAAGGACATCCTCTTCCGTCCGCGGGGTCTGGTCCTGGTGACCGGCCCGACCGGCAGCGGCAAGTCCACCACGCTGGCATCCATGATCGACGTCATCAACCGCGAACGCGATTGCCACATCATCACCGTCGAGGACCCGATCGAGTTCTACCACGAGCATAAGAACAGCATCGTCACCCAGCGCGAACTCGGGGTGGACGTGCCGAGTTTCGCCGAGGCCCTCTGGCGCGGCCTGCGTCAGGACCCCGATGTGATCCTCGTGGGCGAAATGCGCAACCTCGAGACCATTCAGGCCGCGGTGACGGCGGCGGAAACCGGACACCTGGTCTTTGCCACCTTGCACACCACCGGCGCCGCCGAGACCGTGGACCGAGTCGTGGATGCGTTTCCCACCGACCAGCAGGAGCAGATTCGCGCGCAGTTGGCGTCTTCGCTGATCTGCGTCATCTCCCAGGTTCTGCTCCCGCGGATCGACAAGGCGGGACGGATCGCGGCCTTCGAAATCATGATCACAACGTCCTCCATTCAGGCGCTGATCCGTGACAACAAGACTTTCCGCATCACCTCCGATATCCAAACCGGCGCCAAGTACGGCATGAACACCCTGGACGCCCATTTGATGGGTCTGTATGAAGGCGGCAAGATTTCCTACGGCGACCTGATCACCAAGTGCCGGGACCCCGAGCTCATCGGCCAGAAACTGCAACAGGGCGGCAAGAAGCGCTGAGTGCCGCATCGCCCCGTAGCGCACAGGAGGACAGAAACATGCCCGCAAAATTCGCCTACTCGGCCATGGACGGTCATGGCAAAGAGCAACGTGGCAAGCTGGACGCTGATAACGAGCAGGACGCGGCGGCGAAGCTAAAGCAGATGGGGCTGTTCCCCACCAGCATTGGCGAGATCAAGGGTGGCGGGGCCGCCGGGGGCAAGGCCGCCGTTTCCGGGGCCGCGGCAAGAAAGCCCTCCCGCGGCCTGGCGAGTCTCACCCTCGGAGCTCCGGTGATTAGGCGTAAACAGTTGACGACCGTCACCCGGCAGCTTGCCACCTTGCTCCAGGCCGGCCTGCCGCTGGTCCGTGCGGTGCGCACCCTCGAGCGCCAGGCCAAGCGCGATCCGGTCCTGCGCCGGGTCATGGGGGACATTGCCAACTCGGTAGAAGGCGGCAGTACCTTTTCGGAGGCGCTGGCCGGGCACCCAAAATCGTTCAACAAACTCTTCGTGAACATGATCCGCGCCGGCGAGGCTTCCGGTTCGCTGGAAATCGTGCTCAACCGCCTCGCCGAATTCATGGAGAAGGCGCAGCGCATCGCCGGGCGCGTGAAATCGGCCATGATCTACCCGCTCGTCGTGCTCGTCGTGGCGCTCTCCATTACCTCGGGCCTAATGATTTTTATCGTGCCCAAGTTCTCCAAGATCTTCGAGGAAATGCTCCCCGGTGAAAAGCTTCCGCCACTGACCCGGCTGGTGATGGCCATCAGTCAGTTCATGCAGAAACGGATTCTGCTGACGATGATTCTGATTGTCGCGCTCATCGTCGTGTACAAGCTCGTGAGAAGGACCCGGGGGGGCTCCTATTTCATCGATATGGTGACTATCAAGATGCCGCCGTTCAACCAGCTCGCGATTCGCGCCTCGGTGTCGCGCTTCTGCCGTACGCTCGGAACCCTGATGCAATCCGGCGTGGCGGTGCTGCAGGCGCTGCAGATCGTCAAGGATACCGCCGGCAATGAACTGGTGGCCCGTGCCGTGCAGACCGTGCATGACGCCGTGAAGGAAGGTGAAGGCATGAGCCGGCCGATGGATGCAACGGGGATCTTCCCGGGGATGGTCGTCAGTATGGTGGAGGTCGGTGAAGAGACGGGCGCCCTGCCGGAAATGCTCAACCGCATCGCCGATGTTTATGATGAGGAAGTGGACCGTGCCGTCGACGCGTTGACGTCGCTGATCGAGCCTGTCCTGATCGTGTTCCTGGCCGTCATCGTCGGCGGCATCGTCATCGCCCTCTTCATGCCGCTGATCAAGCTGATCGACAGGATGGGAGCCAGCGGATGAACCAGGGCGCACCTGGAAACCGGACCCTGGCGGTGGATGTTGGCACCGTCCGCCTGGGGCTGGCCCTGTCCGACTCGCTTGGAGTGATCGCCCAGGCCCTGCCGTACGTCAGGGCGGAACCGCGCAAACAGGCTCTCGCGGAGATCGCCCGCCTGTGCCAGGACAAGGGGGTCGTGCGGCTGGTGGTCGGGCTGCCCAAGGCCAAGAGCGGCGGCGAATGCCCGGCCACGCTCATGGCGCGCGAGTTCGCCGCAGCGCTGGGCAAGGCCACGGGCCTGCCGGTCCTCTACGTCGACGAGCGCCTCAGCACACGCCAGGCCGAGCGTGTCTTGCTGGAGGCGGATGTCTCGCGCCGCAAGCGCCGTGAAGCCATTGACAGCATGGCGGCGACGGTTGTCCTCCAGAGTTTTCTGGACCGCCAGGCGCCGGGCCCGGACGGCGCTTGAGCCCGGAGGACGGCCATGAAGTGCCGCTGCCCTTACTGTCATGAAGTGGGCAACTGGACCAAACAAAACCAGTGCCCGCACTGTGGCAAGGACGCGCTGCCCCTTGGCTTCTTCCGGAAGCCGCCGGCACGCGGCAGTGCCCGCCGGGAGCTTCGCGAACGGCGAAGACCCTCACCGTGGATGATGACCGGCGGCATCTGGCAGATGTTCGCTGCCCGCTCTCGGGTGACTCGCTGGATGATTGGTTTCGGCGTGCTTGCGGTGATCGGTGCGTTCACCTATCCGCCGAACCAGCAGTCGCTCGGCGACAATCCGGACGCCATCCGCCTCGCGCAGGACAACATGTCCGTCCTGGGCGTGGCCCTGGACGCGTTCCGCGAGGATTGCGGGCGCTTTCCGGCGACTGCGGAAGGGTTGGCGGCACTGGTTCACAATCCCGGAGCCGGCACCTGGAAGGGGCCGTACATTGTGAAACTGAAACCCGATCCCTGGGGAACCCCTTTCCGGTACACGTCCGACGGCAGCCAGGTCACGCTCTTCTCCGTCGGAGTGGACGGCAAAGAAGGGACGGCCGATGACATTTACCCGCCTGCTGTGCAGGCCAGGCCGGCAGAAGCACCGCCCATTGAAGTCAACCTCGGCGGGGGGTAAAGGGCCTCTGGGGAGCGGCGGCTGACTAGCAGCCTGTCGGACTTAGACCTCCGCAAGTCAAAACACCTGCATTTCGACAGGCTGCTCCAGCAAAACCGCACTGAATTTTGCTCGCCACCGAAAGGATTTGCCTGGAACACCTCAGAACAGACGCGGTTTTGCCATTAGCAGGCTGTCGTCAACCGGCCCAAGCATGCCACAACGGGTAAGTCCGACAGCCTGCTAGAGGAGGAGGACCGCCCGCCCCGGCTATTCCGCGCTGCCCAGCGACAAGTCGGTAAAGCCGGCCTTCTTGCACAGATCCAGCACTTCGATCAGGTTCCTGTGAGAAGACTGCAGGGTGCAGAGAACCAGCACCGTCTGCTTGTTGTCCAGGTGCGCGCTCTCGTTGAGCATAGTCGCAAGGGAATCCTTGTTGATTCCCCGGCCGTTCCACGCGTAGTTGCCATCAGAAAGAACCTTGATCCGGAGGATGCTGCTCGACATCTCCTTTGGCGGTCCCCTGGTATCCGCCGAGACGGAATTTGCTTTCAGATGCGTCACCACTTCGACGGGGGCAACCGTGATGACAAAGAAGGAGAGCAACTGGAAGGCCATATCGATCATGGCCGTCAGGTTCAACTCCCCGGCACGCATGTCGTTCTTTTTTCGTTTACGCGGCATGTTTCCGCCTCCTGGCAGCCTGTCGGACTTAGGCCTCCGCGAGTCAAGATATCTGTATTTCGACAGGCTGCTATAGCAGCCTGTCATCAACTGGCCCAAGCATGCCACAACGGGCAAGTCCGACAGCCTGCTATCGGCCCCGTTCTTTCAGCGCCGCGAATTTGATCTTGTAGATGCCGGCTTTGCCGCAGGCATTCAGGACCTCACGGATGGCCGCATGGTGCGAGTCCGCATCGCCGCGGATGACGACCGGCACTACCACATCCTTGTTGTCCAAGACGGTTTTGCGCAGAACCCTGCTTAGATCCGCCACGGAAAAGGGGTACCGCGCGATGGAAATGTGACCCTTGCTGTCCACGTCGATATTGACCGTCAGCGGGTCCTTGACCTTGAGCGCGTCCCCGTGCGGCGCCATGGCGAGGTTAATCCGCTCATCGATGGACTTGGCCTGCAGGTTGTTCGTGACGACGAAGAAGATGATCAACTGGAAGACAACGTCGATCATCGCCGTCAGATTGCCTGAGAGATATTCGTCTTCCGGTGGTTTTCGCATCGCGCCTTAGTCCCCAAAAAACCGCGAGACATCACTGTTCCAGCACTTCCACATTACGGAGCGACTTGGTCACTTCCAGCGTCAACGCCTCCATGCCGAGGATGATGCGCGTGGTCCGGTTCTTGAAGAAGAAGAAGAAAATGGCTGCCGGAACCGAAATGCCGAGACCCACAGCGGTGGCCCAGAGACCGTGCGAAATGTTCACCGCCAGCATGGCCTGCTGCGCGGCGCCCGCCTCTTGCGTTCCCAAGGACAAGAAGGCGAAAATCATCCCTTGCACGGTGCCGATCAGTCCCAGCATGGGTGTGGTGTTCGAGATCACGCTCAGGTAGGAAACGCGCGCCAGCACGGTATCGCTCTCGATGTCCGCCTGAACGCCGACCGCGTCCTGCACCGTTTCAAACCCCTCCTGTACATTCATGAAGCCGGCCTTCAGCACGCGGCCGAGAGGAGTCATCGACACCTCGCACTCTCTGACCGCTGCCGCGAGATCCCCGCTGTCAATGTGACCGCGCACGGCCGCCACCAGACCCGAAGGCGCGATTCTTTCCTGGTTAATCGTCATGAACGAGTCCACAACCAGGGCCACGAAGACAATGGATGCCGCAAACAGACTGAGCCAGATCAGCAGCCCAAACCAGCCCGAACGCCAGATGACGCTCATCAGCCCAAGACTCCCATGACTCTTCGCGGGCGGCGGCTCCGTTACCGCGGGCGTATCCACTGCCGCCGGGGCCGCCATGGCCCCCTTTTCCGGCGCCGGCGCCGCGCCTCCGCCTTGGGCCAGTGCCTGCCCGCACGCAAATGCCATCCAAATCCCAACCATGATCCCGACGAACCAGAGCGAACGCTTCATCACCTGGTACTCCTTAGCCTTGAGCCGTGTCTCCGCCTCATGTGCCCAATATGACATACCGCAGATCAAATCATTTGACCCTGACAAATGCCAATATACCGTTCCCCGGCGCCCCGGCAAATCCGGGCGTCAATCTGTCTGCATCGTTTGCCCTTGAACCCGGAGTCGCTATATTGGCAGCCATCGTGACACAAAGGAAGGCCTTCGAATTGTCGCGTTGGTTTTCGTATCGGGGCGTGGCTCAGCCTGGTTTAGAGCGCTTGGTTCGGGACCAAGAAGTCGGAGGTTCAAATCCTCTCGCCCCGACCATCCACTTTCTGACCCATCATCATGGGTGCCAATGAAAGCGGGGGTTGATATGGTTGACCAAAAGCCGCAGGGTTCCTGTCCGCTAAGGCGCCGGTCTGCTATGGCGCCCGCCTGTCTTTACCTCCTCGTTTTGCTTGCCTGCCTCCCGGCGTCTGCCATCGTTGAGTTCAACTATGACGCGCGCCTGTTGCGGAAGCTGATGGACATCCAGATGGTCGATTACGCGGGCCACCAGTTGAACCAGATGCTGGCGCGCTACCCGGACAAGAAAGAAGCCGTCCTGATCGAGCAGGCCCGCTACTACTTTGCCACCGGCAAACCGAGCCAGGCAGAGGCCGCCCTGAAACAGATCCCGGCCAACAGCCCCAACGCCGAGCAAGTCGCCCTGCTGGAGGCGGAAATGGCCTCGCGTCGCAGCGATTGGGCGACGGCGAAGAAAATCTACGCCGATTACTTTGCCAAGCATCCGACACCGGCAGGCACCGCGGCGGCCGACGTCGAGGAATTCAAGGAACTGCTGGGCATGTATGTAAACGCCCTCAAGCAGTCGGGCGATCCTTCCGGCGCCGCCAAGGCGATGGAGCTGCTCAAGGGGATCAAGGGGGAAGGGGCCATGTCCGACCGCGAACTGGAATTCCTGAACGGTCAGACCATGCTGGACAGCGTCGAGAAAGCAGTGGAGGAAGGCAAGCCGGTCGATGCGGTTGCCGTTCAGGCCGCCATCAAGATGCTCGAGCATACGCAGTGGGGCGCGCGCGATGCGATCCGCGGAGTGGCCCTGGTTGAGGCGGGTCGCGGCTATAACTTCTTGAAACAGTACGACAAGGCGATCACGTCGATCAAATCCGTCACGGACATCATCATGGAAGTGGAGGATTTCCTGCGGGGTCAGGGACAGATCAATGCCTCACCGGTGGCCGCCGCGCAACTCTACTACGGCGTGGCCCAGGCCGGCCAGGCACAAGCCGGCATGGCGAAAGACAAAGAAGCGGCGCAGAAAAACATGATGGAAGCCCTGAAGCGCTTCAAACTGGTGCAGAAGAAATACCCGAAATCGCCTTACGCTCCCAAGGCCGCCCTTCAACTCTCCCGGGCCATTGCGATCCTGGACAAGGAGTTCGGCGTGAAAGTGAAGGACGAACGCGCCAGTGCCGCCACCGTTGCCGCCCGCCTGCAGGAAGCCGACAACTGGCTTAAGAACAAGAAGTACACGGAAGCGTTGCCGTTATGCCTCGACGCCACGCGCCTGGCGCGGGGAACCGACAGCCTGCCGGCGGCGGCTGCACGGCTCATGGAATGCTACGCCTACCTCGGCCGCTATCTCGAGACCGAAGCCATTGCCTCCTACGTGGCGGAACGCTTTTCCAGCGACAGCGATGCCACCGATGCGCTGTTGCGCACCGGCGCCATCATCCTGAAAAACTCCGCTCCCGTCAAATCCAAGGACGCGCAGGAGGCGGCGATTTCCCTGGCGATGCGCTTCTTCGACCGCTTTGTGACGCTGGCGCCGACGCACCCGAAAGCGGCCGACATCGGCTTCACGATTGCGGAAAACGATTACCGGGTCGCCAACGAACTGGCCGAGGCCACCCGGAACATGGCGGAAGGACAGGAGAAGGAGCAACTCAAGGCCAAGGCGCGGGAGCGTTACCTGGCCGCGGTGCCCAAGTACAAGCGGATGATCGAGCTCTTCCCGTCGTGGGACAAAGGCATCCGGTCTTACTACAAACTCGGCTGGTGCTATGACTTCGGCGAGCATCCGAAAGAGGCGGCGGAAGCTTTCCTGTCGTATGTGGAGAATGAAAAGAGCCCCGAGCGGAATGACGATCGCCTGGAGGCCAAGTTCCGCGCCGGCGAGCAGTTGCTGCTGGGAGGCGATCCGGCGGATGCCGTGAGCCAGCTCAGCGAATTGCTCTCCTGGTACGCCGGCAATGATAAGCAATTGAACACCAAGACCGAGCGCGCCATCCGCATCCAGGAAGATGCGGCGAGTTACCTGGGCTGGGGATATGATCTGGAATCCGAAACCTACCGGCCGAAACTGGATGAGATCGACAGCCGTCTGGCCGCAGCCAAAGCAGAACTCAAGAAGGCGGAGACTCAGTGCCAGCGCGCCGAGAAGGATGCCGCCGACGCCGCCGCGGAAAGTGTCAAAGCGGGAAAGGACTTTCAGGATGCGGAAAAGAACCTGACCTCCCCGCCGACTGGCGAGGCGGTCCCGGCGCCGGCCGGCGAAGCCGGCAGCCGCGGTCAGCAGGAAGCGGTGAAGCGGGAGAAGGAGCGGCTGGCGGGCGAGAAAGTTGACTATGCGACGCAGAAGGAAGTGCTTACCAACTTACGGAAAGGGCTGGAAGAAAAGCAGGCCAAGCTCAGGGAACGTCTCACTGGTCTGCAGAAACTGGCGTTGACCCTGGAGCAGGAAGAAAAGCCGAAGGCCGAGTCCTTGGCGGCCGACACGAAACGGCTGAAAACCGCGCAGGATGCGCATACGGCGGTCGACCTGGACGTGCAAACACTGGAAGCCGCCCTGGCAGAGGTGAAGAAGACACAGCAGGAAAGCAAGGATCCTGCCGTCCTGAAGAAGGCGGAAACGGATCGCGCCAAGCTTGCGGAATCGTTGCAGACTGCCCAGGGACGCTTCAAAGGAACGCTGGCGGCGCTCAAGGCCGTGACCACACCGGCCGCGGAGAAGGCACGCCAGAGCCTGAAGGACTCCCTCGATCTGCTCCACCGGAGGATGACAGAGACGCAGGCGCAGTTTACCGTGGCTCGCCAGGATGCTTTGCTGACCGATCTCACGGCGGCGGTGCAGGACGCGTCATTGGCCGCCGCCACCAACGGCCTGGCCCGGAATGAAACCGCTCAGAAGCTGCTCGAAAAGAGAACCGTGCAGGAAGCTTTTGCGGATGCGGATCTGAAGAAACAGGTACAGACAGAACTGGACTCCCTGCAAGTTTTGAAAACGAAGCGCATTGAAAAGGCTGCGTTTGTGCAGGAGGCCGCCAAGAAGGAAGCCGCCCTGCAAACTCAAGCGACCGGCGCGCTGAAGACACAGATCAAGGCATTGGAGGACGAACGGGCTCCGGTCCAGGCGCAGGTCGACGAACTCAAACACAAAGCTGAGACCCAGTTTCGCGACTTCCTTGCCAAGTATCCGAATTCGAAGCAGGTGCCGGACTGCCTGGCGCGGCTGGGCAGCATCCTCCTGGAATTCAAGAAGTATGACGAAGCGGCGAAGCTGTTCAACGACTTGAACACAAGATTCCCGAAC
>Ga0247841_10013127_pt1 | contig 10655 bp, 6 predicted proteins | sample LaCruzMarch2015__2_FD_192410 | JGI IMG/M metagenome (GOLD analysis project Ga0247841, IMG submission 192410) | Freshwater microbial communities from meromictic Lake La Cruz, Castile-La Mancha, Spain - LaCruzMarch2015_18m | ecosystem: Environmental > Aquatic > Freshwater > Lake | place: Spain...
TTATATTTATAGTTTGGGCAGTGTGTATCGGGATAATAAAATGTTTAGCCAGGCGATTTCAGAATACAACAAACTAAGCGTATTAAAAAACAACTATCTTAATCTGCACAATGACCTGGCGGATATCTATGATAATTTGGGTAATCAGGCGCAGGCAGCTTTGGAATATCAAAAAGAAACACGATATTGCCAGGAGGGGCTTAAAGATAATCCCGGTAACCCTGTTCTGCTTAATAATTATTCTTATGCTTTAAACAATCTTGGTGAATCCGCAAAAGCCAAGGAAATTATAGATGGCGTAATCAAATCTCATCCTGGTTATCGAGAGGCATATTTAACCGCCTCTAAGATCAATGAGAAGATGCAGAATCGGGATCTGGCTTTAAAGGCATTAGAAAAAGCTAAGCAGCTTTCAACCGGAGAAGATTTTGTTGATGATGAAATATCCAGATTGAATAAAGATCCTCTACCCAGAGAGAAACCGAATTCAGAACAGAAAGACCTGATTTACTTAAAAGATGGGCGTAAATTACTGGCAAAGATAAAAAAAGAATACCCGGATAAAATAGTATTAGAGGTATGGTTAGGCTCTTCCCAGGGTGAAGTGGTTTTTTATCGTGACGCAATTGAACGCATAGAAAAAGCTAAAGATTAAATAGTGGTAACTTTAGAAAGGGTAAAATAAGAGGATGTTTTTAGAATTAATTTCAGTAAAGATTAACAGGATATATTTTCTCCGGGGATCTTTATGGAGTATGGCCTTAAAACAATTTAAGGCTAAATATGCCGGTTCCGTTTTAGGTATTTTCTGGGTTTTAATCAACCCCATCCTGATGATGTTGGCGATAACCTTTGTTTTTACAGCTGTTTTTAAGACGGAAATAAATGATTTTTCGTTATTTGTTCTTTCGGGGATTTTGCCGTGGATGTTCTTTTCCGGGGCATTATCTGAAGCCACTCCTTCTTTATCAGCGCAAAAGAATGTTTTACACCAATTTAGCCTGCCAAAAGAAATAATCCCCTTAAGTATCGTTTTGTCTTGCTTGCTGAATTTCCTGATGAGCTGGGTGATTATCTACCCGGTGTTCTTGTTCCGTAATCCCGGCATCATCACTATGGTTGTTTTATTGCCGGTTATATTTATATTGACCTGTATTTTTACCAGCGGAATAAGTTTGTTATTTAGCGTGATCAATGTTATTTTCCGCGACCTGGAACATTTGATCTCAACCTTGCTGATGTTTTGGTTTTGGGTCACGCCAATTTTTTATCCGATAGAAATGATCCCCGGTAATTTTCGTTGGATCTTTAATTTAAATCCGCTGTCCGTATTTATTTTATTCTACCGGGATATCATCTTTTATTGCAGGATGCCGTCTTTTGCAACATTCTTGGCGGTGATCATTTGGGCATTCTTCAGTTTTACCATAGGGATATTAGTCTCAATTTGGTTTGAAACCAGCGCCTTAAAACGTATTTGATATGTCTATAATTAAATTTAAAGATGTGTGGGAGATGTACCGGATCAAGTTTATTCTTGAGGGTAAAGCCTCCTGGGAAAACTTTCAGGCTTTACAGGGGATTAATTTTTCCCTGGAAAAAGGTGAGTTATTGGGGATTATCGGAGAAAACGGTTCAGGCAAATCGACCATTTTAAGGTTAATTGCCGGGATGTTAAAACCTGACCGGGGCCAGGTTGAGGTTTCAGGCAGCGTCTCCGGACTTTTGGAATTGGGCGCCGGATTCCAAACAGAGCTTACCGGCCGGGAAAACATTTCTCTGCAGTGCGAACTCTTTGGTTTGCGTAGAGATCAGGCCAAAGAAAAATTCCAGGATATTATTGATTTTGCTGAAATCGGCAAGTTTATAGACGCACCGGTAAAATGTTATTCTCAAGGGATGTTCGTGCGCCTGGCATTCGCGATAGCGGTGCATATGGATACCGATATTTTCCTGGTGGATGATACGCTGGCCGTGGGGGATGAATATTTTCAGAGAAAATGCATTAAGGAAATATTTAAGATAAAACAAAAAGGCAAAACAGTTGTTATTGTTACTCATGATATGACTATGTTACAAAAACTCTGCGCAAGAACAATATTCTTGAAGCAGGGGATGTTGGTTAAAGATGAAGAAACAGCCAAGGTGGTTTCTTTTTATTCGCAGACTGTCGGCAGCCCGAAAGGGATAGCTATTGTCGAGAAGAAGCGGTTTAATCTGGTGTTTAATAACGGCAGGTTGTTGTTGAATTGGGATGGGAGATTGATTACGCCTTCATCCGGTATTTTTACGACATTTGGGGTATCTGATGTATGGTATAACTCTTTCCAGGCGGAGTGGGATGTTCAGGAGTCCGGCGGTAAGCTGGTAGCGACGGGTAGATTTTATCATCTTGCAATGGCTCAAATCTGGAGGATAGAAGTTTGTGAAAACTATGAGATTAAGTGGGATATAGAAATTGAGCTGGAAAAAGATACAAAATTGCCTGAGGTATATGTCAATGTTATGCTCATTGACGGCTATAGTAAATGGTTTGCTGATTCTGAGCAGGGCGAGTTTCCTGTAATCAAAGAAGAAAATAAATATTGGAAATCCATGTCTCTTAAAAATAACTCAAGCGCCTGTATTGGGGTATATGCGCAGGAGCTTGCTTCAGGCAGGCTTCCGGCCTTACTTTTTGAGCAGGCGCGCCTGAGATATCATTGCCAGGCGGATATCTTAAATTCTGACTATATCAGTCCCGGCCGCGTTCTGCAGTATAAGACAATACCTTCCGGGGATCCCAATAACCAGGCCAGCAGGTTTATATGTTTTGCGGGGAAAATAATTGTCGACGTAGCTGATATCGGTGATTATGTTGATAAGGCGCAAAAAGAGTCTGTTCTATCAATAGGAAAATTAAAACTGGTATTTGATAACGGCAGGCTGATGTTATTATTTAATGATCTGCCTTTAACCAAAGCCGACCATATGTATAGCGCATTTTTTGTAAAGCAAAGATGGCTTACTTCAGATTCGGCCTTTTGGACGCTAGAGAAAGAAAAAGATAATAAAATGGTTGCTCGTGGAAGCTGGCATAACCTGGGAATTTCCCAAATATGGCGGATCAATATTTGCGATGATCATTCTTTCAGCTGGGATGTGGATATAGAAGTTAATCAGGAGATAGCCATTGAACAACAGCGCCTGAGGTGTTTCTTTTCCGAAGGTTTTAAATTATTCTCTAGCGGGCTTATTAATGAGAAATTCAGCGATGTATTTAACGATACTGATGTAGATTTATTAAAAAGATGCGTCTCTTCAGGGGAAATAGGCCTGCAGGATCCCGGTGCTAGATTACCCGCTTTAACGCTAACCTTTTCTAAGGAATTAGGTAATTTTATAAAAGTCTTTAATTCTGATTATTACAGTAAGGCAAGGCTGCTGCATTTAGAAAAGGTGGAACCGGAAACAAATATTATATTTTCCCCTGGTAAGTACGAATGTTTTAAAACCAGATTTTCTTTAGAGGAGAATAAGTTAACCCAAGTTGATGACCTGGATACTGTTATTGAGGATAAAAATATCAGATTTGTACTTAATGGGGGAAGCGGAAGGTTTTATAAAGACTCAAAAGAGATAACCAAGAATATTGCTTTATATACTTCAATGCGCTCTGACGGCCGTTGGCATGATTCTTCTTCATCTGCCCGCTGGAAGATTGTTTCTAGGGATAGCCGAAAGATTACGGCTGTGGGTAAATGGTTGGATCTGCCGGTTTATCAGGAATGGGAAGTTGTGTTTAAGGATACGGGGGTTTTTGGATGGAAAGTCAGCCTAGGGGTGGAGAGAGAGATTGAGCTGGATCGTCTTCAGGCGAATATCATGTTTTCTGAAAGGTTCTCTCAATGGGCGGCAGATAATGACCAGGGCGACTTCCCGGAGTTCAGGGATGATATTGATGATGATTGGGATTGCCTATGGTGCGGCAAGGAAGGCAACCGGCTCATAAGCCTGAAAGAGAATCCTGCTTATAAATTACCGGAAGTTTCCCTGTCGCTTCAAGAATTAAATCCGCAGTGGTGTTTTAAAATAATAAATTCTGACCGGTATCATCGCGGCAGGCTTTTGCAATATTCGTCTTCTTTAAAAACAAAATTTACTCCGGGAAAGTATCCTTATTTCTCCGGGATACTAACCATAAAGAGCAAATAATGGATATATCCGTCATAATCCCTACTTATAACCGAAAACTTAAACTTAAAGCTTGCCTGGATTCTCTATTCGCGCAGAACTATCCCAGTGATGCTTTTGAGGTCATTGTTATAGATGATGATTCTGTTGATGGAACCGGGGAGATGCTTTGCGCGCTTTCCAAGATAAATTCAAATTTAAAATATTTTATGCAGAGGCATAGCGGACCTGCGGCCGCCAGGAATTTAGGTATTCAATATGCCCAATCAGAAATAATCGGTTTTACGGATAGTGATTGTGTTCTGGATAAGGATTGGGTTAAGCGCATGGTAGAGGGGCATCATTTAGAAAAGCATATTGCGGCAATCGGAGGCGCTACCGCGGTCGATAGCCATAATATTAAGGCTCAGGTTAGCCAATTCTTAAGCGATGGAGCGATAGAGACGCGGATAAACGGGAACTCTGAAACCATATTTTTCCCTACTTGCAATGTATCTTTTAAGCGGGAGTATCTTGCCAGCGGGTTTAATGAATTGTTTCCTTTGCCTGCGGGTGAGGATTTAGATTTCTTCTGGAGGCTTTTTAAAAAAGGCGGCAGATTCAGTTATAAAAAAGACATAAAAGTATTCCACGATTGCCATACAGATCTGATCTCATTTTTAAAACAGGCCTATATGTACGGCCGCGGTAATTATTTAGTTCAATATATGCATCAGGATCATCCTTTGCTAAAAGAAATAAAGACCAAAAACAACCGTGATTTTATTTCCGGATTAGTTATAAATATTATTAAAATACCGCGTTTTTCCTGCCTTTTGGGGAACCGTCTGATCCAGCGCCTTAATGGATTGAGTCTTTATAATAAATTCCAGGTTTATATTTATTTCGCGTTGCATAAAGTTAATTATTTAGCGGGAAATACCCTTGAGCATCTCAGGGCAAAGAAAATGTTCAATGGCAATTCTCCTAAACCGGAGTTAATTATTCTGGATATATCCCACAGATGTAATCTAGAGTGCAATATTTGTGAGATCAGAAAAGATAAACCGATTAAAGAGTATAGCTTAAAGGAGGTAAGCAGCATTATAGAGCAGGCAATTGACTGGCAGGTCAAGGAGTTTGCTTTATCCGGCGGCGAACCTCTTATGAGGGAGGATATTTTTGAAATTTTAGATTTTGTAAAAGAAAAGAATTACCATATTGGGATATTAACCAATGGAGTTATGCTAAGCGATAATTTTATGGAAAGACTGCTCCCGTATTTGACAGGTGGCTTCCTTTCTTTGAGTATTTCCCTGGACGCCTTGACTCCGGAGACTCATGATGAAATCCGGGGGGTTAAAGGTGCTTTTGAAAAAACCTCAAGCGCATTTAAGAAACTTTCCGGATTGAAAGAAAAGTATTCCGGCATAAACTTTAATTCAATCTCAATAATTCTTAATGAGAATTTAGAAGAACTTCCTGATTTGGCTATTTTTTTAAAGTCATTAAATGTGAACTCTATTCAGTTCCAACCCTTGCTTTCAAATAATCTGATCATGAAAGAGAGAAAAAAGGGCGCTAAATATTGGATTGCTCCGGACAGGCTTGCTGTTTTAGACAGGACAATCGAGCGCCTTATTGATTTTAAAAAGAACAACCTTTCCCTTGTGCGTAATTCAGAAAACAACCTCAGGTTAATGAAGAAATATTTTCGGGGAGAATTAAATCAGCAAGATGTGCAATGCCAATATGCGACTAAAACCATGCTCATCGCTAATAACGGAGAGGTCACCACGTGTTTTGAGAGCTATGGGAACGTCCGTAAGAATAGCTTGCAAGAAATATATGCGTCTAAGAATTGTAATCAGGCAAGGGGCAGGGTTAGTGATTGCAGGCATCCCTGTCTTTTACCATGTTTTTGTGATTAGTTGGTTATCGCTCAAACTCAAGGCGGCGCTTTTAGCCGGTTAAGGAGATAGATTATGCATATCCCGGAAAAATTAAAAAAAGATATAGGTTTTTGGTTGTCGAGGAAAATTAATTATCCCCTGGTTCCCCCGGATACCCTGCAGATTTCAGTTACTAGCAGATGTAATCTAAGGTGCCAAATGTGCAATGCCTGGAAAGATGCCAAGAAAGAACATGAACTTAGCCTGGAAGAGATTAAGAGTGTTATCAGCCAATGTAAGGAGTGGGGGGTAAAGGAGGTTAATTTATGCGGTGGTGAACCGTTAATCAGCGAATCAATCTTCGATATAATTAGATTTGCCAAGGTTTCCGGCATGAAGGTCATATTGACAACCAATGGCACTTTAATTACGGAAGACTTAGCTAAAGAATTGATTCAGTCAGGGTTGGATATCATTACGATATCGGTTGACGGATCAAAAGCTGCAACGCATGACAGCATTAGGGCTCAGCCCGGGGCTTTTGATAAGATAATGCAGGGAATAAAATATTTAAACAGCTGCCCGGATACCAAGAAGTTGATCAAGGTGATGATTTTAACCCTCTCCAACTATAACTTTGAAGAGCTGGAAGAGTATTTTTCTTTGGCCAGGAGCTTATCCATTGACGCGCTGTATATAACTTCCGTAGTTTTTGATAACGTCAAGCTTTACAAGCAGGATTCATCCGGGACAGAGGGCAACTTGTGGATTACCGGGGAGCGCCTGAATAAGCTTGATCAGATGATAGATAAAATCAATATCCTCCAGCGGCAAGGTTATGGCTTAAATTATCCGAGTTTTAGTTTGATTAAGAAATATTTTAGAAGGAATATCCGCAAGGGAGAATGGGTTTGTTTTGCCGGTTATCGCCGGCTTGCATTAGTCCCTGGAGGGACAATCCAGATGTGCGGTGAAGAAATCGGTAACATCAGGAAAGAACCTTCAATAAAAAGAATCTGGTATTCTGCTAAGGCCAGGAAAAAAAGGATCAGTATAAGAAAGTGCCGTAATTACTGTCTTCAGGATTGTCATGCGCGGGATGAATCGGCGAGTTTAAAAAATATCATCAAAAGCAACTTTAAGAAATAAATATGGATATCGCTTTAATTTTTCCTCCTCTTTATGGTGTTGATATGCCGCCTTTGGGTTTGGCGTATATTGCCGCGCAACTGATTAAATACGGGCATAAGGTAAAAGTTTTCTGTTTTAATTCAGAGCTCTATAATCAGGATAATAATAAAAAACCGCTTTGGGATTGGGACAAAACTGATGAATGGGCTACTTTGGATAAGATTAACAGTCATTTTGATGTGAAGGCGTTAATAGAAAAATGGGCGCAGGAGGTTCTAAAAAGTAACCCGCGCATTGTCGGTATCAGTACTAACAACTTTTCGATGATTTTGGCCAATCTTTTGGCGGATAAAATTAAGGAAAAAAGTAACAATGTGTGCATAGTCTTCGGCGGTCCCTGGTGTACTGAAGTACTGGAAAACAATCAATTGAATAAAAATGTCGATATCTATGTACGCGGGGAAGGTGAGGCGATTATCACGGCTATTGCCGGAAAAATAGCAAATAACGAGACCTGGAAGGATTTTGATATTAAAGGGACAATAGTAAACACCGGATTTGGGTTTAAGGATAATGGCTGGAATGATGCATCTCTGGATATAAACAGTATACCCAGCCCGGCGCTTGACTTATTTGATTTTAACAGCTATACAAATAAGGATGAAATTCCCATTATCTTTAGCCGGGGCTGTAACTATAATTGTAAATTTTGCACAGATAAACCAATTTGGGGTAACCACAGGATGCGTAAGGCAGAAAATATCGTTTGCGAAATGGTCAAACATAGTGAAATGTTTAAGCGGAAACGGTTTAAGTGTAATGATTTAATGATCAACGGTGATTTGGGTACGTTGGATAGCTTATGTGGTTTGATCATAAAAGATAACTTGAATTTTGAATGGGGGAGCATGGCCCGGGCCAGGCCGGATATGACCCAGGAGATGTTTTATAAATTAAGAAAAGCCGGATGTATCTATTTAACTTATGGCATAGAGAGCGGAGCTGCGAAAGTACTTTATCATATGGGTAAGCCCGCGAAAAAAACTATCGCACAGTCATTAAAGAGGACGCATGCAGCTAAGATTAAAGTGAACACTCTTTGGATGGCAGGGTATCCCGTGGAGGGCTGGCTGGATATTGCAGAGACGATGCTTTTTTTGATTTTTAACAGAAAGAATATTGATGAATTTGTAAGTGTTAGCCCGTGTTATATCCCAAAAAAGTCCTGGCTTGGGAAACAACAGGACGCGCTTAAGATTAAATACAACGATAAATCTGAATGGTACATTGGCAATACCAATACTCCTTATGTCAGGCAGTTAAGAAGAAAATGCCTGATGTTTCTTGCCAGGTCTTTAGGTTTATACCGGGGAGGAATAAAGTAATGGCGAATTCGACTAGTACGTTGGGGGGAGTATTTGACAGGTATAAAAGAGATTATTTATTCCATTTTTCACGCCTGCTTAACCAGGTATTGATTGAACCGGAGATGATCCAGATCATGTTAACTAACCGGTGCAACATAAAGTGTAAAATTTGTAGTGTGTGGAAGCAGGGCTCAGGCGAAGAGATGACTACTGAGGTGGTAAAGCGCCTGATTGATCAGGCCATTGAAATGGGCATTAAAACAATTTATATGACCGGAGGGGAAGCCTTCTTGCGTAAAGATATATTTGAGTTAATTGATCATGCGGCGCGTCCGGGAATTATTACTACCGTTAATACCAATGGGAGTTTTATCACGGACAGGTTTGCCAAGAAGATTGTTTCCTCAAAACTCAGGAATATTAATTTTTCTCTGGATGGCGCAATTCCTAAAACCCATAATGCTATCCGTGGAGAATATGTATTTGAAAAAGCCTTAAAAGCTATTGAGTATATTAATTATTACAAAAAGTTGTTGCATCGGGATGATCCATCTAACGAAGAACAACGTTTAGATGTTACCTTGACCAGCGTTATTACAAAAGCAAACCTTGAAGAACTCACTGAATTAGTGAGGCTTGCTGAAAAGCTCCACTGTTGTTTCATATGTTTTCAGCCGCTGGTTGATAATGGTAATTTATTGGAAAGTTTAAGCCTCAAGACCGAATTCTGGATAGAAGAGGCGGATATCCCCAAACTTCAAAAGGCATTCAGTGAATTGGAGCAGATGAGAAGAAGCCAAAGTTTATCTTTGGGGGTCGATTTTATGCCTGAGAAAACAATTCAGCATTTCAGAAGACAGAGAGCCGTGAATACCTGTTTTGCCGGCTTTACCAGGATTTTTGTCAACCCGCACGGGGATATTAGTTTTGTTTGCTTCCCTTCATTTGGAAACACTAAGGTTGAATCTTTGCAGCAGGCCTGGTTTTCCGAACAGGCTTTTGCTTCCCGAGGGCAGCTTAAGGCCTGCACTGTAAATTGTACCCAATTTTGTTCTGAACGCCCGCAGTCAGACGCTATCCAGGAAATCCATCAGCGGTTTAAACAGGAGATACAATCTTCCCAGGCATCAGATCAGGAGGCCGTTATCGCAGAAGAGTATGCCTTTTTGCAGTCAATGTCGGCATTAATTACTTCGGCAAGCATCGCGGTAAATGAAAAACATCAAGCCTTAGCTGATATAGAGAAAGTGTTATGTATGCAGAAAGGTGAAATACTATGAGTATGCTGAATGCTCAGCAGTATGCGGATATGTCCTTTGACTTATTCTACATCGCTATGTCAGACCGGTGTAATTTAAGCTGTATTATGTGTTCAACCACAAAACATCCCGCCGAATATGGTAGTGATATGCAGAACATTGAATTGGGAGTTGAGCAATGGAAGGCCGTAATCGCAAATATTACCCGGTTTAAAATAAGGACTATTAGTTTTGGAGGCGGAGAACCCTTGTTGAGAAAAGAAGATTTAAGCCAGCTTGTAGGAATGGTTGCTTCGCGTAATATAAACGTAAATATTGTTACAAATTCTACTTTGCTTACCAGCGAATTCCTGGAAACTATCAGTAAATATAAAGAGCGGATAGATTTTATTCTTTCCCTGGATGGCCTGGAGGAAGAAACCGATTCTATCAGGGGCAAAGGGGTTTTTAAGAAGGTTATGCAGGCCACGGATATGCTCAGGAAAAACAACTGGCGATTTCTATTCACGACAGTACTTATGCCGTTAAACTTTCTCCGTTTTAAGGGCTATCTTGAGTTTGTCCATAAAGAATTTCCCGAGACAATGGTAGATATCCAGCCGGTTATACCGCATAACGAAATTTACTTCATGAGAGAAAAATTTGTCTTACCGCAAGAGCATCTCGTTGCCTTAAGAGAAGTTTTAGATTACCTGCATCAGGAGGCATGGCCTCAGACTTCCGAGCCGTTTTTGCGCAGAGAACACCTGTTAAATATTGTTGAAGACGTTAATTTGTTGTGGGCAGATTTGCTAAGCCGCGGCTATATTCGTCAGGATGGTACCATTCTGGATGGGTTTAGGGATTTATCCGAC
>Ga0247841_10013128_pt1 | contig 10654 bp, 8 predicted proteins | sample LaCruzMarch2015__2_FD_192410 | JGI IMG/M metagenome (GOLD analysis project Ga0247841, IMG submission 192410) | Freshwater microbial communities from meromictic Lake La Cruz, Castile-La Mancha, Spain - LaCruzMarch2015_18m | ecosystem: Environmental > Aquatic > Freshwater > Lake | place: Spain...
ATCCAGCAAGGGGCTTTTCTTTTTGTCCATTTTGCAAAACTTAGTTTTTCACCATTATAATATTCCCGATATGCTTTAATTGCATTCTTTTGTTTATATCTTTCTGGCATTGCTTGGATTGGTTGAGAAAATTTTATTCTTGGTAATTTTGGGGGATGATCATAACACCAAGCAATTACTTTTTGGCTTTTGTGAATCTTCCCATATCGATGAGTGTATTCTTTGCATAATTCTAATCCTAATTCTCCAAGTCCCAAATAATTTTCTATGCTTTCACATGCCCATAAAACGCAAGGATGTTTTTGATGCGTTGGTTTATATGGTGCTTTAGAATTATTTTTCCAATGGCACGTGCAAAGTATTTGTGCTGTTTCAAGAATCATTTTAACAACATGTTTATCACAATGCATTTTAGCACATTTCTCCGGGTTTTTGTGTAAATAAAAAATGTTCATTTTAGTAACTTAGAATTTTTTAATTAATATGGGATAGCGGGGAGTCGAACCCCGGACACCATGATCTTCAGTCATGTGCTCTCCCGCTGAGCTACTATCCCAAATTATTAATTCAAGGTAGTTTTTTAAATGTTATTGAAAGAAATTGATATAAAAAATTGTAAGTCAGGGATAGGCCACTAATTTGACCACGCTTGGGCGAATTTGCCTTTAATAAAAAATTGTAAGTCAGGGATAGGCCACCTTCTGTTGTTCGTCGTTTGATTTCTCAACGAACCGAACATGTTAACATTCAACTAAGCGGCTTTAAGCCTTTCACTAGTCAAGGTGCGCGTTTCATCAAATCTTTCGCGTCGAAGTTCACCGCATGGTTCATAACTCGACGAAAGCTGTGGCGTTTCTGTAGCAGAGCTTTGCCTCACGACAATCCAGATTTCCCGGATGACTCCTTTTCAGGAATAATCAAATTAATGATTAAGAGTGGGCGGACCTTCCTCAGAAGTAATTTTGTTATTATCAAAATTTGCTTATCTAAAAGCAACCCCCGAAGTTAACTGCCTGACTTACAAAAATAAAGAGAATTGATAGTTTTTAAGGCTTTTCATATAACAATAGAAGAATAAATATTATTTCTTTTCGGTATAAATTGCAAATTCATATATTTTTTTCTCTTGAGAATATGCCGCATAAACTACAAAGTCTTTTTCTCTACTCAAGTTTATTTTTAATTGCTCACCTAAATAATCCCCATCTGGAACACAATTTTTATTATTTGGGAGTAGACCACGTGTGAGCCATTCTAAATCAGAATTTTTTTCTTCAAACTTCTCTATCTTAGAGGTTTTTTCTTGAACTTCTTCTTTAGCCATACAAAAAATTAATTAATTCACTATTTAATGATTTAGGTTTACAAAAGAATATGTTTTTTTGAGAAGAGTAAAAGAATTATATTATTTTTAACCGAAATGTTTCCTATTTTCGTAACCTCTTCTTCTTGAATTATATGCAAAACCTTCTTGCTCAAGTTTTTCTTTAAGAAGAGAAGTGTCAATTTCTTTTAAGTCATAAGGATTTGAAACCTTTGAAGCAATACAAGTTAATTCTTTATCAGAAACGAAGCCTCCTCTATAGATACCTCTATCAAAGATTGCTTTAACAACTTGCTGAGCAAAAATTCTTCCATCAAGTGTAATATTTTTATTATCCATAATTTTCAAACAAAATACGCATATTTAAATCTTTTGTTTGTTACTTCTTTTGAATAACAACTAATCCTAAGAATATTTTTTCTTTTGAAATATGCTCCAGATGATGTAAGTTAAACCAAAAGTTATTACAGATGATAAAATAAAATTTATAGTTCTGCTTAGATTAATATCAGGGCACACACCAAAGCATCGTAAAGATATAGAAACATAAATTCCCGCAATTAGTCCTAAGATTATAGAAGTAATAACCTTTCCTTTCGTTGCTTTAAAGTTCATACTTTAATTAGAATTATTTTGTTTAAATTCCTATCTCTTAGAGGGTTTTCCTGGAGATTCATTTTTATCCATATAAAAAATTAACTAATTTACTATTTAACGATAAAAGGATGTCTTTTGGATACCTTTTGTTCGAATTATAACAAGAGGATTCATTAACACTATTTCATTTGGTCTTTTTAGATAATTCCCTCTATGAATAACCTCGCTTACCACATAATCCTTCTTTAAGTTTTTATTTTCTGGATCAAAGAGTCTATAGAATTCTTTTACTCTAGGGAGTTCTCCTTCCACATTTTTAATTGTAATATCTTCTTCTTCTGTAAAAATCTCTAAGTCATATTTAACCATAAGAGCTCAATAAAAGATCCATATTTAAGCTTTTCTCACCAAAAAATAACTCGACAAGCAGTAGAAGATTTATTCCCAACTAGGAAGTTTTTATTACTGATAATATTTTTTATAAAGCTGTTTTTTGCATCCAGCAATAACAAAATATTAAATTGAGGCTTTTAGTAAATCTATGCTGAAATTCTCGCCCTTGCGGGCTTAAATCTTACACAAGATTTCTATCAACGTCATCTTCTTTGACGGCCTTTGTTGTCTCGTCTTGCGGATGGCTTCGAGCTTAGATGCCTTCAGCTCTTATCCATACAATGCGTGGCTATGCAGCCTGCCAATTGACAACTGCTCACTAGAGGCATCCAAGCACCGTTCCTCTCGTACTAGATGCTTGTTCCACTCAGACAACTACACGCCTAGTAGATATTATACAAACTGTCTCGCGTATGTTATTCCAATCTTTCGAATTGGCATGGACTATACCATTATCCATTGTTTGCACAATGGCAATCAGCGTTTTACCTTCTCTTTTGTAACGAGAAAGTCTAGAATTTTTCACATGAGTGCTTTGGTCTTTTTCTCATGCGCCTTTATTAAAGGACTCTAAGTCTCTACGGGGATAAAGTTTTACTAACTACCTCATATGTTATTTTTCTTTTCTTAGAATAGTTTAATTCCTTAAATTTATCCACAAGTTTGCAGATTTCTAAAAAATCTTTATCAGATTTTTTAGTTTCAAGTTTATTAAATATTTCTAATCCAAGATTAATCTGCTCTTTCTTTAATCTAACATATGGTTTTAGAAGTAAGAGTAATTTCTTTACTTCTTTTGTATCAACAATTGTGTAATCGCTAATTCCTGTTTTTCTGTGACGAATATATCCTGCTTGAATTTGCTCTTTAAGCCATTCAAGAATTCTTACATTCGTTGTATCTTGATAAAAACCTATAGAGGTTCTTATCTGGAATTTTTGTTTATAGTCTTTTCTTGGAATTATCTGGAAGAATATGCTTCCATCTCCATCTAAAAAACCAGCGATATAAGCAAGTGTTGTCGAGTCTGTAAATCTCATCTTCCCTCGGTATTGCCATATCTTTCTTGTTAATAATTCTTTTGTCTTAATCAGACAATGAATCCAAGAAGACGTAGGGTTCACCGATATGAGCTGATTTTATTTATCATTGAATTACTCCAATGCAACGCCGCTTTATTCAACGTTCTTAACCCAGCTAACGATCCCTTTTAATGTGTGAACTCCAACACCCTTGCACGCTTCTGCACGCGCAGGATAGGGAGAGCCGACAGCGAAATACCAAACCGCGCCGTCAATATGGACTATCGGGCGCGACAAGCTTATTATCCTTGGGGTAACTTTTCTATCAGACACGGCTTCTATTAAAAAAGCACGTGGGTTCACTAGGCCCAGCTTTCGCTTCTGCATTTCTTGCTTTTCAAAATACAGTTAGATAAGCTTTTGCCCTCGCACTCTACTCTGGATTTCCAAGCCAGATGAGCTTATCTTTGGGTCCTATGGATATCTTTTCCACAGGGTGCCGCCCCAGCCAAACTACCCGCCTGCTGCTGTCCCATAAAATAGTAAGCAGTTTTAAAAAAAATGAGTAGTATTACAAGTTTGCTCCACAATCACCTAAATGACTGCTTCGACGCTCCTACCTATTCTATGCATTTTTTTTAAAACCACAACAACAAGTTGTAGTAAAGTTCCACAAGGTCTTCACTTCCCACTAGGCGTCTCCGGTCTGTGCACCGGACAATATTTTCAGAAGGCTCCAACTAGGGACAGCGACAACCTCGTTAAACCATTCATGCAAGTCGCCATTCAGACGACAAGGTATTACGCTCATTATGTTACATCAAGAAATAATTTTCTTGAAGACATTACATTTCTGCAATGTTCTGAATATCGCTATTCAGTTCGGACTATATCTTAATAATAAAAACCTACGGTTTTTCTTATCAACTTTTCCCTTAAATTTGGGTCAAGCCTGATATTTATTATTTCTAGCGTATAGTCTCTGAGGATTTTAGAATTTAATATTCTAATCTTTCCTGCTGATTGTCCGCAATTTGAAATTTTTACTGCCGATTTATCGACGAGTATTCAAATATTCTCGGATGTTCCAGCATATAGCTAGATTTTCTCCATTTGGTTTAATTTTTTCTGTTTACTTTCGCTATGAATCCTAGAGCGACAATTTTTCTAAAAAATTGTTAACACTGAAATTTTTTTCAAAATTCTCGTGAACTCCAATTTCTAAAGAAATTGTCGTAAGGCAGTCGTAATCTTCTACCTTAAGAGAGTCATAGTTACTCCCGCCGTTTGATGGACCTTAGCTCCCTTGAAAAGGAGTTTTAGACACCACCACTGGGCAGGTCTCACCGCGTATACAAGTCTTTTCAGATTAGCACGCAGCTACGTTTTTGGTAAACAGTCGGGCCGTCCTTGTTACTGTGATCTACCAATGCACTCACATTTCTGAAGAGCACAAAGATAGACACCCCTTCAACCGAAGTTACAGGGCTAATTTGCCGAATTCCCTTAGTTGGTTTTACCTTTCAGGTCTTAGCCTTCTCAGCTAGGGCACCAGTGCCGGTTGTGGGTACAGATAATCAAATCAAGAATGCAAGCTTTTCACTGGCTCTCGGAATCAGCGATTTTGTTCACCAAATTCTTCTGTGTCTTTGGATTACCCTCGACAAATTTCTTCGATGAAATATCCTTCCGGATATTCGCCTATCCCAAAGCTAATTGCATTATGTAAGATTTAATTAGTACAGGAATATTAACCTGTCATCCATCATCGTACTCAGTTAAGATACGACTTAGGTTCTGACTAACTCTTGGATAACTTATATTGCCAAGAAAACCTTACCCTTTCGACCTTTTCCATTCTCAGGAAAATCACATCCTACTATTACCAAGATTCTCATTAGTTTCCGCTCCAATATTTCTTTCGAAATCTCTTCTGCGCAGAAACCACGCCTGCTTACTAGAACGCTCAACTGAGCGCCTCCAAAGTGTCGGTATTATGCTTGAGCCCCGTCCATTTTCGGGGCATCGAATCTCGATAGGTGAGCTGTTACGCTTTCTTTAAATGGTAGCTGCTTCTGAGCTTACATCCCTAGTGTCTTAGATTCAATACTCCCTTTGATACACTTAGCATAAATTTTGGGACCTTAACTTTGGTCTCCCTTGTTCGGGTTTCGGAACAGCATCTTACATGCCGCCCCTGTTTCCTGTCTTACGCAGTTAACAGATTCTTAGTTAGAAAAGTTTCCGTAAGCATTAGCTCCTGCAAAACTTATCTGTACTTTACACCGTTAACAAACTAGACAAGGCTATACGTAGGCATATTTCAGCAGGAACCAGCCATCGCCAGATTAGATAGGCTTTTCACCCCTAATCACAAATCATCCAAGTATATGTTCGTAACACCGGTTCAGACCTCCATTCTCCTTTCGGAAAACTTCATCTTATTCATAATTAGATCATCTGGCTTCAGGTCTTGCCCATGTGACTAATCGCCATTTCGGACTTGCTTTCGCTTTGGTTACTCTCTATAAGAGATTAGCCTCGCCACATAGATAAATTCCTTGGCCCGTTTTTCAAAACGTACGTTACAACCCCAATGAAATTAATCATCAGAAGCAGTAACAAACTGTAACTGACAGATTTCAAGTCTTTTAACCCTCTTTCAAGAGTACTTTTCAGCTTTCCCTCGCGGTACTAGTGCGCTATCGGACTTTGGTTATATTTAGGGTTAGCGGTTAATCCCGCCATATTCAGACTTCCAATCCAGGAAGCCCTACTCTTTTAAGGAGCGGCATATCAATTTAGTCTACGGGGCTATAACCCTCTAAGGCCTTATTTTCCAATAAAGTTTGACTCTTTGACTTAGCCACTTATCCTCACCACATCTCTTGCTTCTTTTCAAAAGTAGATTCAGTTTGCCCTCTGCCCTTTTCGCTCTCTGCTATTAGGGGCATCACTTTTGTTTTCTTTTCCTACCGGTACTAAGATGTTTCAATTCCCGGAGTAATCTCCCTTCTCAGGGTAATTAAGAAATCTTGGGATCAAAGCTTGCATGCAACTCCCCCAAGCTTATCGCAGCTTGCCACGTCTTTCGTCGGTACCAAAACCAAGCTATCCGTCTGTCAGTATAAATAGTAGTAATAATTTTTCCTAGTTATACCTTATTAATAATATTGTATTATATTATAAAGTGGGAATAAATCTTCTACTGCTTATCTCATTGAACATAACGATGAAAATTGTTTATAATTCGTTTTCATCTTTGACATAATGTCCTCAAACTGATAAGAGATCTTAGATCTCTCACCATGAATTTTTCTTCCAACGTTTTCCGAGGAAAACGATGTAGAAAACATTTTTGTTTTCTTCATTTTTTGGTAAGTATGATTTGTGATTGTGATTTTTGACTTATCTTTTATTTTTTATGTATTGTCTTTCTTCTGATGAATTTTGTTTTATCGCGTAATTGCAAATGTTTGTGCAATATTCTTTTCCATATAAGGTGCATCTGCCAGCTGGAAATCTTTTTTCCCATTCCTTACATTTTTCCTGTTGTTCTAATTCTTGTGTTTTCATTTTATTTTTTCCTAAAGTTTAAATTCCATTATGAAAAATCTTTCGATTTTTTATTGGATTCGGCAACTCTCCACTCAAGAAGAATGGACCTGCCGGGAATTGAACCCGGAACTCCTCGGTGCAAACGAGGTATTATACCGTTGGACTACAGGCCCATAAATGACCACGCTTGGGCGTTTATTCACGGAAAAATAAATTTTTCCAGTGTTGAAAACAACCTCGTGGTTTCTCAATCTTCTGAGCCCGAGTTTATTTTTAAACTTTTTTAATAAAGAGTATGTAGAAACAATCCTGCTGTCGTAGATTATAAAATAATTTATTATATTATAGGAGGTGATCCATCTGCAGGTTCCCCTACAGATACCTTGTGACGACTTAACCTACCTTGTCATACTAAGGTTCTCCTTCGAAAAGTTTCACCATAGTATAACTTGGTTGGTTTGACGGGCAGTGTGTGCAAGAGACAGTGACATATTCACCGTTCGCTGCTAACAAACGATTACTACGGATTCCAGCGTCATGAGGCTGGGTTTCAAACCTCAATCTGGACTGAGATAGACTTTAGGAGATTAGCTCCTCCTTTCGGAGTTGCATCTCATTGTATCTACCATTGACGCGCGCGTGTCGCCTAGGGTCTTCGGACTGTACTCACCTAACGTAGCCCACGCTTTCATCCTTGTTACCAAGGCAATCTCTCTATAGTCCGTGTAGTAAATAGAGATGTGGGTCTTGCCTGTTACCTGATTTAACAGGTCACCTCACGGCACAGGCTGACGTCGGCCATGCAATTCCTCTCAGCGTGTCAGGTAAGCCCTTCAGACTGACCTTCATTCTGCTGTCGATCCTAGTGAGGTTCACGGTGTAGAATCTAATTGAACCGCACGCGTCACCCGTTGTAGTATCTCCCCGCCAATTCCTTTAAGTTTCGGTCTTGCGACTATACTTCCCAAGTAGTACACTCTTCGCCTTCGCTTCAGCACTAATACCTCTCGAGGAGGCACTAATGTTTAGTGTACAGTGTTTACTGCTAGGACTACACGGGTATCTAATCCGTTTTGCGCCCCTAGCCTTCATCCCTTACTGTCAGAACCGTCCTCGTGAAATGCCTTCGCTGTTGTTAGTCCGTTCAAGATTAACACATTTTACCGCTACTTTGAACGTACTTTTCACGTCTTCCGGTCTCTAGCCTAGCAGTACTTCCTGCCCGCTCCATCCTTGAGAGATGGAATTTCACAGGAAACTTACTAAGCAAGCTACGGATGTTTTAGACTCAATAATAATGGCTGCGACTTGGACCGCGGGTATTACCGCGGCGGCTGGCACCCGTCTTACCCAGTCCTTATTCGCCAAACTTTTTATATTTGGCAAAAGCTTTTCAAAAAGAAAAGCACTCTGGCTCAATCTGTCACGCTTTCGCGCATTGCAGAAGATTCCTAACTGCTGCACCCCGTAGGGCTGGGAATAGTTTCTCAGATTCCCTCTCAGGGCCCCTCCGCTAAGAGCCCTTACGGATCTTTGGCTTGGTGGGCAGTTACCCCGCCAACAACCTAATCCGCCGCAGCCCCATCCTTAGGCACGAATTTAAGAGATAAATCGTTCCAGGGTAAATCTCATATTAGGTATTAACCTCAGTTTCCCGAGGGTATCCCTAACCTAAGGGTAGGTTAGCTACGTGTTACTGAGCAGTTCGCCGACTCATCGTCAGACTTGCATGTCTAAGTGCAAACCAGAGAGCCGCAGCCGCCAGCAGGATCAACTGGATTTAAATTAAAATATAAACTATATTTCAACGCATTCTCTTCTTGTAAGATATAAGAATACTTCACACAATTCTCCTAACTATTAGCTTTGTACTTCATTATTATTTTATGGTGGTCTATTACAACTGATGACTGAACTCATTAATTTTTCGTCGATAAATCTAAGAATCATCGATGAGTTCAATAATTACTGTTGATTCAAATTAAAAATTTTAGAAATTTTTAAGATGAGTTTACAATATGACTGCTTCTACATACTTCATACCTTAATTGCTTTGATAAGTCTAATATTAGTTAAGGCACTCATCTTTATTGAAATCTGAAGAAAAAAGTCATTTATAAACCTTTCTAAGGAAATTTTTTTATTTGTCGTCGATTAATTTTTTGTCAGTTTTTTTACCTAAAAAGTGATAATTAAAATTTAAATTATCGGTCTAAAAGAAAATATTTTTTGCAAATCCTCTAATTCTCTTTCAAATTGGTTAGTGGATAATTCAGCTAAAATTTTGTTTAATGTTTTTTTATTTAGAGGATTATCTGCCAAATGGAAAATCCCTTCAACTTTTTTTCCTTTATTATTTACAGTTTTCCAGAGTCCTCTAAATACCTCCGGATTAGATGATCTATATCCTTTATGAAAAATAGCGCCTTCAAACAAGTCAGATCTTAAGTGCGAATATTTTTTTTTAAAAGAAATTTCTAATTCCTCTTTTTTTAAATTATAGATATGTGATTCAATTAAATTTCCCTTATATTTTTCCCAACATTTTCCATTTATTTCTTGGGGATTTTTTTCCTTTAACCAAATATAAAAAAGACTAAAATCTCTTTCCTTACTTACCCATATCCCTTTATAATCTGGCTCTTTTAATGAATTTAACATAGAAATGACAAAAGTAATTTGTTTTTATTGATTTCTCTTATTGAAAATATATTTAATTTAATTAAAGCTTGGACGAAATTGGAATCAGGCTTGACCCTATTTTAAGGGAAAAGTTGATAAGAAAAACCTTAGGTTTTTATTATTCTTCCATCCACCAATCAAGTTCAGGAAGATTTGCTGTTATCCCTCTTATCTTGCAATACTCTCTTGTTAAAAGATAGAAAATTACTCCTAGGCTTTTTGTGCTCTTGTTATTTCCAATTATTATTTGGTCAGCACCTTTTGAATAATTATTTGTATCACAGAACATTAAAACTTTCTTCTTAGCGTTAAGAGTATCCTTTAATGCATTTTTGTCTAGCCATGCGTCGGCAATTACTGTCAATTCATTCTCAAAAAAATCAGGAAGAGCTGTGTTAGTTAAAATTCCAGCAGGATATTTTTTGGTAAATATTCTTATGCCTGTTATTTTTGAAAACATTTCTACTGCTTTCCATCCGGCTTGTCTTTTACATACAATTATAATTTGGTCAGGAGCAAATTTTGCCAAAAACTCTGAGCTTTCTTTTATTTTTTCATCTATTAAATCTGTATTAAAAATCGCTAATCCGTCTGCTCTTCTTCTATAAACAAATGGTCTCATATTAGGAGTTACTACTCTAGTTCCAATATATATTCCAGACTTTACATATTCTTCAAGAGGAATAAGCATATCTGCTTTTTTCTTGAGTTTGACTTTTTCTTTTAAATCCTCACTCTTTATTTCATCTACTTTTTTCTTTAACTTTTCTACTTTCTCCAAAAGTTTTTTCTTTTTTTCTTCAAGAGTAGGTTCTTCCTTTGTTGATTCTAATTCAGCAGATTTCTTTAAAGAAGATTTCTTCTTAGAGTCTTTTTTTCCTTCAATAATTTCTTCAATTACTTCTTCCCCTTTTTCTAATCCTTTTTCAACTAATTCAATTCCATCTTCTACCAAGTCTGCAGCTAACTCTTCCCCTTCTTCTAAGTTTTCTTTTATTTTGGTAATTATGTCTTTAGCCATAAGAGTTTAGAGAAAAATCGGTTTAAAAAGTTTTGTTTTCGAAGAACATACTCAGAA
>Ga0247841_10013129_pt1 | contig 10654 bp, 8 predicted proteins | sample LaCruzMarch2015__2_FD_192410 | JGI IMG/M metagenome (GOLD analysis project Ga0247841, IMG submission 192410) | Freshwater microbial communities from meromictic Lake La Cruz, Castile-La Mancha, Spain - LaCruzMarch2015_18m | ecosystem: Environmental > Aquatic > Freshwater > Lake | place: Spain...
TATTCATACTTTATATTTATCTGGATGTCATAATATAACTGATGTAAGTATGTTAGATAAAGTTCATACTTTGTATCTATCTTGTTGTAAAAATATAACAGATGTAAGTAAGCTAGGAAATGTTCATACTTTATATTTATCAGGATGTAATAATATAACTGATGTAAGTAAACTAGGAAATGTTCATAATTTACATTTATCTTGTTGCAAAAATATAACAGATGTAAGTATGTTAGGAAACGTTCATACATTAAATTTATCTTGGTCTGAAAATGTTAGAGAATTAGGTAATTTATGCAATGTTTATTCACTAAATTTATCTTATTGTAATAATATTACAGATTTAGATGTAAGTAAATTAGGAAATGTTCATAATTTGAATTTATCAGGATGTAAATATATTACAGATATAAGTAAACTTGGGAACGTTCATACTCTAAATTTATCAAGATGTGATAATATATCTGATGTAAGTATGTTAGGAAATATTCATACTTTAAATTTAAAATGTTGTAATAAAATCAATGATGTAAGTATGTTAGGTAATATATATTCTTTAAATTTGTCACAATGTGATGGTATAATAGATATTAGTATGCTAGGAAATGTTCATATATTAAATTTATCTTTTTGTAAAAATATTAAAAATATAAAAAATCTTAATAATGTTCAATCATTAATTTTGTAGATAAAATATATTATAATATTAATTATTTAAATTTATATTATTTATAAAATATTAATTATTTAAATTTAAATAATTAATATTTTATCTTAAAGATAGGTATATAAAATGTTTCAAAATATTATTTTAATTATATTAATTATATTATTATTTTTCTTTTTATCCAATGACGAAAAAATAAATAATTTAATGAGTAAAAAAAATATTAAATATTTATTTATACTAATTATTATATATTTTATATACCAAAATTATAATTTATCAATATTATTAATATTATTATTAATATTTTTATTTTGTAATGTAGATTTTAAAAATAAAATATTAAATAATAAATATTTAGAAAGCTTTAAGGGTTTAAACAGATAAATTAAAGAAAAATTTGAAAATTTCAATTTTGAAGATGAAATAGAAGAAGAGAAAAAACCTAAAATAGAACCTTTCAAAGAAGAAGTAACAAAACTAAAAGATTTATATGAAAATATAAAAATGGAAATTAAAAAATTAACTTAATTTAAATAAAAAAATTTATTTTAAATCTAAATCTATAATATGATTGATAATTTATTATTAAATTTAGCTAATAGTAAATTATTCGCGGGATGTATTATGCTTATGTCAAATATTGGAGGAAGATATTTATCATTAGATATGCCAAATAATATAGAAAAGTTATTTTCAAATTATTTTATATTAAGATGTATAGTCTTATTTTCTATATTTTTTATGGCAACTCGAGATATTTTAATATCTATTTTATTATCATTATTATTTTTTATTATTACAAATTTCTTAATAAATGAAAAGAGTTCATTCTGTTTAATAGGTGTAGAAAAAAATAATAAAATATCTATAGAAGAGTATAATAAAGCTAAAGAAATAATTAATAAATATTATAAAGAGAGTAATAAATAAAAAATTTTATTATTACTATTTAAGTAATGTAAAATTTGAATTGCGTAATATTTTTTAAATTATTATCATAATAAATAATAATTAGATGGGTGATAATATTATTATAAATAAAGAAGGTGACTATAGAAATGAAACGATAAGCAGTGTACCTATAGGAATTAATAATATTATGTTTAATAATAATGAAAATTCTTTTGATTTAAAAAAAGATAGCATTAATAATATTAAGCCGATGTTATCTAGTAATCCTAATACTATAATAATTCGAGATGGTAAAAAAAAAATACTTAAACCATCATTAAATAAAAAAAATATACCATCAAATAGTTTTTCAATGATGGCTAATATTAAGAAAAAAATAGATAAGTCAGAAGATTCATCTTCTGATAATGATAATTCAAATGAATCTTATAGTGATGAGATTTTAACAAATAATAGTTCACCTAATCAAGATAATGAAATAGAAGACGAAACAGAGTATGAAGAGGATCCAGACGATTATAGTTCAATTAATACTAGTAATAAAAATAATAATAAAAAAGATACTTCTTCAGAATATGAAGAAGTGGATGATGATGAAGAAGAAGAGGGAAAAGAATATGTTAAACAAAAAACATATGAAGAAATTCAACAAGAAAAACAGAAAATATTATTTAATCTAGAGAGATTACAAAAACAGGGTTATCCACCATCTAAGAAATATAGTATGGCATCTTCATTTGAAGATATGCAATTTGAATATGATAGATTAAAAAAACAGAGAGATGTTGAGAAAAGTATTAAATTTAGTAGAAAAATTTTAATGGCTTTTGTTAGTGGTGTTGAATTTTTAAATGGACGTTTTGATCCATTTGATGTTAAATTAGAAGGATGGTCAGAAAATGTAATGGAAAATGTAGCAGATTATGATGAAGTTTTTGAAGAATTACACGACAAATACAGTGATAGTGTAAAGATGGCTCCAGAATTAAAATTATTAGGATTAGTTGGAGGTAGTCTATTTATGTTTCATCTAACAAATAGTTTATTTAAATCTGCTAGTCCTAAATTGAGTGATATTTTAAAACAAAATCCTGATATAATGAAAAATATATCAGAAGCTGCTGCAAAGAATATGGGAAATACTATTAATCAACAATTTGGTCAAGATGATTTTATAGGAAATATGATGAAAGACGGGATTAATACAAAGATTAATCAACAGAAAAATAATTTTGTTGGTCCAAAAGTACCTCAACAAAAGATGAATGGACCTGTTGGAATAGATGAATTATTAAATGAATTAAATAGTGGTAATAATTCAAATCAAAGAGATGATATGTCTATAAGTAGTAAAGGATCAATTAATATAAAAACATCAGCTAAAAGATCTAATGCAAGTAAAAAAGGAGGTATCCAATTAGACCTTCGTTAATTTTTTAATATAATATAAACCCTGTAAAAATGAATCAGATAAATCATCTTTTTTCTTATTTTCATTGAAAAAATTTTTGTAATCAATATTTTTTTCTAAGTAATATTTTGCATGTTCGATTGCTAATCTTTTCTTATCAGCATATTTTACAGAACTACTCTTTTTAACCTCATCATTTGGAATTATTTCTTGATTTTCAATTTCATTTTCATTTTCGACTAATTTTTTTTTTCTCTTTTTTTCTTCTAAAATTATCTGTGGGCCATCATACACCTTTAATTTATTTGATGCAGAACAAAATTCAATTCTACCAATATATGAACCTGATTCTGATCCTATAATTTTTCCTAAAATTAAGAAATAAGAGTATAAAATCATCTGAATTGATTTCATTTGTGGATTTTTTAAAGACGGCTGATTTTCAATTACTACAATGTCAACATTTAATAATTCTGGTATTTCGTGTAATTTTTTTGGTATATTTTCAAATAATAAATTTCTGTCTTTTTTCATAGCTTCATTATCAACTAAATTAACAATGTCCCATGCAATTATTTTTGGTTCTTCATTCTCTTTTTTTTCTAATATACAATATGATAAATTATATATTCCAACATCCCATGATAAAATTTTCATTATATAATAGTTATAATATAATAGATTAATATTTCTTTAAGTGTGAGTGAGGAGTGAGGAAACCTAGGTTTCCTACACGTACCCTTCCTTGTTAAAATTGGTTAATGGTGGTTAATATTGGTTAATTAAAGTAAACTTATTTATATAAATAATTTTTTTATAAATATAATTAAAAGTATTTTTTTTAATTATATTAAGTTAATTATGTTAATTTAAGTTAACAAGGAAGGGTACGTGTAGGAAACCTAGGTTTCCTCACTCTTAAATTGTTAAAGGGAATCTTGATGTAGTTGGATTGATTTTGGTATCATAAAATTTAAATCCATTACTAACTTCATTAAAATGTTGATTTACATAAGGAGATGTGCAGTTCTTTTTAGAACCATTAACATATCCCCATTTATTACGTAATAAATAATCTTTATAAGGTAAAAAATAACAATTTAAATACTTATTTTGATTTGGATATCTACGATACCAATAAGAATAATAAGTATATGGATCACCGCATTTTTGATTAAAATATCTAAAATCAGCTGCAGGATTTGTATATATACTACCTTTTTTAACACACCAAGTATTTCCTGGATTTTCTAAATTGTAACTGTTTTCTGTGAAATTTGCCATATTTGAAGGGATTGACATTTTATATTATATACTTATATATTTTTTTTAATAAATGTAAAAATAAATATCATAATTAATTCTTTATTTTTCTTATAAATATTCAAATTTATAAAAATATTTCAAGTTTATATTAAGTTAAATTTATGAAATAAATATTCTTTTATAAAAGTTTAAATATTATTAAGAATTTCTTAACCGTATTAATTCTTAAAATATTAATTATTATTATAATGGTAAATATTAATAATTTATTTGAATTTAAAATATTAATTATTATTATAATGGTAAATATTAATAATTTATTTGAATTTTGTAACAACTCTATTGATTGTAAAGATATATTATACTCTTATGGAGAAATGATAGGAAATTCTACTTTAACAATTGGAATAAAAAATGATAACAATCATATTTACACATATTCAAATGAATGGTTATATCTAATTAAAACTTATTACCCTGGTTCTTCTTATTATAATAATTTAATAGATTATTTCTACAAAGTTATAAATAATAAACATAATGTTCATGTTATAAATGAAGAAGCAATTTCTTTTATTACTTGTTTTTCAACTGGGACTGTTCACGGTTATACTGGAATATATTATATTATTTCTGAATATATAAATAATTACGAATTATATAAAAATAAAAAAATATTAGTTGCAGCAAATAGTCAACAAGGAATATTAGATATAATTAATCATATGTGTAATAGAAATTTAATTGATAGAAATAACATAATTTATTTAGAAAAAAATAAAATATATCATTTTTTCTCAATTACTTTTATACAGAATCATTATCATAATTTTGGAGGTGAGTTATGTAATAAAGTAACAGATATTATAACTAAATATATTGCTCCAGATAGATCTGATAGATTATATTATGATTCTTTAAATTTACCACAAAACTTGGATAGATTATGTATTATTAAAGGTAGTAATTCAGTCAACTTAACTTCTGATGGAATAGTACCACAAAATAATGTTATTAATTTTACAAATAGATGGGGATTAACAATTATTGAACCAAATATAATCAATGAAATATGCTTAATTCATTGCATAAATCAATGTAGAGAATTAATAATAACATGGGGTACAGCTTTTTTGAAAAATTATGTTTATATATCAGATTATTGTCAAAAAATAATTGTATTAGTTATTGGTGATGGATTTATTGGACAATATAATAGTTATTTAAATACAGGTACTTTATTACTAAAATACAAGAATGCTAATATTGTTTATAGAATAGTTGATACAAACCTAAATGTAAACCCGAATGAATAAATTATTATTATTTTTCAGTCTATTTAACAATAAATTTTTTTATAAATTATTATATATATTATATATATTATATATAATAATGAATATTATAATTCCATTAGGCGGAAAAGGTGAAAGATTTTCTAAACACGGTTATTTAGAACCAAAACCATTAATTCAAATTTTTGAAAAAAGAATGATTGAATATGTTTTTGATAATTTAACTTTTACAAATGAAGATAAATTATTTATTATATTTAATAAAGAATTAAATAATTTTGGTTTTTCCGAATTTATAAATAAAAAATATCCTTTTATTCGTTTGATTGAAATAGGTGATACAAAAGGTTCATCTGAAACTTTATATTTAGGAATTAATTATATTATCAATAATTTTGAGTATAATGAAAAATGTTTAATTTTAGACTGTGATACTTTTTATACAGAAGATATTATATCTATATTTAGAGAATCTTATCAAACAAATACGGTATTTTACACTAAAAATTATGATAATAATCCCATATATTCTTATATAAATTTAATTGAAAAAAATATTATAATAGATATAAAAGAAAAAGAAAAAATATCAGATAATGCTAATACAGGTGCTTATGGTTTTAATAGTATACATACTCTCCATAAATACTGCAAATATGTATTAGATAATAATATTACTTTTAATAATGAATCTTATACATCATGTGTAATATCTCAAATGATTAAATCAGATATAATTTTTATTGGTTATGAATTAAACAATAATTATGTATTTTCATTAGGTACACCTGAAGCTTTAGATAAATATATTAATAAAACATATGGTTTTTTGTTTGATTTAGATGGTACATTAGTTCTTACAGATAATATATATTATGAAGTTTGGAGTAAAATATTAATTAAATATAATATAACATTAAATGAAGAAATATTTACTACTTTTATTCAAGGTAATAATGATAAATATGTTTTAAAAACATTATTAGTAAATATAAATATATCACTTGAAGAGTTATCATCATTAAAAGATAAATTATTTATAGAAAATATCAATAAAATTAAAATAATAGAAGGAGTACATAATATATTAAATCGAATTAAATTAGAGGGTTATAAATTATGTATCGTAACAAATTGTAATAAAATAGTAGCTGAAGAGATTACTAAAATTATAAAAATAGATAAATTAATTGATTTTATTATATCAAGCGAAGATTGTTTAAATGGTAAGCCAAATAATGAACCGTATAAAAAAGCTATTGAAAAATATAATATTAAAAATGATAAATGCTTTATTTTTGAAGATTCAAAATCAGGATTAATAAGCGGTAAAGGTGTAAATCCGAATTTATTAATTGGTATTGAAACTATTTATAATAAAGATGATATAATAAATTATGGTTGTAATTTTTCTATTAAGAATTATTTAAATTTTAATATTAATGATTTATTTTGTAATACTGAAATTAAATACAATAATATAATAAAATTACTTAAATATAATTCTAATATTTTAAATATAAAAGATATTATTATAGATAATAATAAATTAAAAGGTGGATTTATAGCTGATGTTATTAGTTTTAAAATTATAACAAATAATGGAACATATTCACAAATTTTAAAATGGGAAAATGAAGACAATAATAATTTATCTATTATGGCAAATAAATTAAAATTATATCAAAGAGAATATTATTTTTATACTGATATTGCAAATAAAGTTAATATTAATAAACCAATATTTTATAATTTAATTAAGAATGATAATGGTAAAACAATTGGTTTAGTATTAGAAAATTTATTTGAAAAAAATTTTAAAGTAAATTTAAACTTAAATACATTAGATATAAATATAACTTTACAAATTGTAGATAGAATGGCAAAGTTACATAGTAATTTTTGGAATAAAAATTTAAAACATTTATTTCCAGAATTGATTGATAGTCAAAATATAATATTTTATCCATTTTTAGTAGATTTTATTAACGAAAGAAAAGATTTATTTATATCAAAATGGTCAATAACTTTAAATGATTATCAAAAACAAAAATGTAATGAAATATTTTTAAATTTTAAATCTATTCAAAAACAATTTTCAGTAGGTAATAATCTAACATTTATTCATGGAGATATTAAATCACCAAATATTTTTTATGACTTAGATAATAATTATGAACCCTATTTTATTGATTGGCAACATTGTGCTATAGGTAAAGGTGTACAAGATTTAATATTTTTTATTATTGAAAGTTTTGAAATAACTAATATAAAATTAATTTTTGATTTACTTAAAAGTTACTATTACAAAAAATTATATGAATATGGTGTAACTAATTATTCTTATGAAGAATATACATTAGATATTTACAATGCATTATGTTATATTCCATTTTTTACAAGTGTATGGTTTGGTACACTTTCACAAGATGAACTAATTGATAAAAATTTTCCTTATTTATTAATATGTAAAATGTTCTATTTAATTGAAATGATAGATAAAAAATTATAATATTACACTATTAAACTATTACACTATTTTTAAATCCATAAAAGACTGTAATGTACTATTTGGATTTGTTACAGGTTTATTTCTTTTTAACTTTAAAGTATTCTGTGTCTTGTTTAATATATTTTCATTTATTAATGAAGTATTATTTTTTAAAGTTTTATTAGAATTTGATATATTTTCTTCTATTTTGGAAATGACTGATATTAAAGGTGGTTTGATCACATTAAATGTTTTATCATTTTTAACTGAATTTTCTCTAAATTCTTCAATTGATAAATATCCTCCAAACATTTTTAATATCTCTCTTGGAGGTGCCAAATTAATTTTAACAAATTTAGCATTATATAATTTTTTATACATTAAATTTAATAAACTATATCTCTCCCACATATCATCGTCATTCTTACTAAAATTATAAGATGCAGTACAATTAAATGAACAAAAACATCCGCTCACATAAAATTTATCTTTTTTATAATACTCTGGTAGAGCACAAGGTGGATCACCGAATTGATTACAACACCACCAACAATGAATATTAGTAGATTCAGGCCATATTTTGTCATTATTTGCATTAATAAATTCATACATTATATTTCTTAAATTTTTTTTAATAATTTTATTTGTTTTATTTTCATCTTCCTCATTATTTTTTTGTTTTACATTTTCTGTTTGATTAGAAGAGGATAAATCTTTATTATCAAATGATAAATTATCATTTAATAGATTTAAATCTAATAGATCTAATTGTGTTTGTAATAAGTTATCATTATTTATTTTATAATTATCTTTATCTTCATCATATATAGAATAATTACCATCATTATTCATTGATGGTAATGGATTTGTTACATTACTTTCCAATGACTTAATTGGAAGATGTAAAATTAATGTTTCATTCTTATTCTCTTCAAAAAAAGTTTTTGGAAGTTCTTTTACAGAATAAATTTTCTCTTTAGGTTTCCTTCCTCTCTTCTTTGGAATTTTATCTACTTCATTATTATCTTTTATTTTAGGTTTTCTTCCTCTCTTTTTTTGAATTTTTTCTACTAAAATATCATCATCTTCTTTATCTTTAGGTTTTCTTCCTCTCTTCTTTTTAATTGGTTCCTCTTCATCAGAATCTTCTTCATCAGAATAAGATTCATTATCATCACTAAAATCTTCAATTTCATTATCATTTAATAATTTGTTATCTTCATTTAAATTACTTAAGCTCATAACTCTTTATTTATTAATTTTCTTTTTTTTAAATTAATTTATTTATTAAAAAAATATATTTTAATATTTAAAGAGGAATATGAAAAATAATTTAAATAAACAGAATCTTATTCCATTTTTAAATGGCGTAGTAGATACAAAAGAATTTAATTTTAAAGATTTTATTTTTGAAGAATTACCATTAGTACCAACCATTTATTTTAAAGGTAAAAATGATGATCCAATAGGAACTAAAATTATTAATAATTTTTATACAATTAAGTTTAATTTAGAAAAATTAGAAAATATTAAAAAAATAATGTTATCCATATTACTTACATCAAAATGTGAATTAGAAAAAATTAAAATATCTAATAATAAATACAAATTATTAAAGAAATATTTAATTATTAATTTTAATAATACTTTTGAAGAAACATTTAAAAAAGAGACTATTTTAAACAAAGATAAAAATATATATAAAAAAAATAATAATATGACAACTTTTACTGAATTTTTAACTAAATTTATAAATAATAATCATAATATACTTCAAAATTATAATAATAATTATCCTTATTTTTATACTATTTTTGAAAATGAGTTTAATAATGAAGAATCTAAAGATTATTTTTTGAAATTATTTACAAAATATAATGATATTAGATCAAAATTATTACTCTATTTAAAAATTAATGATAATAATAATACAAATCAGTTATCAGATACTTCTTATGGAATATATTCATTTAATTTTATGTTTGATATATTAAATAATACAAATAAGAGTGACGGTAATAATAATAAAAATAATTGTAATAATAAACAATATGAAAATTATTTAATTAATATTAAAAATAAGTCTTCTTCTGATAATGATAAATATAAAGTTTTAGATAGAGTTAAAGTAAATGGAGAAGAAGGAGTTATTATTGGAATAGATTATTTTGGATCTCCTAAAACACCTTTTTCTGTTCAATTTAGTGATAACAAAATTATTAAATATTCATTAAGTAGTTTAGACGAAATACCACTTGAAAAAAAAATAAAACCAACTTTAAATCCCAAAATACGTTTATATGATTCAATGTATTATAACAAAAATAGTAGTGATTTTTATAAAAATAATCATATAAATAATATGGATAAATTATATAAAAATGTAATAACATCAATTAATCATTCTTTTGAAAATGGTAGTTCTAGTTTATATGATGTAATAGTTAATAATTTAAATTTAGATTTTAATCTAATAAAATTTATATTTTGTTATGTTGAACCTAAAATATATAATAAAGCAATTGACTCATATTATAGAGTAAATGAATATATATATAATAATATAAATAGTTTTAATTCTTATTATGATGATTATATAAGATGGTATA
>Ga0247841_10013130_pt1 | contig 10654 bp, 7 predicted proteins | sample LaCruzMarch2015__2_FD_192410 | JGI IMG/M metagenome (GOLD analysis project Ga0247841, IMG submission 192410) | Freshwater microbial communities from meromictic Lake La Cruz, Castile-La Mancha, Spain - LaCruzMarch2015_18m | ecosystem: Environmental > Aquatic > Freshwater > Lake | place: Spain...
GTGATAATGGTGATTGTAGATCTTGTAGGCCTGGAGAAGATTGTTGTAGACCACAATGCGGCGGATTAAGTTTATTTAATGCAAAACAATGTGGAGACGATGGTTGCGGAGGGAGTTGTGGTAGTTGTCCACAAGGGTATAATTGTAATGAAGGTATATGTGTTATAGATCCTTGCATAGGTAAATGTGGAGGTTCTTGTGGAGACTGCGGATATGGACAGGTCTGCAAAGAAGGGATATGCTGTACGCTTAAGAGAAATCAATGTGGAGACGATGGTTGCGGAGGAACTCAAAGATGTCCAACAGGATATTTTTGTGATGAATTTAATGGAGGAACATGTTGCTATATGACTTACCCTGCAAAAGTTTGTTGTGACTCTAAACCAAAAACATGTGAAGATCTCCCTCAAGGTCAATGTGGATATATTTCTGATGGGTGTCATAAGCTCACCCCCTTTTGCAATAAATGTCCTAAAGACTATGTATGTAAGTCGGGTAGCAATTATAATTATCTCTGTGTTCCAAGATTAGCAAAACAATCTATCTTAACTTCGATTGAAAATAGTTTTTTTGAAGACAGTAAAGTCTCAAAAGAAGAAATTGCTAAAGAAATTTTAGATTGGATTAATAGTTAATATCGATAAAATCTCTACAATTTATTTAGAGTATATTTTTCTGGTTCTAATAAAACCATAAATAAATTCTTCCTTTTAATTAGGTGTATAAAACATTTCTCCTGTTTTGTTATTCAAACTAATTTTTATATAATTTTTCTTTTTTAACAGGGGATAACAAAAACCCAAGATTTTTAAATTGATTTTATTTATTCCTACTACGGATCCGTAGCTCAGCCTGGTTAGAGTACTGGACTTTTACAGAGAACAAGTTTTCTGTCTTTAAAAAAGACAAGAAACTTATTTTGAAGTAATCCAGGTGTCGGGGGTTCAAATCCCCTCGGATCCATTTTTCTCTATTTTATCCGATTTTTCTCAAAATCTGAAAAATCAGAATAAATAGCAACATTTAAAAACCGATTTTTTATAAGTTTATTATAATAAACTAGCTATTGCTATCCCAAAGTGGGAAATTTTAACGAGTTAAACTCGATACGACAAAAATATGCACGACCTTCAGCCAAAACATATTAAACTCAATAAGGAAGAAAAAACTAAATTGCTTCTAAAATTTAATGTATCATTATCTCAGTTTCCTAAGATCTCATTAATAGATCCTAGTTTGGTTGGAGGAAATTTTTCAATAGGAGATCTTGTTAGAATTCTAAGAAAAGATGAAGAAGGAACAGAATTAGAGTATTTTAGGGTGGTTGTAAAATGAGTGAGCATATTCTTATTAAAGAATTCTTGAAAACTCATTCTCTTGTAGAATCAAATATAAGATCTTTTAATAACTTCATTGAAAAAAGAATGCAAGAAATTGTTGATGAACTTTCTGAGAGTTTGATTTCAGAAGATTTTGAGATAAAGCTTGGAAAGATAACAATTGGTAAACCAAGTATTGTTGAAGCAGACGGAAGCACAAAATTAATTACTCCTGCAGAATCAAGATTAAGAAATCTTACTTACTCCGCTCCTTTAAAGGTAGAGATTTCTATTAAATATGAAGGCCAATTAGAAACTTCTGAAGTAGAACTAGGAAGAATTCCAGTAATTGTTAAAAGTAAGGCCTGTAATCTTTGGGGAAAATCCGAAGAAGAATTGATAAAAATGTATGTAGACCCAAAAGATATGGGCGGCTATTTTATTGTTAATGGAAATGAAAGAGTTATGGTTATGGCAGAAGATCTTGCTTCGAATCAGGTTTTTATTGATAAATCAAGAGGAAAGTTAATGTTAAGATTATTTTCTCAAAGAGGAGCATACAAAATCCCGATTTCAATTACCGAAGATGTAGATGGGATAACTGAAATATCTTTTTCTAGATTTAAAAAAATCCCATTATTTGTTTTATTAAAAGCATTGGGGATGACTAGTGATGCTGAAATTTCTAGATTAATCTCTAAACAAACAGATAGTTTAATTGTTAATCTTTATGAATTTGCAAATATTAGTTCTGCTGAAGATGCACTTATGTTTGTTGCTGAAAGAACATCTTTACAGGGAACAAAAAAAGAAATGTTAGATAGAGTTAAGCAAAGAATAGACTCTTATTTATTGCCCCATATTGGATTGAAAAAAGATGCAAGATTGGAAAAAGCAAGAACATTATGTAAATTGGTTAGACAATTTTATCTTGCTAAAGAAAATCCAGAACAAGCAATTACAGATAAAGATCATTATTCTAATAAAAGAGTTAGATTATCCGGAGATTTGCTTTCAGATTTATTTAGAGTTAATTTAAATATACTATTAAGAGAAATACAACATTCCTTACAAAAAACAGTAAAGAGAAAGAAATTCTATTCTATAAAAACAATTGCAAAAGCAACATTATTCTCTCATAGAGTTGAAAGTGCAATTGCAACAGGTGCCTGGATTGGAGAAAGATCTGGCGTTACACAAAATATGGATAAAACTAATTATCTTGCAATCCTTTCTCAATTACAGAGAGTTGCATCGACTCTTTCGGGAGAGCAGGAAAATTTTGCTGCAAGAACAGTTCATCCAACTCATTATGGAAGATTTTGCCCTATTGAAACTCCAGAAGGAACCGAAATCGGATTAAGAAAAAATCTTGCAATGCTCGCAAGAATTTCAACAAGACCAGAAATGGATGAAGAAAGAATTATTTCTTTTTTTGAAAAGAATGGAGTAGACAAGGAAGGTAAAGGAAGTATTGATGTATTCTATAATGGAAGATTTATTGGTAGTGTTGATAATTTTGCAGAATTCACAAATTTTGTTCAAGAAAAAAGAAGGGCAGAAGTATTGCCTTTAGAATTAAGTATCCGGTCTGATAAAAAATTGAATAGTATTTTTATTTCTACTGAGATTGGAAGAGTTTTAAGACCATTGATTATAGTAGATAATGGGACGCCTAGATTAAAACAACAGCATTTAGATTTGGTAAAAAAAAGAGAAATTTCTTGGGAAGATTTAATTAAACAAGGAGTTATAGAATATCTTGATGCTGCTGAAGAAGACGATTGTTTAATTGCATTATATGAATCTGATTTAACTCCAGAACATACACATCTTGAAGTTGATCTTATTGATTGTTTAGGTATTGTAACTAGTTTGGTTCCGTATGGTAATCATGATCAGTCTGCTAGACTTATGAGAGGATCAAAAACACAAAAGCAATCTTTGGGAATTTATGCTGCTAACTTTCCAGTAAGAGTTGATACTGACGTTTCTATTTTACATTATCCTCAGAAACCCTTAGTAAGAAGTTTTGTTTATGATACTCTTAATATTTATCCTGCTGGACAAAATATTATTGTAGCAATTATGCCTTATGAAGGATATAACATGGAAGATGCAGTTGTATTAAATCAGGCTTCTGTTGATCGTGGTTTTGGTAGAAGCACTTATTTTAGACCTTATGATTCTGTAGAACTGAATTATGCTGGAGGATTAAGAGATGAAATTTGTGTTCCTTCAAAAGATGTATCTGGTTATAGAACCGAAGAGAGTTACAGATATTTAGAAGATGACGGGATTGTTTATCCTGAAGCAGATTTAGAAGAAAATAATGTTATAATTGGAAAAATTTCTCCTCCTAAATTCTTGTCTGAAGCAAGAGAAATTTCAATTCAAACAAAGAAAGAAAATAGTAGTGCAATGAGGCAAGAAGAAAAAGGAACAGTAGATGGAATATTTATCACACAAGATTCAGAAGGAAATAAAATTGTACAAGTAAGAATGAGAGATTTAAGGATTCCAGAGTTAGGAGATAAATTTTCAACACCACATGGACAGAAAGGAACAGTAGGATTTATTGCTCCCGAAGATGATGTACCATTTTCAGCAAGAGGAATAAAACCCGATTTGATATTTAATCCTCATGGTATTCCTTCAAGAATGACTGTAGGTTATCTTTTAGAATTACTTGCAGGAAAAGTTGGTTCTTTATCTGGAAGTATTATGGATGCTTCTGCATTTTCTGGAACAAAATTAGATACATTAGAGAGTCAATTAAAATCATTGGGATTCAGATATGATGGTAAGGAAATATTATATAATGGAATAACTGGTAAGAAGATGGCTATGAAAATCTATATTGGTAATATGTACTACTTAAAATTAAAATATATGGTTGCTGATAAGATGCATGCTCGTGCTTCTGGAAAGATTGCATTATTAACAAGACAACCAATTGAAGGTAGAGCACGTGGAGGTGCATTAAGACTTGGAGAAATGGAGCAAGAAGCTTTAGTTGCGCATGGAGCAAGTTTATTATTAAAGGAAAGATATGACTCTGATAAAGTTATATTGCCAATATGTACTCAATGTGGTGCAATTGTTATTGACGATAAGATTCATAATAAACTTTCATGCAGTTTATGTAACTCTAATTTAATAGAACCAATAGAAGTTTCATATGCATTTAAATTATTATTAGAAGAATTACAAGGAATGCATGTTTTAACTAAATTTGAATTAAAGAATAAATATGAATAAAGCAATTAAGAAACAAGTTAGAGCATTACAATTTACTTTAGCAAGTCCAGACCAGATTAAGAAAGTTGCTGTTGCAAAGATAGTAACTCCCGAATTATACGATGTAGATGGTTATCCTGTTGATGGAGGGTTAATGGATTTAAGACTTGGAGCTATTGATCCGGGAGTTAGATGTAGAACTTGTGGCGGAAGATTAAAGGAATGTCTTGGACATCCGGGAATGATAGAACTTGCAAGACCTGTTTTACATATAAAATATCTTAGTTTAATTGAAACTGTTTTAAGATCAACATGCGAGGCTTGTGGAAAAGTTTTGTTGTCTGAAGATGATTTAAATAAAGATGTTAAAACAAGATTAAAAAAAGCAAAAGATGCAAAGAAATGCCCACATTGCGGATTAGTTCAAGAAAAAGTTAAGATTGAGAAACCTTCTAATTTTAAAATAGGAAAAAGAAGAATTTTTCCTTCTGAAATAAGAGAAAGATTAGTTAAGGTTGGGGATGAAGCTCTAAAAGTTTTAGGAATTAATGCAAAAACAATGAGGCCAGAATGGGGAGTTCTTACAGTATTACTTGTACCTCCAGTTACTGTTCGTCCGAGTATTACTTTGGAATCTGGAGAAAGATCAGAAGATGATTTAACACATAAACTATCTGATATAATTAGAGCAAACCAAAGATTATGGGAAAATTTAAATGCAGGTGCTCCTGAAGTTATTATTGAAGATTTATGGGACTTGCTTCAGTATCATGCAACAACTTTCTTTGATAACTCTATTGCTAAAATCCCTCCTGCAAGACATAGAAGTGGACAACCATTAAAAACAATTACAGAAAGAATAAAAGGAAAAGAGGGAAGAATTAGAAAGAATCTAGCTGGTAAGAGAGTTAATTTTTCTGCTAGAACTGTTATTTCTCCTGATCCAAGTTTAAAGATTAATGAAGTTGGAATTCCTTTTGAGGTTGCAAAGATAATTACCGTAGCTGAAAAAGTAACAACACTAAATATGGAGAGTTTAAAGAAACTAATTTTATCAAAAGAATATCCTGGAGCTAATTACGTTATTAGACCAGATGGAAAAAGAAAAAGAATAACTGATGATTTAAGAACTGAAATTTCTGAAGAAATTCAACAAGGATATATTGTTGAAAGACATTTAAGAGATGGAGATATAGTTCTATTTAATAGACATCCTTCTTTACACAGAGTTTCTTTAATGGCACATTTTGTAAAAGTTTTGCCTTATAGAACGTTTAGGTTCCATCCGGCTGTTGCATTCCCATACAATGCAGATTATGATGGAGACGAAATGAATATTCACGGACCACAAACAGAAGAAGCAAGAGCAGAAGCAGAAGTTTTACTTAACGTAGAATCAAATTTAATGTCACCAAAAAATAATTCAAATATGTTGGGATGTATTGGTGATGCGATAACTGGAAATTATATTTTAGGAGAATCTGAAATAAGTAAGGAAGATGCAACTCAATTACTTCATGAAGCAGGGATTACAAAAAAAATACCATTAACAAAAATGAATTCAGGAAAAGATCTATTCTTAGGATTATTACCTAAGGAAATGCAAGGTATGAAGTTAGGAATAATTGATTCAAAAACATTTGGAGTTGAAGAAGGAGAATTAATAAAAAGAATAGATAGAGAATGTGGAAGAAAAGAAGCAATTGATACATTAAAATCTGTTTTTGGTCTTGGAACTACATTTTTATCTAGACATGGATTTACAATTTCTGTAGATGATCTGGATGTTTCCGAAGATGTTAAAAAAATTACGGAAAAGATAATTAAAGATGCTGAAAAAAGAACGCAAGAAGTAATAGAATCATATCATAATAAGACTCTTGAACCATTGCCTGGAAAATCTCTTGAAGAGACAAGGGAAATTAAAATTCTTCAGGTTTTAAATGAAGTTAGAACTAATATTGGTAAATCTGTTAAAGAAGAATTTCCAAAGTCAAATCCAGTTAGTAAAATGATTACTTCTGGAGCAGGAGGTAATATGTTAAATATTACTCAGATTGCTTGCGCTGTTGGACAACAGGCATTAGGTGGTAAGAGAATTAGTTTTGGTTATACTGATAGAACATTATCTTGTTTTAAGAAAAAAGATCTAAGTCCAAAAGCAAGAGGATTTATTTATAGTCCATTTATTAGGGGATTAAGACCAGAAGAATTTTTCTTTGGAGCTGTAACTGGTAGAGATGCTTTAATGGATACTGCATTAAGAACTCCTAAATCCGGTTATTTGTATAGAAGACTTGCAAATGCTCTTCAAGATTTAAGAATAGAATATGATGCAACTGTAAGAGATGCTTCTGGAAATATGGTTCAATTTTTATATGGTGGAGATGGCATGGATGTTTGTGGTCTACACAAAAATGAAAAAATAGCTCCCGGAGAAGCAATTGGAGTTGTTACTGCTCAATCATTTGGAGAACCTTCAACTCAGATGGCTTTAAATGTATTCCACTCTGCGGGAGTCGCAGAAATGCAGATTACCCAAGGTTTACCAAGATTAATTGAAATTCTTGATGCAAGAAAAAAACCAAGTACGCCTGCAATGGAAATTTATCTTGACAAAGAGCATAATAATGAAAAAGACTCAAGATTTATTGCTGAAAAACTTAGAGAAGTAAGATTAAAAGAAGTTATCTCTGAGATTGGAATTAATTTTAGTGATAAGAGATTAGAAATAACTGTAGATCCCGAGGGCATAAAATCTGCTCATATGACTTTAGATCATGTAATTACTGTTTTAGGAGAAAAGGGATTTAAATCAAAGAAAAAAGATATGGGTTTTATTGTTGATCTTAAGGATAGTAATTTTAAGGAAATATATAAAGTAAAAGAAAAGATTAAGGAAGTATTATTAACCGGTATTAAAGACATAAAACAAATTTTAGTTGTTAAACGAGATAGAGATTATGTTATTCTTACAGCAGGATCTAATCTTAAGGATGTTATTGAATTTAAGGGAGTTAATAAGGATAAAACTTTCACAAATGATTTACATGAAACATCAGCGATTCTTGGAGTTGAAGCTGCAAGACAAACAATTATAAAAGAAATTCAGAAAGTTATAACTTCTCAAGGATTAGATATTGATAAGAGACATTTGATGCTTGTTGCAGATACGATGACTGCTTCAGGATCTGTTAAGGGAATAACTAGAATGGGAATTATTTCAGATAAATCTTCTGTTTTAGCTAGAGCAACATTTGAAGAACCAATTAAACATTTTGTTTCAGCTACAAAAACAGGTAAGAAAGATAAACTTGCAAGTGTAATTGAAAATATTATCTTAAATCAACCAGTGCCAGTAGGAACTGGTCTTCCGGGCTTGTTAGTAAAAGTTACTGGCCCATTGGCAGAACCAAAAAAGTCTAAGGGGGATAAATGAGTCTTAAAGAAATTTCAGAAGCAATGATTAAGAAGAATGTTTATTTTGGATTAAAACAAACATTAAAGAACGCGAAGAGTTCAAAATCAAAAAAATTGAAAGTTTTTGTTGCAAATGATGCAAGAGAAGAAACAATAAAAAAACTTCAAGAAAGTGGAATTGAATTTTCTAAGGTAAAATGCGTTGAAGACTCTGCAAAAGAATTAGGTTTGAGTTTTGAATGTGAAGTTTTTCTCGTAAAATGAATAATACAATCGATATGCAAATAATGAGGTATATTAACTTATTTGAAAGAATTTCAAATGTAACAACTAGTAAATGTTTTGTTTATAATAATACCATTTTTTTTGTTGTTCCTCGTGAATTGGTTTCAAGAGCAATTGGTAGAGATGCTGAAAATATTCGACATATGGGCGAAGTATTGGGAAAAAAGATTAGAGTTATTGCTTTAGAAGAGGATCTTTCAAAATTTATTGCACATATTATTGAACCTTATGAATTTTTAAAAGTAGACATAAAAGATAATTTTATTACGTTAAGTGCAAATAAACAAAATAAAGCAGGAATCATTGGGAGGGGAAGAATAAGAGAAGAAGAACTTGAAGGAATTCTAAAAAAGTTTTTTGGTATAGAGAAACTTAAGATATTATAGTTACCTTTAAGAAATCTTTCAGATATATTATTGCTTTCGCAATTATTTTATAATTGACTAGCGTCAATTACGAGTTATTAATAACTTTCGAGGAGATGCTAATCAACTAGATAATAGAACGAATTGCAAAATGTTATATTCGGGATTAACTTTAAAAACCTTCTTTTATAAGAAATAACATGGGATTAATGAATGCAAGAAAATTAAGAAAAACAAGGAAGCAATTTCAGAATAATAAACTTCCTTGGAAAAAGAAAATGCTCGGGATTACTTTGAAGTACGATCCCTTAGGAAGATCTCATCAAGCAAAAGGATTAGTTTTAAGTAAATTTCAAATGGAAGCTAAGCAGCCTAATTCTGCTATGAGAAAATGTTGCAGAGTTCAATTAATTAAGACAGGAAAGCCAGTAGGAGCATTTATCCCCGGAAATTTAGCTCAAAAATTTATTGAAGAACATGATGAAGTTATCATTCAAAGAATTGGTGGAAAGCAAGGAAGAACAAAAGGAGATTTATCCGGAATTAGATTTGCAGTTATTAAAGTAAATGATCAACCATTAAGAAGATTATGGAAAGGTCAGATTGAAAAAGGTAGAAGATAATGGCATTCAAACTTTTTGGATTATGGGATTTATCTGAAATTGATGTTAAAGATTTAGGATTAAAAAGAGTAATTAATTTAGAACCTAAACTAATTGTAAAAAGTCATGGAAGATCTAGAGAAGATTTTGGAAAATCTAAAGTTCATATTATAGAAAGACTTGTTAATTTGTTGCAAGTTCCCGGATCTCGTGGAAAAAAACACAAAATTATGTCTCGTTGGGTTATGGGCAAATTTACAAAAAACACTCAAACAGTTATAGAAGCTTTTCAAATAATTGAAAGGCAAAAGAAGGAAAATCCTATTGCTGTTTTTGTTAGAGCATTGGAAAATGCAGCTCCGAGAGATGGTGTTACTGCAATTGAATATGGTGGGGCAAGATATCCACAAGCAGTAGATATTTCTCCAATGAGAAGATTGAATTTAACATTAAGATTTTTTGTTCATGGTGCTTATGATAAAGCATTTAATAAAAAAGCAAAAATGTCTGAAGCTTTGGCAAAAGAAATAATTCTTGCTGCAGATGCATCTAGTGAAAGTTTTGCAATGCAGAAGAAAAATGATTTAGAAAAGCAAGCTGACGCTGCTAGATAGCCAGATTTCTTTTTAAAAAAGAAGTCTAGGCTTTCAAAGAAAAATTTTTATACCTTCTTTATAAGAAAAACATTTATATATCCGATTTATATAAGATTAATATGAAAAAGGTGTTCGCATTTTATATAATTTTAATTCTTTTTTCATTGGGTTTTGTTTCTGCTGTTTGGTGGAATCCGTTTAGTTGGTTTGAGAAAGAGGAATTAATTTCTTCTGTAAATTCTGAAAATTTGGAAGCAAGCGAAATTATTGATCCTACTCAGTTTATTAATGATGAAAATTTTCAAAAAGGAATTAAAGAATTAACCGAAGGTGTTTCGTCTTATTCTGGAATCTCGATGAGTCCAACATCTTGTGCCCAACCTCCAGGAACTAGTGGAACAAGAACAAGTCCAGTAAGCTTTTCTGACTGGAGGAATGATTGCTCCGGCCAGCCCTGTGTTCTTGGAGCAGATAAGCATAATCAATTTTGTCAAGCTTATGTCGTGGATACATCTACGACTTCCTGGACAGAGAATTTTTGCGGAGTTGTAAGAGACGAGTGGGGGACTATTACTAATCCCGGAAAGAGTAGTGGAAGATCTCCAAAATCAACAATGTTTGGATGTTTGTGTACTCGAAATGGTCTTTATCCAAGTCCAATGGCAGGTTATGTTGGGAATCTTACCCCTATGGGTTATGGTAGTACTGATTGTGATTATGATAATTATGGTGACGTAGAAGATTGTGATGATGATCAAAGCATGGAAAATATTGGAATGCCCTACGGGCCAGGACCAACAGGATTAATTAATTGTCCTCTTGATTCG
>Ga0247841_10013132_pt1 | contig 10652 bp, 11 predicted proteins | sample LaCruzMarch2015__2_FD_192410 | JGI IMG/M metagenome (GOLD analysis project Ga0247841, IMG submission 192410) | Freshwater microbial communities from meromictic Lake La Cruz, Castile-La Mancha, Spain - LaCruzMarch2015_18m | ecosystem: Environmental > Aquatic > Freshwater > Lake | place: Spain...
CGTTCACGATTGCCAGCCAACGTGTACGAACATCATAAAGAGCTTCAGTTTGGGCTTTCGTATAGGGCTTTTCAGTCAGTTCTAACCTTGCGTATTGTTTCTCTAGTTCAGGATAGCCATTTTCAATCGGAACAAGCCATTCGTTTGGTTCGATATGTAGCTTTTGGTTTGTTATGGTGGGCACCTTCCCCAAAGCCAACAGTATTTCCTTTTTCCGTTCTAACCCTTCTTTCCCTTTTGCATTAATAAATGCTTTGCGTGCATAAGTAGCAAATGAGAAAGTCTTTTCAGTAAGTTCAAGCCATTTTTCAGCCCGTGTCTCTGTCTCTCGCAATAGTTCTTTAGTTAGTGCGATATTATTTTGAAGTGTATTTTTTTCTTTGATATATGTCTGGTCATCTATAAGCTGGCGGTATCTCATCTTAGTAAGCTCATCAAGTTGTTTTTGAGTTTCGACTAGTGCGCTATGCCTCATCTCGTATATCTTTGTTCTATCTTCAATCTCTGTGTCATTTTTCTTATTCAAGCCTTCCAGAGCCCATTGGAGAAACTCTGGCAAGATAGTGTATTTTTCGATCTCTTTTTCAATTAGAAGTTCCAAGTCATCAGCCTTCATATTTTTTCGTTGGTCACAGTCAATCTTCGTAGTTTTTCTCGTGCAATGGTAATACGTATGTTCTCTGACTTCACCAGACTTCAGCAACTTTTTCTTTGTTTCTGCGGTATATAGACACCCACATACACCACATCGAATTGACCCTGTAAAAGCAAAATCATGTTGTTTAGGTCTTGGTTTTCCCTTTCTACCAAGAATTATTTGCACCCTGTCATATTCTTCGATACTAACCATTGGCTCGTGTTGTCCTTTGTACTGCACTTTTTTACTTTCAATAATCCCAGCATAGAAAATGCTCGTAAATACCTTATAAATACCGCTTCGCGATAGTGGCTTACCACCCATCCTTTTTGTTTTTCTTGTGATAAATTGCCAGTCCTTGTTTGCAATGTACAAAATCTTTGGAGGTGTGTAGTTTCCCGTAAGCATTAAATCCCACATCTTCCTAATGAGATTGAATCGTTCTGTGTCTTTGATAATAATTTTGTTTTCCTTATCGTTGAGATAGCCCATTGGTGCAACGCCCGTTTTCCATCCTTTCTCCAATTTACTAAGCATTCCCCGTTTAGTATTTTTACTCAAATCTAGAATAAACTGATTTGCCACACCAGTCTCGACACTAAAGAGTAATACGTTGTCATCTGGTAGATATTGTCTATCTATTGTTTGGATTGATTTTAGTATTCCCTGTTGCAATTGCCAACCCAACTTACCGCTATCAACGGGGTTACGAGACAAGCGGTTAATCTGCCAACACAGAATACCCCCAGCTTCTCCATTTTCTATTCTCTGTAACATCTCGTCAAAGACAGGGCGGTTATTTGGCTTTTTTGCTGACTTCGCCTCGACGTATATCTTTTTAATATCCAAACCCAAATCTTGGGCGAGTTTTTTCAACCGATTTATTTGGTCATCAATAGACTGTACTTGTCGGTCTTCGCTTTCTGACGACTTTCTCGCATATAAGAAGTATTTGATTTCTGTGTTATGTTTTGTCATTTTAATCTCCTTATCTAATACTAACCAAAGTGTTAAGTAATGTCAAGTTATTACGCTCAACAATATATAATGTTCTTACGTCCAATTTATCGAACTGCATCTCTATAAATACTAGCGCCACCAAGATGCCTAGCCATAATCATCATCTGACGGTCACTTTTATCATATTTATTGAGATACCTCCTGTATCTTCTGGAAATTTTACCCCCATATTGCTTCCTCTTCACTTCTCTCTCCATTTTCTCAAGCTCTGGAAAACTAACAGTTTGACCCATCACCTTTGAAATTCCACCCAGATTCCTGCTGTTGTAAGTCAAGTTGTGACAATGTCTGCATGCAAAATGCTTGCCTCCTAGATACACCACACCCACACGTCTGCCACAAAAAACACTATTTACATACCAAGGACAGGTAAACCAGTACCGTTTCCCTCCAAAGTAGCAAGCTGTGTAAACCAGTGGAATTTTATAGTCAAAGTCTTTCTTTTCACCAGTGTCATTGTTTGTCTTTGTATATATAAATCTGACATATTTCTCGTCTTCACATACAAAGGATTGTATGCTTATTTTCCCTGTCTCTTCTCCATTCCTTGACCAAGTAATATTTCCAGAATGAAAACCACTTTCAAGGTAGCTGTGTTTTTTCAGAAAAGAGACGCTTACTTGTTTTAGGTTATCCGCTTCCTGTCTCTTGTCCCAATAATATCTTCCCATAAGAAATATTTTTGAATGCCGAAATCAATAAGGATTCACGCTGTTCTAGCCTCACTTATTGCAACAGATATTGCGAAACGAACCCATTTATTGCTCCTTCGAAATGTCTACGTCTATTGCCATAGGTGCAGGTAACTTTTCTCCTCTCCGAATTGCCTGTACCCTTTGCAACTCATGAAATGCCCTATATATGCCTCGCTCTAGCGCAGTCTCATAACGGACAAATTTACCATAGCTGTCATAGTTTGCGAAATCGTAACTCAATGCCGAACCAAAGTTTTTATCTGATCCGAATGTATTTCCCATATGATCCTCTATCATCTCTCTTTCTCCTTTCAAAGCACGTTTTAACCTCCATGCATTCGCAATTATTCTGTCAACGAGAAGAAGCTCGATCTCCGAAGCTGGTTTGAGTTCTGACCGTATATCTTTGCCAAACTCAACAAGCGTTTCCTCATCCTCACCCTTAAGCAATACTTCTCTGCTCAACAAACCATGTTTGAGTGCATTGTATTTGCTCACTGCCTTACCCTCATCAGTTTTTACACCACCTAGCTTTGCATTCTGCCTATTCGCTTCAAGCTGTTTCATCGATATTTCATTCATACTTATTATTTTTGATAAGAACTGCTAACTCGTTACACATCTCTTAACTCACAAGTCAAAAATGTCTTCTACTATGTCGGCTTCGTAATTGTCTACCCCACCCTCCGTTACACTATTGTTTTTTTCACTTGTTGACTTGATTGTGAGCACAGTGGGGTAAACAAGTATTTTTCGCTTATCATTTTTGTCTGCTTCTTGAGATATAAGTCCAGCGGTTTCCAGCATGGGAAGTATTTGTTGACGAAGCTGATTATTATCTAGCATTCTGCCATACACTTCGAAATGCCTCTGTAGTATCTCTTGGCGAGACAACCCAACTGTTCCTGTTATCTTCATAATCTCCTGATTGTGACTAGCATTTTTATCCTGCCATGCCTGCATTATCACGTCCTGATATAGATTGTAGATATATGGCGGTAAGTTGAGCTCTTGGCTTACAGATATGTCATCCCAAATTCTAAACGCCTGCTCAATATCATCCTCATTCGCAGTGATAGTAGAGCCGTCCCTATCTCGCCACCATAAATTTAGAAGTGCAAAAGATTTTATCAGTGAAGATAGTCGTTTAATATCTCGCTGGTGTCTAGGTTTGAGCACCTTATTGTTACCCAAAAATCGTTCCTCAATTTTTCCATAACTTGCAATTTTTATCTCACGTACATTCTCTAATTTAATTGCTCTTATGCGTTCTTTTAGAATTTTACGCATCGGATTTTCTTCGAGCCATGCTTCGTACTTTTCTTTGTCTGATTCTTTTTTGATGGCTTCTACTATCCCACCCCGTATCTTTTCTGGGTTAATCTCTGGGCTCAAAAGCAAAAATCGCGTTGCCTCTTGTTCGTCAATGTGTAGTCCTGCCGTACAAAAAATCACTGAAGGAAATCCCCTAATAATTACGGTTTTAGTTCTGTTCCCTCCTCTTTGGTTTTTATCAGTTATTTTTGAGTGCATTTCCTTCTCATCATGAGAAAGCAAAGACCGTAGTCGCTCCAGAAGAGCTGTGTGTGGCTGGTCTAGAAAGATGATTATTTTTCTGGACAAATCCACGACTATTGTATTCTTGTCTTTATCAAATTCACCCTGTTCATGAAAAAATGCTGTTGGCGAACAGTTGCCAAGTCTCATCACATCTTCATTTGGAAATAGCTTAGAAATCTCCAGTGGGATAAAGCTTTTACCAGTCGAAGATGGAGCGTTATAGCTTATGTTAAATTGTGCATTTTCAGTATATGCAGATAATTCACATAGGAAAGTTACGATTTTGTTTTTTTCATCTTTTTTAATGGTCAATCCCAATATCTCAACAAGTTCTTGCAAGGATAGTGGCTTGAATTGCGAGGTATCAACCTTTTCTGGATATTCCTTTGCATACTTTCCAAATATGTCGCGCACATCCCCCTTGAGTTTTATAAGGTAATCAGTAATATCACCACCCTCGCCAACTTCCTGTGGCAATGTCACAATGAATATTTCATTCCCAGTGTTTTCTAGTAATTTTGCTACTCTCTCTGACCCTTTCTTGCCCGCCTCATCGTTGTCATAGCAGATATATATTTTTCTACCTTTGCCAACTTTTTCTATCCACTCTTGTTTGAAAGTCATCGCTCCGTGAGTTGAAGTGATGGCAGATATACCTTTTGATAACAGAGCTAGTCTATCCATCTCACCTTCACAAATCACAAGCGGGCTACTAGCGCCTTTGAGCATTTCCCAGTCATATATTTGAGCTTCTATCCCTTTTGGGAAAGTGATTTTGTCGTTTCCATATGCAGGGTCTTGCCGTAGTTTGAAGAAGGCGTAATTGCCATACACATCCTTGATAGGTATGGTAATCCAGTTTTTACTATAAAACTTGCCGTAACCGAGCATTTGATTGTCAATAACATCATCTGTGATGCCTCTTCCGTTGAGATACTGGCGAATTTGGATAGGTAGTGCCAAGTGACATGCCTCAGCTTGTTCAGCATCAAAATTCATGGATTTTCGTGGTATTACGGAGGGTCTTGTGGGATTTAGTGCAATCTCCTTTATACCATCCCCAAAGTGCTTAGCAAAAGTTACGAGGTTTCCTTTCGCTCCGCATTTTTTGCAATCATACTGACCCGTCTCAGTACTGAAATAGAGATGTGCCTCTGTACCCATACTGTCTTTATCACAGTCATTGAAGACACAATTTGTGGTAAGTTCTTTCCCACTTTCACGAAAGGCAATGTTTTTTCTTGCCAAATATTCTTTTACTGAAATTGTTTGTAACGCTTGCATAATTGTAATGATAATTATTAACTGCCTATTGTTTGGCGACGCTCCTGTACTTGCTGATATTCATTTTCTGTCATCGGTTTGTATATAATCTCGACCAGTCGCATGAGTTTCGCACCCTTTTCATACGCCTCCTCTCGGGTGATTTCTCTCCCGAAGCGTTTCCTGTAAAGAGCTTGAAAATTAGTAATTTGTTCATGCGATAACATGGTTATTTTTCAGAATATAATCTGGCTTTGATAGCCTTCAGCTGGTTAAAATATTGCTGTGGTTCTATCTTGAGTTCTCGCTTCCAATAGGCTTCAATAAGCTCATCGAGTTTCTCTTCTCGTTTGAAGAGAAAACTGACTTTCCGTGGGTTTTGCCTATCTATTACGTCTATGGGAAAGAAAAGTGATATTGCCGTAGCTAGGGCAAGGTCACTCGTGGTGTAGGTATTGTTTACGGGTTCTGTATCATGATTCATAGTAATTATTAGTTAAGTTGTAATTGTTTCGCCCTCACTGTTTGATAGCTTCATCGGGATTGTTTGCCTGTTGGTCATTGCGTTTTACATCGTTTGTTTTTTCTCGCATTTGCACATCGGCATCCTTGATATGCCTCGCTCTCAATTGGTAATAATCTTGCACAAACTTCTGAACTAGGCTGACAATTTCGTCATGTGGCTTTTTGTTATAATCCATTAGTTATCACCTCCCCATACTTTTTGCCTTTTGTTTCTTTGTATAAGAACCACGACAAATCTACTCAGACGCTTTGTGTCATCGACAGAGAACGAACTGCCTGAATTAGCAGTGGTCAATTTGCTGAATTCATCTGAGGATAGGGCGTAGACCCATTTACTCGTCGTTATAATTTCGGTACTCATTACCGACAGGATACAAAACGAGCTTGTAACTACTTGTAGCTAACTATTTAGGTAGAAATTTTGGGTTAAACTGAACTGTGGTGTAGGGTTTTGATAGGAAAAAATCTCTGACTTGTGTTTCAATCGCAACTTTATCGTTAATTGAGCGAACTGCGTTATAAATTTGTCTTGGTTTGTAATCATCTGGATTACTTCTGTAGGCATCTACTATTTCATCCCACGACCACTTACGTTTCATCGTATTTAGGTTTTTAAGTACTATACGACAAACAATTTCAAGCATAGTATTAAGCGGAATTTCTATTTTTTTACCCATGAAAGTAATAACACCTGTACTGATGTCATATTGTGGGGCAATCATACCCCTATAGATATTAAGTTGCTGTTCTAGTACTTTAATTTGAAGTTCTGTGCGGTATTCCTCTCTTGCTTCCTGTTCTAATTCTTGTTGGGTTTTCTTGATGATTACAGGCGGGTCGTATCTTTCAAAACTAGTTATATCGAGCTGGGGTGATTCGTATGTGGGAATTTCTGGTAGCTGAAAGTCTTTAATGAAATCTAAATTTGGCAGTTTGAAAGAAGATGTAATGGATTTTATTGACTGAGCAAAGTTTGTTGCGTCGGCGATGGTACTAGCGATGTGTTTGAACTGTTCAGTGTTCGCTTTTATGATTGGTTCGAGTATCTTAGCTTGCTCTTCAATTGAAAGTCTACCTGTTCGAACTAATGTTGATTTTTTATCAGACAATTTCGACATAGCTCGTCACTTCTCAAATTTTAATCGTAATTATTTCATATTGCAGATATTTTCTACCTGCTGTATGATAGGTAATGTTACCAAATGTTAGGTTAAATCTCAATGGATAAGAAGACCAAAATGCCAGAATTATTGACACTTGCTGAAGCCTGCCAGATATTGAAAGTCCACCCCAACACATTACGTAAATTGGATAAGAAAGGTATACTTGTCGCCGTTCGTTTTGGTGAAAGACGAGACAGACGGTATCACAAAAAAGATATAATAAAGCTAGTCAATGCCGATGATAGACGATAAAAGAACTTTTTATCAATTTTTAAATACATAATCATGACAGAACAAACGCCATCTAAACCATGGTTCAAAAAATGGTGGGGAATTGTATTAACGGTATTATTTTTCCCTTTCGTTGTTCCATACTTAGTATGGACACAAACAAAATGGAATAAATGGGTAAAAATTGGTATTACACTTTTTTGTTTAGCCTTCATAATTCACAGCAATACAACAAACACAATCAAAACAGAAAGTACAAATATTTCTAACACCAACAAAAAGACAGTAGATAATGCTAGTGATTCGACTACAAAAATAGAGTCGACTTCGCAAAAGAAGGTGGACAACATCCAAACAAATAAGAAAATGATGTACCTTACAGGGGTTGACAAAGACGAGGCATCCGAGACACAGGGAGAGGTTGCTGTTTACAAAATAAATATATGGGAGAAATATGGGGAACAGGGTGGTAATAGGGGAGAAGTAGTTGACACACTACCTCACGGGACAGAAGTCGAAATCTTAGAAGAGAAGACCACAGATCAAAAGTATTACAAAGTAAAGTCGGAATCACCGAACGTTGAGGGATGGGTATCCGAGCTATTTGTAACAAACGAAAAGCCGACAAAAGAGCAGTTGAAGGCTGTAGAGGATGCAAAGGAAAGAGAGGATAAAATAAAGAGACAGTTCAGTGTTTGGGATGGCTCCCATCATAAGCTAAACGAGCTAATAAAGAAGGCGATGAATGACCCAGGAAGCTATCAACACGTGGAGACAAACTATTTTGATATGAAAGACCACCTCATAGTCAACACAACCTTTAGAGGCAAGAATGCCTTTGGAGCGCTCATAAAAAACACAGTGAAAGCAAAGGTGTCTATTGACGGTGACGATATAGAAATCATAGAGCAATTCTGAGTTACCCAGCACTACATGGGCAAATGGTGCAGACAACTGTGGTGCTAATTGGAATGAACAAGCCGTCAAAAAAGCAAAATCATATATGGATTTCTCTGCATATTCGCGGGGGGGGTAATTGACCAACTTATATATGAAGGGTTCACACAAGAACAAGCAGATTACGGAGTCAATGGAGTCGGTCTATGAGAATAGGTTTCTAAGAACGACAACAGTTGAATTGGCGAGCGCTCTATCCCCTATCTTTGCTACACCTTGAAAACAATAGTGTAGAGAGATGTGGGGTAGGCTTAATCAGCGGCATAGTTTCTCAAATCTGGGATATAAACATACGCACTATGTCGTTCAAATATAGTTCTAACGTCGTTCACGATTGCCAGCAAGAGTAGCGTATCAAAAACGACAGTTTGCATATCCTATTTTGAAAATCAATATCTCTCCAATCCTATGCTTATATGAGTGCCATTACATACCAAGAATTGTACTGTGGTCAGTGCACAAGACTTCATTCTCATATGTCATCCTTGCGAAGCCCGCCGAATCGGAGGGCGAATGCGAGGATCTGTAGATGTCATCCTTGAGAAGGCGAGGATCTTTACTCGATTGAATCGAGAATGACAGGCATAAATAGCCTGTCATAACAAACCACCCCTACCCCTCCTCGTCCAAGGAGGGAAATATTACATAGAATTGAGGAGGTGATATGGTTTCAGAGTATAATATTCACTCAACTATCGTCAATATTTAGCAATTTACTACCGTCATGCAATTTTTGGGGATTAAATGGGACAATGAAACAAAGAAGCCCTTTATCAAATACAAAACTACACCAAATGAAGGTGAAGAACAATACTACCCCTTAGTCTTTTCAAAAGGGTTATCAATTAGCGTGCTTGGATCCAGACACTGCATCGGCTCATTTGAGGCACCACATTACATGATGAGGAATTGCCAACGCAATATTGATCTGCTCAATGGCAATCTAGCCCAATGCCCAGATTGCAGACGCAATGACTCTACTCATTTCTTACCCTTAGATTTCTTAACTTATGACCAGAAAGAAGAATTAAAAAATGTAAAGTACTTCAACTACATCAATCTATTTGGCGACAATATTATTAAAGTCGGTGTGGCTGCAGATAGTCGCAAGATCACAAGACTACTTGAACAAGGTGCGTTTGCTTCAATAATATTTGCGTCAGATGATGGGCTAATGGTACGAAGAATTGAAGACATTTTATCTCGAACTTTAAAGATTAGACAAGCAGTGAATTGGAACACGAAGATAAAGTTGATAAACAAACACTTGTCTTCACACCAAGCCAAACAATTATTGGCTAGTCACTATCAAGATATCCACACGATATTATCGACCCATTTCCAACAGACAATAATACAAAATGAATTTCATTTTTTTCTTGATGAATATCATCTACCAATCAATAGCGATATCGATGAAGTCCTATATATTGAGACTTTGTCGCCTAAGGACAAAATTAGCGGGACGATACTTGGAGTATATGGGGCAATAATATTAATAAAAAATGCCAAAGACCTGTTGATTGCCCTAAATACCAAAAGTCTACTCGGGTACTCAATTGAGGTGTCAAATAGTGTTGAGAATATCCCAACCTCAGTGCTGAAATATCGGCGGATTTGGATAAATGATAGAGATATGCAGTCGGGTTTGTTTTAAGCCGGATTATTCTCTTTAATCCCTACTGTATAATGACCAAATAATTATGAAAATAGGTATAGATATCGTTGATATCGATGATTTTGACAAAAGGATTAGAAGATCAGGACAAAATTTACTTGATAAGCTATTTACGCCAAGTGAATTGATAAACCAACAAATTACTCATCTTGCTGGCATCTTTGCTACCAAAGAGTGTTTGATCAAAATCGGAATAATTCCACTTGGAGAATGGAAGCAGGTTGAAATTCGAAATGATAACTCAGGGAAGCCATTTGTGTTTGGACAAAATGGACAGATAATTACAAATGTTGAAATATCAATTTCTCATAGTCCAAAGTCAGCGGTGGCAGTTGCAATTTTGGAGTCATAACAAATTATGAAGATTTTAGATCTTTCGACACTACTTCCCGGTCCACTTGCATCCAAACTACTTCTTGATATTGCCGATGAGGTGATCAGAGTCGAAAACCCGATGAATATTGATTTATTAAAGACGATCAAACCGACTAATAATGGGGTAGGAGTAGCCTATTGCTCTTTAAACAAGAATAAGACAATCAAATATCTTGATTTTAGGAAACCAGAAGATAAAGAAAAGCTGATTGGAATCATTCAAACATGTGATGTATTGATTGAGAATCACCGCCCGGGAAGACTGGATAAGATGGGTCTTGGATATGAAGATAGTAAGAAGTACAACAATAAACTAATTTACTGTTCAATCACTGGCTATGGCTACAATAATAGGCTTAGTCAATATCCGGCGCACGATCTAAATATCTTGGCTCTAAGCGGATATCTTGATTACCAAAACAGATCTTGCCCACCATCAATTCCTCCCTGTCAAATTGCTGATGTTTTGACAAGCTACAATGCTGTCGTTCAAATACTAAAAAAATTGTATAAACATGAAGCAGGCTGGTTAGATGTGTCAATGCTCG
>Ga0247841_10013133_pt1 | contig 10650 bp, 9 predicted proteins | sample LaCruzMarch2015__2_FD_192410 | JGI IMG/M metagenome (GOLD analysis project Ga0247841, IMG submission 192410) | Freshwater microbial communities from meromictic Lake La Cruz, Castile-La Mancha, Spain - LaCruzMarch2015_18m | ecosystem: Environmental > Aquatic > Freshwater > Lake | place: Spain...
TTTTGGAGTATTTGTTGTCATCGGTTTAGTTAACGCCTTACTTCGCGGTAATTTAGGTTCATTAATTATTAATGATTTTAATGCTTGGTTGTATTGGTTTTTGTTACTTCCGGCCATAATTGTTTATGGAACCGATAAGGATGACGCCTTTATAAATTTAAAAACACTTTTTCTTGCGGCTGCCCTTTGGCTCAGTTTAAAAACTTTATTTCTTCTTTTTGTATTTACTCATAATCTGAGTTTTGCTTCGGAAGTGTACCGCTGGCTACGGCAAACTTTATCTGGTGAGATGACGGCCACTTTATCTGGCTGGCCGAGAATATTTATTCAAGGACAGATATTTTCTGGAGTGGCCCTTTGTCTTGTCTTGCTTAATAGTCTCAAGAACTTTAAAAATATTACAAATTTTATACTGGCAATATTTTTTTCTAGCGCGCTTTTAATTAGTTTTTCGAGAAGTTTTTGGGTGGCCTTAGTGGTAGCGATAATTTTTTCACTTGCTGTTATTATATATATTTATTCCTGGCGTAAAATGCTTGCCTCACTCACATGGTTTATTTTCAGTTTTGTTGGTGGCTTTGTTCTGATATATTTAGTAGCAATTTTTCCTTATCCAGCACCGGGGCAATTTAACGCTGATTTTCTTAATCGGGTTAGCAGCAGCAATGAAGCCGCGCTTACATCTCGCTGGTCTCTTTTGCCCGTTTTAATAAAAGAAATAGGCAAGGAGCCATTTCTCGGACAAGGCTATGGCGCAACTATCACCTATATTTCTAGCGACCCGCGCATTTTAGAAAAAAATCCGAACGGAACATATACTACTTATGCTTTCGAGTGGGGCTATTTTGATATCTGGCTTAAAATTGGACTATTGGGGCTATTGAGTTACCTCCTAATAATTTTTCAATTAGTCAAAAAGTCACTTATTTACTGTCGTAAATCCACTAGTACTTTTTTGTTGGGATTTAGTGCATCTCTTGTATTTTTAGCTGTCACCAACTTCTTTACTCCATATCTAAATCACCCCTTGGGTATTGGAATTTTGCTTCTTGGGGCTTGTCTTATTAGAAAAGATAGGGTATATTAAAAATTAACTAATCTTCAATAAATAAATTAAAATTATGAACGAACAAATCATCTCTCAAGAGGGTTATGACAAATTAAAAGATGAGTTAACACTTCTAACAACAGTAAAGCGCAAGGAGATTGCGGAAAGAATTGAGCGCGCTAAAGAATTGGGTGATTTAAGCGAAAACGCCGAATACAGCGAGGCAAAGGATGCCCAGGCTTTAAATGAAGGCCGAATTTTGGAATTAACTAATACTTTAAAAAACGTAACAGTTGTCCAACACGAAGATTCAAATGAATCCGTCGTTATGGGTTCAAAAGTTACGGTTAAAACGGGTGATAAGGAAAAACAATATACGATTGTTAGTTTTAACGAAGCTGATCCGCTTAATGGTAAAATTTCCAATGAATCACCGATTGGCGTAGCATTTTTAAATAAGAAGAAAGGCGATTCAGTTGAAGTAGAAACTCCAAAGGGAATTGTTAAATATAAAATTTTACAAATTGAATAATTATCAATTTATGTCAGCCCCAAAAGATAAAGAAATAAAAGCTATCGCGCCCGCGAGCGAACGCTTAGATCGGATAAAAAAATTAGACGAACTTATTAAGTTGGGCACGAATCCTTATCCGGCTAAAGTAAAACGTGACTCGGATATACAAAATATTATAGACGAGTTCGAGTCTTTGAATGAAACCCAAAAAGATTTTTATATTGTTGGTCGGCTGCGCTCAAAACGAGAGCACGGTAATTTAGTTTTTGCTAATTTAGAGGATGCGAGCGGGAGTGTGCAAATTGCTTTATCTAAAAAAGATTTAGGCGTCGACTCATACAAAAATTTTATAAAACTAATTGATGTGGCCGATTTTTTACAAATCCAAGGTCATGTTTTTTTAACACATAAGGGAGAGAAGAGTGTCATGGTAAAAGAGTGGCAATTATTATCCAAAGCTTTGCGACCAATTCCTGATTCTTGGTATGGCTTGAAGGATGAAGACGAAAAATTACGGAAGCGTTATTTGGACTTATTGTTAAATCCAGATTTACGTGATTTGTTTTTTAAAAAAGCTTTGTTTTGGGAAGTCACACGTGACTTTATGAAAAAGCACGGTTTTTTTGAAGTAGAAACGCCGACAATTGAAGTAACGACGGGCGGAGCGGAAGCAAATCCTTTTAAGACGCATCACGATGAGTTCAATTTGGATGTATATTTACGAATTTCTGTTGGAGAATTATGGCAAAAAAGATTAATGGCTGCCGGTTATGAAAAAGTATTTGAAATCGGTCGTGTCTATCGCAATGAAGGATCGAGCCCAGATCATTTGCAGGAATTTACTAATATGGAATTTTATTGGGCTTATGCTGATTATGAGATGGGCATGAAATTTTCACAGGAATTATATCAGGAGATTGCTTTAAAAGTTTTTAATAAGACAAAGTTTAAAACAAAGGGTTATGAATATGATTTGGCCGGTCAGTGGCCAAGAATTGATTACCGCGAAGAAGTTTTAAAACAAACTGGGGTTGATGTTTTGAAAGCAAGTGAGAAAGAGATGGCGGAAAAACTAGAAAGTTTAAAGGTTAAGTATGAAGGAAACAATCGAGAGCGTTTAACCGATACTCTTTGGAAATATTGTCGAAAAAATATTGCCGGACCGGTCTTTTTAACTAACCATCCGAAATTAGTCAGTCCCTTAGCTAAAGCAAAAATTGATAATCCCGAGTTAACCGAACGTTTTCAAATAATTATTGCAGGGAGCGAAGTTGGCAATGGTTTTTCTGAATTAAATGATCCGATTGATCAGGATAAACGTTTCAAAGAGCAGCAAAAATTAATTGATCGTGGGGACAAGGAAGCAATGATGCCCGACTGGGAATTTGTCGAAATGCTTGAACACGGCATGCCGCCGACTTGTGGATTTGGATTTGGCGAAAGACTATTTGCCTATTTGGTCGATAAGCCGGTTAGAGAAACGACCCTTTTTCCACTCATGAGACCGAAGTTAGATTAATATAATATGCGTTTGTGGAGTCTTAGTCCAAAGTATTTAGATCGCCAAGGGTTTTTAGCTGTTTGGCGCGAAAGTTTACTGGCTAAAAAAGTTTTAGAAGGGAAGACTAAGGGCTATAAAAATCATCCCCAGCTTATACGCTTTAGAAATAGTAAAAAAATTTTGGAGTATATTGATGCGTATTTATTCGGTCTGTATTTAGAGTCGCTTGATCGCGGTTATAAATTTGATAAAGAGAAAATTAGGAACTTGAAAATTTTGGTTAAGAAGATTAAAGTAAATAGTGGTCAAGTTATTTATGAATTTGATCATTTACTGAGAAAATTAAAAGTAAGAGATAAGGAAAAATACAATCAATTAAAAAAGACGAAACGGCCGCAAGTCCATTTTTTATTTAAAGTTGTACCGGGCGAAGTAGAGGAGTGGGAAAAGTAAAATAAAATATTAATTATATTCGGGGATCGTCTAACGGTAGGACAACAGGTTCTGGTCCTGTTTATTGGGGTTCGAATCCCTATCCCCGAGCTAATAAAAATATGGCTAATTTTAGCCATATTTTTATTAATTTTGAGAAAGGGATTCGAACTAGCGGCGAGCGAGACAATAGGAGGAGCGCTTGAGCGACGACTATTGGACGAGCGACGATAAATGCGACCCAAGGGAGCATTTAGCGGCCGGTCCGGACAAGTGAGCTTTTCGTTAGAAAAGCGAGCGCGATAATCCCTATCCCCGAGCAAATTTACAAAATAGCACAAAAGTGCTATTTTTTGATTAGATGATGAGCGAATTTACAGCATTTATGAATAAAAATATATTTACAAAAAAGTTCGAAATTATAAATGATATTTATAAATCTGACGGAGACGAAAAAATAACATGGTATGATGACTTTTTTGGTTTCTTATTTTACTGGCCTAGTTTTAATAAACTTAAAACAGTATTAAAATTACTCCTAATAGTATTGTTTGGGGTTACTGTTGGAATTGGTTTTTTCATTTTTATTGGTAACATATTAGTTAAGTAATATTGTTTTAATTTGTACTATTAATATATAAGAGGGTTCTAATTGTATCCCAGTCCCCGATCAAATAGACAAAATAGCCCTTTTCGTGCTATTTTTGTTTTATAATAAGTATTTAATTAATTATGCCCAAATTTAAATCGAAATTATTAGGGAAAAGAATTGTTTTAAAAAGACTTAAAGCAACTTTGTTAACGGCAAACACTATATTTGAAGCGATTGATGAAAATCGCCAGCACTTGTTGCCCTGGTTTTCTTGGGTAAGCACTAGCAATAATGTCGAGGATACTTTAAAATATTTATTTGATATTGAAAAAAAATTTAAAGTTGGAGAAAAAATTGATTATGGAATATATTTGAATAATAAATATATTGGTAATATTGGTATATTTGATTTCGATAAAAAAAATAAATCCGCAGAAATAGGATATTGGTTATCCAAAAAGTATACAAGAAATGGTTATATGACGGAAGCGGTTGCTGTTTTAGAAAAAGAATATTTTGTAAATACAAATTTAAACAGAATTCAGATTAAATGTGACGAAAGAAATATTCCTTCAACTGGAGTCGCTAAAAAATCTGGATATTTTTTTGAAGGGAAATTTAGGGAGGATAAATATAGTGAATATTTTAAGGATTTTAGAAATACATTAATTTTTTCAAAGTTAAAATCAGATTTTCATAAATAGACATAAAACATTATTATGAATTACTATATTATTTTGGCCCTATTTCTTCTCGCATACATGAGTTTATGGTTTATTATTTCTTTGCTTAAAAAGAGAAATGATGTGGCTGATATTGCTTGGGGTTTGGGTTTTGTATTTATCACTTGGTTATCATTTTTTATATCTCAAGATTTGAGTGCGCGAAGTCTTTTGGTTAATGTTTTAGTAAGTATTTGGGGCCTTCGTTTGGCTTGGCATATTAGTAGCCGCAATAAAGGAAAAACTGAAGATTATCGTTATTTGGCTTGGCGAAAAGAATGGGGAAAATGGTTTTATGTGCGGTCATATTTTCAAGTTTACTTTCTTCAAGGAGTGCTTTTATACGTAATCCTTTTGCCTGTATTATTTATTAACAGAAATAGTGGTTTAAATCTAAATTTTATTGATGGGCTTGGCGTGCTAGTTTGGATAATCGGATTTATATTTGAAACAGTTGGGGATGAGCAGTTAAAAAATTTCATAAGCAATCCGATTAACAAAGGTAAATTGATGCAAACTGGCTTATGGCGCTATACGAGACATCCTAATTATTTCGGAGAGGTGACCCAGTGGTGGGGCTTATGGTTAATCGCAATTAACGCGCCGTACGGATGGATTACCATAATTGGACCACTCACTATAACAATTTTAATCCTTAAAGTTTCTGGCGTCCCTTTGCTCGAAAAGAAAATGGCCGATAACCCAGAATTTGCTGAATATAAAAAGAGAACTAGTGTATTTTTTCCACTGCTGGTGAGATCTTTTGTATTTAAGAAAAAAACTAGGGGCTTAGAAAATATTTAAATTTTATTTAAAACTTTTTTATTTTAATAGATACAGTTTGGTTTCTTAATATATAATATTTGTATATAATTAAGACATATGAATAAATTGGCATATTTTATATTCTTATTCTGTATCGGATTATACACATTAAATCCAATACGAATTTTCGCAGTGGCTGATTCATCTTTGGCTTAGTCGTAGTTAGATGAAATCGGGATATCCGAAGATGGTTCCGATAATATTATATTTTCTTTCGTAACACAGTCTTTTCTTGTATAATAGAAAAGTACATAATCTAATAAGCTTAATAAATAATATGAAAAGCAAAATTAATCTTGGGCAGACGAAAATTTTCTGGATGTTATTTTCCAGTTTATCAATTTTCAGTCTGCTTTTTTTAGGAAAATTTGTTAGTTCGGCTCAAGCAGTTGACTATTCGTCCCTAGAGAGAGTTGAAGTACCAGCGATTTACAAATGGAATTTGGCCTTATTTTATCCGAATAATGTTGCTTTTCAGACAGATAAGGCGTTAGTGGAAAAAAAGATAATTAATTTTAAAAAAAACAGCGGTAAATTAACTAACAATACTGCTATTAAGAAGGCGCTTGATGAATACTATGGACTCGCGATACTTGTGAGTCGTTTGAGTGGCTATGCTTCAAAGGTATATGATTCAGATACAAGAAATAGCGAGGCAATTGGTTTAAGAAAAATGACGGAAAAAATTACGAATGATTTTGAGGGCGCCAGTTCATTTTTAAAACCCGAGCTCTTAAAACTATCTGACGCTAAGCTAAAGGCCTTAGCCGCCAATAAGTCTTTTAATAAATTTGATGTATTTTTAAATGGTCTAATTCGTGAGAAGAAGCATGTCTTAAGTGAAAAAGAGGAATCAATTTTAGCTAAAACGGGTAATTTACAAAATGCACCTTACAATATCTATAATACTTTTTTGACGGGAGAGCTACCTTATCAAAAAGCTGTTTTGGCTGATGGGACTGAAGTCGTCGTTTCGCCTTACAATTACGTAAAATATCGACAGTCAAGTAATCGCAGTGATCGTAAACTTGTTTTTGATAATTATTTTGGGGCTATTTCTAATTATAAAAATACCTTGGCACAAACTCTATCTTCACAAGTTGAAGCTAATATTTTTCGCTCACAGGCGAAATATTTTAATACAGCCATTGAAGAAGCTCTTTACAGTACTAACTTATCAGTCGATTATTATAAAAACTTAGTGGCCCGTGTGAATAAGGAATTGCCATTGCTCTGGCGCTATTTAGCTCTAAAAAAGAAAGTTCTTGGTTTAGATGAACTTAGATATAATGATTTATATGCTCCGATAAATTCTTCATTTAGCGGGGTATACCCCTATAGTGAAGGTCTTGATTTAGTGCTTGAAGCAGTCAAACCATTAGGGGCGGAGTATGAAAAGCAAGCCAAGCTTACCTTAACTCCGGGTAATGGAAGAATTGATATATATCCGAATTTAGGAAAAGCGACCGGTGCCTATTCCGCCGGGGATAAAGCAGACCCGGTACCGTATATCTTAATGAACTATGATGATAGCTATCTATCCATTTCAACTTTAATTCACGAATCAGGCCATTCCGTTCATTCCTATTTAGCGAACCAAAATCAAAGTTATTTAAAGACAGGCTATAGCACTCTTATTGCGGAAACTGCCTCGACTTTTAATGAGAATTTACTCTTAGAGTACATGTTAGCGCATGAAACTGATCAGGAAAAAAGAAAAGAACTGCTTGGCGATTCCCTGGAAACGATGCGTATAACTTTATTTAGGCAAGCTATGTTTGCTGAGTTTGAGTTAGCAATTTACACAGCAGCCGAGGAGGGAACCCCCTTAACAGCTGAATACTTAAACGATACCTATTTAAAGTTAGTTAAAAAGTATTATGGCGAAGCAGAAGGAGTAGTCAAGGTTGATGACGCTTATGCGATAGAATGGGCTCAGGTACCACATTTTTATTTCGATTATTATGTTTTTAACTACGTCGGCGGATATTTAAATGGACTTGAACTTTCCGCTAAAGCGCTAAAAGATTCGGCGGCTCGTGATAAATATTTAAGCATGTTAAAGGCAGGCGGTTCGGCCTATCCTTTAGATTTATTAAAGAAAGCGGGTCTTGACGCCACTTCAGCCACTGCTTATGACGATGCGTTTAAAGTAATCGAGCAAAGAGTGTCCGAATTAGAGAAAATTGTCGGTAAATAATTATTTACCAAAATTTTAACTAATTTGATAAAGTTTATGAAGAATAACACTCAATCGAATCAAGTGCTCTTAAATCGTCCAAAAGAAAATAAGAAGCTAACAACAATCGGAATTATTATTAGCGTTATGGCGACGGCTTTAATAACCAGCGCCGCCTTTTGTTATATAATAATATATAAATTAAATACCCAAAGCGATTACCAGGTGACTCCCCAGAGTAATAATACCACTGTCATAAATGCGACTTCGTCCGCTTCGACCGCGAGCTCAACTATTGAGATCGCGCATAATATTGTGGCCACTTCAACTGGGGATATCTCCACAACTACCGCTCGCTTAAGTGACTATTTATTTATAAAATTTCCGATGCTTGACTCGCCGCTATATAGTGAACTCGCTAAAGAATGTTCTAATTTCTCTGATGAAGGTCCTTCTTATGGTGCTATAGCTTATTCAGACGATGTGCGACTAGTTAGGGACGGAGCCGAGATTGTAGTTCCGAGTCTAAAGCAGATGATATTTGAAGCTGACAAAGCACAATCTAATAATGACTTTGCATCCACTTGCAGCTCTCTGTTTATCGGCATTCTTCCGGCTAAATTCAGTAATGATTATATTTATATAAACATACAGCGCTATTTTTACATGGGTTATTTATATGCCGATGATTTAGGGGCTCTTTATCGCTTAGATTTAAAAAATAGATCCCTAAAAAAAATGACGACAGTCAATGGTATTTCAAAAAATGATTATAAAATCCTTGAAGACGGGAAAAGATTAGTCCAATGGGATAGAAATGGAGTATATTTGATTAATCTCGAAACAGATTTAAAAACAAATCTATATATAGCCCCAAAAAATGAATGGCTAGTTTCTAGCGTAGAATATGAGGATGAGTTTGGCCAATTTGATTATTATAATGTGCAAGTAAACGAAGCTCGTGACGGATTAGCAAAATGGGTAACAATTAATGTTTACGATAAAAACAAGACGCAAGACGGAGAGACTATCATTGCGCCAGATGAAGATGAGGTATCACTTGAATCAGAAAATTGGGTCAGAGAAATCGATATTATCAAACCAAAATTTTTAGAGAGAATAAATATTGATATTTGAAATAACGCGACTAAAAATAGAAATAAAGAAGACATATAGTGAAACAAAAAAGCACTGCAATCGATAGTAGTTTTTTTGTTAACATCAGTATTTTGTGGTATAATAAACTAGTGTTTTATATATTTTATTAGCAAGGTATGAAAAAAGCGCCAAAAAAGCTTTGGTTTGTTATATTAATAGTTATTATTATTGTGGCTATCTCGGTTTGGGCAATGACGAGGAAGCCAAAGATTGTTTATACAACTGTGCCCGCCGAAGCTGGCCCATTAATACAAACAGTCAGCGAAACAGGAACGGTCAAACCAATTAAAGAAATTTTCCTAAATTTTTTAACGGCGGGAAAAATTAGTGCAGTTAATGTTAAGGTGGGCGATCAAGTAAGCGTCGGTCAAGCTTTAGCGTCTTTAGACGATAGTTCTTTGAATTTAAAAAAGCTAGAGATTGAGGCCAACATAAAAATTGCCGAAGCAAATTTATCGAAAATAAATGCTGGGGCTAGTCAAGAAGCGATTAACATAAGTCGTCGTTCTTTGGAGCAAGCTCAGGCTAGTCAATTAGCAGCTAGTTATGATCAAGTTAAAGCCGAAAAAACATCACTGGAAAATATTCGCCAAGCAAAAAAAACTTATGATGATTTAGTTTCGAATAGTTCCGATACGCAAACAACGCGACCCAGCGTATCGCCGTATTGTTCTTTTGTGACAAGTAATGTCGTTCAGCCTGCTAAAACCACTAAATTCCCGATTAACTCGAGCGGTGGTTTAATACCTGGAGGTGCCGCCACTAGTTCTGCTTTTTACATATATGTTCCAGAGACTTCGATTTCAGTTAAAAGTGCATTTATTGAGATTAAAGGTTTCTCGCCAAGCACGGGTACAAATAATATTTCTATTTCTGTTAACGACCAGTCAACCTCAACTTATGCAGTTCTTTCTAGCGGAAATTCTTTTCGAATTCTACATAAAGTCTTACCAGATAATTTAAATTTTTACCCTTTGTCTAATACCTTTAATTTAAATTCCTCAGCAAATTTAAATTTGTCATCCGCCGTTTTATCACTAACTTATTCATTCGCGCCCTAAATATATATTTATGAAAAATTATTTCAAGAACAAAAAAATTATCTTTTTTTTCCTGGCCCTGATATTATTTCTCGTGATTATTATTTTTATTTTCAGAATTACTAAATTAAAAACATCAGCGCCGAATGAGATAGCAAACACACAAAAATTTCAGGGGCAAATTATAAATGACAAAGTTCAAATACCTGATACCTTGAGCATCGGTCCTAATGATGGGGAAGTCGTACCGCGTGGCGAATTTAATGTAAAAATTCAACCTCAATCAGAAGTGGATAAAGTTATTGTGACCAACGCCACCCTCACCCTAAAAGAGGCATATTTTTTAGCAAAGGATAAGGCAACGAATTGGGCGAGTGACCAAAAATTAGTATTTATAAAATCGAATGGCGCTTTAAATCTCGCAGGTCAATCAAGTTCCTGGCAATTGGTTTTCGCCTCATCTCAGAAAAAATCAGATTATGAAATTATTACCGAGGCTGATAAGATTATAAGTGAAAAAGAAATTGTCGCCAGCTCAAAAGGCTTCGACTTGCCAATTAATTGGTATGATTCAAATGACGCAATCGCTTCTTTGAGTAATTTACCCCAATTTAGTTCAGATACAATATCCGCAATTAG
>Ga0247841_10013136_pt1 | contig 10648 bp, 10 predicted proteins | sample LaCruzMarch2015__2_FD_192410 | JGI IMG/M metagenome (GOLD analysis project Ga0247841, IMG submission 192410) | Freshwater microbial communities from meromictic Lake La Cruz, Castile-La Mancha, Spain - LaCruzMarch2015_18m | ecosystem: Environmental > Aquatic > Freshwater > Lake | place: Spain...
ACGCAGATACACCGATGCAGTTCAGTGCCGTGATAAGCGGGGGGGATTCCTGTGCAACATCGTATCGCACACCGGCATTATTCCTCCGCTGGATACGGACCGAGGGTGATTGAGAAGCGGTGACGGTGACCGTCACCCCCTCGTCTATCACGATACCCGAACCGATGCTTCCCGTGGTTGCCAAAGTCTGCCCGTCTACGCGTTTGAAGTATCCGGATATATGCCCGGGACAGAATGCAGTCACAGATGCAGGTGTCATGGCGGTCAGCAGTTCGTGTGAAAAGGTATGGCGTGCGGTGCTTTAAGGAGTTGCGATCATCGGATGGGGAGGGGTTGGATATTACACCGGAATACGAGGTTTCATGCTGCCGGGGAGCAGCTAAACAACCCGAATTTTAATCCCATCGAATTCGACGGGTTTAAAGATCTAGCCGGGCTTAATAGTATTTGGATAAACCGTTGAGGATTTTATAGATGAACGGAATTATTCCGGGGTTATCCAACACGGTGAATAATCACATCCATTATCCAATGAGGGACACTTCACCGGCAGGAAGTGGTCGCATACATAATTTTTTCTGGTGAGCGTTCTGCATAACCCCATCAATTTTCCGGGAGATCTCGGCAGTGTAATATGCTTCCCCGCACTGCTCGCAGACATAAGCCGGTACATCTTTGATCACGATGACTTCACCGGCAGCATGTGCAAGAAACTCCGTCTTTCCCTCACGGAGTTTTCCTTTACAGAAACTGCAACGATCCGGAATCATGAATCATTCCTCCTTCTACGGTACTCAATCCATTTGTCTTCTTCCGGGATATAAACTGTGATGACCCGGATATGATCCCTGCATAATGCGATGACTGTGTGGTATGCAACTGCATCGATAAAACCCATAATAAGAACCGATGGACACGGCTCATCATCGGGGTACTCTTCAATTATCTCACCCGATGAAATTATGGTGATCAGCTTATCGGTAGAGACGTTGCGTTCGAACATCCTGACCCGGGCGTGATGGGAGATGAGGGTCTCCCCGGATTCGATCAGTTCGGTTATCCTATCGCTCTGCTTCATTTCCCATTACCCTCCACGATCTTAATCTCCTCCTCAGTCAGCCCGTACAACTCATACACCAGCGTATCAATCGTCGCATCCGTCGCCTCAATCTGCTGGGACAGCATCGTCTTCTCCTGTTCAAGCCTCGCTTCCTGCAATATCTTGTTCAGGTCGAGCATCTGCGTGACGAGCGCAACCATGCGGTAGTGGCGGGCTTTGTCCACCAGATCTGCGAAGTTGATGGTATGGAGGAGATCCCCCTCATGTCCCGTAAATGTCATGTATCTCCCCATTATGTCCCCTTTATGTCCTCTTTGCGGGGACGTGCAGAGGATAGGTAGATTAGGAGACATGAACTTCGGGTTATTGAATTGGATCTCCATTTTAGTTGTCAACAGGATCATCCGACTCATCGTCATGGTACGTTTTTTCCGGCAGGTTTGTCGCTTTTAACATCCGGTCAAAATCGCTTTCAAAAAGCCGGTCCTGAACAATACGGTATTGTTCAAATTCAGTCTCCGCAAACTCTTTTGCCTGCTCTGCCGTTACTTTCCCGCCATCTTCAAGCAGTTTCCGGTCATCAAATACAAGGAACCGGTCAAGACGTTTAGCCCAGTCCTCCATGGTCATTGGTATCTTTCGTCTGGCGCGATCTTCAGCAAGATCAAGCCAGGCATTGACGATCCTGCCAAGTGATTCGAGCTCTTGAGAAGTCAGGTAATTTTTTGCAACCAATACGTCGGTCTTCAGAATTTTTCCGCCGGGACTGTTCTCCCAGGTGGTTAACCCCATATACTCTTTTCTGCTGTTGGAACGCCCCATTATCAGTTCGGCTGCGGTATGACCATGAATTGCGAAATGCAATTTGTTCTGGACTTTTGCAAAAAACTCACGGGTCGTCGGGGCATTCCTGTTGTAATCAATGCTTGTGGTATATATGTCTGTGATCTTCTGGTAGAACCGTCTCTCGCTGAGGCGTATCTCCCGGATCTCCGCAAGTAAGCGCTCAAAGTAATCCTCGCCAAGGAACGTGCCGTTTTCCATCCTCTTTTTATCAAGTACGTATCCCTTGATGGCGAATTCCCGCAATACATGGGTTGCCCACTGGCGGAACTGGGTGGCTCTCTTTGAATTGACGCGGTATCCAACCGAGATTATGGCATCAAGGCTGTAGTATTCAAGATTCCGTGAAACGTCGCGGCTGCCTTCAGTACGAACTATTAGGAATTTCCTAATAGTTGCTTCACGGGTCAGTTCACCGCTCTCATAGATGTTTTTTAAGTGTACGTTTATTGTCGGAATCCTTACATCAAAGAGCGCCGCCATCATCTTCTGGGAGAGCCAGATCGTTTCATCCTCGTACCTGACTTCAATCGATTCTTCACCAGCAGTTGAGGTAAATATCAGGAATTCTGCTGTGCTGTTTCTTACCAGCTTCTTTTCATGTTCGGTCATTTCCCTGCCCCCTCCACAATCCGAATCTCCTCATCCGTCAGCCCGTACAATTCGTACACCAACTTATCAATCGCCCCATCAGTCGCTTCAATCTGCCGGGACAGTATCGTCCTCTCCTGTTCGAGCCTCGCACCCTGCAATTTTTTGTTCAGGTCAAGCATCTGTGTGACGAGTCCAACCATGCGATCGTGGCGGGTGATATCGGCGGGATCTTTGGGATTGATGGTGCGGATGGGGATTTTCACGACATCCTGACTGAACCACCGAAGCCGTCCACCTTTATCAGGATCACCAATGACTGATGCTATTCGTTTGTAATAATTGAAAATGAGTTTCGAATTTAGAACACCTAGAAGATAAAGATCATCTGTTTGGATGAAATATGCCGTATTTCCTAAATAAAAACCATCTTTATCATATAACATTCGACTTTCCTTTGCTATATCTGGAAAGATTATTTTCGGCTTTAGAAATTCATCATAATAATCACATGCACGTAATTCCCACCAATAATCTCCTTTGTCCCATCGTACCTCTGCGGCCTGTGAAAATTTCTCAAGATGGTGTGAAATCGCTGGATATTTTCCTTTAAACCATTGCCATTTATTTTGAATTCCTTGGGAATTTTGATTTGTCCATCCTCTCGGAATTAATATTACCCTGAAATGAACGATCGGATGACGATATTTCCTGATTTCGTCACCGATTAAAAATGGTTTGATTAATTCAATACTTGAAGGATCTTCATTAATTATTTTTTCAAATGTTGGAACATCAATAACAAATGCATCGGTTAATCCTGTAATTAAACCTCGAAGAATCTTTGTTTTAAAATAACTTCCAAGTGGTTGGCCGGCTTTGTTAATTTTCTCGATGAGTTCCTTTTCAACACCGGTTGTCAATGTCCAAACATCAGAATGAATTGAATCTGAATCCAAAAATGCTTTACATCCTTTTATTTCTTCATCCAGAGATTCAAATTGTAGAGTTTTTATCGGCGCGTATATGAAACTTTGATTTTTTACAATACTGTTTTGAGTTAAAAAAATTGCAGGAAATGTAGCTGCATTTTGAAAGACCGGTAATTCTCCAAAATCTACGATCTGAATTATTTTTGTTTTGATTGAAAGGAATTTTCTTAAATTCACTCCATATTTCGCCCGCATGAATTTGTTGGAGCAAATCATGCCGAAATAGCCTTCCTTTCGGAGCAAAAAATGAGCCTTTTCAAAGAAATACACATAAAGATCAGCAGTCCCGGCAAACACTTCATAATGTTTCTTTACGTAATCTTTGAACTCCAGCCCAAGAGTTTCTTGTCTCACATACGGCGGATTCCCGATCACCGCATCGAACCCACCCGCCGCCATCACCGGGGCAAACTCCTTTGACCAGTCAAACGGATTAATGCGTTTCACTTCATCGGGTGGCATTTTAGGAGTCAGGATATCCCAGCCAATCAGCGAGTTCCCGCACTTAATGTTATGATCAAGGCTCGGGAGCGCCCGTTCCGCCGTGATTGTAAGCTGCTTTGAAACCGTCTCTTGGTTCTCCTCTTCAAGCACCTTGAGCAGCAGCGAGAGTTTCGTCACTTCGACTGCCTGCTGGTCGATATCCACACCAAAGATGTTGTTCAAAAGAATCCGTTTCTTCTCAGCAGTGGTGAGTTTCCAGTCGCTCCGCACCCGTGCCGACAATTGGACTTCTTTACTATTACCGGGCTTGTAAATCGGGAGATCGATCGAAGCTGCAGATTTCTTCTTTTTCGGTGGCTGTTCCGGAAGGAGTGCCTGCACTGCCGGGTCAGTCACCGAGTTCTTTTCCTTGAAGACCGGCACAAGGTTAGCGATATACCAGTCGCGGTGCCAGTCAAGGAGATACTGGTATGCACCGATTAAAAACGAGCCGGAGCCGCACGCGGGATCAAGAATGCGGATCTTCGAAACCTCGCGGGGCGTTTTGTCTTTCACGAGTTCGCCGACCGTGTGTTTCACGATATATTCGACGATGTATTGCGGCATGTAGAAAACACCGCCCGCCTTCTTGACTTCAGGTTTGTATTCCACCTTTGCCTGGTGCCCTTCCGTAAGTCGTATCACTTTACCGAGGAACTGCTCGTACACGTGCCCGAGAATGGCGGGAGGGATAAGCGAAAACTCATACTGGCTGTCAGGGAAGTAAAGGCGTTTTATGATCCCCTTCAGAACCTTGTCATCAATCGCGATGGTGAGCGAGAGCGTATCGGGAGATTCGTCCCAGTCCGGTTCTTGCTGGAAATGGAAGAGCCCGGAGTTATATTTATCATCAGCAGAGCGGAAGAGCTGGGAAAGCCGTTCATAGACCTTCTCGCCCTCCAGAAGTTTGTGGAGTGTTTCATAATCCTCAATGCCGCGATCTTCGCAAATGCGGAGGAAGAGAATCCGGTCGATAGTCCGCTGCACGACACTGTTCAGCTCTTCCACGGTCAGGGATGGATTGCGCAGCGCAATATTTTTCGCAAGGGCATCACGCCACAGCTCAATCTCTGCAAGAATATCGTCATCGACGCTCGCAGTTCCCCGCTTGCCCTTCGTCGTTTCGGCATATGTGTCAAACGATCCGCGAAGGATGCTGTCCGGGGCGATGATTGAAACGAGCCAGTCCCATTTTTCAGGATATTCTTTAAAGCTGAAGTACTCGATCCGCGCCTTTGATGCTGCATCCCCGTTCTCCGGTTTTATCCGGCAGTCATAGATTGCGAATTCTTCAAAATTAGTAAGAATCGAGAGCGGGAGTTTCTGGTTCCATGCATACCGCCGTAGTTGCAGGGCGGCTTCAGTAGCATCCTTGATCCGCACAGATGGTTTCTTGGTCTCGACAATGAATTTCCGGGCGCCCCCAACCCGGAACGTATAATCAAAAAACAGGGTCGTGCCCCGGATCCGCACCGGTTCTTCATGCATGACCTCCTTGTATTTCTCCGAAAATCCCTTGTTGTTATCTACGTCCCAGCCGAGCGCAGAGAAAAATTTATCGACAAATTCCCGTCTTAGTTGCGTCTCATTGTATTTTCCCAGTATGTATGCCTGACGATGAAATTCAAAGCGTTCGATAAGGGATAGAATCGGATCAGGGGCAGGCATTTGTAATGATCTTTTTTTTCAGAGGCGTTAAAGGTGTTGAAAATATTTCAAGGTTGAATTTTCCCCCACTCCCTTCAGCAACACCTAAGCCCCGCCTCCTACAGAGTACTATTCAGCCCAAGGGCAGGGATTAAAAAACCAATGGCAGATTTCGTACAGAACAGCGAGACCGGGAACTCGGTTCGTGAACGTGCGGATCCAGCAGATTCGAATAGCAGCATCGTTGGTGAGGTATCGCGCAATCCTGCCGCGAGACGACTAAAAAATCCTGTGATAAAAAAATTACTTCTTCGTTGAAATACCACGCCGGGTTGTCGTGGGAACCTCTTTTACGATCGCATCCCAGATTGCGGCAGCGATCTCTTCTTTTGTACCCGATACCGGCACTCGCATATCTTTTGTCAGGCAGACATACTCCCCGCGATCACTTCCCATGCTCGCCGGGGTATTTGTCACGACCATCGCAATACCCTCTTTTAGCATCGCCTGTGCTTGTTTTTCGGTGTCTTCGCCGAGTTTGAACGCGATGAGAGTTGCTGGATATGCCTTTTTCACTTCATCCAGAAGTTTGGGAAGCGGTTCAAGATCCAGTTTCACCGGTTTCCCGCTCGGAATCTTTCCCTTCATTCTCTTCGGGGCAAAATCCGAGATCGCTGCCACACTGATATAATAATCTGCGCCATCCTCACGGAAATACCGGTGCACCGCATCCCGCATGTCACCTGCCGTTTCTATTGCAATGTTCGTGATACAGGGAAAGGTGTCGCGATGGACAACCGTGACATCCGCGCCCAGCCGGAATGCACACAGGGCAAGTTCACGACCCATCTGCCCGCTGGAACGGGTTGTCAGCACCCGGACATCATCGACCGGTTCACGGCAGGGACCGCTCGTGATAAGGACGCGCTTGTTTTTTAAGGGTTTTTTAAGTACCGCACGCTCACACCACAGGACAATCTCTTCAGTACTTGCGATCTTCGCCTTCTCCTCTTCAATCAACGGATCGATGAATTCAACGCCCCATTTTTTCAGTGTCTGGATATTATCGATTACCGCCGGGTGCCGGTACATGCTGTGGTGCATCGCCGGGACAACGACCAGCGGTTTGCCGCTGCCAAGAGCGGTGGTGGCAAACGTGGTGACGGGGGTATCGTCAATTCCGCATGCAATCTTTCCGATCGTGTTTGCCGTGCAGGGGGCAATTAAAAGGAGATCCGCACTCCCGCCATCCCCGCAGAATTTGACATGCTCCACCGAGCCCGAAAGCCGGGTGATAGTCGGATGTCCGCTCGCGTAGGTCAGTGCATCGGGATGAAGGATTCCCTGTGCCGCAGCGCTCATAACCGGAATAACCCCGGCACCCTTTCGCCGGAGGGCGTGGATCAGTTTCACGGTTTCGACAGCGGCAATACTCCCGGTTACACCGATGACGATCTGTTTTCCGGCAAGTGTCAGAACAGTCATGAAAGGGTCACATCCTGCACCATATGCCATTCGTGCGGGCGGTATTTCTTCACTTTATGTACCTCGATTGTGGCAGAAAAACCTGCGCCTTCCACCACTTCTTTTATCTCTGCTTCGACCGTGCCGATGCTGTGAAGGTGAATAACACTGCCCGGGTGCATATGACTGATGACATCAGGAAGCATATGGATGGCATCAAAGTGCCCCATCACGACCCGGTCATATTCACCGGTGAGAAGATTACGACAATCCCCGAACGCCGGCTGGACCTGTCTTGCCAGGTTGTTCTCTGTAATATTGCGCGTGAGATACCCAAATGCCACCGGGTTTATCTCCATCGCGTGGATCATGGCACCGCTTCCCGCCATCGGGATGGTGAAGTACCCGATACCGGCAAACATGTCTGCCACCCGTTCGCTAACCGGACTATCGCGGATAAGCCGCGCCATCCGCATCTTCTCGTTCCGGTTTCCCTGCGCAAACATCACTTCCCGGGGGTTGAGATAGTACACGTACCCGCTTTCACGGTGGCACACCTCCCCGACATCCCCCCAGAGCACCTCGGTCTTTGGCGTGCGGGTCACATCCTCTACCGCATCGATCCAGAGGACGCCGTGGGGGTGACGGAAACTGACGATCTCATCAACCTCCTTTTTGGGAGGTCTCTTCCCATGGCATACTGCCACGTTCCCTAGCATAAAAAATCCCCTGCCCGTATAATGGTGCCTTTCCGGAATTTCTTGGGAGTATGCCAATCCCTCCCGCACCGGGACCCATGCGATATCCCCCTCCGCGTAGGGGCGCCGGGTCCGGTCGATCCAGTCTGCACCCGCAATTTCCGGAAGCTGATCCTTTGGCACCATCCTGGCTCTCATCATTCACCTGACAAGGACAAGCCGGTCACCATCGCGGAGGATGTGGAGATCCTGCCCGGATTTCACATCCAGCCACGGGACCAGCCGGAACTCGGAGGTCGTTAAGGTGGTGGGATCGAGCACGCCGACCATATCACCGGATGTATACAGGATGAGCGCCGGCTCTGCCAGCCGCGCATTGCCGATCCGTCGGGTGATCTGATCGGTATTGACTGAACGACTCCTGCCTTCCGTGAGATCAAAAACCCTGACCCGGCGAGCCTCGACTTGTTCCACCTCGGCATAATTTTTCCCGACTAAGACGACATCCTGTTTCTGGTAATAGGGGAGCCGGACAAGGTACGTGATCCGGAAGAGCTGCCTGCCATTCTTCTCGCCTACAAGTTTGGGGTGCGTGGTATACCTGCCCCCGAGCTGGGCGGTAATTCCCTGTACAATCAAAAGCCCGATATGCTGGGAACCAACGGTGATATCGAGCCCGTCCTTTATCTCGGTCATATCCGATATATAGGAAAGCCGCTCGCCGCCTGCCTGCAGCGAGTCCTCAACCTGCGTCGCGATCGATCCGGCAGTCTGGATCTCAAACTGGCTTGGCAGCCGGTTTTCTGCCCGCACCTGCACAAGCCCTTCGTAATAACTGCCGGTGATCCGGTTGCACCGGTCGCACTGCTCTTTTTGCCATGCCAGCTCTACCGTGCAGGTCTTCTCCACCGGCAGGGCATAGAGTAATCCTTTGATCGTGAGCGTGGCACGTGAGCGGTTGACGCTCATTTCCTGTACAGTTACGGATATGGAGGGTTTCTTCACATCGGGATGGAGGTGCACCGCGCTCTTTGCAAGATCGGGTGCCAGGTCAGCGCGCTCCCGGTTGGTATCGGTCCAGGTATTCACCTGTTTTGTCGCGCCGCAGCTCGGGCAGTGAATATTTTTTACCCGGTTGTCGCAGACAACCCATTGCGTATTCTCTACCTTGCAGTGGTTGCAGAGCCCGTCGTTTTCTGAAGGTTTGCCGCACTTTGGGCAGAACCGGTCCTTGATATTTTTATGTGAAGATGGCTCCACCATTTTCATGCTCCCGTATACTTGTAGCTCGCTGTCATCATCTCTGTTGTCATCATAAACTGTAAATCTGGACATGAGGGACATGCCCGATCATGATGCAGTCCTTGCGCTCGATCAAGCCCAATTCGACAGCGATGGCAACTGTACGCTCTCCCATGAGGTTGATACTGTCCCCTTTTTTTAATGCTTCTCTCACATCATCCGTATTCACCCGGCGGGTGCCATAGAAACTGTCGTGAACCTGCACCTTCAGGTCGCCATGCGTGATGGTGGTGTTTAATAGTTCGGCATCACAGATGGCAATCACATCCGCACTGCCGGGCGAACGATGAATCTTTAAAAACATTGATCACCTATTGACAGGCAGGGATAAAAAAGGTGAGTTGGTGTATCAGGCAAGATTAATCGTCACACCGTACACCCGTTCGACAGTTTCGGCATGGATCCGGAAGCAGTCATCTGCGGTGATCTGCCCGGATTCGAGAAGTTTTTTTGTAATCCGGGGTACTGACTTCGGACCGATCACCGCTCCCGGTCGTGAGTTTTCATCCATGAAATCGCTCTCCATGGTAAACTCCCGCATTTCCCGTGCCATATCCGGGATTGCCTCGTGTTTTGCGATGAGCGATGGATGCAGCGGGGTATCCGGTGAACCGTAATGCTTCACCACGCTTCTTACCGGGACACCGAGTGCTTGCGCCATCTCTGAAATATCCACACACGGACCGGTCTCCGCGTGCACCTGCAGGGCGCACCGGCACTCACCGGCAAGGGTAAGCGCATGGGCAAGGACGGCGTTCGATGCCGCCCACACATCCTCAGTGACTTCGTAGTGCGGTCTGCCACTCTTGAGCGCCACCGCACACCCCTCCTCTACATAGCGGGCAGCACAAGTCAGCCCTTCCTTCATCACCTCTGCGGCTTTCGAGAGCGTCATACGTTCGGCAAGCCGGCTAATCTCCGCAGGGTGTACGCCCAGCACCGGAAATACAACAAGACCGGTCGTTGCCGCGATCTCTGCAACGCGGAGTGTTTCATCAAAGACCCGGGCATAGTCTGCACCGCATGCCGGGTGAACATCAAGTGACCAGGACGGTTTTGAAACGAGAAAGATATGGGTGCCACCCGCCCGCACAAAGTCCTTTGCCGCTTCAATGCCCCGCCCGTTCACCGGGTCAAGGTGAATATGGTCGTCAGTGATGGGAAATTGTGGTGATTTCAATTGCACTCCACGATCTGCATCAGCGGGTATCCTGAGTCCGGAACAAGGCGGGCACGGCAATAGGAAAACCCGACGCGCGTAATAATTTCCACGTCAAACATCAGTCCCGACAGTTCGCTGTACCCGAATGCGTTTTCCGTCATCAGGTCACGGTTGAGATGAACCGTGATCGCTTCAACACAGGGCTGGAGAATGACCGCCTTTTCTATTGCTGCCTCCACGCTTTCAGCCGACTTTTTTGAGATTGGAGTCCCGACCCACTGGTGATAGAGCGCCCCCAGTTTGATCCCTGCTTCAAAGCATGCCTGTTCCCGGTTGTTGTTCATGATTACACTTCTCAAATCAACTGGATGATCCCATGCTTGGGTTCCATCGCCTCTCCGTTGCG
>Ga0247841_10013140_pt1 | contig 10646 bp, 7 predicted proteins | sample LaCruzMarch2015__2_FD_192410 | JGI IMG/M metagenome (GOLD analysis project Ga0247841, IMG submission 192410) | Freshwater microbial communities from meromictic Lake La Cruz, Castile-La Mancha, Spain - LaCruzMarch2015_18m | ecosystem: Environmental > Aquatic > Freshwater > Lake | place: Spain...
CGCCTCTTCCCAAATCTCTCCTTCCACCGGCGCAAGGCCGGTGGGGAGGCAAGCCTATGAATGGAAAACATTATGAACATCCCCGCAGTGACTGCGCACTGCTATGACACTGCAACTTTTACGCCGTGCGCCCGCCAGCGGCCAGCGGCATGGTATTGACACGGCCCGCCAATTCTGCTATTCTCTATCCATTGCGTTATTTCACTGCCATAATAAGAATCTTGCCATACTCATGAACCGTTCTTCGCTCACCCGCTATGCGTGGCTCTCGATTGCTGCGGCCATTGTCACTATCGCACTCAAGAGCGGCGCGTATCTGCTGACCAATTCGATCGGCCTCTTGTCCGACGCGGTCGAGTCGCTGGTGAACTTGCTGGGGGCGACCATTGCCTTGGCCATGCTCATCATTGCCGCGCGGCCACCCGACCGCGAGCATCACTACGGCCACAGCAAGGCCGAGTATTTTGCCAGCGGCGCCGAAGGCGTGCTGATCCTGCTGGCGGCCGTGAGCATTGCGGTGGCGGCGGTGCATCGTATCCGCGCGCCGCAGCCACTCGAACAAGTGGGCGCGGGGCTGGTGGTCTCGGCCGTGGCGTCCTTGATCAATTTGGCCGTGGCATTGGTGCTGATGCGCGTCGGCAAACGTCACGAATCAATCACCCTCGAAGCCGATGCGCACCACCTCATGACTGATGTCTGGACTTCCGTCGGCGTGATCGGCGGTATTGGTGTCGTGGCGCTGACCGGCTGGCAGATATTGGACCCGCTGCTCGCCATCGCTGTCGCCGTCAATATCACCTGGACCGGTTTTCGCCTCATGCAGCGCTCGGCCTTGGGCTTTATGGACACCGCCTTGCCGCCGCGCGAAGAGCAGCTCATCGTCCAGATTCTCGAACGCTATGACCAGGAGCACGGCATCCGCTATCATGCGCTGCGGACGCGCCAGGCCGCCGGCCGCCGCTTTGTCTCCGTCCACATTTTGGTGCCCGGGCGCTGGACCACCCACCGCGGCCATCATTTGGCGGAGAACATCGCCGCGGACATTCGCAAGGTGCTCGCCGGGGCGACGGTCACCACGCATGTCGAGCCAATCGACGACCCGCTCTCGTTTCAGGACATGGAGATCGATGCCTGAGCCGCTCATTTTAGACCCGCCATTTTGAAGCTCCCCACCGAGCTTGCCTCGGTGGAAGCAGAGATTGAGAAAGGTACGCCGCGCGCCTTTTTACTCAATCTTATTCACCCACGACGCAAGGTCGTGGGGGTCTCTGCGCACCCAACCGTCCAACCTGCCGGCGCGCTTGCGTTCAGCGTGTTTACTGGTTTGCCTTTGCTGCAGTACTGGCACCGCCGGATCTGGGATATTCCAGCGATTATATTGTTATGAAACAGTTAATAGCACCGCGAAAATGCCACGCGCGGAGCGCGTGGCGTACAGGGGAGCGTGGCCGGCTACTGCCTGATTCGGGTGACCAACGGGCCCAGCACCAGCATGTCGGCGCCCGAGCGCAAAAAAACATCAACGGCTTCGGCGGGCGTGTTGACCATCGGCTCACCATGAATGTTCATACTGGTGTTCAGCACCGCGCCGACGCCGAGGCGCGCGCGGACGGCCTGCAGCAGCTTGGCATACGCGCCGCCGCGCTCGTCCACGATCTGCGGCCGGCAGGTGCCGTCAATACTGATTGCCGCGGCCAACGCGTGACGGCCTTCAGTGGTCGTGCGATAAGCTTCGGTCATGAAACGATTGGGGCCGCGATAGTTTTCGAGCAGGCGTGGCGCATCGACCGCCAGAATGGACGGGCAGAAGGGCTGATACCACACCCGCTGTTTCAGTTGCAAGTTGAGCCGGTCGCGCAAGGCCGGATCATCAGCGCGCGTCAGAATGCTGCGATGACCGAGTGCGCGCGGGCCGAATTCCATGCGGCCGTCGAACCACAAGACGGTCTCGCCGCGCGCCAGCGCATCCGCGGCGGTTTCCCACGGCGCTTCCGCGCGTTCATAGACGCAATGGGCGGCGGCGAGGGCCGCGGCCATGGTTTCTTCGGCACAATCCGGTCCCAGAAAAACATCATCGAGCGCGGCGCCGGACCATTGATACAAACGACTGCCGAGCGCCAGCGCGGCGCCGACCGCCAGACCGCCGTCGCCCATGTGCGGAAACACAAACAGGTCGCGCACGCAGTCCAGCTCGCGCACCAGCATGTTCACTTTGACATTTGAGGCTACGCCGCCGGCGAGACAAACCGCGGGAACACCTGTGTGCGCCACCGCGTTGCGCACCAAGTGCGTGACGTACACTTCCAGCGTGCGCTGCGCCATGAAGGCAAACTGCTCCGAGGGCACTTGGTATAAAAGCTGGGCGAGTGCATGGTGCAGGCGCAGCGGCCCAAACCGGCAGCGCACCGCGAGCTCGTCGCACGAAAACCAGGTCAGCATCGGATTCTGCGCATCCGGCACCGGCAGGGCGTAATTGGCCAAGGCCATGACTTTGCCCTCGTCCTCGAGTTCGCGCATGTTCATCAAATTGGTGACGTGCTCGAAGAAGATGCCGAGCGAGTCATGCCCGCGCATGTCCGCAAGGTGCTCGAGGCGCGGCGCGCGCCAAACGCTGACCGAGCCGGAAATGCTGTCGCCAATCCCGTCGAGCGTCAGCACGGTCGCGTCGGCGAAACCGGAGCACAGTGCGGCGGTGGCGGCATGGGCCTCATGATGCGCAATCCAGTGCAATGGCGCGGCCACGCCGCAGGCGCGCAGGTCGCGCCGCACGAGACAGGCGCCCAACGCGCGCGTCGCCGCGCCACCCGGCACCAGGGTCAGCAAATATTTGCTATATTTCTTGAGCCGCGAAAACATGGTCGGTGGCGTGCGTCGGCGGCGCAAGGCATAGTATTGATTGCGCAAACCCGGCGCGATGCGCGTGAGCGTCTTGGCGACATCCCAGGTCGACAGTGCCACACCGGCAATGTCGTCTGCGCGCACGCCGGCCACGTCAAGGCAGCACGCCACGGACTGGCGCGGAAAACCGACATCAAGCTTCCGGCGCGTCAGGCGTTCCTCGTTGACCGCCGCGAGAATGTGCCCGTCGCGCACGACGGCCGCGCCGGCGTCATGGCCGTCCCAGATGCCCAGAATATATGGCGGAGTCGTGCTCATCAATGATCAATGCCACAGATGTTGTGACCAGTACAAAAGGCGGCGGGGTGTGCCGTAGAAATGATATGCGGCGCTGCGGGCGATATCCTCTAGCGCCGCGGGCAGATGCTGAAAATCAGCTTGGGATGCGCCGGTAGCATTGGCCGGGCCGAGTGCCTGTTGCAAGCGGCTGCCGGCGAACGCGGCGGCGGCATAAAACTGCGCAAAATCGAGCGGCAGACGGGTTGCGCCCGCCACGGTTGCCCGCGCGCGTTCGGGTGTGTCGCCCGGCAGGCCGATGATGAAGTGCCCGACCGTCCACAACCCGGCACGCCGGGCCATGTGGATGGCCGGCGCGACTTCCTCGACATTCATGCGCTTGCCGCATTGATCCAACACTTCCTGTGACAGTGACTCGATGCCGAACGACAGCATACGGCAGCCGGCGCCGCGCATGGCCCGCAGCATTTCGGCGTCAACCGTGTCGACGCGGCTGGCGGCCGACCAGCGGATGCGCAGCGCGCGGCGTTGCAGCGCTTCGCACAAAGCCATGACGAACGGGCGATTGCCGGTCAGTGTCTCGGCCCAAAACAAGAAGTCATGCACGCCAAAATCGCGCACATTGCGCTCGAGTTCCGCAACCACCGACGCGACGCTGCGCGTGCGGACGCGCGGGCCGTAATATTGCTGGGTTGTGCAAAACGTGCAGGAGTACGGGCAGCCGCGCATTGGCGCGACCAGCAACAAACGCCGGCGCAGCAGGGGCAGGCGATAGCGGCGCGGGTCTATGCATTCCCAGCGCGGGAACGGCAAGGCGTCCAGCGGTTCAATAAAGGGGCGCGCGACGAAACTGGCGGCGCGCGTCATCACGCCGGGAATGCCCGACAGGGGCACGCGCGCGGCGCACGCGGCGACGCAATCGCGCACGCTGTATTCCGGCTCGCCGGCGACAATCGCATCAATGCCGGGATGCGCGGCGAAAATCTGGGTGGCGCAGGCGGCCGCATACGTGCCAATTAAAACGACGGTCAGTGCTGGATTGATGGATTTCAACATGGCGGCGAATGCGCAATCGCCGGCGCCGGTGTCATTGCCGACGGCAACAACCGCGACCTGGGCCGCCGCAGCCGCGCGGCGCAAAACAGCATCGGGTATTCGCTGCACTGCGCCGTCCAACAGGCATGGTGCATGACCGGTGTCGTGCAGCACGGCGGCGCAGTATGCCAGGGTCAGCGGCGGCCAGGCCGTACCCCACAGGCGCGTGGCCTGCGTGCAGCGGCCTTCGCGCACATGCGCTGCGGCAGCCGGCGGATTGATCAGCAGCACATGCATCTTACGCGACCATGCCGGGGAAGTTTTCAGTTTTCAGTGTTCGGTTTTCAGTGGCAGATACTGATGCATCCCGCCACGCGGCGAAGCCATCCGGCGCATGCAGTTCTTGCGCCAGCAAATCGCGACATGACAATCGCTTCCATTGCAAAAGTTGATGCGCGGCGCGGAGGCCCGCTCCAGCTATGCGCGGAACGTCTGAGGTTGCCGGATTCTGAACCCGCCGCAGGTTGAGGAATACGATGCATCTCATTGTTCGCCTTCTTCTTTTCTCTGAATTCGGAACGTCTGTTTCTTCGTCTTCAAAGTGATGTCGTCTTTGTTCCACGTCAAGGTGAGGGCATCCGGGGTGATGTCGTCAAAAGTCGCCATCCGCAACAGAACAGGACGCAAGTAATTCTCAATGAACTTACTCATGCATGCTCCGGCCTTTTCTTCTATGAAGTCCCATGCATCTGTGACGTGGACTGCGCCGCCATTGTCCTCAAATGCTTTCTGCAATTCAACTAATCGTGTGGATGGTGTTGGATCGAGCACGATAAGTACGGGTGTCAGGCCGGACGCCTTGCATTCAACCGGGAAAGATAACTCTTCGGCAAAGCGTCCTTGGCCGCTTGCCGCGATGGTGACTCGCAGTTTGAATTCGTATGCTGTTTTCGCGTCCACATCTAAACAGTCAATCTGGCGACCGTCCGCCGTCTTTTGTCCGTTTTCATTCACGCGTTTTACGGGTGAGTTTCGCGACCTCACGGTCGTTCCGCCCATACAGGAAGCGAGCACGGGCTCGAAGAGGTAGCCCGTCTCCTGTCCGCTCCGGTTATCTACGTCAAATACCCATTTTCGCCAAATGAGCCACGACCCGAGTAGATTTGTTGGCATAATGCCGTATTCGAGAAGACTTCGGGGACCAATTTGATCCATTGTCGGTTTTGGCTGCCCCGAGAGAATGCGTTGGTACTTGATGCGTCTCTTGAGGATTTCACAGAGGTTGCTGAAGTATAATCTGACATCGGCCTCCTGACGAATGAGTTCGTTAAGTTCGGACAACAGTTGCTCGGTGGTCAGATTCTTCCACGCGTCTGGCAGGAATGGCGGAATCTGTATGTCGTAGAACTGCGGGGAACATTTCTTGGCGATTTTCAGCGCCGAATTGCCCACCGTGAGACCAAGGTCGCTCGCGGTTAGGTGGAGCAACCATGCGATCTCGCTTGCCGACAACGATATGCGGTCTGCACCCTGACCGAGAACGCGAACCTTGGCAAAATGACTCTTGAGTTCAGTGGAAATCATGACAGTAAGTATCTCCGGGTTTCTTCAAACAATTTCAGTTGCTTATCTTCATCGTCGATCAACGTCCTCAAGATTGCCTCCGTCTGTTTCAGCGCCGGGCTCATGCCGTTTGACTGTGTTAAGGAAAACTGGAAGTGGGGCCGCTTGGGTTCGTAGACTAATGCAAAACCGTATTCCGTCGCAATGTGTGTAGCTATAATTTCTGCGAGAAGTGGCGGTACCGCATTTGCAATCTGCTGGAGACAGGATGCAGGCACGCCTGCGAAAACAAAGTCGTCCGGGAAAGTCTGGAGACGGGCACACTCTCTAAGAGAAAGCGGGCGATTCTGCGAGGGATGAATGAACTCCCTCATTGCCGCCCCCGTTATGGTCAAGCCGGGTTCGTCTGCAATAAACCGCTTGATTCCTGATGGTGCGCCACCCCTTCTTGCACTGGGTGTTCCGTCGCTCACCCGCCTGTTTGCGCGCCTCTTGAATGAATCATGCTGGAGGTCGTCCGGCAGGTCTTTCATTGTTTGCCCGGGCTTCAGTATTGCAATTCGTCTCTGTTGTTCTTCTCCCTGCTCAAAGTAGAAATGCTGCGCCACTTGTGTTTGGTCTGCGCGAAGCCACTTCTGAAGTTCGTTTTGAGGGTCACATGCGTAGGGCGTGAGCCGTGAAATATCTGTATGCGCCGTTGGAAGGTCTGACGTGGCTTCGGCAAACGTGGCTTCAGACTTGCGGAATATTGATCCACTTATGTTATGGTTGTGAGGAGGAAACTTAAAAATGTGGCCTAGTCGATTTCCAACAAGAACCACTCGCTTTCTTCTTTGGGGCACCCCATAGGCATGGGCATAAACTTTCTCCATGGCTACGTTGTATCCAAGCGAAAGAAATGCCTTCACCGCCTCGCTAATATACTGGCCGTCCCACGCGGTCAGCAGTCCTTCGACATTCTCCATGAGAAACCATTTCGGGCGAAGATCATTAAGCACACGCACATATTCGGATAGGAGTTTGTTTCTAGAATCAGCCCAAAACTTTTGTCCAGCACTGCTGAACCCCTGGCATGGTGGGCCACCTAGGAGAATGTCTACACCCTTTGGAAGCGTGGAAGGATCAAACTCTCTGATATCTCCTTCTTGCACGTCTGTGGCTGGGGCATGCATGCGATACGTGGTGACGGCGTCGTGATTGCAATCGGTGGCAAATAGAATATCAAACCCCGCCCGCTTGAATCCCAGCGAGAGACCGCCAGCTCCGCAGAACAGCGCAACTGCTTTAGGTTTGTTCTTCATGATACAGTGAAATCACCCAACTTTCTTTATAAAACAGATTTGCAGAATGTGGCGTGGTCATGTTTTGCTGGAGCCGGCCCGTTTTACGGCGCGGCTGAAAAACAGGTGTTTGAACAAGGAATGCAGATACCAGAACCAGGCGCGGCTGACGCGGATGCACGACGTGCCGTGCAAGCGGCGAAACTCATGGGTGGGCACTTCCGCCATGCGCCAGCCGCCGCGCAACGTCTTGATAATCATCTCCTGCTCGATGGTCGTGCCGCGATCCGTCAGGTTGAGCTGGCGCAGCACGTCGGTGCGCACGGCGCGAAAGCCGTTCTGCGAATCGCTCAGGCGCGTATGGAAAAGATGATTGATGCACGCCATGGCGAAGGCGCTGCCGGCCAGTCGCACAAATTCGTCAAAGCCGCCGTGCAGTTCGCTGGAGCCGCCCAGCAGGCGCGAGCCGGTGACGTGATCCGCCGTGCCGTGCATGATCGGCGAAATCAAGGCGGGAATCATGCGCGCGTCGTGCGAGCCATCGGCATCCATGAAGACGGTGATCTCACGCGGGATGTGCGACAGCGCGGCGCGCAGCGCCAGGCCTTTGCCGCGGCCGGCATCGCTGATGACGCGCGCGCCGTGCTGCCGCGCCACGGCGGCGGTCTCGTCGCGGGACGCGCCGTCAACAACCAGGATATCGGTGCATATCTCGCAGACGCGCGGTAACACGGCCGCCAAATTCAGCGCTTCATTGCGCGCGGCAATCACGACCGTCACGCGTTCGCGCGCGGCTTGCTGCGGAGTGCTTCTTGGATCGGCGGCGGCAACCATGCATGTCCTTAAAAGAGTTGGCACTATTGTAGCATTTGCCGCAAAATTCACGCGCGGCGCAGCCAGATCCGGAATTCAGGGTTCAGGGTTCAGGGTTCAGCTGAAATTCCGACATCTTGGTAGCGCAGTGCCGTTACTGCTGGTTTGGCCAGATCCGCCAGCGGCGGGATGGCCAAGCCGCTCGGCTTGGACGGCCGCCGCTGCTTATTCTCCGAATGCTGAGCTGTGGCCAAGCCGCTCGGCTTGGGAGAAAAGAGTCCGCGGCGTGCCCCGCGACCACATATCGGAATTTCAGGGCCGGACGTACCCTTGACGCCGCCGGCTGTATTTGCTACAGTTACGCAACCATTTACTCAAACGGAACTCTTTATGGCTGAAAGTAAAACCCCGGTCTGTTTTGGCAATGCACGCTTTACGGTGTATGCGCCCGGCGTCATCCGCCTGGAATACAACCAGCACAAACAGTTTCCAACCACTCCCTCGATTGTGACGGCGGCGCGCCTGCCCAAGCCGTGCAGCGCGGCGGTGACGATTGCCGGCAAGACCATTACCGTCAAAACGGCCGCGCTGACACTGACCTATACCGATAACGGGACGGCGTTCACGCGCGAGAATCTTTCCGTTGAACATCCGTTTGAAAACAGCCGCGGTACATGGCACCCTGGCGATGCGGACAAGCCGCTGGTCGAGATGGTTCGTTCATGCGACGTCTGGCCGCAGCACGAGCATTTTGTGCGCGAAGAACACACCGGCCTGCTGGATGAGAACGGGCGGAAATTGATCGTGGACGATGCCCAGATGTACCGCACGCGCGACCATGCCTGGGTGGACGTCACGGCGGAAGACCGGCGCGGCCAGGACTGGTGGTTTTTCGGCTATGGCCGTGATTATGTCGGCGCGCTGCGCGATTTCGTGGCGGTGTTCGGCAGCATTCCGCTGGTGCCGCGCTGGGTCTTTGGCTTTTGGTACTCGCGCTGGTTTGAGTACACCGCCGACGATATTCTGGCCATCGCGAAAAAATACCGCGCGGCCAAGCTGCCGATGGATGTGATGGTGATTGACACGGAATGGCGCGAACAGGGCTGGAACGGCTATAACTGGCATCCCACGCGCTTCAAGAAGTATAAAGCCATGATGCATGAATTAAAAAGCATGGGCTTGATTGTGCCGCTGAACGATCATCCTGGCTACAACAAGCCCGACCCGCTGCCCAGTGGCGACGCCACGCTGCCGCAGCTTACGAAAGCGCTGGGTGCGCCGCCGCGCCAGGGCTTGTGGGCCTGCGACTGGTCATCCCGGAAATGTGTCGAGGCATGGAAGAATATCTGCCTCGCGAAGCCGTTCAAGGACGGCATGGATTTCTGGTGGGTGGATGGCTGGGCAGAATGGCCGTTTCGCCGGCTGAGCGGCCAGTTCTGGATGAATCTCCACTATTATGACATTGCCTGCACGGCGACGAAAAAACGCGGCTTGATTCTCTCGCGCTGGGGCGGCTGGGGCTCGCATCGCTATCCGGTGCAGTTCTCCGGCGACACCCAGTCCACCTGGGACACGCTCAAGCATCAAATCGCCTTTACCGCGGATTCCGGCGGCGCCGGCGCATGCTATTGGTCGCACGACATTGGCGGCTTTCATGACCGCAAAATCAAGGATGAACTCTATATTCGCTGGATTCAGTTCGGCGCGTTCAGCCCGGTCTTCCGCACCCATTCGGCGTTTGGCACGCGCGAGCCGTTTGAATATTCGCCGCAAGCATACGCGGTGTTCCGGCAAGTGGTCAATCAACGCTATGCGATGATCCCCTATTATTACCAGCTTGCGCGCGAAGCCCACGAGACGGGCCTGCCGCTCTGCCGCCCGATGTACCTGCATTATCCGAATCTGCGCTATTCATATACCAATAAATACCAATACCTGCTCGGGCGCGATGTGCTGGTGGTGCCGGGCTATATCGAGGGCACGGCCAACACGCGCACCTGGTTTGTGCCCGAGGGCACGTGGGTCCGGCCGCAGACGGGCGAGTATTTCCGCGGCTATGGCGAGCGCACGATTCACATTCCGCTCGATGAAATCCCTGTGTTCTATCGGTTGGGCTCGATCATTCCGCATCAAAAGCCGGGCTTGACCTCGCAGGCGGAACTGAATGACACGCTCTACCTGGATGTCTATCCCGATCCGTTTACTGCGGCAGCGCTGGACTTGTATCAGGATGACGGCGAGACCAATGCGCATGAGAACAACAACTGGGCGCGCACGAAATTCACCTGCACCAAAACGACGGACAGCATCACGGTGCGACTGGAGCAGCCGCGCGGCGCGCTGGCCGACCAATGCCGCGATCGCACGGTGGTGGTGAATGTCTGGCTGGCGCCGGAAGACGAGATCAAGAACGTGACGATGGACGGCAAGCCGGCGGCCAAACGCGCGTGGCACACGGGCGCCAGCTATGCCGGCGGCGCCTGCACCGGCCGCGCGACTTTCTGCGCCGTCACCTGCGCTCCGGGCACGAGTGAAGTGCGCATTATGACGGGCGGACCAGGGACAACCGCATAAGGGATGATCGGCACGGCGTTAAATTCTCGTGCGACACGATAATATAAGATGTGTTTGGAAGATTGCAGCGGCCTTCAGCCGATCGGGAGATCGGCGTTCCCAGCACGGCGTGCAGCACATCACGGATGCGGAAATGCATACCGCGGTCGGTACCTCTGCCCGATAGGGGTAGGGAGAGCGCATTAGGTTGCACTCCCCCCTCCCTCCGAATCCCGCCGGTGGCGCATGCGCGTCAACTTAACAAGT
>Ga0247841_10013143_pt1 | contig 10644 bp, 17 predicted proteins | sample LaCruzMarch2015__2_FD_192410 | JGI IMG/M metagenome (GOLD analysis project Ga0247841, IMG submission 192410) | Freshwater microbial communities from meromictic Lake La Cruz, Castile-La Mancha, Spain - LaCruzMarch2015_18m | ecosystem: Environmental > Aquatic > Freshwater > Lake | place: Spain...
AAATGTCTGCGATATGGGGGGCAATATAATCAGCGACGAAGTGGCAGCAACGAAGATAAGCCAAAAGCTGATGAGCGAGCTCGCTATGGCTGGGACGATATCTGAAAAGAAGAAGGCCATCTTGCGCGCAGAGAGCGAGACCTATCACTATCTCTTGAGTAAATATAAGTTCGTGACCCTGTTCAGGCCGAAGCCGGAGTATTGGGTCTATCGGGACGGCATCTATGTGGAAAATGGCGAGGGGCTAGTGAAGGCGTTCTCCGAGCTGGTGTTTGGGGACATGTGTAAAAACAACTCAGTCGCCGAGATAATGGGGCACGTCCAGAGGAGTACCATCAAGGACGCAAAGGAGTTCACCGAGGCGGAGAAGAGGTTTATCTGCCTGAAGAACGGGGTGTATGATCTCGAGATGGGCTCCCTGTTGCCGCACAGCCCGGACCGGGTGTTCTTCAGTAAGATACCTGTCGATTATCTCTCGAACTCTGATTATCTGAATATCTGGAAGTTCCTTAACGAGGTCCTGGACGAGAGGGACGTACAGGTCGCGCAGGAGCTCATCGGTTACCTCTTATGGAGAGGCTATGACTTTCAAAAGATAATCTTCTTGTCAGGTAGCGGGGCTAACGGCAAGACGGTCTTTGCGAACGTGCTGAAGGCCTTCCTTGGGCAAGAGAACGTCAAGAGCGTGTCTATGCAGGACTTGTCCGTGAACCGCTTTATGCGCATCCAGCTGAGGAATAGCCTGCTTAACATCAACCCAGACATATCAGACAAGTCGTTGGGGGATATCTCCCTGGTAAAAGCACTCACAGGGGGCGACCTTATAACCGCAGAATCAAAGGGCAAGGACGCGATAACCTTCGTCAATTATGCCAAACTCATCTTCGGGGCGAACACCATGCCGCGCGTCGTGGAGGACACGGATGCCTGGTACCGGCGCATAATAATCCTTAATTTTGGGAACCAATACCTGCCGCCCGTGGACTACGAGAACCACAAGGGGGAGAAGAACGTCTTTCCCGCAGACCCGCACCTTGAGGCCAAACTGACGACGAAAGGCGAACTCGAGGGCTTGCTACTATTCGCGCTCGAGGGACTGAAGAGACTCCTGAGACAGGGGGACTTCTCGAACCCGAAGACTATGGAAAGCCGCAAGCGGGAGTTCAACCTTAAGAGCGACAGCTTCCGGGTATTCGCAGAGGAACATATAGAGGGCGCAGACTTCGACCAGTTTCTCTTAAAGAGGGATGTGAGGTTCTATTACAACCAATGGTGCGCGCAAAACGGCATCAAAAAACCATGTTCCGATGCGGCAATAAAGGCCAAACTAGCCGCGCTCTATGGGGCCGAGGCTGGACGGCCAAGAGGGGACAATATCCAATATGTCCGCACTTGGCAAGGGATAGTATGGAAAAACGGGTGTATCTCACCTGAACTTTCAAAAAGCGTGGAGCAGGTGGAGCAAAACACGTTAGTCGGCCACGGGTTTTTAGACACCCAAAAAGATGGGGGTGAAAGTGAACCAGGTGCACCAGGTGCACCACACTCTCATGGAAGCATAGCCAATAATGGCGATAATCAACATAATGTAGTATGCTCCGAGGAAAGCATGGAGCACTTGGAGCAGGTGGAGCAGAGTGATTATGAACCCGTCACACTCGAGGAGATAAACATATGAGAAAACCAGACCTTTCAGGGGAGTTAGAGGCGGACTTTCAGGACATCAAGAACCGGCTCCATCTCTTTTATCAAAAGCTTTTAGGGGCCGCTTGCAAGAGCTGTCATGCCAGTCGCATGATGAGCGCAAACCTGGACTACTTTGCAGACCTAGGGGATGAGATTGACAAAGAGCTGAAAGAACGCGGATTTAAGGGATTTAAATAAGGGGGACCATGACAACAAAACAAGCTATAATAGACCTGATGTCGGACGGGATAGAACGCTCCGTCACAGCAATCATAGAGGACCTTAAGGGGCAGGGCGAAGGGATATCTATGCAGGGGGTATATGCAACGTGTGGTAAGATGGAGGGTAAGGAACTCGAGCGCGCCGGCCTTAATGGGAAGAAGAAGATGTTCCGTCTTGCAAGGGGCATTTCAACGAAGAGCGGCAGGACTGAGAGCCTGGACCCGACAGTGTTTGAGCCTGATGACGATAATGAGGCACTTGAAGGGGATGAAATGGCCGACGCCCCGATAGACAACCTCCCGCCGCTGCCAAAGGACGAACCCGAGGAGCGCCCAAAGAGGCACTATAAGAAGCGCGCGAAGAAGGAAAAGTTAGGTACTACATCTAAAACCGCTGGCGATAGGGGCGTTCCTAACGTGAGAATGAAAAAACAGGTATGTCAGACTGTGCGAAAGACGAAATGTGGTATGCCTACGGGCAAGCGTAAGTTTCGACAGACACCTGCCCCCGCCACAAGCGGTCATATAACCCTTAGACGCATCGCAAGGGACAAAGAGGGGCGAATAGACGTTGTATATGAAGCGGAAGCTGGTACTGTTGACGAGTGTGTGAGAGCATTGAGAGCAATCATTATGGGGACTGAGCGCATATGAAACCAGACTGGAAAGCAGAGGAACACGAAGGTTATCGGGCCGCTGAGATGGCTGCAGCGCGGGAACTATATCTCTCAGGCATGGGGGTGCCAGAGATACAGAAGGCGATGGTCGCCGCTGCATTCCCAAAGCTGCCGGGTACGCGTATAGGGAGCTGGATAAAGCGGGGCCGGTGGGACCGTATCAGAGAAGAGGTATCAAACAAGGCTAGGGCGAAGTTAGTCGAGACGCTGGCAGATGCCAAGGCTCGGCAGCTCATCCTTTGTCGCGAGGCACAGGAACGGTTTAAGGACAAGCTGGATGGGGGTCGCGTGAATCTATCCCCTTCTGATGTCTTGGGTATGATGAAGCATGAGCTCCTCATTTGGGGCGAGGCAACGGATAGGGTTGAGGGGATAGTTGTGAAGTGGAAGGAATTGAAGGCAGAGGTAAAAGATGAGAACGTCGTTAAGTGAGATGAGGCAGAAGCTCGACCTGACTTTCAGGTATGAGTGCGTGAACGCTGAGTTGTTGAGCCGGCGTGCATATAAGCGGGATACAGGTAGCTGTAAATTGCGCGGTAACTTGCTCCCTGGTGGATGTCTCAGATGCCCTCTCTTTGTTCAGGATAACCAAAAAGCGGTTTTGGGTAAGGAAAGACACTATGGAAGAAACAATAAAAGTAACGGAAGGGATAGAAGGTTTGATAAAGAGCAAAGAGGACAAGCTGCTTGCGCTGGGCGCCGAGACGAAGTTTGTGAGGGCAGAGCTGCGCAAGTATCGCCGGGCGGCAAAGTACCTGCAGAAGAGCGTCAGCGAGCAATAGATTGAAGGGATGTCATCGCTATGGAAACACAAAGAGGCCTTATAATCGGTGGGTGCGGGTTCATAGGCAGCAATATAGTGAACTTGCTTGATCATGAATGGACTGTGGTGGATGACCTTAGCCTTGGCGTCCGGGAGAACCTGCAAAAAGGCACGCACTTCCGTAAGTTGTCGGCTGATGAGATAAACTGGGGCGTTGGCCAGGGTAATTATGACTTCATCATGCTTCAGCACGGCCCAAGCTCTAACCCAATGTTTTATCCAGACCCTTATGCCGCCATCGAGAAGCATACCCTCGGGGCGGTACGGGTCTTTGACTTCGCCCGGCGCGTTGGCATAAACAAGGTCATATACGCGTCGACAAGCAGCTTATATGGTAACACGCCTGGGCTGCAGAGCGAGGACAGTCCCATAAGGCCGCCCAACTTTTACTCGGTCGCCAAGCGCGCGATAGAAGACGTTGCGCGTGTCTATTGGGACGCTTATGGCATCTCGAGTTTTGGCTTTAGGTACTTCAGTGTTTATGGCGCGAACGAAGGACATAAAGGCGAGTACGCGAACATCATCACTCAATTCCTCTGGCGCTTGCTGGATGGGGAGCCCCCAATAATCTACGGAAATGGGAAACAAACTCGGGACTTCACGCACGTCAAGGATGTGGTCGATGCCAACAAGCGCGCGATAGACAGCTGCAGGGCCGGGGCGTTCGTCCTAAATGTCGGAACTGGAAAGGCAGCATCGTTCAACCGCGTGGCCGATTTACTCAATGATGAGATGCACATGACAATCTTGCCCCAGTATGTCCCGAACCGGATAAATAATTACGTCAACGACACGCTTGCGGATACGCGGCTCGCCAAAGAGGTCTTAGGTTTTGAGTCAAAAGTAGACTTGGGGGAGGGCGTTAAGCGGCTGATAGCAGCATATACCCTATAATGGAACAAACTGAAATCAAACAGAGAATAGAAAGCTACAGACCTTACTGGTGGCACCGGTTCGTCCTTCCCGATGGAACGGAGATAAAGCGAGATGACTCTTTTGCAGGGACTGGCAGGGAGAACCCTTATTATCCTGAGAATGTATGGGAGCTAGTTAAGGACCAAGTGCCACAAGACCTTACTGGATTGAAAGTCCTTGATATAGGCTCTAATGCTGGTTGGTACTCAATAAGGTTTTGTCAGATGGGCGCGGATGTGACGGGGATAGATATCTGCCAGGATAATATCAACCGCGCGGAGCAGGGTCGCTTCATCGCTGACCTAATGCTTGACGGGAGACAGCGTAAGAGGATACATTTCATGAATGGCGACTTCCTTGACTTGAACGAGGACGACAAGCCGCTGCCGAAGGTGGGAGAGTTCGATATTGTTTGGTTCTTTGGGGTCTATTATCACTTACCCGAACATCTCAAAGCGTTCCCGAAGATTGTTTCCCTTTTGGAACAAGGCGGTGTTTTATTCCTTGAGTCTGCGATCGAGCTGAAGATTCGGGAGATACCCCACGGTCCAGGTGTCTCTATGTCAGAAACCCACTTCGTCCCGACGCGAGAGTATCTTGAGGAGGACTTAATGAACAACGGCTTTGAGGTGGTCTGGGTGAAGGAGCAAAACAGAGGATACGCAGGTCATAGGATAATGATTAAGGCGATTAAAAAATGAGCGCATTGAAGAGTGTTGTGTGGTACATCACAGAAGCTTGTGGGAATAGGTGTCCCTATTGCTTTTTTGTCCAGTCGGAGAAGACACCGGCCCCATTTATAGACAGTGAGAAGTGGGTCGAAGCATGGAACCGTTTAAAGCCGGAGCGTCTTGACATAACTGGTGGCGAACCGTTCTTCCAGCCGGGCTTCTTAGCCCTGCTTGAGGGACTCGATGATTCCATACACGTCGCAATAACAACATCGCTGCAGAAGGTCCCACTGGAAAACTCATATGCTCTTTTTGCGCAGCGAATAAGCCCAAAGAAGGTTGACAGCATGACGATAAGTTATCACCCGTCTTGCCAGGAGTGGGCGCAATGGAAAGGCAAGGCACTGCTGCTCAAGAACCGAGGCTTTAGTCTGACCTGTAATTTCGTCGGCTTCCCGGAACAGATGTATTTGATACCGAGCGTGAAGAAGGATGTCGAGGAGATGGGGATACGATTCCATTTAGACCCCTATTGGCCGGGGCCAAAGATACCTTTTGAGCCGACGGCTGAGGAGAAGGCCTACCTTATGGGGTTCACGGGTGCAGATAGGACGCTCACTCTTAACAGGGATGAAGTGCAGCACAAACCCTGTTTCTGTGATGCTGGTATGACACATATTCAGGTAGCACCGGATGGGACCGCAAAGCGATGTGGGACGCTAGGGGCGTCGATAGGGAACATCCTTGACCCAATCTTTAAGCTATTTGATGAAGCGGGACAATGTGATTGCCCTTGGATGTGCCAGAGTTGCGACCGAGATAAGACTCAACCAAGCTGGAGGTTTTTAGAATGAAAATACTAGCCGCATCGGAGTCGGTCAACTTGCCGACGGGATTCGCAATCGCTACACGGCATCTGGCTACGCACTGGGCCGACGCCGGGCATGAAGTCGTTAATCTTGGTTGGCAGTACCAAGGCCATGACTGGAAGTATTATGAAAATGAGGACAGTGGTGGTAGTGTCCGTCTCGTGCCAAATGGGCCAGAGGGATTTGCTACTTGGAAGCCAGATGGGACGAACACTATCCTCTCGCGTTATTTTAGGGACGAGAAGCCTGATTTGCTCTGGAGCCTGACAGATATCTGGTTGACAGAGTCCTTGGCCAGGGATGCGCATGAGTGTGGAGTGAACTATGTGAACTACTTCCCAATTGATGCTGAACCTGCTGACCCGGGATGGGTCTCAATAATCAAGAATACCACTGTCCCAGTTTGCATGAGTAAGTACGGCGTCCGGGTACTGGAGGACGTCCTCGAGCAAACAAATGTCAAGAAGCGCTTGGAGATGGTCTACCATGGCGTAGATACGGAGAACTTTAGGCCTTATAGTGCAGTTGAAAAGGAGGCTATTAGAAAGCGGGTGGGCATCCCCAAGGACGCTTTTGTCATCGGCTTCGTAGGTAGGAACTGTACTCGTAAGCAGCTACCACGGTTGCTTGCTGCGTTCGATGCTTTTGCAGCAGACCATAAAGATGTTCTATTAGTGCTCCACGTAGGTAGCCCGATAGATGGATGGGGCTGGAACCTACCAAAGCTAATCAAACAGTCTGGGTACAAGCACGTGCAGGGCCGTGTATTGTTCACAGGAAAGCTATTGACAGCGCTCCACGGTGTGACTGATGAGAAGATGGCTGACATATACAGCTTAATGGACCTCCATGCGTCCGCTACCAGTGGGGAGGGTTTTGGCATCCCGACACTCGAAGCGATGGCATGTGGAGTCCCGAACGTGATAACTGACTACACGACAAGCAGCGAACTTGTAGGTGGGAGAGGTTGGCTTGTGCCGGTGCAAACGTACATAGTCGGCGACCGTCTTGGCCAGCGCGCGATAGTTGATATATCTGCAATGACGGCCGCTTTCCAGGAGGCCTATGACGATCGGGCTCTCATGAAAAAGTATAGCCGCGCGGGTGTGAAATTCGCTGAAAAGCATACGTGGAAGGCTAAGGCAGATGAGTTCATGAGGATATTCGAAAAACTATAAAAACTTGGATAAAATGGCTGACATATACGCAGAGCTAGAAGGGAAATACCAGGATGTAGTCTCTTATTTAGAGGCTGCAAGTGCGAGGATAGACGACTTGGAGCGAGTCTGTCGTGACCAGGCGATGATGCTCCGTGAGGGGAGGCACAAACAAAAATGCCGCTGACTGGGATACGCGAATACGACCGGTTGCCTGCTAGAGTGGGGGCCACAGATATAGAAGTCCTTCGTGGTCTCTACAATCGGCATATCGCGGCTTGTGAGTCCTGCAGGCATCGTCTGGATGAGTTAGTCAAGAAAGCGAGTGAAGTAAGGAGTTTATATCATCATGAAATGCGACAAAAAGATAAACGCGGAGCGCGGTAGATGGAAGTTCGATAGCGTAGTTGCCAGTGAGTTTGACGACCACGTTAAGAAGTCGGTCCCGTTCTATGACCAGATTCAAGATATGGTGTGCGAGCTTTCGGACTGGTTCATTGGAGACAATGCTTTAGTCTATGACCTCGGGGCCGCAACGGGGACGACGATTGCGAAGCTTCAGCAGCACAATAAGCATGAGAATGTCCGTTATGTTCTCATTGACTACTCTAAGGACATGCTCGGTAAGGCAAAGGAGAACTTGAAGGGTTTGGATAATAATCACTTCTTGCCTTGTGATATATCGGATGCACGGATACATGACGCGTCCCTTGTTGTATGTTTATACACACTTCACTTTGTCAAGCCTGAAAAACGCGCGGCTATTTTGGAGGAAGTGTACCGGGGCTTAAAGGATGGGGGCGCCCTCTTATTGGTTGAGAAGATATACGGTTCGTCTGCGTTTATAGATAGCATCTATACCGAGCTTTATCATGACCTCAAGCGGAAGCAAGGATTGACCCCTTTAGAAATAGAGAACAAGGCGATAAGCCTTCGTGGCGTGTTAAAGCCCTACACAGTTAAGCGGAATGTCGAGATGCTTGAGGCCGCGGGCTTTAAGGAGATTGAGACTTTTTTCCGCTGTTGGAATTTTGTAGGAATAATAGCGATAAAATGAACGACGATGAGATTAAGGAAAGCATAGAGAAGCTCCGGCCCTGGTGGCACTATTTCAAGCTCCCAAATGGCATAGAGATAACGCGAGATGACCCTGACGGCAGCAATGATATGACGCACCCAGAAACAAAGTGGCATCTGACTGAGCCGTTTATACCAAAGGACTTAATGGGTATGAAATGCTTAGACATCGGCTCAAATTCAGGGTTCTTTAGTTTTAAGCTCGCGCAACGGGGTGCAGACGTATTAGGCATAGACGTTAAGAGACTGCACATCAATCAAGCGAACTTCCTTAAAACGTTATTGCTCACTGAAGAGGAACAAGCCCGCTGCAAGTTTACTCAGATGGATATGATGGGCATAGAAGATGAGTTTGACTTAATCCTCTTTATGGGTGTTTATTATCACTTGCCGAGACATCAAGATGCGTTACCGTTCTTATACCAAAACCTAAAGGTCGGCGGGGCGTTATTATTTGAAACGGCAATAGAGGATAAATGCCGATGGTCGGACAACAATTCACCTTATTCCTCGAGCATCTTCGTCCCGACCGAATGGTATTGCCGGGACGATATACGCCTGAGCCAGTTTCATTATATGGGTGGATGGGAATATAACATGGCGAAGGCAGGTCAGAGGAGAATGTACCTATTGCGAAAATGACACTACGATGCAAGCCGCTTGGTGGATTAGTCAGAAACGCTAATGACCAACTTTTACACTCAACTTTTGGTTGGAGTTATGAGGAAATAGACCTAATTCCTGATAGAGTTAGGCTTGAATTATGTTGCACTATAAAGCAGTTTAACATAAAAGTGACCTCTGAAAAATTGATTAAAGATGTTTAGCGCGCCGCACCCGGTCAACTGCCCTTATTGCCATAAGGTACTGATGGTCGAGGTCAGGAAGTTGAAGGAAGTGAAGGAGGAAGAACAATGACGTGGGTAACAATCGAATCGGACGACCCGCAAAACTTATATGCAGTTTTGCACATGTTGAAAGGGAATCGCCTCCTCTTTGAGGAACGTAGTGACCGAATAGAGGGGAGTGGAAAACTTGTTTTAAAGATAGATGATGACTGGTTGAGGAAACAGGGAACAAAAACGGAAGGATATGCAACCCCCAAACGGACTCATATAGGTGGGCGTCTGATTCAAAGAGGAGGCTAAAAGAAGAACAATGACACTAATCACGGACAGCAAGCAGACACGGGTGGTAGACCCTTGGATTTGCGAGGTGCTTGCTAATCCTTTTTAAACGATATGGCACGACAGAATTATAAGGCTCTGGAAGCTGAGAATAGGAAGCTAAGGAAGGAAAGTGTTGAAAATATGAAGTGGATTACGCGGACAAAACTTTTTATTGAAAACACAACGCTTAGGGGGGAGAATCTCGAGCTGCGAGAAGAGATTTCTCACTTAAGCGGCTTTATTGGCTGGACTACTGACTGGTGGGCTAGGATGCTCGATGTGGTCAAAAGAGGGCGAGATGCTAAAATTGAGCGATTGGAGGAAGAGAACGCCCGCTTAAAATCTTACACCGAGCTAATCCCGAATCTAGGGCACGCAAGCGTATTAGTCCCGGAAAAGGGTTTTGTCATGATGTTCAAAAACGGCGACGAGTATTTCGTGAACCTCCACGCTGACCTTCTTATCCAGTTACTCGAGCGCGAGGAACAGGCTCAGAAGACGATTGTGGAGCAGCAGAGGGTCATAAACGAGTTGAGTGCGGTGTAATTAACGATGGACCTGAACAAATTTGCGAGGGGGGTAACCCTCAAGGAAGGAAAAAAGAAACAGCAGCCCATAGGGCAGATAAAGGAGACCATACGGATAACTATGGCCCTCCTGGCAAAAGAAGACGACGGCGAGATATTGAGGACTGTGAAAAGGTTCAGACCTGGGCGATGAACCCAATAGTTGATAAACAAGACCTGATCGCGGCTCGGAGGAGACAAACAAAGAAGCGCATCCAGCAAAAGGCTCAAAAGAACCCCAATCGTTGGAAGACCAAGCCTTGACCTTACGGGAGATAGAGATTGATTACTGTCCGCACCCAAAGCAGCGGGCGTTTCATGAGAGCCGGGTGAAGTTTCCGGCGTATGTAGGGGGCATCGGGTCAGGTAAGACCGTCGCAGGGGTCAATGAGATGATACGGGAGATGGTGACTCATCCGGGCGCTTTGAACCTTATCATGGCCCCGACGTATACGATGCTCAAACAGACGACTATGCGAGAGTTCTTTAGGTTTTGCCCCCCCGAGCTCATAGCCCAACATCACCGGAGCGACCAGCTAGTGACGTTTGTGAACGGTGCCGAGTGCCTTTATTTATCGGGAGAATATGAGGACCACATTGAGCGCGTCCGGTCATTTACGCTTGGCAGCGAGTATGTAGATGAAGGTTCGCTCTTCCCGGGATATGTTTGGGACATATTGTTAGGGCGATTGAGGGACAAGCGAGGCAGCCTGCGCGCATGGGTGACCGCGACCCCCAAAGGCTATAACTGGATGCACGATTGTTGGGTCAGGAAGACCTATGGCAATCCAAAGGATTAAGCTCTACACCGGG
>Ga0247841_10013144_pt1 | contig 10644 bp, 8 predicted proteins | sample LaCruzMarch2015__2_FD_192410 | JGI IMG/M metagenome (GOLD analysis project Ga0247841, IMG submission 192410) | Freshwater microbial communities from meromictic Lake La Cruz, Castile-La Mancha, Spain - LaCruzMarch2015_18m | ecosystem: Environmental > Aquatic > Freshwater > Lake | place: Spain...
GACCTCGTGCTCAGTCCAACCGGCCCCCACCGCGATCGAACCCGAGCCACCCTCCCCGTAGCTGGTCCAGGGTGCGGCCTGTTTCATCAGCTCGACATGCGGGATCGCAAACGGCTTTGTGCACCGCACGCGGAACCCGAGCACATAGGCGTCCCTCTCGCGGACCGAGACACGGGACAGGATAAGTTGAATGTGGTTGGACCTGGCGCCGCTGTCAACGCACTCGATTTGCAGCGATGCCGGCGTGCCGTCCGTGCTCGCCGAGACGGTCGTCTTGACCTGTGCCCCGCCTTCGGTATACACCGACCACGCCGCCGCCGCAAAATCGCCCGGCGACCCGATATCGACGACGGTAGGCTCGGCGGTTGCCCAGATGCTGTCGGCTTCCTGATGCCAGTCGCGCGGTTCATCACGGCTGACCGACCCCAGCAACATGGGCCTGGCTCCTTCGCCATACGCTCCATAGGCAATCGGCGCCCCTTCGCGGCCGCTGCGGGGGACCAGAGTCCCGCGCCACGATCCGCCGCGCTGGAAGAGCACCTTGTCCCCCGGCCGCAGCTCGGCGGCATTGACCTTGCCCAAACTGCGCCAAGCCGACTGCGGCGAAAGACCATCCGATCCGTCCTCGCCCGACACGCTGCTGACAAAGAACGTCCGCCCGCCTTCCCCGGTCTGGGCATGCCCTGCCCAGCCGCACACCATCACGCCAACCAGCAAGCCAACGAACAGAATCGACCGAATTCTCATCCGACACCTCACAGAGCCTGTCTACCCAAAGTCCACGACCCGATTGTAGGCCCAGGCTGGCCGAAAGACAAATGGGACTCATCCGATTTCTGCGTACTCTGGGCTGACGTTGCGTCCGACGACCGGGGACTCTGTCCCCGGGCCCCTGGCATTTTCCGCCTTGCGCCAATAGCATGGTAGGAGAGCCTTCGGGCCAGCCAAACGCCAGCTTCGCTCACATCTCAGGGAATAGCGCCAATGTTCCATTCTTTGTCGCTCATGCTATTGGTCCAAAGCGGCAAATGCCCAGGGGTTTGGGGGCGGAGCCCCCAAGAACCACATGAGTACACTGAAACCGGTGAGCTACAAATGGGAGTCACGAGCACAGGCTATGGAGCAGGAGTCTGCCGGTCAGGAATTCCTATCTCCGCAATTCTCGGGCAACCGCCTTGCCTACCAGGGTGTGTAGGAAGCCTGGATTTCTCCGGGTGGCAGCGTCAAGCGCAGCTTGGCGATGGCGGCTTGACGGTGCGTAAAACCATCCACGGGAACAAGAGTAGTAGTCGGTGGTTCGCTGTCGCCGTGGAAGGCCGCCCGATTTTGGCTTTTCGCCGGGGGATGTCGGTTCTTCTGCCGGGACAACCTTGACTGGCCCCGACGTTTTGGGGTATCATCATGCAAAGGGAAACGTTAGTCCGGACGTATTGATGAGGCATGAACTGTTCTGTTCATCGGGAGGCTGTATGCTCAAGAGTGTAGACTTGCGGCAGCGCGGGATCGACGAGGCCCAAGCCGCAGAACTCCGAGCTCGGTTGGGAACCTTTGCGGAGGAATGGAACAGCGCAGATATGGCGATATACGATGACTATGATGCCGCCAAAACCAAGCTATAAACGTGGAAACGTCGTCCTGCCGATGATGAACGTCGATACGGCTCCGCGGCATACACTGAAGCTGTAGACAGACTCCCGTAGTTCCATCGGCCGCCAAGTCTGGCCCCACGAAATCCGCAACTTCCTCCTCCGCGACCGCCGCCGCAAGGATGGCCCCACCCTCGCCGAATTCTGGGATGAGCCGCAAGACATGAATTTGGAGATTCCTCACCCCGTTCCGTCACAGGATGAGCAGAACGCCCCGAAGTTCCTCCGCCCGCCATTTCGCCCGGGTGTGACTTGCCCCGCCGAAGCTCAGTTCAAGGGCAGATCCCCGCGATCCCCTACTTCTGAACCGTTGTGGCGCTTGCGGAAGACCACTCCTGCGAAATAACTTTGGCCGCATCGAGAATGGCACCGTCCAATACGGTAAGGCTCAGAAAGTCGATATACGGGGACAAGAAGGCTTCACGTACGCCGGCGAACTCGGTTTCGGGGATCAGACTCTTGGCTTTAGCCAGTAAAGTCGCCGCCTCGTCGACTCTGCCGGAGAAAAGTAGGCAGTCGTGGAGATCGAGCATCGCCCACCATGGCTTTGATCCTTCCGATGCCTGGTTTACCTTGTATTGGCAGAGTGGGAGCACCCGCGTGAAGGCGGTCTGCGCTGTCCCAAGGTGGACAAGCCTACTGTTCTTATCCCCCAGTCCCGCCAGCAACAATTCGATGCGTGCGGAATTCAGGAGAGGGTACGGGTCATTGCCGTTGCTGAGCCGAGCCGCTCTATCATAGCATTTCTGTGCTTCCTCAAGTTTGTCCACATCTACATGGCGCGGTGCCTGCCACATCGCGAGCCTTCGCATCGCCCCGCCGAGAGCTGCCTGAGTATCGGCATCTGCATCATCGATCTCCAAAGCATTTCCAAGCGCCTGAATCCCCTGCTGGATTTTGGCTTGGTCAGGCGGTTCTTCACCCCATCGACTGAGGAAGATACCAAAGTCCTTATGGTATTTTGCTGTTCGATCCGATAGTCGTATTGCCTCCCGGTACGATTCGGCAGCTTTAGGCTTATCGCCCGAATTGGCGTAGGCACGCCCTAATTCATAGTGCCCGGCGTGCAGAAACGGGTTGACGTGAATCGCCTTCAAGAGTAATTCGATTCTCTGCTTCAGGTCGTTAGTGCGCATCGCCGCATCGAGATACTCTTCGCCACGCTCTGCTCTGAGCTGCTCGATCGTCTGTCTCATCTCCTCCCATTCCTTCTGCGAGCAGGTCACAACCGGAACGCTCAACCGCACAAGGCTATCAACATGTGCCTTGTCCCGTAGCCCCTGAACGATCGCATTTACAGTCCGCTGGATGCCCTCCGGCAGGTTCTCCGTTTTGCCGCCATATTGAATCACCTTCTGCTGGCCGATGTTTGGCTTGTAGTCCTTCATGTCTTGGATAACGAGGACGGTGACGTTATCGCGTGCCGCCCACCGCACTCCTAATTCCAGATAGACGTTGGGATTAGCGCCTGTCAGATCCGCCAAGTATACCTCAGCCTCAAAGGCCTCCTTGAACATTGATTGTCCAAAACTGCCTGGGCGGTCTTCATCCTTCTCAATCTTCATTTCCACGGGGCGATGGAGGGCTTCTTCGAGTCCCTTGCGGATGGGCTCCAGAAAGCCCTTCTTGACACCTTCTGAGGTCCTGAAACTGGCGTTCAAACCCAGGTCGCCGCCTGGCATTGCCACGAAAATCTTCAACGGCTTTTGCGTCATAATTATCTCCCCTTTTCCATTGAGGAGCGAATCGTCTCAGGTCGCCTGATCCGCTTCCCGCCTGCTGTTCCCGTGATCGAATTGTCCGTCACGGCTCGTTCCTCTGTCTCGTAGAGCATGACAGTCTCGGCCCCACGGGATCATGGAGACGCAAAGGTGCCAGGTACGAATAGCATGAAGATAAGGCAGGACGCACCCGCCCCAAGCCCGTGTTCCGCATTATAAAGGCATGGTCTTTGACAGGCGGACCGCCTAACTCTATGCCATTCGTGTCAGGTACTTTATTCGCGGGCACTTCTCAGTCTCCAAATCTGTCACGCTCAACTACTGGCATTGTACGCGAGGCAATAGACCATGCCAATGGAAATCCCCTGTGTGGCGGGAAACAGGCACAATGGCGCCTATAGCTGGCCGGTCGTCAGTTGTCAGCATCCGAAAGCAATCGCCGGCGTGTTAATCTGACGTTCCAGGCTCGTCACTTCGGAGCAACTCCGCGGAACGCCTCGGCGATTGCGTCTATGAATTGGGTATCGCGGCGCCGGATATCGAGGACGGGTCAGGGCGAGGTGGCGGAGGTGTACGGTTCAATCGATTCCAGTTCCTTGCGGTCCTGGGCGTGGGCGCGGTACAGGTCCCAGCGCAGTTGCAGGTCCATCCAGAAACTGGATGACATCCCCAAGAATTTCTCCAGCCGCAGGGCGGTGCCTGGCGTCATTCCACGCCGGCCGTTGATGATCTCGTTGATCCTCTGGTAGGGGACGTGAATGGCTTGCGCCAACTGTCGTTGCGTCAGCCCCATCGGCTTAAGAAACTCCTCCAAGAGCATTTCTCCAGGATGCGTTGGGGCTCGATCTGTAGGGATACGAATCATTTCCTTTTACCTCGCATTGCGTCGCTCTCGTTCAATGGTAGTCTACGATTTCCACATAACATGATAGCACGGAATCCATGCTAACGCAGGCTATTCCTGCCGGATTGCGGCTGTGTCTTGCGGATTCTCCAGCTGGCTCCGGCAGGGCTACACCTTCTTCGGGCTCATCCGGTTCTCGCGTACTTGCCTCATCCCAGCGCGCCCCAAGCGGCGCGCCCGGGAGGTTCTTTGACTTCGGGCCCATAGCACGGAGTCGGACCACCGCCCGAGGGCCTCGGGCGTCCCCCAGGCGAAGAGAAGAGGCGGTTCAGGGGGGAATCGCTGCCCCTTGTCCCGCAGCACGATCCGCCGCAACGGGCCCTCCGTCTGGGCGCGGGGTTACGTCGGCTCATGAGCGGAAAGAACTCAGACCGCTCATAGGCGGACGAAGCCAGCTATTTGTGAATGAGGTCAGACGCCGCCGTCGAACCAGGGGCGAAGCCTTCCGCCCATGGCCGGTCTGAAATCTCCCCGGCCATGAAGGGACCCCAAACGCGATGAATCGCGTTTGGGAACCCAACCGCCTCTTGACCCCCGCAGGGAACGTGCGTTCCGACGGTTGCCAAGAGCCCCCAAACGCGAAATGTCGCGTTTGGGGGCCCAAGCGCGGGATGGAACCGCCCCATCGAGCTTCGCCCCTGAACCGCCTCTCTTCTTCTGCGTCTCTCTGTCGCCGTCTTGCCCGTATCCTGCCATTGGCCCAAAGCGGAAAAGGGTCTCCAACCGAGACTCATCGTGTTTGGGAGCCCCGTCTCAGGGGTTTGGGGACAGCGGCCCCAAGGAGCACACGATTTGACGGGACATCACGTTCCAGAATACAGTGTGAGCTTCCCGCCGGTGAGGCGAAGAAGTACGCACGAACTGTCCCGGCAAGGGTTTACGTGCGTCGATCCTCGCAAACCGAAACAACCTTCTGGGCTTTCGGGGATTATATTTGACGTCGGATGCGGGTATATATATGATATATGAACAACTACGACATTGCAGTCACAATTGACAAGTGAATAGTGAATGGGACGGAGTGGGGGGAATCCCGCACGCAGGCGTGAAGATTCGGCGCGGCCGTTGGTCGCAGCTAAAACCACCGCGCGCAGAGACGCGGAGGCGCAGAGCGTAAAGAGAAGAAGGTGAGAAGATTGGAAGGAAAGAAGGTAAGAGGGGCGGTTCATACCCTCCTGCTTTCTCACTTTCTTACCTTCTCACCTCAGCGTCCCCGCGCCTCTGCGCGAGATATGATTTCGTTCTCCGTGGCCTCTGTGTCTCTATGGTGAAGAACCCCCGGGTGCCCGCAGGGGCAATTGTGCGAAACAAAGCCAATTGCTTCAAAGCGACACGAAGGGCAAGCACTTGGTGGAAAAGGAGTTATGACGCGTTGGATGCGTACAAGGCCTCGGCAAAACAAAGCCAATTCCCGCACGGACGGCAGTGGGCAAGGGCCGGCGAAGCTGCCGATGCCGCCACGGGGGCCAATCGTGTGAAACAAAGCCAATTTGCCCCGTACCGACCGGAAGAGGCGCTGCCGTCGCTGGGGACAAACGTGCAAAACAAAGCCAATTCCGGGGAGGCACAGATAATTACCAAGTGCTTTGCAGTAAGAGGGTTACAGCGGGTTTGTGCTCAAGGCGGGCTGTGGAAAACAAAGCCAATGTGCCCGGCTGGACCGAGAGCGGGACAGCGCCCGCGATCAAGCAAGGGTCCAGGAAAGTCGCAGCGCGCCTGGATTCCTGCCTCCGCAGGAATGACAAACGCGCCGGATCGGCCCCTGGACGGCCTTCATTCCGCTGTGCGAAACAGAGCCAATTCCCGGAGAGGCGGTTTGGAAGCTGCGTCGGGTCGTTCCAGGTGATCAGCTCGATCCCGTCCAGGAGGTCCAGGGCCAATCCGAGGGGGAGTTGCGCGCCGGGCACAGACGACATGTGCGGCCAGATGACCGTGCCGTTCTGCCGGCGCACCGCCCGCATGGCGCGGATCGGGTCCTACTGCGGCCGGCTCACATAATATTCGAGCGTGCCGCCGGCGCTGGGGTAGCCAAGGACCAGTTTGGTCAGGCCAAGCATTGGTCCAAGGCAGACCAGTGCTACGCGCAGCCATGTGCCGGACTGCGTCCCGAAGATCCCTGTGCGGTTGCACCTACGGTCAGCGCTGACTTGGTTTGGCATAGCCAATCTCTGCCCCCTGTCGAGTCGCGAATCGGCCCCTCAGTCGTGTATGGGGGCGTTGGGGTCCAGCACCAGCTCGTAGAGTCCCGATCCGGCCCGGCGGAGTTTGCCCTGCTCGACGAGCTTGTCCCAGACTTCGCGGGGGTATTGATTGGGCGGCTGAATGGCGAAGATGCCGGAAGGCCGGCCGCCACTGAAGGGTCCGCCCCCGAGGCCGGACTCCTCGTCGAGCCGTGTCAGCTTGAGCCGTTTCTTGAATGCTTTGAGGGCTTGTTTGAGGTACTGTGGTGTGAGTTCCGGCACTTCGTCGGTCATGGCACTGCTCCTGCTGACCGAATCTCCGCCATACGGAGCTCGGTCATGAAGACGGTCTCTCGTTCTTCGAATCGGCAAAATTGTAGACGCCGCCCAGCGAAAAAGCAAAGACCAAAATCCCCCAGGGATCGGCAAAAGGCCGGGTGCGGTCTGAGGCAACGAAAGGAGGAAGGAGGCCAGGGGCAGACACCCCCGCGTTGGCGTCTTTTTGTTTGTTACTTGCCAATGTGGAAAACCTGTTGATAAGTTGGCGGGTCGTGTCAATTTGTCGGCGGGATCATCCCGAATTACAGCAAAGAGCGTGCCGGGTCAGATAATAAACGCAGAGATCGCGACATAAAGATCGGACGTTTGGACTGTAAGTGACTATATGCAAATGAGTTACGAAATCACTACTCTGGGGGAGGTAAACGCGGGAATGGGTCAAGTGACATTGACCTGGTCGCCTTTCCATCTTACCCAAGTTCTCGCAATCCACATAGGCTTCCCGGCCTGTGGTGGACAAGTCGTAGATAACAGCCTTTTCGAAGTCACCAGGGCGGTGTGCGGGCGCACTCACTGGGCCTTGTGAAGCTCCAACCGGCTCACGACGAGCTCCATCCGGCCGCCGGCGACGACTAAGCGAAGGTCGGCGCCGTTGCTGCGGTTCATGAAGCGGCATTCGGGCAGCCGCAGCTCGGCGGTTTTCCACCGGCCGGTGTCTCCGACGGCTACGGTTTCAGCAGCCGGTCGAAACGCCCCGTCGAGCGGGCCTTGGTCCACCGTGCTGTCGTACTCGACGGCCAGCGACGAGCACTCGGCGTCCCGGTACGTGACCCGGAGCACCAGCGACTTACCCAGCAGGCCATAGGCGAAGGCGTCGTCCACGTTGAAGTACAGGTAGCGGGTCGTGGGCGAGTGCGGATTCGGCAAAGTGACGGCGGCACGGACGCTTTCGAACGTGCGCAGCTCCCAGTTGCCATCGCCGCCGGTTGGCCGCAGGTCCAGACCCTGGGGTTTGTCCGGCTCCCAGCTCACACTGGCGGCGTTGACGTAGCTCGACGGCAGGTACACCCGCGCCCCGGCGCGCCAGAGATCCGCCAGCACGCGCGTCAGCACGATGTAGCGCCGGCCATACTCGCGGGAGTCGGCGACGTCCGTGCCTTCGTGCCATTCGTTCCAGGTTTCGACGTGTACCATCCACGGCCGGGCCTTCGGATCGAGCTGCAGGATCTTCGTCCAGCGATCGACATAGGTCCCGCCGTCCTTGCGCTCGACGACGAGCGGCTGGCGTCCCGGCACGGCGCTGTGGTCGTAGCCCGGCCCCAACGCCGCGACCTCGCGGAACAGGATCGGTCCGCTGACCGCCCCGCCCCAGGAGTAGGTGGCGTCCGCCTCGCCCTGCCAGCCGGCGGATTTGACGATAAAGGGCTCGATGGCGAAATCGTCCTTGAAGCGTCTCTTGACGTACTCAAACTGCCGCTGAGGGTCCTGCTTCTTCACGAACGCCGCTTCGTAAAGGAAGACGATGGGCCGGCCGTCGATCCGGGCCCACTTCGCCGGCGGGATGAGACTGAAGAAATCGCGAATGGCCGCGTAGAACCACCCTCGCCCTTCCTCGGTCGTCAGGTCTACGTGGTAGCTGCTGCCGTCGGCCCTGAAACCATTCCACTGAAGGATCGAAGTATCGAAGAACATGCCAATCATCGGTGGCTTGAGGCCCTCCTTCTCCAGCGCGGTGTGCGCCTCGACCAGAGGCGGCAGTCCGACGAAGCTCCACCCGTCCGGCTTGCCCGGCACGCCCCAATACACCGGCATCAGAAAGTCGATCCCGGCGTCCATCATGTCCTTGAGTTGCCCCTTGTGCCAGAGAGCGCTCTTAAAGCTGACCCCCGCCATCTCGGCCGGGTGGGTGGTCAACGCGTCCGAACCGTTGGAGTTGACGAAATGGGCCTTGCTCTCGACGTCGTACCAGTAAAAGTACGTCGTCCCCACCACCGGCTGGCCCCGCTGGAACGAAGCCGTCTTCTCGTGATCCGCCGCCTTGAGCGGAAAGAACTCCCCCGCCGGTTTCGCCGGCAGTCCGTTCAGTTGCCCAGCCGCCACCCAGCACAGCATGGATGCCAGAACTATGGCTGTCATCGTCATTCACTCCCTCAGGTCTCGTGGTTTCTAACGCCTGAAATAGACATTGACGGCGAACAGTTTGCCAGCTTCGCGAAACGCTGCATATTCGAAACCGAATCCTGTCTTCAACCGCTCAACACCCCTGAAGACGATGATGGGTCTCATCAGGCTGCACAATGGCCGAAGTCCGTACAACAGGAACGCCGCGAGGATGTCAACGATATCCTCCTGGGCGTCCGCCGACAACGACGAAAAGAGGCTGATCGGCGCGTAGTCGTTGGTCGTCGGCTGCTCTTCAAAGCGATAAGAAGAATCCCCGTACTTGACTTTCCTGATATACCCCCGCGTGGCAACACATCGCTCCTGCTGCCCGTGTCGGTACACGAACTTCTCGGGGAAGACCTCGACCTCGATCGTCCTGGCAAATCTCTCGAGCATTTGTCAGCATCGTCCTTCAGTCGTCATAGTAGGCTAAGTCATAGATTCACAGAAAGAGGGGACATTCTGCCTTCTTCTTCGTACATCCAGCGCGTCCACGTCAGTACTTCAGCACCACGAGCGTTCGCGGCGTGATCTTCGTGAACGCGAGCTTGCCGCCGGTGGAGGAGAACTCTGCGTGACCATCTGTGGGCAGAACCAGCGACTTTGTCGCCTTGAGCGGCTGCGTGAATTCCAGGCCGGCCGTGATCGGCTCATCATTGAAGTTCTCGACCACGACGCAGTGGTCGCCGATCAGGTAGAGGGCCACCTTGTTCGGCGCGTCGAAGCGGATGCCGAGCGGGGCCAACAGCTTATCGCGGATCGGCTGGAGCTGCTCGCGTGTCAGGTCGAGCAGGCTGTTGGGCTTGCCGTTGACCTTCAGGACGAGCAGGTTCTTGTTGTCGGTTATAGCGGACGGGAGTTTCCGCGCCAGGCCGTCCGTGACCAGCACCGGCGTGCCGGCGCTGAGCATCGTGTTCAGCTTGTCGTCCCACTGCGGGTCCTTGAGCGTGTGTACCGCCAAGAAGGCCGCTTTCGCATCGGTCCGAATCTCGTTCGTCGGCACCAGCGGCAGGCCGAGCATGCCGACGAAGTCGTAGACATACTGCTCATTGCCGCCGTCACTGTTGGGCGGCTTTGGAGCGGTGACACCTCTAAGCGGCTGGTTCCGCACCAGCTTGGCCAGTGCCAGCAGGCTGGGGACCTCGGTCCGCAGCTTCTGGACGTTGGCCGGGCCGGTGCCCTGCAGGAGCGCGCCGTAGCAGAACAGGAGCATCTCCTTGGCATCCGCCAGCACCGTCTGGCGGGCCTGCTCGACGTAGGTGGCCTCGTGCGTGCCGAAGGGGTCGAACCAGCCGCCGCCGCACTGGGCCCCGCCGATCACGCCCAGCCACCGCATGAGGTAGTACCCTTTGTATTGGACGTCGCCGCCCCACCGCTTGTCGGCGTAGTCGCGGGTCTCCGTTCCGACCCAGATGCGGTCGAAGTCGGCCGTCTCCTGCACGACCTCGTAGCCGCGATTGTGGAACTGGTCGTACCACTGGGGGTATTTGATGATGATCTTGACGTTCGGATTGACGGCCTTGGCGGGCTGCAGGACCCGTTCGCGGCTGACCTTGATCATCAGGTCGCAGTGATACTGGGGCCAGCTTTTGTCCCCGCGGGCCTTTTGGCAGTCCTCGCACTGGCAGTCGGTGAACCAGAAATCGTCGATCATGATCTCATCGAACATCGACGCGGTGTATTCGAAGATCTCCTGGACGTGCTTCTGTGTCGGCTCATCCGTGTAGCAGGCGATGCTCGTCCAGCCGGTG
>Ga0247841_10013145_pt1 | contig 10643 bp, 11 predicted proteins | sample LaCruzMarch2015__2_FD_192410 | JGI IMG/M metagenome (GOLD analysis project Ga0247841, IMG submission 192410) | Freshwater microbial communities from meromictic Lake La Cruz, Castile-La Mancha, Spain - LaCruzMarch2015_18m | ecosystem: Environmental > Aquatic > Freshwater > Lake | place: Spain...
GCACCTGAAAAAGTGCTTCGCTGATCGAATCACAACAGACCACACTAAGGGCGACCTCAAATGCCCGGCATGCGGAAAAGAGTTTGCACGCCAAGGGACGATTCAGAACCGCCCAATCCACAAAATCATCTCCGGTCGTGTCTACAAGCAGGGTAGCTGCGGCGATTAAAGGAGACGAAATAGCACGGGGCGCCAGTGGCGCCCCGTGAATTCGTTATAAGAGAAATCTTTTTTTAAAATACCCTACACTGTATTGATCAAAGTCAAATATTTCATTGACTTCTTCGTTTAGCTCTCCAACATACCGAAAAAAAGCTTTCTTCGAAAACACTACCAAGCCCATTTCTTTGCAAATGTTCTTAATCTTTTTTACTGCTTCTTTTTTACTATCACTCTCAGAGATCATTAATTCTGCTTCAAAATAATAGCTATGTCCGGGTACTTCTACGAGGGAGAATTCAACACTCTTATATAAAAACACTTCACTATTCCTGACACAAAGCATTCCTTTTTTCCAACCAAGATGACCAAAGATCTCAACTAAATCATCGAATGTTCCTTTTTTTGTCAAGATTGAGAGTTCCCTTCGTGCCTCAGACTCACCCCAGCTTCCTATTTTAATCATTACTTCTGGAATCCCGTTTGTGACTCGTAGCCGAATATCTTTAGTTCTGCTTTCCATGCCGCCAGTTTCATTCAAAGTTGAATAGTCAATCATGACACGGTTTTTTGTTTTTACAAAAGTGCCATTTTTATTCAAAAAATCCAATACTTCGCTATATCCATCTTGATCAAGCGGCCCCCTGATCTCGACCTCAATTATTTTATTCAACTTTGGATTCCTTGATAACTTTTAAAAACAGTTGCCTTATTAACATAGTGCCATAGGATCCCGTAGGAAGAAAAAAGTCTAAAAGAACTGAGTGCTTACCTTTGTATAATTCATCGTGTTCTGGCGCATAACAAATAATATTTGTTGTAACAGAAGATCGTCTTTTCATCTCTTTTTTACCAACCAACTGTTCTTCTGCTAAAAAAACATGTGCAGGGACAATGAAAGAATTGTGAGTTAAAAATTGATCGAAATGTGGTAGATAAAGTTTACCAATATGTTGAAATACATAAGAAGTACAGTGGTTGCGGTTGTACAGATCTTTTGAAAGACTCTTATTCCAGTTATAACTGTCGTATGATTTAACAAAAAATTTTACTTTATTCGGATTTACCGACGACAGAAACAACTCCTTAGGGTTTTTTATTGGAGTTTTCTTATTATCAATCTCTTTATTGCCACTTTTTATCAATTCCTCAAGAGCTTGATCCCAATTGTTATCAATAATTGCTTTTCCGATAAGATGGGTATTGTGGCAACTGCCAGGCGTACCAAAACGTTGGCTATCATAATAATTAATGAAGCTAATATATTGGTTTTCAGAACAATATTTGTAAACATTCTCTGAAAGCTTTTTCGTTAAATTCCGTATTACGATCTTGAAACAATTGCCGTGCAATATTCCAGGATTAAGCGGATGATTGCCAAAACCCAAAAGGGAAAGCTCCATGTAGTTTTCGCCCGTATATTTCAAGTTGAATTTTTTGATATCTTCCCTATGCAAAATTTTTGCGATCGAAACGATCTGAGAAGTTATTGCATCTTCATCTTTAAGCCCCTCCGTTCTGATATTGTCATAGTCCAGATCAAAAAACTTTTTTATTTCATCTTGGGCGTCGAAAGTCGTCCACCCACTTTTACTGAGCTTTAAGTAAGTTATTGAAGAATTTTTTCGGTCAGAAAAAGGTGGGATTATCGATACCTCAGTAACTTGGAAGTCTTGATTGATTGTCTTAAGTTTGTAATCTATCATTTTATGAAGAAAGCCGCTAAATGATGCGGCAGTTAATTCACGTAATACAATCATTCACAAAGAAGATTGTGAAATTCTTCTGTCTCTTTAGGGGATTCTAAAGATATAGCATTTTATTTTAACCAATTTACCACTTGCTTGCGCACAAATCAACAAGCCACAAAATTAATCATCTCCCGCTCAAAGATGCATGAAGAAAATCTACATTTTCTTCATCTCATTCTCAAAGCCTCGTAGATCGCAGATAACCAACTCCAATTTGCAGACATCAATCGATATTCAATCTATGATTCTTGATTGTTTACACTATATCTGAGCATATGTGAAATATTCCTAGGGTGTTTAGTAAGAAATTTCTTGTTCTATTACTTAGTTCTATCTATAATGTATATATGAGAAAAATTGAAAAAATACTTATCTTACTATCTCTTGGAATTGTAGATTTTCTAGGTGCTATTGATATGACCGGGCTAATCATCAGTCTCCCTAAAATATCCGCAGACCTTGGTCTTGACGTCGTCACCGCCCAATGGATTATAAACGCCTTTACGCTCGCGCTTGTTAGCTCGATGATAATTTTTGGCAAGATTGGTGATAGGATAGGAGTGAAAAAATTGTACATGGTAGGATTGCTAATTTTTTCAATTTCCTCATTAGCCCTCGGCGTTACAAGTAATTTTTATGTCATAGTTGCCTTGCGTTTAATTCAGGGTTTTGGAACCGCCATCTTGTATTCAATGTCATTCGCGATCATCTCTCACCTTTGGAAGAACAAAGAGAAAGCCTTCTCTGTCACTGCGAGTCTCTTCGCGGTAGGAATGCTTGTTGGTCCATTAATTAGTGGGTTATTTTTGCTGCTTAATTATGGCTCCTTTCAAGGCTGGCATTTCTTCTTTCTCATGAATGTCCCTTTTGCAATTGGTGGTATTATTATTGGTAGAAAATATATACCTGCACTAGCCCCGAGCTCAAAAGAACCAGTAAACTTTTTGAATGCGCTACTCCTCTTCTGCTTCTTTCTTTTCGGAATGCTTTTCTTAATTTATGGTGGAATTTTATTCTCGGTGTTATCAATTATCTCATTGGTTTTCCTCGTTATCGTTGAAAATACTTGGCGAGTAAAAACCTTCGATCATCCTATTTTCAAACACAAAAATTTCATTGCAGCGAATATCATCTCTTTTCTAGTTACTACGGCCTCTCTTGGTATCGCTTTTGCCCTTTCTTTTCATTTTCAGGATAATCTGCATTGGAATTCCGTTAAAACAAGTTTGGCAGTTCTTCCAGTTCCATTGGCAACAATTTTGTTTGCCATGATTAGCACAAATATTCGTAATAAAAAGTTAGGAGCTTTTCTAAGCTCATTACTACTTCTTATTGGGATAATATATCTATGGGCTTTTGCCGAAAGCGGTTCTTATTTCGAGCATTATTTCATCCCCCTATTAATGATTGGCGCTGCTGCAGGTATTCTCATGACCTCTGTTTTCGCAACAATTTTAGATGAGTCAGGTCAAGAGTCTTATGGCTTTGCTTCTGGAATTCTCAGTACGATTCAAGAGCTTGGAGGTCTTGTCGGTGTAGTCCTTGTTTCGACAAGAGTTACAAATCTTACATCAACTTTTTCAGTGATGCTTGTTTGCGCTGTAATAAGTATTGTTATCTCGTTATTTATTACGAATAAACCAAAGGCAAAGAATGCCTAGACAAAAAACCTCGATTGAAATAATCAAGGATGTTTTCTGGGATATTTTTTTTGTTGCTATCGGCACTGTTTCAGAGATTATCGCTATTTCAATAATTGTTGAAAAGCCTTTTAATCCTATTCCTCTGATAATCGCCTTTCTTTCGACATTAACGATCTATTTATTTGATTTTGCTAGAGATGAAAAAGACAATATCCATTACAAATCAGAACATAAATTGCTAGCTTCAAAAAGGATAGCAGTCCTTTGCATAATCATATTTTCTGCATTGAGCGCTTTATTCCTGGCATTAAGATTCGGTTCCACATCGGGATTTTATATACTTTCTATCGGACTAATTCTATCAATTCTTTACCCTATTTTCTTTAAAAACCTCACTAAGAAGATTGTTGGGTTTAAAGACTTTTTCGTTGCAATTCTATGGAACCTATTTATTATATTTTACTTAGCTTTTTCAAATGTGTCTTTTGATTTTGGCATCATCATATTGCTGGTTGTCATTTTCCTTAGAGATTTTGTCAATGCGAATTACTGCGATATTAAGGACATACAGGAAGATAGGGAAAAAGGATTACTTACAATAGCCTCAATCGTCGGTAAAACGAAATTGCTCAAATTTGTCCAAGCTTTAAATATATTATCAATATTAATAATTTTGTTATTTAAGTATACTGGCGCTCTACCAATAAGCACTGTCTGGCTAATCATACCTATCATCTTTGTAATGATCATGATGGCGAATAGCAAAAGAGCTAAATACTCAACTGCAATCGTCGACAGTGAATACGTGCTCTGGGCAATTATCCTACTAATTTATTTGGTATTGTAGGGCCATAATCTCGATTTAAGATAGGCTAATGCTGAGTATTTTATAAGTTGAACAATATTATATTTTCTCATTCTCTCATAGTCATCAACTAGAAAGGTTTGTCCCAGTTTTTTAACTATTTTCGCAGCTATATTATCGTAATCTTTGTTGTTGAGCGAGTTAAAATACAATCTTTTTACGAAACTTCTAAAAAGCTTTCTATAGATCTGCCGCTTCCACAAAATATCGTAATTACGATTATTAGCTATGGACTCTGCAGCTAGCTTTCCTGATAAAAGAGCCAGATGCATTCCAAAACCCCTTGCCGCATCCTGAAAACCAGCGCACTCCCCTACCTTTAGAGCGCCATTCAACCCAATTGCTGTTTTAGGAATAAAAAAATTGCTTTCACCATAAATATAGTTGGTCTGCTTAGCTCCCTTCAACAAAGAACAGAGCGTCTCGTTATGACTTATATAATCACTAACTTCCTGCTGAGTTATAATCTTATTCAAATCAAATGAGACAGAAACTAGTGATGCTTCGTCTTTATATGGAGAGAGGTAAAGGTAGCCTTTTGGTGCGATTAAATCGTCTTGAAATATATACTCTCTATCAAGAGAGATATTTTTATAATGCCTGCCAACCCCAATTATTTTTTTTTCAGGACATCCGGTAGCCTCAATATCATAATCATGAAGATGATCATCATATATCAGCTTCGCGCCTAATCTTTGCGCCTCTTTTAAAAGAATGTCATCTAGGGAATCGTGGCCATTGCCTCGTATAATATTATAAAATAAAGGGGCATCTTTACATTCTAAAGTATATTTTATTCCACCTGGCGAGCAATAAGTCATTTTATAGACCGGGAAAAAGTCTGGCATATCGAGCCCGGTTATGCTTTTAAAAGAGTTGGCAAAATCAGCATTATCGCCGTAGTTTTTAAAAGAACGAACGTCTCTCCCTGGTTCAGTTGAGCGATTCATTAAGATTGTTACATCGTGGTTCGATTTAAGTAAGTTTAAGGCTGCGGAAAGTCCTGAAAGTCCGCAACCTTTGATTGTTATCTTTTTCATTCTTTTAAGCTATAATAGTATAGAAATAGTATATCATATTTAGTTACTGGAGGGGATGTGAATTTGCAGACCGTTGAAATGTCTGTTGTCGTGCTAATTAGTATTATATGTATAATATTAGGAATTTTTGTTTATTTCTCAAATAGAAAATCGCTAACAAATATTCTTTTCTCTTTAATGGCTTTCACGCTTGTAGTCTGGATTTGTTCTGGGTATTTTTCACTAACCGAATTATCAAACCAATCCCTGCTACTCTCAAAAATCAACATTTCCATTATTCCATCTTTGTTATCAATCGCATTACTCTTCACTCTCTCGTTCATAGGCAGCACCATAAGAAAAAAAACCATGCTTCTATTAATCCCTGGGGTAACTTTAACAGCCTTATGTTTATTTACCAATCTGGCTTTAACCGATCTCGGTTCACGATATGAAATATCCAGCGAGGTTGGTGGAATCATATACTATATATGGGCAGGACTCGTTGTCTTGATGGTACCATGGTTGATATTTAAAAAATATTCCAAAAGCAATGACGATAGTAAGAAAAAGATGCTTCCTTTTCTGCTCGGCCTGCTCTTTTTTGGCGGTCTTAACATTATCTTCAATATCGCTTTTCCTATTTTAAAAGTCTCGCATAATTATTACAGAATTGGCGATTATTCATCGATAATATTTTTATTCTTTACAGCTTATTCCATCGTCAAGCATCAGCTATTTAATATCAAACTCATCGCCACCGAAACTATCGTGGTCATTATTTCAATTGCCTTAGCAATCGAGATATTCATTTCTAGCAATGTGACGGATGTACTAATTAAAGTGGCGATATGGATAACCGCCAGTATTGGAGGACTGCAGCTAGTAAAGAGCGTTAAAAGAGAGATAGAGCAAAGAGAACAGCTTGCAATCCTTGCAAAAAAACTTGAAAAAGCCAACGATCACCTGAAGGAAGTTGATAAACTTAAAGATGACTTCTTGTCTATGGCGTCTCATGAGTTAAATACGCCTATCGCGGCAATCGAGGGCTACCTTTCCATGATATTGATCGAAAAAATGGCAGGAGAGATCCCTGCCAAGGCTAAACAGTATCTCGATAGTGTGTTCAAATCCTCTCAAAGGCTTGCGAATATGGTTAAGGATCTACTCAATGTCTCAAGGATTGAGTCAAACCGGATTCATCTGATTTTTGAAGATAAACCGATTGAAGATATTATCAAGCAAGCTGTGATGGAGATTATGTCGAAGGTTAGGGAGGCACATCATACTCTAACTTTCGAGGAGCCGAAAAAGCCGATGCCAAAGACATGGCTTGATGTCACCCGCATCACCGAGGTATTGATCAACATTATGGGCAACGCCATCAAATACACTGATCCGGGCGGAAAAATTGCCGTCCGTGTCACCAATGATGATCAGAAAATTATTATTGCCATCGAGGATAACGGACGAGGTATCCCACGCGACCGGCAGAAAGGTGTCTTTGAGAAATTTACACAGGTTGATGTGCTGAAAGATCAAGTTAAGGGAACTGGTCTTGGGATGTATATCTCTAAGAAATTTATTGAGCTGCATAAGGGTAAAATTTGGTTTCACTCAGATGGCGAGGGCAAAGGAACTACTTTTTATTTCTCTATCCCGATAATCGGAAAAAAGCCTTTTGATTCTCATGAAGGCGAAGGCTCAGTACTGCACTAGGGCAGAGAGTTATCAATCAGTTATTAGTTATTAGTAATTAGTAATTGGTTTTTAGTTCTAAACTTCAAAACAAACATCAAGTAGCTATGACCAACTAAATTCTAATACTCAAATTCTTATTATAGATAACGAATTTCCAACAACAAATAACTATTTGCGCTTATTTGCCGTCGATTGCTCTACCGATGAGTTCAATTTTGTCTTTATGCGCTGGTCTAAAAATAGTAACGGCAACCAAACCAGCGGCACCGAAAATTACTGTGCCAGCGATGAATACACGTTGGATTTCCAGAGAGCCGGCTTCTAGCAGCCTCGAAGCAATGATTATCAGTTTTGGGTCCTGAAGTTCCAACTGCCGTAAAATATATTCTAATCCCAAAGTTCTTATCAGAATAGTGATTGATAATGCTGCGAGAGCTGTGAGTACGAATGCGATGCCGATTGGCAAAAACCGCTCCTTATTACTATGGGCAAGCAGAAAGATGGTGACGATGGAGATTAGAGCTATGGCAATCATGCTAAGCTCGAGTAGAGGAAATTTGGAAAACAATTTAAACATTATAGGGTTATTAACCTCGAATCTAAAAAGATGATCTGATCCCTCATTCGGTAAAAGCGACAATTTGAGCCCAGTACTTGCCTCAAATTGATCAATCAGAGCAGAGTAATTGAAAATAATCTCATTTTTGGTCAACGAAATCGCTGAAAATATTTCACTGAGTGAGTCGTTCACTAATATAGTAGCAACTTCTGTGTTAACAGTTTCGTTTAGTATTTCAAGATTTTGCCCATGTTTTAGATCGATGGTGCTGTTCTTAACGAGTTGATCTCTGATCCAGCCAGCGATCAAAGAATAACTATTCGTCTTCTCCAAGTACCCCTGTATTTTCTTTTCGGAGGTTGAAGAATTGATTGCAAAAAGAGAAATACCCAGTAGAAGTGCTACTGACAAGATAAATGTTATGAAAAAGAAAAATGACTTTCTCATTAATTTTTATAGATCATACGATTATAAACTTTTCTTGTTGCTTCCACGTCCCGAATGCAATACTTCACTATCTCATCCGTCTTGCCTTCAAGGTAATAATCATAAACTTTTGAACCGTCTATTCCCTCTTCTTTTGGAGAAGTTATGCCTAAAGCTAAACTTAATTTATGAAGACTCACTCCCTGTGCTCCCCATTTTTCCCATTCTCTCATTGTGTCAAAGATGGGGTCGGAGCGATATCGGGCAAAGGAAAGCTCGCGTGATGGGCGGACACCATGAATTGCTGACCTTTTGTAAATGAATCTGAGATCAAAGTCCATAACATTATGGCCGACAAACAATGAAGCCTCTCGGGCTAAGCCCCAAAAATTTTCCAATATTGACTTTTCTTCGCCATGAAAAGCTGATGCTGTGTTGTCATCAGTGGCGTAACCGATGCATAAGATCCTTCCGAATTCACCCTGAAACGAGGTATTCCGATAAAATGTTTCAAAATCGTTGACCCCTTTTTTGATCACACTGTTATTTTTCTTGCATGAATCCTGCCAAAAGGAACGGATCAATTCGACCTGTTCGCCAATGGCTGGGATTGTTTCAATATCTAAAAAAAGTTTCATTAGTACCTTAGTTTAACATTTTCAGTTCCAAATGGAAAGTTGTTTATTTGTGGTGTTAGCACTCCATGATAATGTCACCTAGTTGAACTCATTAGAAATGTCACCTTTCTGGTAATGTCTGTTTGCAAGCATTAACTATCCAGAGAGGTTAACATTGGAACTGATAACAATGAGTCGGAAAGAAATACAGCAAATTACAGTCTTTGAAAAACTGATCAATCATGAGATTAAACAGAAAGAAGCAGCTAAAATCCTGGATTTAAGCATAAGGCAAGTAAAAAGAAAACTGAAGGAGTACCGAAAGTCTGGAGCCAAAAGTTTGGTTCATGGCAATCGGGGCAGGGATAGCAATCGAGCCACGGCTAAGGATCTGGCCCAGAATGCCTTAGACTTAGTCAAGAAACACTACAATGATTTTGGACCGACTTTAGCAGCCGAGAAACTCCTTGAGATTCATGACATTAACCTCGACCATGAAACATTAAGACGTCTCATGGTTAAAGACGGTATCTGGATACCAAAAGCTACCAAAGTCATTACAAAGCATTTCTGGCGAGAAAGAAAAACATGCTTTGGGGAGATGGTTCAGATAGACGGCAGTCCCCATGACTGGTTTGAAGGCAGAGGTGAAATGTGCACTTTAATAGCTTTTATTGATGATGCCACCAGTCAGATACTTTGGCTTGAATTTGCCAAGAGTGAGTCGACAGAAAGCCTTATGAAATCAACCAGGAGTTACATTGAGCACTTTGGCAAGCCAGCCTCTCTCTACAGCGATCGTGGTGTTGTTTACAAGGTTAATAACAATAATCCTAATAATGATAAAACCACTCAATATGGCAGAGCGATGAGCGAACTGCATGTCAAATTAATCCATGCCAGAAGTCCTGAAGCCAAAGGCAGGGTCGAAAATCTTTTCGGAACACTGCAAGACAGATTGGTTAAAGAATTACGCTTAGCCGATATCTCAACTATTGAAAAAGCCAATGAATTTATCCAAAAAGACTACATCCCCAAACACAATGCCAAATTCGCCGTTAAACCAAAAAGTGAAACAGATTTACACCAGTCGATTGATGGATACAACTTGGATAATATCTTTTGCCTGAAAGAAGATAGGAAAATTAACAATGATTATACAATTAATTACAAAGCCAGATTCTTCCAAATCGAAGATAAGCAAACCACAATCGTAAGACCGAAAAACATTGTCACGATTAATGAGAGGTTGGATGGATCAACCGAGATATATCTAAGGGAAACAAAATTAAATTTCAAAGAGTTACCCAAAAAACCAGAGAAGCAAACCAATCCAGTTGAATTAAAAGAAAGGAAGATATACGTACCACCAGCTAATCATCCCTGGAGAAAACAATATTTAAAAAGGGACATTTCTATTGAGTTGGCAAGGTGACATATTTACTGAGTGTTGACAGTTGTTTATTTGTGGATTCCTCCGTTGAGAGTTTGCTTCTTTTTAACCTATTCTTGATTAATGATAATTATGGAAGGAGGTGAAAAAATATGAATGAAAAAGGCAAGATCTCTGTAAAAGAAGCTGGCAGAAAAGGTGGCGAGAAGACAAGTCAAACTCATGGTCGTGAATTTTATGAGGAAATTGGTCACAAAGGCGGCCAGAAAGTTCGGGATCTAATCCAAAAAGGCAAAGGAACCAAATAGTTTGGAACTTTGTCATATTAAATACACTATTTTCGATTTCAATATGCAATCATTCTCAAGATTCGAAGATAAAGTTAGCGTAATTTAATTGATGGATAAGAATGAAAAATTATTTTAATTCTCCAATTTAATAGGAGGTGATCGAAATGAAAAATGAAAAAGGTCAGTTGACTGTCAGAGAAGCCGGCCAAAGGGCGGTAAA
>Ga0247841_10013146_pt1 | contig 10642 bp, 13 predicted proteins | sample LaCruzMarch2015__2_FD_192410 | JGI IMG/M metagenome (GOLD analysis project Ga0247841, IMG submission 192410) | Freshwater microbial communities from meromictic Lake La Cruz, Castile-La Mancha, Spain - LaCruzMarch2015_18m | ecosystem: Environmental > Aquatic > Freshwater > Lake | place: Spain...
TTGAGCGTCTCCCTATTTGAAAGAACATCCATGTTTCAGCTACTTACATTTTATGACTACACAAGCGACACGGGCGAAGATCTTAACCAACTGAACTTATTCACGGATTATTCCGGACACTAGTGATATTTTATCTTAAAATAGAAACTGTCTCGTAATCAGACCATTGCCGGCCCTTCGTAGCGTTCCGTCAGGGCCTCGTCCAGACCTTCCCGGTCCTGTTTCAGCGCGTAGGGCAGGTAGTTGAGAATATCCTGGGCGGTGATCCCGTCCTCCCCCTTGTCCGCGGCGGCCAGGTCCCCGGCGAGTCCATGCAGGAAGACCCCCTTCCGGACCGCCTCCGTAAGCGGCAGCCCCAGGCCGTTCATGGCGGCGATCGTCCCCGTGAGGACATCCCCCGACCCCGCCGTGGCCATTCCCGGATTCCCGCTCAGATTGATGAAGACCCGCCCCTCCGGCGTCCCGATCAGGGAGTGGGGACCCTTGAGGACGATCAACGCTTTCAGGTCCGCACAGGTCTCCCGGAGAATCGGTATCCGCCTCTGCTCGATCTCGGAAACGGGCCTCCCGGTGAGGCGCGACATCTCCCCCGGATGGGGGGTCAGGATCGTCGGCATTCGTCGTCCCCGGAGGATCTCCGGTCGGCCGGCCAGCGCGGTGATCCCGTCGCCGTCCACCAGAAGCGGTTGATCGATCCCGACGGCCAGATCCCGGATCAGCGCCTGCGTCTCCTCGGCGAGAGAGAGGCCGGGGCCGATCACGACCATGTCCGCCCGTCCGGCAAGAACCAGCAGGGCGTCTCTGTTCTTCAGGGAAAGGCTGCCCTCCGTGGTTTCGGCCTGGGGGACAAAGACGATCTCGCTCCCGCGCGTCGCGAGGAAGGGGGTCATCGACCAGGGGGCGGCAAGGCGCGCATACCCCCCGCCCGCCTTTAGAAACGACATGGCCGAGAAGTAGGGGGCGCCGAAATAGCCGGCGGCGCCGGCGATGAACAGGACATTCCCCACGGAACCCTTGTGGGCCGTGGGTTCCCGCGGCGGAAGCGGGATGAGGCCGTTCGTCTCGACCGGAATTGCGTCATCGTCGTACAGGGATGGGGGAAAGGAGATGTGCGTGACATGAAGCCGGCCGCAGAGGTCGCAGCCGGGATAGAGGAGGTTTCCGATCTTGGGGAGGCCGAAGGCGACGGTATGGTCCGCCCGGACCGCCGTCCCCAGGATCTCTCCGGTATCGCCGCGGACGCCGGAAGGGATATCCAGGCTGAGAACCGGCCGGCCGCTCGCATTGATCAGATCGATCGCCTCCCGGCAGACGCCGTCCACTCCGCGGTCGAGGCCCGTCCCGAAGAGGGCGTCGATGATCCCGTCTGCGTGGAGGACCGCCGATCGGACCGCCGCGATCTTCTGGACACGCTTCACTTCGATGGGAAGCTTCCCGATGATCCCCCAGTTGGTCTTTGCCGCCCCGCGGAAGTGTTCGGAATCTCCGACGAGGAAGACCCGGGGAGTCCCGCCGCCGGCGAGGATGTGGCGCGCCACGACGAGGCCGTCGCCGCCGTTGTTTCCGGTCCCGCAGAACAGGACGTACCGTCTCCCCGCGATCCCCCACTCGCGGGAGAGGATCTCGCAGGCCGCCCGCCCGGCGTTTTCCATGAGGATCTCCTCGGGGATCCCGAATTTCTCGATGGCCTGACGGTCCATCTCCCTCATCTCACCGACGCTGCTGACCTTCATCTTCCACCCCCTCCGTTGATCCGCATTGCGACCCGCCGCAAAACCAAGGTTCCGGATAATATACGGGAAGTAGAGGAAATTTGCAACACGCGAGACGGGCAAAGGGGAGAGATCCGGCACCGCACTCCCGTCCGCGGGGCAAGACCCGCGGACGGGAGTGCGGGTTAACTTCTCTGCAACACCTCGATCCGGACGTTTTCGGGCGCCCGGAGAAAGGCGATTTTAAGGCCCGGTCCAGGCGTTCGGGGTTCCACGGCAAACTCCGCACCGCGCCGCTTCAGTTCGGCGACCGTCGCGTCGAGATCATCCACGATGAGCCCGAAATGATCCAGTCCCAGGTAACGGCCGGACGGACCGGCCGGCAGGTCTTCCTCTGGGTTTACTTTGAAAATGAAGATGTTCAGGCCGTTCAGATCCAGATCGATCCGGGGCTTTCCATCCTTTGTTATTCCCTCGGTCATCCTGGCGTCGAACATCTTCCGGTAATAGTCAGCCGTGGCCTTCGGATCCCGGCTTAAAAGGTGGATATGGTCAAAGCGATAAGTCAATGACATGGGCTTCTCCTTTGCGTACCGAATCAGAACGTCCCGGGGTACTTGCCGCCGTCGATCAGCAGGTTCTGGCCGGTGATGAAGCCGGCCTGTGCGCTGCAAAGATAGGCACAGTACTCGCCCAACTCGGCGGGTTCGCCGAACCTGCCCGCGGCGACCTGGGCGGTCCGGATGGCCCGCATCTCCTCGTAGGTTCGGTTCTGCATCTTGGCCATCGTCCGGGTATTGGACTGGTGGCGATCGGTGTCGAAGTCACCGGGAAGCAGGTTGTTGATGGTCACGTTGTGCCTGGCCACCTCGCGGGAAACCCCGGCGACGAAGCCGGTCAGGCCGGACCGGGCGCCGTTCGAGAGCCCGAGGATGCTGATCGGGGCCTTCACCGCGCTCGATGTGATGTTCACGATGCGCCCGAACTTGCGGGCGATCATGCCGTCCACCGTGTCCTTGATCATGAAGACGGCCGACAGCATGTTGCCGTTGAGCGCCGCGATCCAGGCGTCACGATTCCAGTCGCGGAAGTTTCCGGTGGGCGGTCCGCCCGAGTTGTTGACCACGATGTCGGGCTCCGGGCAGGCCTTGAGCACCGCGGCCCGCCCCTCATCGGTGGTGATGTCCACCGCAACCGGCGTCACCCTGGCGCCTGTCGCGGCCCTGATCTCGTCGGCCGCCGCCTCGATATTCGCAAGCGTGCGGGCGACAATCGTCACGTCGACCCCTTCGCGGGCCAGCGACATCGCGCAGGCCTTGCCCAGCCCTGCACTTGCCCCCCCGACGATGGCTTTTTTTCCGGCGATCCCAAAATCCATAATGCTTCCTCTCTTTCTATCTTTAATCCAAACGCTATTCTTCTCTTCCCGTCAGGCTGAAACGGCTACCGGTTGCCGGCGTAGTACTCCACGCGGCGCTCAAAAAAGGCAATCCCTTCAGACAGGACGAATGCAAAGGCAAAGACCACGATCACCAGGGACCAGAACTCCTCCATCATAAAGTTCATGGAATAGAACTCGAACAGCTCGCCCACTCCGATGATGGAAATCAGCAGTTGGCCGATCACCACCCCCTTTACGCCGCGGATCACCCCCAGGCGAATCCCGGCCAGGATCTCGGGAAGAGCACTAAATACAAGAATCTTGAAGAACATCTGGTATTTGCTGGCGCCGAAGGACCTCCCCATCTCGACCAGCGAACGGTCCGCCATGTTGATCCCCACCTGGGTGTCGAGGATGATGATGAAAACCGCAAAGAGAAAGACGGTCGCGACGACCGTTGCCTCTCCGATGCCGAGGATTCCCATCAGGATGGGCACCAGGGCGGAGATGGGCGCGCTGATGAAAATGTTGACCCACATGCCGAGAATTTCCCGGACAACCTTCACCCGGGCCATCAGCGTACCCAGGCTGATGCCCACCACCAGCGACAGCGACATCCCCAGCGCAAAAGTGCGCAGCGATATCTCCATCGCCTTGATGAATTTCTCGGTCGTGAACACCGTCGTCGCCGCCAGAAGGATCTTGGAGATCGGTGGAAAGATGCTGGACAACCCCATCCATCCCACCAGTTCCCAAAGGACAAACCAGAAGAGCAGCGAAACGCTAAAAGGAATTTTCTTGCCGAATATTTGCATCTCAAGCTCCGGTCAGCACAAGTAAACTTTCAGTTCGCCCCAGATATGGTCGACAACGTCGAGGTAGTTCTTGTCGCGCCGGATGTCGTCGGCGCATTTTCCGCTGCGGTCGATCCCCGGTTTGATCACCTGGGACACCGCGCCCGGCCGTGCGGAAAGAAGCACGATCAGGTCGGACATGTATGCGGCCTCCTCGATGCTGTGGGTCACGAAGATGACGGTTTTGTGCCGGTTCTGGAGCAGATCGAGCATGTCTTCCTGAAACTTCCGCCTCGTCTGTTCGTCGACCGAGGAGAAGGGCTCGTCCATCAGGATGATGCCGGCGTCGATGGTCAGCGCACGGGCCAACCCGACGCGCTGCCGCATCCCCCCGGAAAGCTGATGGGGATAGTTGGATTCGAAGCCCTCCAGCCCGACCTCCTTGATGTACTTCCCGGCGATTTCGGACCGCTCTTCCTTCGGAACCCCGCGCAGTTCGAGGCCGAAAGCCACGTTTCTCAGAATCGTCGCCCAGGGCATCAGCGCGAAATCCTGGAACACGAAGGCGCGGTCGGGGCCGGGGCCGGTGATCGGTTTTCCCTTCACCCATACCTCCCCGGTGGTCGCATCGATCAGGCCGCCGATGATCTTCAGCAGCGTCGTCTTGCCGCACCCGCTGGGCCCCAGAAGTGTGGTGAGTTTCCCCGCCGGGAACTCGAAATTCACCCCCTTCAGCGCCTCGACGCCCGTATCGTAAATCTTTCCAATATTCTTCAGTGTAACAATCGAGTCCACAGACATGGTTTATTATCCTTGTAACTCCGGAGGGAACAGCCTGCGCTGAATCCTCTCCAGTACATTGATGGTTACGGCCGCGAGAAAAATGATCGAGGAGACGGCCGCAAACTCTTCCGGAAAATCCGCCACCGAGGCGTGATAGGTGATCAGATCGCCGATCCCCGTGGGCGTGATAAGCAGTTCTGCGATCACCACGCCGACGAACCCCATCGCCAGACCCATCCTGAGTCCCGTGAAGATCATTCCGGCCGCCTGCGGCAGAATGATCTTCACAACCACCTGCGTCCTTGTCGCCTGAAAAGAGCGACACATCTGGATCAGGGAAGGGTTCGTGTTGCGGATGCCCTTGTATGAATTCATCACGACCAGCGGCGTCGAGAGGACCGCCACCGCCAGGACCTTCGCAGTCAGCCCGATCCCATAGGTATAGGTGATCAGTGGAATCACCGCGGCCATCGGCGCCGCCTGGAGGATGACGAAGATCGGCAGGCTGAACCACTCCATCGCGCGGGAAAGCCCCATCCAGATCCCGAAGCCGACGCCGATGATTCCGCAGATCGAAAATCCGATCACCAAAGGCTGCAATGTGGAGGCGTATGCATTGAAAAAGCTGCCGTCCCAGGTCATCCTGAGAAAGGCCATAAAAGTCAGGCTGAAGGGCGGAAACGCGGCGCTGAGAGGCCAACGGCCCACCAGCTCCCATACGCCGAAGAAAAAGGCAAAAGACGCAATCAGCCTAAGCAGCCGGCGATTTTCACGCCGGCCGAGATTGTTTTGTGCATCCATACTCAGGCACCCGCTAAAGTGTTGTAAGAACTACTTTCTACTTCTTGAATCCCATCTTGGAGTAGGCGGCCTTCAGCGGCCCCATATCCCAGAAATCCTCAACCTTCAGGTTATCCCCTTTGAGTTGGCCGGAGAGCGCGTAGAACTCAAGGTCGCTCTTCGCCGCCGCCTCGCCACCGCCATTGCTGGAGAAGATCCCGTTCTTGGCCGCGTCCTCGAAATAGGGGGTGATCTCCACTTCCAATTTGGCAGGGAGATCCTTCATGATCCCGAGCTTCTTGCGTTCAGCCGCGACCATCTTGGGGTCCGCGATGATCTCGCGGTTGACCTTGAGCAGTTCCTCAACGAAGATGTTCACGGCATCCTTGTTCTTGTCCAGGAAGGCCTTGGTGGCAAAGATCGACTCGTCGCTGGCGCTCACAGAACCCATCGGCAGGACCATGAACTTGCCGGGGGCCTCCTTCTGGACATAGTTCCAGTTGGTGCTGTCCAAAATCGAGGCCTTGATGTTCCCGCGGATCAGTCCGATGGCGCGTACCTGAGAACCGGGCACGAAGCTGATATTCTTGTACTTGATGCCGTGCTCCTTGGCCATCAGGTGCATGATCGCCTCGGTTCCCGATCCACGGGCGTGCACGGTGATCTCCTGGCCGTCCAGGTCTTTCCAGCTCTTGTAATACTCCTTGTTCACGACCGGAAAAAACTGCAGCGCATAGAGCTGATAGATAAACCGGACGGGAACATTGACCTTCTGAATCGCCGCGTAGGGCGTGCCCTGCCCCATGTCGACCTGGCCGTTGATCACCGCCTGGGTCGCCAACTCCTCGCTCTTGAGCGGGATCACTTCCACATCCACCCCGCGCGTCTTCGCCCTCTCCACCGCAATCAGGAGCTGCAGGTCATCCGTGGTGAGCACATCTCCCAGACCATACTTGATCTTGGTTCGGGTCTGGGCTTCAACCATTGGAAGACCAATGAACAGACTGGCCAGAAGGGCAACCGCTACCACGACTCTCGTTTTGATTCCCATACTTTCCTCCTGTTTTTGAAACGATATTCTCATCCTTCCCCGTCCACCCGCCATCGTCATCAAGCCGCCTTCATACGGCAAGGGCAACGGGCCGATACCCACATGCCGGTATATAAAAATGACATCAAGGACCCACTCCGGAACCTATCCCATGAGCGGTCAATAGCTTTGCGCCATATACCTCTGCAACGCCTTCAGGGTGCGTTCCTTCTGCTCCTTGATCAGGCGATCGGCCCGATCAAGATCCCTCGCCAGTAGCGCCTGAATGATCTTTTGATGCTCCTCCACGGACGCGGCGGCCCGTTCCGGGACATACGAAAAAACACTCGGCCAGCGTTCGAACGTGTCCCAGAGGTCGCAAATCATCTTGTAGAGGCGGGGAAACGGCGCCGCCTTGTAGATTCTCAGATGAAAGGCCTTGTTCATGGCAGCGAGATTATCATATCGACCCTGCTGGATCGCCGCTTCCATTTCCCGGTTCTTTCGGTTCAGAAAAGCAATATCCTTCTCCCCGACATGCGGAACGGCAAGCCTCGTGGCGAGTTCCTCCAGCGCAATTCGGATGAGATATATTTCGACCAGCTCACTCTCATCTATTTTCGTAACAATGGCGCCCATGTGGGGCGTAAAATCGATATACCCTTCGCTTTCCAGTCTTCGGATCGCCTCCCGGACAGGGGTCTCGCTCAACCCGAAACCCTTCGCAAGCTCGGCCATGACCACCTTCTGACCGGGCTTCAATTTCCCCTTGATGATGCACTGTCGCAACTTGTTATAGACAGCCACATTTTTCGTTTTGGAGACGATCACCATATTTTTTGCACCACCATCGCTGCCGCAATCCATCGTTTCAGATGCTATATCCTATAGGATATTCGTAGTCAATATTTTTTGATTAAGGAAGGATCCGGCCTTGTTGACCGGCAGTACCTGCAGGCTGACGACCCGGCTGTTCCTGACAATAATCAGGGAGGAGCTGGACTGGAAACTCTCCGGAGAGGGATAAATGAATCGGATCGACCGGCCCGAAACAGCTTGCGCATCGGTGCCGAATCGGCTATAGCTTGCGCCTTCGCGCCGGACCAAACAGACCCGGCGGCCCGCACCAGGTTCGCGTCGCGCGGACTCGCGCTGCATTTCAATGATCTCGGAGGGAGTCATGGCAAAAATCAAAGTCGCAAATCCCGTCGTCGAGATGGACGGCGATGAAATGACCCGGATCATCTGGGACAGAATCAAAGAGAAACTGATTTACCCGCATCTCGACATCGACCTGAAGTATTACGATCTCGGCATCCGGAACCGCGACGCCACCGGGGATCAGGTCACGGTCGATGCCGCCCATGCCACCCGGGAGTACGGCGTCGCAGTCAAGTGCGCGACCATCACCCACGACGAGGGCCGCCTTCAGGAATTCGGCTCGCCCAAAATGCTGCCCAGTCCGAATGGCACCATCCGCAATATCCTGGACGGCACCATCTTCCGTGAGCCGATCGTCTGCAAAAATGTGCCGCGGCCGATTCCCCACTGGGACAAACCGGTCGTCGTGGCGCGCCACGCCTTCGGCGACCAGTACCGCGCCAGTGAAATCCTTTACCCCGGCAAAGGGACGTTGAAGCTGACCTTTGTGCCGGAGGACGGCGGCCCGACGATCGAGAAGGAGGTGTATAAGGCGGAAGGGCCGGGTGTGGTCATGGCGATGTACAACACGGATGAGTCGATCACCGGCTTCGCTCGCGCCTGCTTCACCTACGGCCTGGCGCGCCGATACCCGGTCTATCTCTCGACCAAGAATACGATCCTCAAGGTTTACGACGGCCGTTTCAAGAACCTCTTTCAGGAGATCTTCGAGGCCGAGTTTGCTGACAAATTCAAGGCCGCAGGACTGACCTACGAGCACCGCCTGATCGACGACATGGTCGCCTGCAACCTCAAATGGAGCGGCGGTTACCTCTGGGCGTGCAAGAACTACGACGGCGACGTGCAATCCGACGCCCTGGCCCAAGGCTACGGATCGCTGGGCCTGATGACCTCCGTGCTGATGAGCCCGGATTGCAAGGCCTTCGAAGCCGAGGCCGCGCACGGCACCGTAACCCGCCACTTCCGCGACCACCAGGCCGGCAGGGAAACCTCGACCAACCCGATCGCCTCGATTTTCGCCTGGACGCGCGGCCTGAGCCGCCGCGGCGAGTTGGACGGCACGCCCGCTCTGGTCCGCTTCGCCGATACGCTGGAGCGTGTCTGCGTCGAATCGGTCGAGGCCGGACACATGACGAAGGACCTGGCGCTCATGATCGGCAAGGATCAGAAGTGGGAAACCACGGGGCAGTTTCTCGACACGCTCGACCGGGAACTCCGGCGCCGCCTGGGGTAAGCATTCCGGTATCGAACAGCCGCCGCCACGAGAAAACCCGGCCGCAAAAGCGCGCCGGGTTTTCTCGTGGCGGCAATAGGAGGTAGAATAACACCCGGATAGGGCAGGCTGTTCAAAAATGGTCAGCTGCAAGGCGCGCAAGAGCCGAAGAGCGAGGCGTATATGGAAATACGTCGAGCACGCCTGCCCCGGCGAAAACCGGGGAGGATTGCAGCGCAACACAGCAGATGACCTTTTCAGCCTGCCTCCGGCGGAAGAAGCGCCTCGATCAGCGCGATGACCGGAGGCAGCTCCGTGAGAACGGTATGCCAGACCGCACCGACGTCGAGACGGAAATACTCCGCCACAATGCGGTTGTTGCCCATCGCCGTCAATTCTCGCCAGGGGATCTCGGGATGGGTCTCCCGCAGGAAGGGGGAAAGCCGGCGGGTCAGGGAGCCGATCGCAATCAGCCTCCCCTCCACGGCATCCTGGTGGAGGGGGCTTTGATCGAACTCCTCCCGCGTCATCCCGGAAACGTACTGCCGCGCGCGCCTTGCTGCGATCAGAATGTCCAGCAGGATCCCGTCATCCCGCTGCATGGATGACCACCTTCGTCGCGAGGATATGCCGGCGCTTGATGTGATTTTCGCTTCGCTCCACAGCCTTTTCCGCCACCAGATCGACCGGTCTCCCGAAGATCGTCTCCAACTCCTCCCGCATCCGGGCGAACGCAAGGAGGCCGTATTCCCTTCCGGGGTCAAAACGGACGAGGAGGTCGATGTCGCTCTCCGGCCGGAAATCCCTCCGGAGAGCGGAGCCAAAAAGGGAAAGCTCCGCAACCCCCCACCTTCCGCAGAAGGCCGCGATCTCGTCGCGGGGGATCTCGATGTCCGGGTTGAAGCTCCCCGCCCACAGGGCGGGGCTTCCCGGCAAGGAAGCGGTTTGGTGGGGCTTACGGGTTGCGCCCCCGGTCATCGTATCCCCTCCTCGGCCAGGATCGCCGCGAGGTCCTGCGGATCGGTCAAATTTGCGCGTTTTTCTCGCAGCCCATTGTCTGTTCCTCTCTCACCGCCGATCATAAATGATCTCTCAAAATAATGGGAAGCATCTTTGTCATCCTGGCATTAAATTACCAGAGAAAAGCGCATAAGGTCAATGCAAAAGAGGCCAAACAGGTCATCCGTCTCCCGGAGAAGTGGAAACCGGACAAGTTCAAAACTTTCTCTCGACAAGAGGTATTACCTATAGTAATTACCTATCGACCAACCGGAGAGAATCTTATGCCAACTGTAGTGATCCAGAAGATGAATTGCCTGCGTTGCGGCCATACCTGGACGCCGCGTCAGGCGGAAATCCGCATATGCCCGAAGTGCAAAAGTCCTTATTGGGATCGGCCAAGGAAACAAACGGGGGGCGATCCCCAGTCGCCGCCTTAAACGATTGAGGGGGTGCATTTTCAACGGTATCGTAACCCAAGAAGAAATCTCAATGCATCGAAGGGGTCCGTTTCAAAACGATCATCCCCTCGGCGAGACCCTAATGGCCGAGTAAATGGCTTAGTACCTTGATTCATAAATTCGGTTACGTATTTACGCCGCCAATCGTTCGGAGGCTGACTTTGCCAGTTTGATCTTGTTGAGCAAAATATTCAGATCGTTTCGAGTGAATTTCCATTCAAACGGTTTGGCGATCTGTTCGTAATAGAGCTGGAAACCAAGGAGCCGTTCCTTGAGTGTCTCCAGGGATTTGAAGTCATTGGGCATAAGGGCCTTACGTTGGAGGATC
>Ga0247841_10013149_pt1 | contig 10640 bp, 9 predicted proteins | sample LaCruzMarch2015__2_FD_192410 | JGI IMG/M metagenome (GOLD analysis project Ga0247841, IMG submission 192410) | Freshwater microbial communities from meromictic Lake La Cruz, Castile-La Mancha, Spain - LaCruzMarch2015_18m | ecosystem: Environmental > Aquatic > Freshwater > Lake | place: Spain...
TTTTTTGTAGAGAGTGTGCAGAGAGTAAATCGGATAACAAAAAGAGTTGAACTTGGAGTAGATAAAATTGAAGAAGTTGTTGGGATTGCCCGGGAAAAACTAAAAAATAGTTCCGCTTATTTTATGATACTAAGTGAAATCGCCAAAAAAGCTATGGAATTTGTTCAAGAAAAGAAAGAGACAAGTAAAGAGGCAAAAAAAAGTAAAAAGAAATAAATACTTTAATATAAGGTATAAAAAAATCCGGAGAATCCGGATTTTTTATTTATTCATTTGTTGGTTTGGCTTTTTTATTTTTTTCCTTTTCTATATAACCGCATTCACGATTACTGCATTTAATTTTTCCTGATTTAGTATCATTTACCATTAATGCGCCGCACTCGGGGCAGTCATTTCCAGTTGGCTCCCCCCAATAGGCATTTTTACATTTGGGATAATTATTACAAGCCCAGAAAGCACCGCGACGACTAAATTTCTTTACAATTTTACCCTCATGGCAGACTGGGCAAGAGACTTCTTTGCCGCTTGAATTAGCGTCCGCTATGTTTTTTATATTTTTACATTTTGGGTAGGCGCTACAGGCCAGGAAAGGACCGAATTTACCCACTCTCACTTTCATAGCTGAGCCACATTTTTCACATACTTCCCCTTCATATTTTTTTTGTAGTTCAATCACCTTAGGATCTGGCTCCTTCTTTTCAAAAGCACCACCTTCGCCCGCGTACTTTTTTATATTTTTACACTCGGGGTAAGCGCTACAGGCTAAAAATTTCCCAAAGCGTCCAGTTTTTATAATCATAGACGCCCCACACTTATCGCAAACTTCGTTTGATTTTTCTTCAGGCATAATATCACTTTTTTTAATTTCTTCTTCTTTCTTTTTTAAATTATCATGAAAGTCGGTATAGAATTCGCTAATAACCGGCTGCCATTTTTTGTCTCCTTCGGCGATTAAGTCTAAATCGTCCTCGAGTTTAGCCGTAAAGGCAAAATCAACAATTTTAGGGAAATGTTTTATCAGTAAATCAATCACAACGAAGGCAATACTAGTAGGTTTTAATTTTTTATTATCATCACGCTCAACATAATTACGAGTGATAATAGTATTTATGGTTGGAGCATAGGTAGAAGGCCTTCCAATGCCGTGCTTCTCTAATTCTTTAACGAGACCGGCATCAGAGTAGCGAGCCGGTGGAACAGTTTTATGCTCATCGGAGCGAAGTTCTAATAATATAAGCGGATCTTTCTCGGAGACAGACGGTAATTCTTGTTCTTTTGTTTTTTCTGGCCATATTTTTAAATATCCCGGGAAAGTTAGAGTTTGTCCATTTGCGCGAAAAATATAATTGTCTTTTTTATCGCTCGCCTTTACATCAATAACGGTTGCCGCTAATTTTGCTGGTGTCATTTGGCTAGCAAGAGCTCTCTGCCAAATTAAACGGTAGAGACGTTCTTGATTTTTGTCTAATTTATCGGCTAATAATTCCGGCGTGGTGCTCGCTTCGGTTGGACGGATTGCCTCATGTGCTTCTTGGGCGTTTTTACTTTTTCCTTTAAAAACACGTCCCCCACTGATAGCATAATCGGCACCGAAATTTTTCTTCAACCAATCATAGGCATCGCCAATAAACTTGGGTGATAAATTTAAGGAATCTGTTCTCATGTAGGTAATAAATCCCTGTTCATACAATTTTTGAGCGACAGTCATGGTTTGTTTAGCGCTGAAGCCTAATTGTCTATTGGCTGATTGCTGTAGAGTGGAAGTCGTAAAAGGAGCGGCCGGCGATTTGCTGATTTGTTTTTTTTCTATTTTTTCGACCAAATAACTTGCCTGATGAAGAATTTTTTTTAACTCTGCCGCTTCCTCTTTTTTAATCGACAACTTATTGAAGGTTTTGTTACGAATTTTATAAAGATCAGCTGTAAATTTATTAACTTTAGTATCTTTGCTAAGGTCGGCAGACAGGCTCCAATATTCTTCGGTATTAAAATTTAGTATTTCTTTTTCTCTTTCCACGATAAAGCGAGTCGCCACACTTTGGACTCGTCCAGCCGATAATCCTTTAGCCACCTTCTTCCATAAAAAAGGAGAAAGCTCATAGCCAACTAAGCGATCTAATAGCCGTCGAGCCTGCTGAGCATCTACCATGTTTTGATCTATTTTGCGGGGATGTTCTAAAGCTTCGAGAATGGCATTTTTAGTAATTTCGTGGAAAACAATTCTTTTAGTTTTTTTAATATCTAAACCCAGTGCCTCAACTAAGTGCCAGGCGATTGCTTCCCCTTCGCGGTCTTCGTCAGACGCAAGAATAATCTCGCTTGATTTTTTGGCGGCGGACTTAAGAGAACTTACTGTCTTTTTGGCTTTAGTAGGAATAACATATTCTGGTTCGAAATTGTTTTTTATATCAATCCCCATTTTACTTTCTGGAAGGTCGCGAATATGGCCGAAGGAAGATTCGACCTGATACTTTTTATCTAAAAACTTGCTAATCGTTTTTGCTTTAGTTGGAGACTCAACGATAATTAAATTCATATTGAAATAATTTAATTAATATAATAGCCGAGTTCATCATTTTTAGCAATTCCCCGGAGTTCTAATATACTTAGTGTACTATTTATGACCGAGGTGTCAAGTTTGGAAATTCTTGTGATTTCATCGGCACTAATTTTTTCAGAGCGCTCAGTCGCTTCTTGAATAATTTTATATATTATTTTTTCGCTTTGATTATTTAACTTAATTTCTTCTATTATCTTGGGGACAATACTCAATGATTTCTGATTTTGTATTTTAAAAAATTCTAAAATTTCGTCAGGTGAAGTGATTACCTTGGCGCCAAGTTTTATAAGTTTATTGGGACCAATTGAATAATCAGAAAATATGTTTCCCGGAATAGTCATGATTTCGCGATTTTGTTCTAAGGCGTGGAAAGCAGTAATCAAAGCGCCTGATTTTTCTTTTGCTTCAATTATTAAAGTTGCCTGACACAGTCCAGAGATTATTCTGTTTCTTTGGGGAAAATTTTGTTTTAGGGGTTGAGTCTGTGGGGGAAATTCCGATATCAATAACCCTTTGTTACAAATTATAGTTTGGGATAGTGGATAATTAAGTGCCGGATAAATATTTTCACGCGTGAGACCCGATCCGAGAACGGCGATAGTAAGGCCGTTATGCTCCAGACATATTTGATGTGCTAAAGAATCTATGCCAAGCGCTAAACCACTAACAATTTCTATGTTATTATTTACCAATGTTGGTATAAATATATTAAGTATTTTTTCCGCATAAGCACTATGTTTTCTTGAGCCGACAATTGCGAGGCGGTTGCTAGTTATTTTATTAAAAATATTAATGGAGCCTTTATAATAAATAATGAATGGTGGATCGTAAATTTCCTTGAGTATGCTCGGATAATCTCGATTATGCCAAGTAATAAAACATATATTCTCATTTTTTAGCGAATTTTCAATAATCTCTAAATTGATGTTTTTTCGCCAATTTACAAATTCAGTTATTAGTTTATTTTTTAAGCCTGCCTTTTCTAACTTTTCAGAACTAGCCCAATAGGCAAAGCGGGCTTCAGAAAAGTATATTTCCAATTGCTTCATTTTTTTGGGACCGATTTTAGCAAAATAGCTAAAGCCGAGCAGGGCCTGGTCATTGTTTATGTTTATCATAATTATAAATAAAATCCCCCTAGATTTTTTAGGAGGATTTTATGTTTATTTTAGTTTATTGATGTCAATTTTGGAAAATATTTCTTTTAGTCGAAGTTTCTCTTCCTGGCTAAAGGACTGAGTCACAAATTTTTCGGGCGGAATGTGGATTTTCACTAATTCGTTTTTTATGCCTAAACGCACTCTGGTGAATTTTTTTGTTTTTAAATAATCAATAATTGACTGAACGCCACGATGACCAGCGCTACCCGAGTCAGTAGCCATTTTAAAATCAGTGAAATTTAAATCAAGGTCATCATGAATAACTATTAATACATTTGTTAAGTCGGCATCCTTTTTATCTAAAATACCAAAATTTTTGGGTATTAATTTATAGTAATTTAAAACTTTCTGGACCGCTTGTCCAGAATTATTCATGAATGTTAATGGTTTTATAAATAAAACATCGTCTTGCGCAAAAACAAGAGCATTAAATTTTTTGTTTTCAAGCCATTTAACCTCACCAAGAAAATTATCTAGAGCTAGCCAGCCGATATTATGGCGAGTATTTTTGTATTGTTCACCAGGATTACCCAGGCCGACAATAATTTTCATATTTTATTCATTATAAGTAGTGTGTGATTTCCTTTCCTTGGTCACTGTTATATGTATTGGTGTCCCCGTAAAGCCATATTTTTCGCGGAGACGATTTTCCATAAATCGGACATAGGAAAAATGTAAGTCGTCATTCGGACCGATGCGAACAATAAAAGCAGGCGGATTATTTTTTATTTGTTTGAATTCATAAATATGTGGTGCTTTTAGCCCCTTTCCTTTAGCGGGCTTATGAAGTTTCACAACATGACTTAAAAATTTAGAACACTGAGAGTCACTTAATTGGAGTTGGCGTTCGGCGGCAATGGCGAGTATAAGATCGAGAATTTTATTTACTTTTTCTCCAGTTTTTGCAGAAATAAATTGGAGGGGCGCCCAAGTAGCGAAAGGTAGTTTATCATAAACAATACTTGTCCATTTTTTTGTATCTCGCATTTCAACCATATCCCATTTATTGGCAATAAAAAATAAGCTTTTTCGTCGATCGACAATTTCTTGTATGATTTTCGCATCTTGATGAGTAATCGGTTCGCTAATATCCATAACTAATAAAGCAATATCAGCTCTATCCAAAGAAGCTAATGATTTTAATATTCCTGGTTTTTCTAACCCTTTGCCCTTGGTACCCTGTTTTGAAATTCCAGCTGTATCAATAAGAGTTATTTTTTTATTCTTATAAATAAGATCAGTATTTTGTGGTTCACGAGTAGTGTGAGCTATTGGGCTAACAATTACACGTTCGTAGCCGAGAATAGCATTAAGTAAAGATGACTTGCCAACATTTGGCTTCCCCACAATGCAAGCAGAAATAGTTTTTTCATTTGCATCGTCTACATACTTTTTGTTTTTTTTTGTTTTGTCTATTCTTTCTATAATTATATCTAATAAATCTCCCGTCCCCATGCTACTGGCGGCAGAGATAGCAATCGGTTCACCTAAATTTAATTTGTTGAATTGAGCTGCCTCGGAGCTAGCTCGGAAATTATCAACCTTATTTGCAATTAACATGACCTTTTTATTATATATTTCACTTTTTTTCAAAGCGGCGGCTATTTCCTTGTCTTCTGGCAGTAAACCAGACTTGGTATCAACTATAAATAATATTAAATCAGCTTTATCTAAATAAGAACGCGCCTGCTTTTGGGTTTGAGCGTCAATATCATTATCTGCTATTTTCTTTGTTAACAAATAGCGCCAATCAATAATTCCGGCCGTGTCGACTAATTCAAACGCACTGCTTGACCATTCCACAATACCTAGGTTGCTGTCGCGCGTTGTCCCGGCGATAGTTGAAACTAAAGCCTGTTTTTTTTCAATTAAACAATTAAAAAGAGTTGACTTACCAACATTGGTTCGTCCACACATAACAACTAAAGGCAAATTGTTTTTTTGGTAGCTGATCATAATTAAGATTATTCTTTATTGGCGCTTGTTCCGAGTATTAATAAAAAGTCAGATTTTTTTTCACCAGTTTTGTATGGTTCAAGCCAGGTAGGCGAATTAAAGGCCTGAGTCGCGCCAGTAATTTTTTTTAGAGTTGTTAATGACTCATTTTTTTCTCCATTAGTTAAATCATAAACAACACTTTGCTCGAAATTTCTTTCAATCGCATTTCCGGTGCCAATGACTCGATATTGGTATTGTTCGAGCTGACTCGAAATTTTACTGGCTAGGCCAGTTATCCAGGTGCCATTCGTAATAAAAATACTCGCACTATCAGTAATTGGTTCTATAACTTTTGGATCAAGAGTTGGTTGAGAATTAAAAATAGTCTGTACCATGTTTTGTATTTCCGTAAAGTTACCAGAGCGAGGAGTTAAAATGTAGGCGCCATCTTGTCCTTTTCCGGAAACTAAATAACCATCAGGTGCGTCGCTTAAAACTTTGTTTATTATTTGTTCTCTTTTTACATCTTTGAATAAATCCCATAAACGCAATATTTCCCAAGTGCCGAGATTAGTTGAAACATCTTGATTGAATTCACTGATTAATTTTCCAAGAACAACCGGGTTTAATAATGTTTGTCGTGATAATAATTTTTCTTTTACAGCTTCCAGAAGTAGTTGTTGGCGTCTCGCGCGAGCAAAATCAGAACCTTCTGGGCCATAGGCGTGACGGCTTCGCGCATATTTGAGGGCTAATGCGCCATTCATTTTTTGTAGGCCGGCATCAAAGTGTAAATGTTCAAAGCGAGAATAGTAATTTGGATTATCTTCTTGCCCTTCGATAGGGTAAGTATAGTCGTCAAAAGTATTTTCAACATTAATTTCAACGCCGCCAATTTCATCAATCATTCTTTCGAAACCAGCAAAATCAATACGAATAAAATACGTTATTGGGGTTTGTAAGGTTTCATTGATTGCTTTGGTTGTTGCCTCGCTTCCGGAACCGGGAAACTGTTGTTCAGCGTAGGCATTAACACTATTAATTTTTTTCCAACCACTAGCTGGCGCTGTTAAATCGCGTGGCACAGAAATAAGAGCGACTTGTTTCGTAGAGGGTTTGAGGCTGGCCAGCATGATTGTATCAGTCAAATAAGCCCCCTCATGTCCTTCTCCGCCCATTCCTAACAATAAAATATTAATGCGATCATTCTCTCCTCCAATTAATTGTTTGTCGGCAATCGGTACTAATGATTTGAATTTATTTAAAAAACCTATTTTTGGCATCCAGCCGGTTGAACTCTGGCTAGACATCAAAATTTTGCCAGAAAAAACTAGGGCAATTACAATAATAGCGATTATATAGGTTGTTAATCTTTTTTTCTTCCGATTTTTAAGCAATTGCTCATCTTCGGTATTATTGCCATTATTTATTTTCTCTAGTTTTTCAACTTCTTCCATTTTTTGCTTAAAATCAATCATAAATAATAAAAAAATTCTATCAGATTGAAGAATTATTATTGACGTTATTTCTCGTTATTATTATAGTCGCCAAAGGGTCTTTTGTCAAAGCGAAAAAAAGACTAAAAAAGTTGCGCTTTGACGCAACTTTTGCGCTTTGTCGGGCTGCCGGGAATTGAACCCGGATTACACGCACCCGAAGCGTGTGTAATACCGTTATACCACAGCCCGATAAGGTTGTCTTAGTGGACTTGAGGGGACTCGAACCCCTTACCTCTGCAATGCGAATGCAGCGCTCTACCAGATGAGCTACAAGCCCAAGTTAATTTGTCGGGGTGCCGGGAATTGAACCCGGGCTACATGCACCCCATGCATGCGTACTACCGTTATACTACACCCCGATTAATAAAAAAAGGTTTAATTTAAACCTGTACCCATCTTAACACAAGCTTTGGATTTTTCAAGTCAGATAGTTTTTATAACATTTTCGTCATTTGCTAAAAATACCTAAGTAATTTACAATATTAATAGTAAAAAATACGCATATGACAACACAAAAAATAATCTTTTCGGGGATTCAGCCAAGCGGCAACCTAAATATTGGCAATTATATTGGAGCAATCTCTCAGTGGGTTAAAATGCAGCAAGACTACGATTGTATTTTTTCGATTGTTGACTATCATGCTATTACCGTTAAACAAAATCCCGACGAACTTCGCAAGCGAATAATTGAAGTAACTAAAATTTACTTAGCGGCTGGTATTGACCCACAAAAGTCGATAATTTTCCAACAATCAGCCGTCCCGGCTCACACGGAATTAGCTTGGATTCTTAATTGCTATGGTACATATATTTCTGATTTAAATAAAATGACCCAGTTTAAAGATAAGGCCGGAAAAAATCAGGAGGCAGTTAGTGTCGGTTTATATGATTATCCAGTTTTAATGGCCGCCGATATTTTAATGTATGATACTGATATTGTGCCCGTAGGAGAAGATCAAAAACAGCACGTGGAACTGGCGCGTGACATTGCCAAAAGATTCAATGGCCAATTTGGCGATACTTTTAAAATTCCTCAGGCCGCTGTGCGCAAAGAAGGCGCACGAATTATGGCGCTGCTTGACCCAACAAAAAAAATGAGCAAGAGTGATGGAAATCAAAATAATTGTATTGCTTTATTGGATGATATTGAAGTAGCGAAGAAGAAGATAGCTCGGGCAGTGACGGATTCGATTAACGATATTGATTACGATCCAATTAACCGTCCTGGTATTTCTAATCTATTAACAATTTATGCACAATTAGGCATTAGAGAAATTCCCCGGCTAGTTAAAGATTATAAAGGAAAAGGCTATGGTGATTTCAAAAAAGATTTAGCCGATGTTGTAGTTAAATTTTTAGAAAATTTTCAGAAGAAATATAATAGTATTTCTGATAAAGAAGTCATTAAAATATTAGAAGATGGTCGCAAGAGAGTAGAAAAGATGGCAAATACCAAAATCGAAAAAGTACGCCAAGTTATTGGTGTTAGATAATCTAATAAATCATGTTAAATGTATGGATCACAAAAATATTACTACCGCTTTTGAACTGCCGAATAAAAAAATAACACAAAATTTAGGAGTTGTTAAAGGAATTATTGTCCGCTCGCGCTCTATTATCGGGTCTATTGGTGGTTCCCTACAAACCTTAGTTGGTGGAAATATATCTTTGTTTACTGAATTATGTGAACGTACTCGTGAAGATGCATATAATTTAATGATTAAACACGCTGAAGATTTAGGTGCCAACGCAATTATTAATGTTCGCTATGACGCGACTGAATTAATGGGTGGCGTGACAGAAGTTTTATGTTACGGTACGGCGGTGATAGTTGAATAATTAATTAATGAGAGAGAAATAAAAAAAGTCATCCTTAAATCTTTCGATTTTGTGGGTGACTTTTTTGATTATTTTTAGAGTTTCTACTTGCTATTTATTTTGTGAAATAAGCAACAGCAACCCCACTTGCTTTCCAGGGATTATTTTTTTCATTTTGCATGGTGTTGATCATAAATACCTTGGTCGGAGTGTCGTATTGATCAAACAGGCATAAACCTGGCAGATGTTTATCATTTTTGTAATCTCCTCCTAGAATCCAGATGTAAGGTGGCAGAGTTAGATACATTTGTTCATAGAGAAGAGCTAAGTCCTGGAAATTTAAGTAAAAGCCGCCACGGTTGATAACGAATTGGCCAAGATTTTCGCTCGTCATAGTACTAATTTTTAAGCGAAAAATATGAATCGTTTTAAGGCCAGTGGCAATTTTATTATTTCCGGGCAGAGATTCAATCTCTTTAATAAAGTTTTTACGTCTCGGTAAAGATAATTCGTCTACATAAGCGGCGGTCAGGAGTTTGTTTTCGTTATTTGCGCAAAATTTGGCGACAGAGAAATCACGATTTGGATCAATGAATATTTTGTATTCTCCAATTTTAGTGAAGCAAGTATCAAGTGCTTCGCTGATAGTTAGTGATTTTGGTGTTTGTTCCGCGCTGTTCTGTTTATTGCAGGCTGTAAATAATACGCCAAGAAAGAGAAAGGCGAAAAGAGAAATAATGGTTTTTGTTTTCATTTTAAAAGTTTTAGGTTGGCATATTCGTAAATAACTTTTTATGTATCGTCTCAGTTATATATTTTTACTAGTACAATAATGATGCTGATAATCTGCATCACGCCGATGATATAAGCCCCTTTTTTATAATATAAATAGGTGTTGTTAATATGACCGAGAAGAAGCGCATACCAGCCAATATCCATTTTCATGCCTAAAGTAATAAAGGCGAAGCTAAAGGTAATTGTGGTGATTGTCTGTAATACCCAGAAGGGTTTTTTGTTTCTCGCTTCAGTAATAATAAGCACTAAGGCAAATAGGCCGCTAAGACCAATGATAATGAAGTCGATGATTTGGAGACCATGGATCCCATATGTCCACTTATATAATCCATAAGCGGAGAGAATAGCTAGACTGGTGATTACTGGTACTACAATTTTTAGCTTAATTTTAGCGTTGAAGATTGCAGTCAGTATGTAACCGGCGATAGACAACCACCAGCCGAATACACTTGATATCGCTAAAAAATATTTGGATAGCATTAATGTTACAGCTGCAGCTGCCTCTAAATATCGGAGTTTTCTCATTGTGTATATGTATTTGGTTAAATTAAATTGTAAATGATCAATTTTAAGTTATTTTTACCACTTATAGTAAGGTAATAACTGAAAATTATACTATTAAATATAAAATTTGTCAATATAACAAACAAAAAACAGCTAATAATAGCTGTTTTCTTTTATCATGATAATGAATTATGAGTCTAATTGGCACCAATTCGCTTCCGCCTCCGCCGGTTGGCGGATGGCGGACACTCCAGCATCATGCCGGAGGCGACTAACTCTTCTTTCCACGTGGAAAAGAAGAATTTTTCTCCCTAGAAAGGAGGTGATCCATCCACAGCTTCCGCTACGGATGCCTTGTTACGACTT
>Ga0247841_10013151_pt1 | contig 10639 bp, 8 predicted proteins | sample LaCruzMarch2015__2_FD_192410 | JGI IMG/M metagenome (GOLD analysis project Ga0247841, IMG submission 192410) | Freshwater microbial communities from meromictic Lake La Cruz, Castile-La Mancha, Spain - LaCruzMarch2015_18m | ecosystem: Environmental > Aquatic > Freshwater > Lake | place: Spain...
CGCGTTTGAGGAGGTCAAGACCATCGAAGAGATCCTAAAGACGAGATGCTCCCCGCCCAAGAAGGCCGGTCCACCCAAGAAACGGCCGAGAACGTCGGAGCCTCAGTAGTATACCCCTGCCCTCTGAATTTGGACCTTTGGTCTTTGTAAGGTGTTCCCCTGTCCCCTCCCGCCAAGAAAGGAGAAACAGGATTCTTCTCCCCCGGGAATATCCGCATAGGCGTCAAAACAGCGTTGAGCTATGGTTCCGTAGGATCTTGCGCACGTAGCCCGGCGATTTAGAGGGTGTCTCAAAACCCTGGTGAGGGCTGAGATCGTAGCACGATTGGGTTGCCGGCCCTTGAAACTCCCTCACCCTCCCCTCTCCCTCCGGGAGAGGGGAGGGTGAGGGTAGAACGTGGCACGATTTCGCGGCCTCAACGAGTTTTGCGACGGTCTCTAAATCGCCGGGCTACTATCGTACCGTCCCTTCGGGACGAACGGAACGGAGCCCTATTCTGACGCTTGGCGGGAATATCTGAGGGGATATGAAGAAGGAGGAAAGATAAAGCCGAGGACCGCATCGATTCTCGTTCCATGCTCGGTATCAGGCTAAGAGCTCGGGCATCAATCGGCTTGACCTCTGATCGCGCCCCTGTTATGTTACCGCGGTTCGTAGTGTCACAATCGGGAGCATGAGTTTGCGGATGAGGGCAGTGATCTTTTGCTTAACGATAGCCGTAACGCTTTTCCCTGGCCAGTGTTTCTCCGGGGGAGGACAGGTCGGCAACACACCGCCCCTGGACCCGATTCTTATGGGATTCAAGGAGCAAGGGGCATGGTACTACCTGTGTACCGCTCCAGTGTACCCGTCCCGCATTCCGCCTCACTATGCGACCTACGGACCGCCTCCGCCTCACTATTGCCCGGCGCCCTGTGTTCAGCGTCCGCCGGTCACGCCTCCAAGGTGACAAATGAGATCTTTAATTGCCACTGGGGTTCTGCTGCTGGCACTGGCCATTCCCGGTCCCTCCCACGGATTCGGTATCCTGCGATACGCTTACGATGCTATTGCCAACCAGTTCGGTTTGGACCGAGGCCCGATCCCCAAGGCGCTCCCGAGAAACGAACGGCCAACCACTGACGCTTCCCGGATGCCTGGGCGGCAGCCAACAGACGCGCCGAAACTCCATATACAGGCCGAAGGCTTTTGACACGCGTTTGGAAAGCCTGCACCGCAAAGGCGCTCCCAGCCATCTGAATTCTGAATGGTCACATAACGAGAAGAAAAATCTTGACTGTTTTTTCCTGACCCCGCAACATACCCTGGCGGGTGTCTTTTAGATTCCACACAGGCAGAAGATAGTTTTTTTCGCTGCCGGCGGGCCGGTGAAACGTCCGAGGTCGTCCGCGCCGAGGGTTCCGGAGCTCGACCGATGGGTCGCTTTCGTCTGCGCGTTTCTTTCGGACAAGACGATTATTTGATTTAGGATGCGTTTGAGGGTGAATTTTCGCGTAGTCAGAGCTGTCGTTGTCTGTCTTTCCTTCATGTTGCTTTCGGGTTGCATCGGACTGATGCCGTCCCCCTTCAGGCCGTCGCCGGGGCCCCAAAAGAGCCCTCAAATAGAAGACTTGGCCCAAGCCTTCGACGTTGTGTGCCGAAATTACCGCCTCGGCCCGGACGATGCCATAGGAGTGCTCTATCAAGCCGAATGGAACATCGAACCCGGCTCGTATAGACTCGATACGCTCGACCGCATCCGGGTCAAGTTTCTCTTTGATCCTGAACTGAACGAAGAGGTGACTATTGCCCCTGATGGAATGATCACCCTTCAGGGTATCGGAGAAATCCAGGCCGCGGGTCTGACGCGACAGCAACTCGCGGACAGAATCGAGCAACGGCTGCTCGAAGCCAAAATCTTCAGCTCCGATAAACTCGGGCGGGGTGTCACGGGCTACCGCTTAGTCACAGTCCATCTGGTGGAATTTTACGGAAAAGTGAACCGCCTGGTGGATTCGCTCAGAACACTGACCGGAGGGACTCAAACGGGGGTCGTGGTAAAACCGGACGGTACAATCGATCTGCCGCTGCTCAAGGATCGGATATTTTGCGCGGGCCATACCATCTCGGAACTGGAGAGCACGGTCAACCGACTCTATCGGTCCGGCACTCTTAAGCACGTGGTGGTATCTCTCTCACTGAGCAAGGCCAATTCGAGAAAAATCTACGTCCTCGGCCAGGTGGGGAGTCCCGGAGCGTATAGCATCACCCAGCCTGTCACTGCTCTTCAAGCCCTCGCGATGGCCGGTGGAGCCAATGAAGACTTCGCAGATCTTACCAGCGTCATCCTCATCTCTCAGGATATAAATGGAAAACCCATTGGACGACGCCTCGACCTGAAGAGAATTCTGGACGTGGGAGACATGGGGTCCGCTATTCTCATGAAACCCTACGACGTGATATACGTGCCGAGGACCTATATAGGGGACGTGGGGATCTTCATGGACCAGTACGTGGCCACTGTTTCCGGCATCACCGCTTTGGTTCAGTCTCTTAGGCCCTCGACTCAATGAAAGGGTTTCATCATTCGCCGGCTCTCACCACCACCAGCAGCATCTTGAATCTGTGATCGGCCTGTAGCGAGTGCGGGACATTGGCCGGCATGACCACGACCTCACCGGCTCTTGCCTTCACGCTCTTCTCACCGATGGTGATGGACGCCTCGCCATCCAGGATTTGGACAAAGGCATCACCCCCAGCAGTATGGGTGCTCAGGCCTTCCCCCTTGTCAAAAGCAAAAAGCGTCAAGCTCATCGTGACGGATTGAGCAAAGGTGCGACTCACCACCCTGCCCTCTTGGTAGTCCACAAGTTCCGCGAGGACTTGTGGCTCTGCGAACGGTATGTTCTTTATGAACGACCCTTGGGACATAACGGAGTCTCCTTAGAACTGCACTTCCACGGATCCGCTCAGACCGACAATCGGCGCCTTCATACGAGGAATGGCTGCCGGCAGCTATTAACGGGAACAGTTGTATGAAAGCCTCTCCGCGTGTCACTGCCTCGGGCACGTTGCAAGGTATTTCTTCTTGTGCTCCCCCAAGACTTTTATAAACTCCTCGTTGCCTGCGACGCTCCCGCGCAGTTGGACGGCAGTATAAGTATCCCAGGCGAGCCCGTCGTATATCTTCATAAGCTTGGATACCCGGTGAGTCTCGGAATAGCCTTGCAGGGCGGAGGTGAGTTTTTTCAAAACATTATTCATTCGTGAATTGGCGGAGAAACCGTCGCTTGTTCTTAGAACGGCTTCTGCTTCCGAGAAGAAGGTACCCACGGCTTCGCATATCACTCTTGTCAACTGCTCTTCGTTCACAGGAGCTTCTTCTTTAACCGTTTTGGCTTCTGCGGGCGGAGCCTGTTCGGCTCCTTTTTGCTCCGTTCCAATGGCGGCCTCCAGCAGTACTCTTCGCATGTCATAAACCAGGTTGCTCAATTGTTGAACTTGGGCCTTCAGATCGGACACATCTTTCTTCACTTGATCCATTTGGCTGAAGAGGTCTTGGGAATGAGCAGGTGCAATCCAAACCAAGCAAATGACCGTCAGTAACCAAGGAATCGTAGAATGAGTTCCAAGTTTCTTCATGGCTTTGCCCCTCAGGCTCCAAATATTTGCGCGCGGGCCGCTACTGATTAGACGAGAAGATCCACTAATAGCCGCTGACGTCTGTTTTCACCGTATAGTTGTCTTGTGTCCATGAATCGATTCGGCTGGACGGCGGCTTCCCATAAACTCCACCTTTAGTTTGATGAGTGGCTGCCGTCGTAGCCGCTACGGCAGCTATGGGAATATTCGGCCATATTACCGGATACAAAGGCGTCACGGGACCCCACATGTAGCACGGCGGCGGAGCCGGGGATAGAGAGATACTCATCGGCACCGTAAAGCACACTCCTCCATCGGGAAGAAGGGCGCCATCCGGGGCAATCGCCAATTGCGCCGCGACCGAAGACACGCAAAGGAGGCCAAGAATCCAGGCGAACAGCAACCTTTTCATGATCCATTCCTCGTTGGCCGGATTTCCACGAAACCGTGGAACACGCCGAGCGGTTGGGAGGTCAGGAGCATCCAATAAGCCATTTTGCTTACAGGTTTCATACTCCCCGCGGGGCCATGATAGCAATCGGATAGATGAGGCATCAAGGTTTTTCTGCGTGTGCGTGATTTTTGAGGCGGGGGGCCCTGGATTAAAAGACGAAACGCCGGTCCACGCATTTCAAAATTAATCGCTTACGGAATTTCCTTTCTTGATTTCTCGGATCGCTGCCGCTACGGAAGGATATAGATTGAAGGTTTCCTGTTCGCAAAGTTGGGTATCCTGGAGCACTTCCAGAAAATGTCCTTTGGCTTCGCAAACCCCCAGGATTATGTTTTGCTCATTTAGGTTGTCATGAAGCTCCGCCAGGATCTCGGCAGCGGTCGCGTCCATATCCACGATAGCCTCGGCATTAATCAAAAAGACGGTGACCGCGGGGTCAGCCGAGGCTATCAGCTCCTGCACACGGTTGGAGAAATGCTCGGCATTGAAGAAGTAGAGGGGCCCGGCAAACCGGTAAACCAACAGCCCAGGCGCCTCATTTGTCCTTGAGACGGTTTCGTGCGGCCGGGTCAGACGTTGCAGCATCAGCCTCATAGCCTGCAGACGATCAATCAGCCATAACAGAGCGCTGGTCACCCTCTCAAGTGCAAAACCCTGCACAGCGATTAGCACTAGCGCCAGGGTCGCATAGAGCAGTCGGTTATTTTCAAAAATCTGTTCAATCCAGCCGCCCAAGAAGTGTAACACCAGCAAGAAGTACACCGCTACGAAGCAGGCGTAAAGCGCCAGCTCCACCAGGAACGGTCTGAGAAATGCGATTTCTTTCTGGAGACTTCTCACTAAATTTCGCCTATCCCTTTCCGAGGGCGATTTAACGGGAAAAGTTACATTTCCCTGATGTTCGTCTTAATCTGTTCCGCTATGAGGCTATGCTTTCGAAATTATACCGGAACCCCCTCATCGGTAGTCGTTTGTTAGTCAACCGTTCTGCGTCTCCGAAGTCTTTTCGGAATGCGGGAACAGACGCCCCAGGATTTCCTTGAACAGGCGCGCGATTCGTCTTCTTTCGCGCGTCCGGACTACCAGCACGGGAAGTTCGGCGCGATTGACGATCTCGCGAGCGAGATCACCGATGACGTATCTGCGCAGTTTGTCTTCCGCAGGTGAGGAACCGCATACCAGCAGATCGTACTCGGTTCGTTTCAGCTGTTTCAGGAGTTCCGGCACCACATCTCCCTGGCTCAGCCGAATCTCGCCGAATACGCCAAGCTGCTCCAGCAAACCTGTCTGGTGGCGCAAGTTCTTGCCAAGCTGCGAATTCGACTCCAGCACACGATCGACGTCTCCCTCAAATTGCACTAATTCGGCGTACATCGTCGGGATTTCCGGCATAACGTGCACCAGGTCCACGACGGCGTTTAGAGGGCGAGCGATCTTCCCTGCGAAATCTATGGCTCTGTCAATGTATTCAGCGCCACCCGTGCACAACAAGACACGACGCAGGGCCGGACGACTGCCGACCACCACCAGCACGGGAGGCTCGATCGATTCAATGATGTTGTAGACTCGCACGGACATCCACCGTGGGTCGAATAATCTCCAGAAAACGTTCTTTCGCGTAGCGCCGATTACCACTAGGTCATAATGGTTTTCTTCGGTGCATTTGACGATTTCGCGCACCGGCCTGCCCACTTTAATGATCAACTCGGCGTCAAGGCTGTTTTCTTTGAAAATATCCTGCACGCGGCGGAGGGCCTTGAGGAGCGCATCGTGATCCCCGGCTTTCTCAGCGATCCCCAGGATCGAGGGTTGGGCCTGACTGGCAGCCGCGATCTGCACACCGAATAGCACCGCTCTTTCCGACTGGCGGGAGCCATCGCAGCAGAACAGTATCTTCATTGTCGTGCGATCCGTCACTTGAAATGCTGTCCTGTGAGCAAACTATAAATCACCAGCCCGGCCCCGATGAGCGGTAAAGGCACAAACGCCATCCTGATCTTCGGACCGCGGAAGTACTGAGTCAAAGTAGCACCGATCTGGGCCCCGATGGCCGCGCCGGTGTGCATGACCAACGCCACCATAATGTCCACATTGCCTTTTAGCGCATGGGAGAAGGTCCCATAGCCGGCCGAAATTATGATTTCAAACAAATCAGTCCCGACCGCTACGTGTGTGGGTACTCCCAACAGAAACACCAACAACGGCATCCTAATGTACCCGGCGCCACCGCCGAGGAACCCACTGAACGCTCCGCCGACGAACGACACGGCCAGAATGGCCCACAGAGAGACCTGCTTGATACCCGAGGTGGGGAGACTGATCATCGGCGGCAGATGGAAACGGTGAATCCGTTTCGAAACGTGCGCGAAGGCCGAGACATCTTCCTCTGTCTGCGTGTTGGTATTTTTCACTAACTTGCGAGTCCGATGGCTCTCCCAGGCAAGAAGTGCCGCGATCGACACAAGCACTACAATGAAACCGATGCCCACCACGATATCGATGTTTTCGTGGCGTTTCAGGTACTGAATGCCCTGCGCACCGGTTTCCACGCCGGCAATCGTGCCGACAACCATAATCGTCCCCAGTTTGATGTCAACGTTGCCCAGCGTCCGGTGTTTCATGGCCGCCACTATGGACTTGCCTACAATGTGCGCCAAATCGGTGCCAACTACGAAATTCATCGGCATGCCAAACGCAAAAAGCGCGGGCCCGGCCAGAAAGCTTCCCCCGACCCCGAAAAAACCACCCAAGATACCTATCACGAAGCCGATTACCATTAAGTAAACGGGGAATATGTGGGTGCCGGAGATCAGGAAGTCCATGGTTTCGCTTTCACCTCACTTTTCACCGTACATCCGCACAGAGCGCCTGTCAAAACGTCAAATTAAAGAACGACCCTTTCAAAGCCTTCTCCAATGTACAAGATATGTTGCTGTCGGTGCCGCTGTCAATCATGGAGAATGTGGGTCGAGCATAAAGTATGTGAACGAGGAATCTTGTCCGGTATCTGTTCCGGTGTACAATAGCAGCCCTCTGCCGGTTGTTGCACTTGCGAGCTGCACGATTGCAGCGAATTGAATCGAGGGCATGTCCTGTGGTAAGACCGTCGTGTTAACGCTGATGCAAATGCTCTCGACATTGCGTCGTAAGCGCCGTCGACACCTGGACGGACCAGAGAAAGGCCGGAATTGAGTCTCATCATAGAAAGCCTGGCAGAGATCTGCCGCCGCAATCTCCTCGGGGAGAAGTGGCTCATAGCGCCATCGCTGAGGGTCGGGCACCAGTGGCTGGATCGCGTGACCCGCAGCGGGCTGCCCGTGGTCAACGTCCGGGTTCAGACAGTCAGCGGATTGGCCATAGAGCTTGCGAGGCCGCTGGTGAAGAGCAAAGGACTCGATTTCCTTACCAGCCGAGGCTGCGTCATCCTCGTTGACGGGATACTGAACAGATTGGCCCGGGAGGATCCAGGTTACTTCACCCGGCTTCCCGTCAGCCTGTCTCTGGCAGAAAGGATCTATTATTCCGTCAGAGATCTCAGGCTGGCCGGTTCGGATTGTGCCGCCCTAGACTCGGGACTTTTCGAGCACAAGGAAAAAGGCGAAGAGATAACTCGCATAATGCAGGAGTATTCCGAAGAGCTGGGCACACTCAAACTAGTGGACTACGCGGACGCCCTCGGACTTGCACGAGAAGCTTTGACTGAAGCGACAGGACTGCCGGATGGTGACTCTGTCATCCTCCTGCCCGAGGACATCCGTCTCGACCTGTCCCCGAGAGAAAAAGACCTGTTGGGGTCGTTTCCCGCTGAAAAGACATATACACTCGAAGTGGATACCGCGGAAAGAAGCCCCGATGCGTCTCCGCTCCGCAATATCGATCTCCTAAGCTGGATTGGCGAGCCTTCCATGGCACCGAAGGCGGTTCCTACAGACAACACCGTTTCAATCTTTACTGCGGCGGGCGAAATCAACGAGGTCCGTGAGGTCTTCCGCAGGTGCCTTCGCGATGGAGTCCCTCTTGACGAGGTCGAACTGCTCCACACTGATGGAGACACGTACATACCTCTGATATACGAGCTGGCCGTTCGCCTGAAGCATGAGCCCCAGTCGGGGAACGGGTTAAACGTAACATTCGACGAAGGCATTCCAGCGAGTTATTCCAGGCCGGGCAAAGCCCTCACCGCGTGGGCATCGTGGATAGGCGAAGGATTTCTCCAGTCTACGCTCGTTAAGATGTTGGAAGCGGACCTTCTCATGATACCCGAACGGGGAGATCCGGCCCATGACCGGCTGTTGATGCCCGGGCTCCTGCGGACAGTCAAGATCGGCCTCGGTCGGGAACGCTACGTGCCAATTCTGCAAGGACTCGTCGAGCGCTACGAAGGAAAACTCGCCGGTATCGAAATCGACCTGGAAGAGGAAGATTGCGAAGCAACCGAGAGCCGCAAGAAGGCTCTACGCGAGATCGAGGCCGCCAGGAGCCTTCTGGACATGGCGAAGCGTTTATTGGAAATGTGCCCGGGCAAGGAGATGCTCGTCGGGGACGGAGACAAATCTGCTCAGGAAATAGACCCCAAGTCGGTCCAACTCGACATTCTGAAATCTGCCCGGGCATTCCTCGATTGGTTTGCTCGGGTGGCAGACGATCTGGACGAATCAGCGCGTCATGGCCTTATGAATGAAATTAGAGAGATGGAAAGTCTCGTCCGGAAGTGGGGCCCCGTCAATTTGGACATCGTGCAATGGCTCGCATCGCTGGCCCGTCAGGTGCGAATCATGAGCAGCGGTCCAAGGCCCGGTGCGATATACGTGACCGGCGTGGACAAGGGCGGACATTCCGGCAGGAGACATCTCTTCATCGTGGGCCTGGACGACAGCCGGTTCCCTGGCGCGGGATCTCAAGACCCTGTGGTCCTTGACAGCGAACGGGAGGACCTCTCCCGTGCTCTGTCCATGAGCTTGCCAACCGCTAAGGGCAGCCTATCCCTCAAGCTGAAAAGATTCGCGGACCTGCTGGCTCGGATCTCCGGCACGATCACTCTCAGCTTTTCGTGCAGGAGCATCTCCGACGACAGGGAGACGTTTCCGAGTCCGGTGGTCTTGTCTGCCCACAGGATCATTTCGGACGACAGGAATGCGGACCTCAATCATCTGATGAATTGTCTTCCGGCCGCAGCTTCGTTTGCGCCTTCGGACGTCGCAGGATGCTTGGACCTTGCGGAATGGTGGTTGAGCAGGCTTTGCTCCTCCCGCGTGGTGGAAGACCCGGAAGGACTTCTCAGGAACCACTTCCCTCACCTGGCTAAAGGGCGGGAGGCCGCAATGCTGCGCGAGTCCCCTGAGTTTACGATTTACGACGGACGGGTCAACGAGCCTGACGTGACCCTCGATCCTACCGCCGAAACGGGGCCCAGACTCTCGAGCAGTTCCCTGGAAACCATTGGCGCCTGTCCTCGCAGGTATTTCTTCAGAAACGTGCTGGGGATAGAACTGCCCGAAGACGTCGCTGTGGACAAGGAAACATGGCTCGATCCAGCGGAATTCGGCACGTTGTTGCACGAAGTCCTGTACGAGTTCGTCTCTCAACGACTCAAGACGGGCTGGCCCCCGGCTTTACCGGACGATTTGGAGCTGATCGACGGAATAGCTGGAGAGCGGTGCGAAAGCACGAAACAAAGAACGCCTCCGCCTTCGGACGCGGCCTTCCATCGGCAGAGCGAAGAGTTGCTTCAGGCTTGCAGGATTTTCCTGGCCCACGAGTCCCGGCAGAAAGACCGGCAGCCTGTGTTCCTGGAGGCGTGCATCGGGCTGGCCACACCTTTCCGCAAGGGCACTGACCTCGACACGACCCAACCGGTGCGGCTGAAACTCCCGAACGGCAGAACCATCAGGGTGGGCGGGAGAATAGACAGGATTGACCGGTTGTGCGGGGCATCCTCGGAGGGGTACGTACTTTATGATTACAAGAGCGGCTCGGCTTTCAAATACCGGTCCACGGATCTGTTCTGGTCCGGCCGGGCGGTCCAACACGGCCTTTACGTTGAGATGGCCGACAAGGTCCTGCAGGACGTCTTAAACAGGAGCAAGGTGAGGCAATTCGTCTACTTTTTTCCCGGCGTGAAAGAGCATGGCCTGCTGATTTCGTATGAGCCGGAGGAACTCGCCCAAACGCGGACGATCCTTCAAAGCCTGTGCGCTATACCCGCGCGAGGCGCGTTCCTGGGCACCGACGATCCTGACACGGACTGCACCTATTGCGACTACACGGGAATCTGCGGAGACGCAAAAACCGTCAAGGCACAGTGTTCACCGAAACTGAACAACCCTGTGGAAGGAGTCCTCCACGAGATGAGAGAGTTACGGAATCGTGCCCCAAAGAAGTCCAAATAATCTTCCCGACGATGACGATCGGAAGCTGATCCTGCATGACTTGAAAAGCTGCATGGTCGTAGAAGCCGCGGCAGGGACCGGAAAGACCACGATCATGGTCGGCCGGATGGTTGCTCTCCTGAATAAGGGCGAATGCGAGATCGACAAACTCGCGGCGGTGACCTTCACCCGAAA
>Ga0247841_10013152_pt1 | contig 10639 bp, 6 predicted proteins | sample LaCruzMarch2015__2_FD_192410 | JGI IMG/M metagenome (GOLD analysis project Ga0247841, IMG submission 192410) | Freshwater microbial communities from meromictic Lake La Cruz, Castile-La Mancha, Spain - LaCruzMarch2015_18m | ecosystem: Environmental > Aquatic > Freshwater > Lake | place: Spain...
CGCTGGGTGCCATCCGTAGTGGTTTTATGCAGCAATCCATCCGGGAAAACGTAATTATAGGCCATCAACTCCGGGTTGGTGGCTGGCGGGTCGTAATAATCCAGGTTGCCGATCTTCGGCATGGAGAAATCGACCTCCGGATAAAAATGGGTCAGTGACCAGTTGAAGTAATTGATCGCATCCTGATCACTGGCGAACTCTTTCAGCCCGAGATCAACCCTGTTCATCATAAGGTCTTTCACCTCATAATTGAAATTTCCCTTATTGATATACAGAATGCCTTCGAAGGTCTTTTCTCCGGCTGTTTTTATCCTCACCTGGCCTTTGAACAGAACGATTCCGTTCCACCGGAAGCTGCCTTCATAAGTTTCATATATGCTTTGGGATGCGGCAATACGGTTTTTCCACCCCAGGATTGCCTTGTTCCTTGCCGTGACAGGAACCTTGAATGGGTAGGAATAATCCCCGACATCATTGAAAAGCGGTGATTTAAGGTTCAGGGAAACCGAAAAATCATCGGACAAATCTAGCGGCTGGTCGTCGATCAGGATGGAGAGCATAACGGATTTATTTTGAAACTTCGGCTTCGATCTGGTTTACACGGTTTGTGGTTTCTCTGAGATGTTCAAAGGAAATGAAAGCAGGAATACCCTGTTCGATCAGGGAATTCAACCGGTTGATGCTGGCCGTGAACTCCGGATCGACCACCGGTCCGACCGCCTGGGAAGTCGACGCAGGTGTTTCCACGTATTTTCCCACAGCCCTTTGCGGAACCCGGGCAAAGTTGATCGCCTCGATCACCTGAGGATAGTTAATCATCAGGTTCTTGGTCGTCTTGGGATCAATCACAAGTTCCTGGCCGGTCTCGCTGATCAGCGTGGGTGTCGAATACAATCCCGTTTCAGGATTGTTCACCAAGGGAACGTCCCGGTAGAGTTTATTATCATCCTGACCTATGACAGAGTAGCGGCCCATGGCAGCTTCCGGAACTTTCTGGCTCAGGATGTAGCCGATCTGGATTGCTCCCAAGGCGGCAGTAATAATGCTAAGCACGATCCCGGTGCCCGGACCTGCGCTTAAAGCCGATGCAACAGCAGTGGCAACACTGATCAATGCATTGAACAAAGCGACCTCTTTGTTCCTCACGGCCTGATCATGCTCCATCTTCTTGCGCTTCTTCTCCAGGTCTTTATCCATTTTGCCGACCTGTGCATCATACTGTGACTTTGAGATCAGCTTGGCATCCAACTGAGCCTGAAGATTTGCTTTCTTTTTATCGTTGGCTTGTTCATCCTGTCGGAGTTGCTGGTTTTCAGCATCGGTCTGCATGGCGAAGATCTGGGCCAGTCCATCGACAGCCCCTTTTGCAAGGGAGATCGCATCGTCGGCCACCCTAAGGGCGGTCTCCTTGGAAAGCTGAATCTGCCTGGCAGCGACCTCTCAGCCATTTGCTTTTTGATCTCAGCGGTCCGGGCTTCATCCTTGATGTTGTCTTCAAGGATCTTCCGGTACTTTGCATCTACTTCCAGCCGGATCTTGACCTGTTTTTCTGCCAGGTCGATATCGGATTTCAGCCGTAAACTCTTGAGCTGCTCCTGGTAATTGAAAAGCTCCTGATCCTCATTATCCTTATGCTTTGCCACGACATTTGTAGCCTTCTGTGCATAAGTGGCTTTGATTGTTTGTTTCTGCTGTTCGGTTGCCTTTGTGACCGACAGGGTGTATTCCATTTCCTTCTGAAGAGAATCAAGGACTGCCTGCAGATACTCATCAGAATTCTTGTCCAGGGCTTCCATTTTTACCTCAGAAAGTTCCTTGTCTATCCTGTACTGGTTCTGAAGTTCCTTTTCAGCGTATTTGTCGCGAATCTCGTCCTGTTTTTGGATGAGCTTATCGGTCAGAAGCCTTCGCAGTTCGATCTCATCGACTGAATTACCTTTTATTTTTTCAAGGCGTTCGGCCAGTTTCTCTTCTTCTATGGCCAGTTCCCGTTCCATCTCCCCTTCGGTGACAGCAGCCCTGGCCTGGGCCAGTTGTTTTTTGATGTCAAGAAGGTAATCAGCCTGTTTCTTTGCGCTGGATTCGGCTTCGCCGGGTGTTCCGGACGCCGGATCTGAACGGTCGAACGACTGAATCTTTTTATTCAGTTCCTTGATCTTCCCCTGGACACGGATAAAATCTTCCGAACCGGCAACCGAGGCCTTCAGGGCGATCTGGTATTTGGAAAGTTTGGCTTCCAGGTTGTCGAGCGATTCACCGACGATTTTATCTCCGATGCTTTCCGCATTGAGGACATCGCTCAGGGATTGTTTTGCATCCTTGAACTGCGAGATTTTATCCTGGAGCTTTTTAATTCCCTCATCATATGGTTTGGTGGCTTCAGCACGGTTCTCTTCAGCATCTATGGCATTGCCGGCTACTGCCATTGCTGCTCCACCCGGGCTTGCACCACCCTTTACTGTGTTCCAGACCCTTTGCAGGATTGTCGGTTTTGCTGCTGCTTCGCCAATCGACTTTTGTTTTGCCTGCAAGAGAACCAATTCCGCTTCTGCCTGCTTGATGGTCAGATCGATCTTTTCCTGGAGATCCTTTTTCTCTTGAACCGAAAGCAGGTTCAGGTTCCTGACGGTACCTGCGACCTTTTCATAAGCATCTTCAAGTCTTTTATTGGCATCGGCCAGAAGAACAGTGGTCGAAGCTTTTAACTTTTCCAGGGCAATGGCCTGGCTGTTGTACGTTTCGTAGGTCTTTACAGCTGCAACTAGGGCGGTGATACCTGCAATGACAAGACCGATCGGGTTTGCGGCCATGGCAGCGTTCCAGAGCCACTGGGCAGTTGTTGCCAGTTTCGTTGCAACCGTGCCATTGGCTTTCCAGATTGCAAGCAACTGTTCTTTGATGACCAGGTATTCGAGAACCACAGCATCCTTCATTCTCAGAAGGATTCCTTCCTTTAATGTCAGGTTGTTCAGGATTGCAACCTGGATCGATCTTGTCTGGGCTGCAATGTAAACACCGATGATGCCGGTGACAGCGATCAGTTGAATACGGTACTTGTCAATCCACTCCGGCAACGCTTTGAACCATGCCACAAGATTGACCACCGATCCGACCATGGATTTGAGGAACTCAGTAACTCCCGGTAAGGTGATCAACCTGTAAAACTCTTTTCCGAGTTTATCCAGGGTAGCTCCAAGGGTTGTGTTCTTGTCGTTAAATTGCCTGATGATTTCATCGGTGCCCTGCAATGACTTGCCGGCCAAATCAACTTTCTGCTGGAGCATTTCAGTATTGTCACCGAGTTTTGCAAAGACTTCCGAAGCTCCGGCGCCGGAAATTTCAAGTTCCCGGATCAGTTTCCCCAAAACCGTTGCTCCTTCTCCGCCACGTTTCGATCCTTCAACAACTTTCACGAAAGCGCCATAGAGATCAGTATTTACAAGCGTGGTAAATTCCTGCAATGGGATCCCGGCCACCTTTGCAAAATCGGCGGTGTTGTATGTCATCTTCATCAGGATCTTCGTCATTGCCGTTCCGCCACGTTCGGTGGAAACTGCAAGCTCCTGGAGGGTGGCAGAAATGCCCATCACTTCAGCAGAAGATAATCCAAGCGACATACCTACTCCACCGATTCTGTTTGAAAGATCAACCAGTACCGGTGCCGTGGCAAATCCGTCGGCTCCCAATACATTGATGGCATTACCCAGGCGGAGCATATCATCAGAGACAGCCGAGGTCTTCATGTCGGTCAGGACGTTGCGTAGGGTTCCCATCTGGGTTGCCACTTCGCTTGCCCCTCCCTGAATTTCTGCACCCAAAGCGACATTAAGTTTGTCAATTGAATCAACAAACGGGAGGATATCTTTCTGGGCAATCCCAAGCTGACCAGCGACCACGGCCATTTCCCGAAGGTCGCTCCGGGAAGTCCGGGTGTCGATTTTGCCCAGTTCTGTATTCAGCTTTTTTACTTCATCGATCGTCAGTTTGGTGGTTTTGCGAATATCAGCAAGTGAATCCTCAAGTTTCGCATTGCCCTTGATCAGGCCAACTAGGGAAGCGCCAAACCCGATCAGGCCCACGGTGATCATCTGCAGGATCTGCTGGTATTTATTGGCTTGGTCGGCCAACTTTGAAAAAGCACCCCCGGTCTGGTTGATCTCTCCCCGGATTTCCCTGACCCTGCCGTTTATCCTCTGAAACTCCTTCTCTTTGTCTCCGAATTCCTTTGAATTTACATTCAGTTGCCGTAGTTCAGCATTGAGTTTCCTGGCTTCGGCTTCCAATTGTTTGAGTGTTGCATTGGCCTTTTCACCGTTGAAAATGACGGTAGCGGTAGAAGTTTCGTTCTTAGCCATTCTGGATGGATTTATCAGACAGGTTTTCGGTTATGGCAACAACTCCCCGGTGCCCGAACTTTTTGGCGAAGATTTCGCTCAGTTTCATGACTTCGGCATGGAAGGTCTTTGAGTACCATTTCTTCGGTCGCCGGCGGTTTCCGAGCATTTTCCCGGAAAGCTTGCGCGAAGCGGCAGATTCTTTCACATCGCCGATCTTGACGCCTTTGCCGACTCCCATATCGACAAAACGACCGTAATACTCAAAAAGCAGGGTGATTTTCAGCACATTTCCCTGTGCCGATGCAAGTACATTGTATTTGAAACTTCTAAGGAGTGTACCTGTATCTCCGATCTTATTGGAAGAAAGTTTCTTCTTCCATTTGATAATCGTGATCTTAGCCCAGGCTTCGGCTATCTCACGCTCGGAAAGTTTGATTTGGGAGGTTTGCATTAAGCAAAGAAAAGCTCAATGCTTTGCCTGACAAAGGACAAGAAAAACAGACAACTATTGGCATGATTCATTGTCTTAATCATTGTTCTTTATAGGAATGACGCGAAAAATAACCAGTTTTTGAGGAATTACTTGCCTCAATCAAATTTTAATAATTACTTTTGATAGACTAATCGCCTGTTTCATAATGAATACAAGGGTTATTTTACTTTTTTTTCTACTTTTTCCAATCTTAGGTTTTTCCCAGGGAGAATTCAACAATTGGTACTTCGGATTGTTGGGTCCACCGATAGGGGCAGGTCTTACATTTAATTCAGGATCTCCGATTGCCATCCCGAACGGAGTAATGGGGACGGCGTCTTCAACTATAAGTGTCTCTGACTCAATTGGAAATTTGTTATTTTTTTCGAACGGTGTTAATGTGTATAACAGGAATAAGATTGTCATGCCAAATGGGTTTGGGTTACTTGGTGCTGATTCCGATTTAAAACATTTCGTAATTTCAACTCCTATACCTGGTGACGATAGCTCTTATTATATATTCACCGCTGCGTATGATAATCCACTAGTTTCTAATCCATTAGTTTATTCCATTCTGAATATGCGCCTGAATGGCGGTTTGGGAGATATCGAACCAGGTTTTAAAAACATCCCAATCCCGGGCTCCGCAAATTCATGGTGGTCTGTCACAGGCACAAGACACAAGAATAATAAAGATGTCTGGATAATAACTACAATTTCAACACCCACCCAACTCAATTATGGAGCCTTTTTAATCAACAATTCAGGAATTGTAACAACTCCAGTTCTTAGTTATAGCGCGGGGTGTGGACAATATCCATTTGTCAATTATTGGTTCGCACCTATACAAATCAGAGTCTCACACGACGGAACAAAATTAATTGCTTGTTTCTATGGACACTCTGAATTTTGTAATTTCAATTCCCAGACAGGTAGTGTGAATCGATTGTTTTTTATTCCCACTGACAATTTTAATGGTAATGTAAGCGCAGAGTTTTCCATTGACTCGAAATACCTTTATCTTTCCAAATCAACACCTAATGGTGCACTATATCAGTATAATGCCACACTTCTTGATTCTGCAGCATTCATGCAAAGCAAAGTGTTGATAGATTCAGGATATAAAAGGAATGGGTTACAGATGGGACCTGATTGGAAGATTTATGGGACGGAATACAATGTTGACTCTATGTCTGTTATTCAAGACCCATCAAATTATGGAGTGAGTTGTCATTACCAAAGGAATGCCATTGCATTGACCGGTCCAAACAGTAGTACTCTCCCTCAGTTTATTCAGAAATACAAAGCATATATCCATCACACTGGCTTCTGCCAGAATGATTCCGTCCACTTCACAGGGGATATTTATCCTCCCCCCGACAGTGTTCATTGGGATTTCGGAGATCCGGGATCAGGACTGAATAATTATTCAAACCTGTTCAACGCAACCCATATTTATGCGAATACAGGAACCTATACTGTTGAATTGTTTGTGCGGCACATTGATAACAGAACCGACACTTCCTGGCAAACGATTACCATTTTGCCAAGCCCTCAGGTAGCCCTTGGGTTTGATAAAACCATCTGCACTGGTTCAACCTCGACTTTTGATGCTGGTTTTTGTTCCGGATGCACGTATGAATGGAAGAATGTTGGAACAGGTTTGATTGTCGGCACTAATCAGACATTCACGACCGGTACTGCGGGTAATTATTATGTGAAAGTTACAAACGGTAATGGATGCTCCGGATACGACACCGTCCTGCTTGTTACTACTCCTGTTCCTCAGGTCACAAATAATCCACTCTTCGATTCCATTTGTTCAGGGGAAACGACAAACATTCCATTGACTTCCAATCCAACTGGTGCAACTTTTCATTGGACAGCAACCCTGACATCGGGTACGATTACAGGATTTTCAGCAGATTCAGGATTAGTCATCAACCAGACTCTTTTAAATACTGGTATAACAACCGGTATCGTAACTTACCATATAACACCCAAAATAGGAAATTGTACAGGTAATCCGATGGATTTTCCAGTAACCGTCAGTCTCGGTGATTCCGTGAAAGTCTCAATAACTGCTTCCGGCAATAATGTATGTGCCGGAACATCCGTCATGTATACCGCATACTCCATCAACCCAGGATTGACCCCAGTCTACCATTGGAAGATCAACGGTATCAATTCCGGAACAAATTCAAGCACGTTCAGTTATACGCCCGCGAACACGGATATTGTCACCTGTGAGCTTACATCATCACTGACTGTTTGCATTTCAAACAACCCTGCAACCTCCAACGGGATCACGATGACAGTGAATCCAAACCTTCCAGTTAGTATAACAGTGACACCTAACCTAAATCCTGTATGTGCGGGAACATCTGTGACTTTTACCGCCCACCCTTTAAACGAAGGAACCCTACCGTCCTACCAATGGAAGGTCAACGGGAACCCGGTGGGAGCTAACCTGCCAACCTACACTTATATTCCCTTGAGCGGTGATGGGGTGACCTGTACGGTTAATTCAAATGCGACCTGTGCCGTAAACAACCCGGCCACTTCGCCTATTGTTACGATGACCGTCAATCCCAACCTGCTTGTAACTGTGTCTATTATTTCATCTTCAAATCCTTTCTGCGCTGGTAGTTCCGTGACATTTACCGCGACTCCGAACAATGGGGGCACACCGCCCTCCTATCAATGGAAGGTAAACGGCATCGGTGTGGGGCCGAATAACCAAGTGTATTCCTATTTTCCCAATAACGGCGATGTTGTTACCTGCGTTTTGAATTCAAACATTGCCTGCCCGATCGGTAATCCCGCAACATCGAATTCGATTACGATGATTGTCAATGCAAACCTACCGGCAGGGGTATCTATCACAGCAACTCCAAACCCATTTTGCCCGGGATCGTCCGTAACTTTCCATGCAACACCATCAAACGGAGGACCATTACCTGCATATCAGTGGAAAGTCAACGGGAACAATGCAGGTGTTAATTCAGATACCTATTCCTATAACCCGGCAAATGGAGACAGCGTTCGATGTGTGATGACATCTAACCTGGCCTGTGTTACCAGTAATCCTGCCAGCTCTGCAAAGATTATAATGAGCGGAACTCTGGCACCAATAGTTACCTTCACATCTTGCTTTGATACGATCACATCTGTGAATGCAAAACCCTTTAAACTTAAAGGAGGCATTCCATTAGGTGGAACCTATTCCGGTCCCGGAGTGAATTCTCCCACCGGGGTTTTTACACCGTCAATAGCAGGAACCGGAACCAAGATCATTACCTATTCATACACGAATGTTTCTTTGTGTAGTGCAAGCAAATCAAGGAATATAATCGTACAATCCGCACCTGTCTTTGTGTGTGGAAATAACCTGACGGATATCCGCGATAGCAAAATATATCCATCAGTTCAAATCGGTTCCCAATGTTGGATGGCCGTTAACCTTAATCACGGAAACATTATCTTATCATCACAAGTTCAAAATGATAATTGCATCTCAGAAAAGTACTGTTATAATGACTTAGCCGGTAATTGCACCACTTTTGGTGGACTTTACCAATGGGATGAAATGATGAAGTTTGATGATACTCAAGCCGGGCAAGGGTTTTGTCCTCCAGGGTGGCATGTGCCAACCGAAAATGAATGGCAAACGTTATTTAATTTTTACAATGGCAATGGATTTGCCGGAAGACCTTTACAGGATTTAGGATTCAGCGGATTTAATGCATTGAGAAGCGGCGTTTTCTATTTGAATTCAAGCATGAGTTTTAATGGCTTCGCAACCTTGTTTTGGTCTTCCACATCATGGGGTCAGTTTAAAGCATTATCACACGGGATGAACACATACAACTATTCTGTTTCATTGTATCCATCAAGCAAGGCAAATGCGTTTCCGGTGAGGTGTTTGCGAGATTGACAGACCATTAATCCCATTTCTCAGAATCATATTCCAAGTCAAGACAATCCTGGAGCTTGAAGGAAAACATCATCCCGTAATCATTATCAAATACCGGTCCCAACATCTCATAAGTTACGGAATTGACATTAAACCCCGGAATGGATTTCAGGGTAAGTTGTTCGCATTTCAAATGATCATGCAGCATTCGGGCAATGATATCCGCTCCAATCTGTTTCATTCTTGAGACAAGCTGCATTTCAGCGGAAAAATTATCGATTTGATCCAGGTGGCCGATGATCAGGAACCCACCATTGACTGAATCCAGGATATTATCCAGGTTTGATGCCTCAAAATTTCCGGAAAGACTGGTCAGGATCAGAGCCGGGTATTTAATGTTTGACCGAAGGGCTGCAAGCGGCTCGTTGATGTCCATCATGTAAAAATCTTCGATCTCCTTATGTTCTTGGGCAAGGGTGCGGAAATACTCAACGTAGCTGTTAATGTCGGTCATAGGATTCAATTTTACTCATATACTCATGATACTCTTTTGCCTTCTTGTTCAACCCGATGAAAACATTGTAAAGATTCGAATTCATGATGGTTTCCAGACTTTTGTCATCGGTCTTACCGTCTGCAAGGGAGATGATCAGGGAAGCCCAGCCATTTTCCTGGCTGTCGGTCTCATCCTTTTGCCTGTAAACGTAAGGATACAGGGATGGTAACGAATTCAGGACACCATTAAAGAACAAGTAAACAGAATACTTTATGCAGTGATCCACCCTTGCCAGTTTTCCGGCTCGTTTCTTCAAAGCCCTGTTCATGAACTTCGACCGGGGATCCTGGTTATCGGTGAAATACTTCCGGATGGACCAGAAGAATTTCTGCGGACGGTAAAGTATTGCAACGAGTTGATCAAGGAATTTCTCCTCTCCTGTCTTTTGAAACTCATCCAAGGCAGAGCAGGCCAGGGTGAACTCTCCGAAAGTACAGTATACCATTGCATCGGCTGGGCCATGGTATTTTCTCAGGCCGGCTTTGATTACCGGAATTAGATTCCTGGTCAGGGTTACTTCTTTATTCAGATAATCAAGGCTTTCACAAAGGGTAAAGGCATCTTCCGGAGTTATTCGTTTGAAGGTCTTTTTACCGATGGAGAGGAATTCAAAAAGGGCTTTCACTCTGAATTCTACCAAGGTGAGCTTTGCGCTGAAAAGCTTTGAAACATAAAGAAGCTGCTTTCGGGATAGCTCGTTCCATTCGGAAGGGAGAAACCGTCGGATATGGTCAATTTCGACAAAATTCATATCGGAAGCTTCTTCTTGATGAATGCACGGATCAATGCAACTCCAATAACCATCAGCAGGATCACCCAGAATATTTTCCCCGACCATATTAGAAAGTTCTGGAAGCCGGTCACTTTATAGACTGGTTTCTCGATGACTTTCAACTGAACCTTTGACTCCCGGATATGGGTTTCTTTCCAGGCAAAATAGATTGAACTGCTGTCGATCTTTGCCCCGGCAGTGAGAACATTGTTTTTGAGGTCGATAAAAGGAACGACTTTCTTCCCTGGCCTGACCTCTTCGATCTGCCGGATAACAACTTTTCCTTCCCTGCATTCAAGCAACGCCCGGATCAAACCGCTATCGGCAGGAAGCGGGATCAGTGAATCTTTCACACTGGTGACGGTATCATGCTGAATGACCGTTTCGGTACTTTCAGCAGGTGGATAGCGTTTCTGGCATCTTTGCTCAGAAATGCACCCGGTCAATGAAACGACCAGGAGCAGGATCAGAAAACCCGGTTTTATCATGCGACGAATTTGAATTTGTTCAAACGATTCATCCATCCGTTGAAGAACTTGTTTTGTTCCGGATGGTTATTGACCAGGTCCCGGATAAAAGATACCCT